>SKEE01000528.1_pt1 | contig 42781 bp, 38 predicted proteins | sample 4826661 | NCBI WGS metagenome assembly SKEE01 (sample SAMN11008817, study PRJNA524170) | human gut metagenome | biome: Human fecal sample; material: Feces; isolation source: fecal sample from pouch patient p20 | host: Homo sapiens | place: Israel: Tel-Aviv | collected 2016-11-14
CTGTGCAGCGCCGCCGCAATGAGCAGGATGATGACAAAAGAAGGCAGCACCACCCCCACCGTTGCCGCAAAGGAACCTGCCAGCCCCGCCTGCGAAGCGCCGATAAAGGTAGCCATGTTCACCGCCAGTGGGCCGGGGGTGGACTCTGACACCGCGATAAAGCTGAGAAATTCGCTCTCGGTCAGCCAGCCGTGCCCCAGCACTGTTTCCCGCACCAGCGAAATCATGCCGTAGCCGCCGCCAAAGGACACCGCACCGATGACAAGAAAGTTCCAGAACAATTGCAGCAGGATCATTTTGTGCCGCCTTTCTTCCCCTGCCCTACCGCATAGGCCAGCACCCCGGCTGCGCCGCAAAGCAAAATGCAGCAGATGGAGGAAAACTTTACCGCCAGCACAGAGCAGCCCACCATGGCCGCCAGCACCACCGCCACCACTGCCGTGTTGAAAGGGGTGCGCTGCAGGTTTTTGAGCATCTTGATTCCTGCGGATAGGATCAGGTAGATGACACAGGCCTGTATGCCTTTAAAGGCATTGGCTACCACCGTCAGCTGCAAAAAGCGGTCGAAGAAGAGTGAAATAACGTAAATGACTGCAAAGGATGGCAGGCACACCGCCAAGGTAGAAGCCGCCGCACCGGCTACCCCGGCCAGCTTATAGCCGATGTAGGTGGCACTGTTTACCGCCACAGGGCCGGGGGTGGACTCAGCAATGGCGACCATATCCAGAAACTCCTCCCGGGTGAGCCAGCGCTTTTCCTCTACAAATTCGTGTTCCAGCAGCGCCACCATGGCGTAGCCACCGCCAAAGGTAAAGGCACCGATCTTAAAAAAGGTGCCGAACAATTCTCTAATTTTGGACATAGGCATTTCTCCTTTGGACGTTTACTGTTTGACCGGCTCCAGTTCCAGATAGCACTCGAAAGCCGTTTTGTCTGCGCGCTTGGCAATAAAGTACCAGCCATCATCCGAAGGCGCGTAGAACACCTCCACCTGCTGCCCCATGGGGACTTCACGGTGGTAATTGATGGAAGCGAACTTTACAACGTGATCGCGCATGATCTCCAGCGGCAGCGCGTCACAGACGATATCCAGATAAAAAGCGTTGTTGATGTGATAGTGCAGGTCGCACTGGGAGTAGCGCGCCGTAACCAGACCGGCGCTGGTCAGGCTGTCCCGGCGCTTATGCAGCAAAAGGGGTAGCTCCTCTTCCACCGTCTCGTTCCAGTATCCCTCTACCGTCCAGCCCGGCTGGCGCAGGATGTGTCCATTCTCAAGGCTGGACATGATCCAGCGGCTGTCCACCATGGCTACCTCCTGTCCGACTTCGTCCGTAAGGGTGGTGACGCGCTTGATAGAGCCGCGGAGAGCCTTTTCTGAGCGGGAGCAAAGAGTCAAAGTCTCGCCACGGCGGGGCACGCGGCTGAACCGCAGCGCCTGCTTGCCCACCAGAAACGCTACGCCGTGATCCTCAAAGAACTTATCGTCCATGCCAAAGTGGCGGGCGTGCATGGTGGAGATCTGCTCCACATAGCGCAGCAGGGCGCTGGCCTTGAGCAGGCTGTGGCAGTCTGCATCGGCATTTTCTACCACGGCGGTGCCTTGATAATAAAACTGTTCCATAGTCTTTCCCTCCTATCGGAAAAAGGCCGCCGCACCACGTCCGGGACGGCAGCCTTGGTTGAATGATCAATACTGATTGCGGGTCTTTCTGCGCACCTTGCGCCAGATATTGAAGCAGGCAAGTGCCAGCATAGCCAGCAGCAGCAGTAAAAACAGGTAGCTGCCGCCGCCTTCATCGTAGCTCTTCATCTCGCTCCACTTCAGGTCCAGCTCGCTGTTCACTTCGTCGCTCAGGGCGGTGAACACCTTCTCGCGGGCGGCGTCTTCTTCAGACGGGTAGGCTATCTCGCTGGTTTTCAGATCCTCGTCCAGCACCTCCCATACATCGTGCATGGGGGTGGTGTAGCCGATATACTCGCTGTTAGCCTTGCCGATATCGGTCTCGCACATGAAGTTGATGAACATCTCGGCGGCTTCCTTGTGCTCGCTGGCGGCGGGCACAGCCATGCAGTCCACCGAAAGCACACTGCCCTCCTCCGGGAATACCCAAGCCAGATCCGGGTTATCATCGATCATGGTGATGGCATCGCCGGAGTAGTACACGCCGATAGCAGCCTCGCCGCCGATCATCTTATCAAAGATCTCGTCCATGACGTAGGCCTGCACCAGCGGCTTCTGCGCCTTGAGCTGCTCCACCACCTCGTCCACCTCTTCCGGGGTGGCGGGGTTGATGCTGTGGCCGCTCTTGAATGCAGCGATAGCGTAGGCGTCGCGGCTGTTGTTGAACATCAGGATGTTGCCCGCATACTGCTCATCCCACAGGTCTGCCCAGCAGGTGGGGGCTTCGTCTACCATGGTGGTATTGTAGATGATGCCGGTGGTGCACAGCATATAGGGCACGGTGTAGGCGTTCTGCGGATCATAGTCCGGGTTGCGGTAGCCTGCATCGATCTTTTGGAAATTGGGGATATTGTCGTAGTCAAGGGGTGCAAGCATTCCCTCGTTGATCATCTTTGCCACCATGTAGTCGGAGGGGATGATCACATCGTAGTTGGCTGCGCCGGACTTGAGCTTGGCGTACAGGGACTCGTTGGAGTCGAAGGTGGTGTAGTTTACCTTGATGCCGGTCAGCTTTTCAAAGGCGGCCACCACGTCCACGCTGTCATCCGAGCCGTTGGAGATGTACTCGCCCCAGTTATAGACGTTCAGGGTGACGTTCTGCCCCTTGAAGCGGGTCCAGTCGTAAGCGTCCGACACCGAGACGTCCTCGGTCACCTCGATGGTACCGGCGGCAAACACCGGCAATGCGGCGCACAGCGCCACAGCCAGCGTCAGCAGCAATGCAGCAATGCGTTTCATCATGCGCCCTCCCCTCGCAGCGTTTTCTGATCCTTGCGGTAGCTGCGGCTCTCCATGGCATTGGACACCAGAATGACGCTGAGGATGACCACGAACATGATGGTGGACAGTGCGTAGATCTCTGGGCTGACCTTTTTGCGGGTCATGGAGTAGATGGCAATGGGCAGGGTCTCTACCGTGCCGCAGTTGAAGTAGGAGATCATAAAGTCATCGATGGAATAGGTCAGGCAGATGAGGAAAGCCGACAGGATGGCGGGACTGATCTCCGGCAGGATGACCTTGAAGAAAGCCTGTCTGGGATCACAGCCAAGATCCAGCGCTGCTTCGTACAGTTTGATATCCAGCTGCTTGAGTTTGGGGCTTACGTTAAAGATAACGTAGGGCACGTTGAACGCGATATGCGCAATGAGCAGCGTAGGCAGACCCATGATGTTATCCGGCAGCCACGCGGACTGCGCAGCAAAGCGCTGGTAGGCCACAAACAGTAGCATCAGGGAGATGCCGGTGATGATCTCCGGGTTGACCACCGGGATATAGGTAATGTTAGTCACCAGCAGGCGGCTTTTGCGGCTCATGGAGGCAATGCCAAGGCTGGCTGCCGTGCCCAGCACCGTGGCGATAATGGCAGACAGGATGGCCACCTCAACGGACACCCACAGCGCATGGAGGATGGACGCATTCGTGAACAGGCTGCGGTACCACTTGAGGGTAAAGCCGGTGAAGAGCGAATAACCCTTGCTCTGGTTGAAGCTGAACACGATCATGTAGGCAATGGGCAGATACATGAAGCAGAAGAACAGGATGATGTAGACCCGCTGCATCAGGCGCAGATGTTTTGTTTTCATCAGGATACGCCCTCCATTTCATCCTCGTCAAAGCTGGACGTAAAGCTCATGCACAGCAGTACGATGATCATCAGCACCAAGCTCATGGCAGAGCCGACGTTCAGGTTATAGCTGTTGCCCAAAAACTGCATCTCGATCAGGTCACCGATCAGCAGGTTGGAGCCGCCGCCCAGCATACGGCTGATGACAAAGGTAGACACCGCCGGCACGAACACCATGGTGATGCCGGTGCTGATGCCCGGCACGCTCATGGGGATAAGCACCCGCACAAGGGTCTTGGTGGTGTTGGCGCCAAGATCCTGCGCAGCTTCCACAAGGCTCTGGTCGATCTTGGTCATGCTGGTGTACAGTGGCAGGATCATGTAGGGCACATAGTTATACACCATACCCAGTACCACCGCACCGGAGGTGTTGAGCATGGTATAGGGGCCAAGGCCGATAAAGCCCAGCAGGGTGTTCACCGGGCCGTTGACGCTGAGCAGACCCATCCATGCGTAGGTACGCAGCAAAAAGTTCATCCACATGGGCAACATGACCAGCATAAGCATGATGTGCTGCTTGTTCACCCGCAGGCGGGACAAAAAGTATCCCACCGGAAAGGCGATGACCAGACAGATAACGGTTGCAATAAGCGCCAGCAGCAGGCTGCGGGCAAACACCGAGCCGTAGCCGCTGATGGAGGTAAGGTTATTCAGGGTAAAGTTGCCCTCGGCATCCGTCATGGCGTAGTACACCACAATGAACAGGGGCACAACGGTAAACAGCACCATCCATACAAAGTACGGATAGGCCAGCTTTTTATCATAGATCTTCATGGCACATCACCCCTCGCTCCGCGCCATGATATGGATCTCGTTGGGGCCGATGCGCATACCAATGGTCTCGCCGGGGGTGCAGGCACGGGTGGAGTGGATCAGCCACTCGCGGCCCTCGCACTCCACGTGCATCTCAAAGTGCACGCCCTTGAAGATGACATCGTTCACCACGCCCACAAGCTGGCCTTCCACCGGGGAGACCACCTCGATATCCTCCGGGCGCACCACCACCTGCACGCTCTGTTCCCGGGCAAAGCCGCGGTCCACGCAGGGGAAGTCCACACCGGAGAAGGACACCAGAAAGTCCCTGTGCATCACGCCGTCCACGATGTTGGAATCGCCGATAAAGTCTGCCACAAAGGCATTTTTCGGCTCGTTGTAGATATCCTCCGGGGTACCGATCTGCTGCACCTTGCCGCCGTTCATGACCACGACGGTATCGGACATGGTAAGCGCTTCCTCCTGATCGTGGGTGACATAGATAAAGGTAATGTTCATCTCGCGCTGCAGGCGCTTGAGTTCCAGCTGCATCTCCTTGCGCAGCTTCAGGTCCAGTGCACCCAGCGGCTCGTCCAGCAGCAAGATTTCCGGCTCGTTGACCAGACTGCGGGCAATGGCCACGCGCTGCTGCTGACCACCGGACATCTGGCTGATGCTGCGGCGCTCGAAGCCCTTTAAGCCCACGACCTCCAGCATATCGCGTACCTTGCGGCGGATGGTGTCCTCGTCCAGCTTTTTGAGCCGCAGACCAAAGGCCACGTTCTCGAACACATTCAGGTGCGGGAACAGCGCGTATTTCTGGAACACGGTATTCACCGGGCGCTTGTAGGGCGGCACACCGGTAATGTCCTCCCCTTTCAGCAGCACCTTACCGGCGTTTGGCTCCAGAAAACCTGCGATCAGGCGCAGGGTGGTGGTTTTGCCGCAGCCGGAGGAACCGAGCAGCGTCACGAACTCCTTATCATGGATATCCAGATTCAGCCCATCCAGAATGCGCTGTCCATCAAATTCCACTACGATATCCCGCAGTGAAACGACCACCGAGTTGTCCATTTTATATGTTATCCTCCTTGTTCTCAGATACGAAAAAAGACAGGGAGCCTGCCCCATCTTTTTTGCGTATAAGGGGCAGTCTGCCCCGCGCAGCAGCATGATTTTGCGCGGCGGACTTACCCTGTCACGGTTTATAATAAACAATCACAGTCGGATTGTCAATCACTCTGCCGATGTTTGCCGCAACTTTATAAAAAGCTGCAAAAAAATATACGCTGCACCTTGGTTTCGGTGCAGCGTACAAAAGGAATCATTCCTGCGTTTTCAGGTCGTTTTCCGTCAGCAGAAGCGCCTGTACAGTGCTTGTGTCCACCGTGTATACCGAAGGTTCTCCTTCCACCTGTAGATACCACCCGTCCGTGCCGCAGGCGTAGGCCAGCTGCACGGTGGAGCCATCATCGCTGGTGACTACGGCGGTGAATACCGGTGCATCAAAACCACAGGCGGCAAGATCCGCGTCCGTAGTTTGAGCGGTGGCATAGGTGCACAGGGCAGACAGCAGGCTTTGCACCTTGTCCTGTGCAAGGCTGGCAGTGGGGTCAGAAGCCAGCCGCCACACTGTCTCGTAGGCAGAGGAAGAGACGCTGTCGGCACTTTCGGTCGGCTCGCTGACGGCGTTCAGGGTGACGGAGCTTCCATCTGCCATCGTGTAGGCTACCTGCGTAATGGCAGAAGCCGTAAGCCCTGTGGGGCAGAAGCTGCCGAAAAGCCCGGCCTTATCCAGCTGGAAGCAGGCGGCTTTGTTGCCGCTGACGGTATAGATGGCATCGTCCCCGGCTTTTTGCACATAAAGATCCTCGGTGACCGGGTTTTCTGCCCCGAAGGTCAGGGTGGTGCTCTGCCCTGCCGCTGTTACCGTGACGGTGAGCTGCGGGCTGTCCAGCCCGTAGTCCTCCCCTGCCTGCGGTATCAGGCTGCGCTTGGCATTCAGTGCCATCAGGGCAGTGCGCATGGTGTTGCAGGCGCTTTCGTCCAGATGATAGGCAGGGTCCTGTGCCAGCAGCCAGCTGCCGCCGGAATATTGCAGAGTGTAGGTCTGGCCGTTATAGGTGTACTCGATCTGCTCCAAGTCCTCGGCGGCAAAGCTGGAAAGGGGGATGCTGCCCTCGGCGGCGGCGCTGGCAGCCTGCTCGGCTTTTTCGTTGCTGCGAGTCACCGCCCACAGCAACGCGCCCAGCAGCACTGCCGCTGCCAGCAGCGCCAGCAGGACACGCTGTTTTGTTTTCATGGCGGTCTCCTTATCTGCGGCGGCGCAGCAGCACCACCACTGCCCCGGCAATGAGCACCGCCGCCGGGAGCACGAACACGAAGGTCAGCCCCAGTGCTGCAGCGGTGGAGCCTGCCACCGTGATGGGCTCGGCTTCCAGCGCCTTGGTGTCCACAAGGATATCCTGCCCCACCAGCGAAGCCGCGCAGCCCTGCAAAAAGGTCAGGTTGCCGGGCATGGACTGATAGAGCTGCTCGTTATCCATATTGGGACAGCCGATCCAGAGGACCTCGGCACCGGTATCCTCGTTCCGTGCCCAGACAGCCAGTGCAAAGGGGCCATCTGCGTCTCCGTCCTTCCGCTCCATGGTGGTAAGGTCGTCGATATCAGTCTTGGCATAGGCAGCGGAGGAGCTGTTCAGCAGCGGCTCGGCGGTGACATCCTCGGTCTCGGTGACCGTGATGCCCTGTGCCACTGACAACATGACATGGGTATTGGTATTCACGCCGTTCAGCGCGGTGCTCTCGGTGGGCGTGCCGTAGTCCGGCAGCAGCGACCATGCAGAGTTATACAGCGCCTTGCTGCTGTCGCCCTCCACCACCATGCCCTCTGCGCGGGCAAGGCCGAACTGCACCAGCACGGCGTCCAGCTGCGGAGTCTGGGCGTAGACACTGCTGGTCAGCAGCAGTTTGCCGCCCGCCGCCAGATAATTTTGCAGCTGGCTGATCTCATCCACAAGGCCGTCCCCTGCGGAAAAATCGGTGGTGGGTGCGTTGATGATGAGCAGGTCGCAGTCCTCCGGGATGGTGCTTGTAAGCAGATCCAGCGGCTGGGCGTTGATATTCTGGGCGTCCAGTGCATCGGTCAGGGAGTCGGTCAGGGACTGCTCGCCGTGGTTGGTGGTATAGTAGGCGTGGCTCTGTCCGGCTGCGGTAAGCTTATAGATGGCAGATGTGATCTGCTTTTCGCCGCCAAAAGTCACGCTGGCAGAGCCGGTGGTGTAGTAGTCGGTGTAGTCGTACTCGTACAGGTCGGCGGCATCCAGCACGGTACTGTTCTCCCCACAGGTGACGATCAGACTGCCGGTGGAAACATTCTCCGCACCGTACTTTGCGGCAAAGGTGGGGTACAGGGTGGGGTCCTTCTGTTCCCAGCTCAGGTGCTCGCTCTCGGCGGCGTAGTGATCCAGCAGCTTTGTGATGATGGCATCCTCGCTGCCGGTTTCGCAGAGGTAATAGATGTGCACATCCTTTTCCAGCCCCTCCACCAGCGCTTTGGTGCTGTCGCTCAGGGTGTACATTTTGGCTTCGGAGAGGTCGAACTCGGTATATTTTGTGGGGATCGCCCGCACCAGCAGGTTGAGCAGTACCGCCAGCACCAGCACTGCTGCCAGCATGGCGGTGGACAGCAGCCCGCTGCGGAATACCCTGCCTTTCTGAGAGGATGCGTTCTTGTTCCATTTCATCATTGCGGCCTCCTCTCAGTTCCAGCGGCGCTTTTCCAGCCCCTGCGCAGTGAAGAACAGGAACACCGCCGCCACGGTCAGGTAGTAGACCAGTGTGGGGATGGAAAAGCTGCTGTTGACAAATTCTTCAAAGGGGGTAAACAGGCACAGGGCGCTGAGCACCGCGCTGAAAGCTTCGGTCAGCCAGCTGCTCTTGAGCAGGAACAGCGCCGTAAGCGCCACGCAGCACCCCGCAAAGGAAAGACAGCCCAGCGTAAAGCTTTTGCTGCGCAGCCCCGCCGTTACGCTGAGCACGGCGGCAATAGCGGTAAACAGCGCCAGTGCCACCGCGCTGCCGGTAGTGAACATGGTGCGCAGACTGGGCATCATATAAGCCAGCAGCAGCGCCGCCACGCCGGACACAGCGGCGATGATCTGGTTTTCGGTCAGGCTGGAAAGGAATACCCCAATGGCAATGGCGGCGCAGCCCATAAGGTAATAGCACAGCAGCGCGGAAAAATTGGCCAGTGTGCTGGTGCCGGTAGCGCCCAGCACCTTCAGCACAAGGATCATGCCCGCATCCACAAGGCAGGGCAGCGCAAAAATGACGCAAAGGGCAAAATATTTGCCCAGCACGATGCCGCCCACCGACACCGGGCTTGTGAGCAGCAGCTGGTCGGTGCGGCTGTGGCGTTCCTCCGCAAAGGAGCGCATGGTGAGCACCGGGATGTAGAGCAGCAGCACAAAAATGGTGCGGCACAGCGTGTAGTAGCCAAAATCCGGCAGACCGTAGCCCAGATTCAGCGCCACAAAGTAGATGGCCGTAGACGCCAGCATAAAGGCGGTAAGCACCGCACCGATCATGCCGTGAAAGCAGCTGCGGAGCTCTCGTTTAAAGATAGCAGCCATCTCAGTTCCCCTCCCCTTCTGCCGGGGTGTCCTGCTCCGGCGTTTTTTCGGTCAGCGCAAGGAATACCTCCTCAAGGCTGCGATTCTCGGCGGCAAGCGCCAGCACGGTGCAGCCGGCCTCGGTCAGTGCCCGGGACACGGCGGCGCGGCGGTCGGCGGCGTCCTCGCTCTCGGCGGTAAAGGTGACCTGACCGTCTGCAGCGCTTTCCAGTTCTACCCGGCAGATACCCGGCACGCTGCGCACTGCGGCAAGCACGGTATCGGTCTCGCCCTGCGCGGTGGCGCGCAGGCGGCTGCCGGGGTTCAAAGTCTCGCCCAGTTCCTCCGGGCTGCCCACAGCCACCAGACGCCCTTTAGACAGGATGAGCACCTGCTGACACACGGCCTGCACCTCGCTGAGGATGTGGCTGGACAGAATGACCGTGTGCGCCTTGCCCAGTTCCCGGATGAGGTTGCGGATCTCGATGACCTGCGCGGGGTCCAGCCCCACGGTGGGCTCATCCAGAATGATGAGCTGCGGGCTGCCCAGCAGCGCCTGCGCAATGCCCACGCGCTGACGGTAGCCCTTGGACAGGCTGCGGATGACCCGGGGCAGCACTTCTTCCAGCCCGGTGCGGCGGGCAGCAGCCAGCACCTGTTGCTTGCGCTGCGCACGCTTGACCCCCTTGAGCTCTGCCACAAAGTCCAGATACTCCTGCACGGTCATTTCCGGGTAGAGCGGCGGTTGCTCCGGCAGGTAGCCTACACAGGCTTTGGCCTGCTGTGCCTGCTCCGGCAGACGGAACCCGGCTACCTTCACCTCGCCCTCGGTGGGTGCCAGATAGCCGGTGAGGATATTCATAATGGTGGATTTGCCCGCGCCGTTGGGCCCCAGCAGGCCGTAGATCTGGCCGTCCGGCACCGTAAACGAGAGATCCTGCACGGCAGGGCGGCTGCCGTAGGACTTGCTCAGGTGAGAAACTTCGATCACAGCAAACTCTCCTTTTATTCAGAAGCTGTTTTGCGGAAAGCGGCATGGACGCAGCGCTTTCCGGTTTGGAACTGCTATAGTTTAGACGGAAAATGTGTTTAAATTAAGACAATCCTGTGTGGGAAAACGAAACATTTGCCCGCGCAAAACGCAAAAATGCCGCCTCCCGAAGGAAGCGGCATGAGATAGCCTATAATTACTTACGGCCGAAACGCTTGTTGAAGCGCTCAACACGTCCGCCGGTGTCAACCAGCTTCTGCTTGCCAGTGTAGAAAGGATGGCACTTGGAGCAAACTTCGACGTGGATCTCGGGCTTGGTGGAACGAGTGTTGATGACATTACCGCAAGCGCAGGTAATGGTGCAGTCAACGTAGTTCGGATGGATACCCTGTTTCATTCTTTTCACCTCAATTCTGGTTCTGACGTATTGGGGCCATATTTAATGTATGTGCCCATCACAACCTTCAATATCGGCTACCCCGTCGAGCGGCCTTGGAAACGATTGCCTTACTATTATAGCACGAATCGGCCGGAATGCAAGAGGGAATTTTAAGTTTTTTACAGCTTTTGCAGCAAAGCATAAAAACCGCCCCCGAAGCAGCACGGTCTTGTGCGCTGCTTCGGGGGCAGTCTGCTTTTGTTCTATTATAAGGTTACTGCTTTGCGCTTTCCGGGGCGACCTCAAAGTCGATCTTGCCCAGATTGACGTCTGCACGCACGATGGTGATCATCATGGTATCGCCCAGATTCCAGTTCTTGCCGGAAACAGGGTCGGAAAGGCGGACGCCCTCGGTAAGCATGGTGCCGGTGGCGGTCAGGCTGGAAGCGGGCACAAAGCCCTCCACGCCGTTTTCCAGTTCGATGAACAGGCCGCGCTGGGTCACGCCGGAGATGCGGCCCTCGTAGCACTCGCCCAGATGGCGGCGGGCATACTCGGCCTTGTAGCAGTCCTCGGCCTTGCGCTCGATCTGCATGGCGATAACTTCGCGCTCGCTGGCCTGCTTGCTGACATCCTCGGCAAACTCGCTGTAGCGCAGGATCATGGTGTCCTTATCGGTACCCTTGAGCTGCGCCGTCATGATGCGGTGGATAGCCAGGTCCGGGTAGCGGCGGATGGGGCTGGTGAAGTGGGCATAATCCTGCAGAACCAGACCGTAGTGACCCTTGGGCTTTTCCTCATACACGGCCTTGGACATACAGCGCAGCATACCGGTGTTGATGATCTGCTCATAGGCAGTGCCGCGCACGCCCTCCAGAATAGCGCTCAACTCCTTGGGGGTGGGCACGTCCTTGGCAAAGTGGTCGTTGACGCCGCAGGCCTGCAGCAGACCGTGCAGACGCTCCAGCTTTTCGGCGTTGGGCTCCTCATGCACGCGGTACACAAAGGGGATCTGCTTCACCCGGGCAAAGTGGGCGGCGCACTGGTTTGCCAGCAGCATGAACTCCTCGATCATGGCTTCGCTCTCGCCGGAGGTGCGCTTTTTCACATCGATGCAGTGGCCGTCCTCATCGAGGATCAGCTTTACCTCGCCGCTCTCGATATCCATGCAGCCGCGCTCCTTGCGCAGGCGGGCACGGTGGCCGTACAGCTCCTTCATGGCAGGCAGCTGTGCCAGTACCTCGTGGTACTTGCCGGTCAGCTCGTCATCGGCGTTGCCGGCCAGCAGGGCGTTGATCTCGGAGTACACGCCCTTGACCCGGCTGCGGATGACGGACTTGACAAAGCGGTAATCGGTCAGGTTGCCGTCCTTATCCAGCCGCATCAGGCAGGAGAAAGCCAGCCGCAGCACGCCCTCGTTCAGGCTGCAGATGCCGTTGGACAGCTGCTTGGGCAGCATGGGCACCACCTGATCGGCGTAGTAGACGCTGGTAGCGCGGCTGAAGGCTTCGTTGTCCAGTTCGGTGCCGGGCTTGACGTAGTTGGAAACATCCGCGATATGCACGCCCAGCTCAAAGCCGCCGTCCGGGGTCTTGGTCAGGCTGATAGCATCGTCGATATCCTTGGTCTCGGCGCTGTCGATGGTAAAGATGGGCAGAGCGCGCAGATCCATGCGGCCCTCGCAGTCCGCAGCAGACACCTCGGCGTTGTCCAGCTTTTTGGCTTCGTCCCGCACCTTGTCCGGGAAGCGGCTGCGGATATCCTGCGCGTAGAGCAGTGCCTTTGCGCAGCGCTTGGCTTCGTCACAGCTGCCAAAGCGCATGGCCACGCCCACGCGGTGATCCTCCTGACGGTTGCCGCGCAGCAGGATCTCCACTGCCACCTTGTCGCCGTCCTTGGCGCTGCCTTCGCAGTCCCGCATGACCTGCATGGAGATAGCGGGGCAATCGTCCGGTACGAACTTCAGGCGGCCCTCCATGCGGTGCATGGTACCCACCAGCGCGTTCTTCTCTTCCAGAACAGCAAGGATCTCGCCCTCATCGCTGCCCTCTACCCGGGGGTGTGCAAACTTTTCCACCAGCACCTTGTCGCCGGGCATTGCGCCGCGGGTGAACCGGCCGGGGATAAAGATATCGCTGGTGCCGTCCTCCAGCATGACAAAGGCAAAGTTTTTGCCCAGCTTTACCACCTTGCACAGCAGTGCCTTGTCGGCACGGCCGCTGCGCACGGTGAAGAACACGCCCTGACGCTGGCAGATGACGGCCTCGTGCACCAGCTGGTCCACGGCCTCCATCACCTTGCGGTCTGCGCCGCGATCCCCGCCGAACTTATTTTTCAGATCCTTTACGGTGCACGGCTGATTCTGGATCGCGTGCTCAATTTTATCGCGCATTGCCATAAAATATTTTCTCCTTCACTTCCGTGGCCGTGCATCTCCTGCGGAGCACAGCCCTGCCTTGGGACGGGCGCTTTCCCCTGTCCCCTCTTTGCGGCAGCCCGCAGAACCGGCTGCCCGCACTTTTTTCTGCACAGAAAAACAGCCCCGTCCGTTCACGGGGCTGCAACGCCTTCTCAGCCTGCCAGACGGCCTGCGAACAGACAGGCCAGAATAGCGACCACAAAGAACACCACGCCTGCAATGCGGGTGACCTTAGCCAACATCTGATCCGCCGGGGTCAGACGTGCATTGTTGGCACCGCCCACGCTGCCGTTGATGGCACCGGACAGACCCTGACCGTGGGTGTGCTGCATGAGGGTGAGGAAAACGATGACCAGCGAAGCCACCAGCAGAATGGCACCGCCAACAATTTCGATAACAGACATGAATCGTAACGCTCCTTTTATTTGTAAATACGGAAATCCACGCAAAAACACAACTATATAGTAGCATAACAAAGCCAAAATTGCAAGCGGAATCCGCGCATTTATCCCGCCGCTTCCAGCGCGGCGCACACCTGTGCAAAGATGGCTGCACCGGAATACGCCGTATGCACCGCGCCGTCCTGCAGCACCACAATGGTGTAGCGGGGCTTTTCTGCCGGCCAGAACCCCGCAAACCACAGGTTGCAGCGTTCTGCGCCCTCCGGGGTGAACTGCCCGGTCTGGGCAGTGCCGGTCTTGCCGCCCGCCCCGCCGGAAACCCCGGCGGCATCCTGCGCGGTGCCCTGCTGCACCACCTGCACTAACATAGTGCGCAAGAGCGCTGCGCTCTGCGCCGGGAGCACCCGCCGTCCCCGAGGGTGGCTAAGGGGCTCCACCGGCTGCCCGGTAGTCTCGTCCAGTGTAGCTTGCAGCACAAAAGGGGCGCGGTATATTCCGTCCGCTGCAATGGTGTTGAACAGCGCCGCAACCTGCAGCGGCGCTGCCAGCAGGCTGCCCTGCCCAAAGCTGAAATTGGCCAGCTGTCCGCTTTGCACCAGCTCCTGCGGGGCAGGCAACTGCCCGGCCTCGGCGGCAAGCCCTTCTGCCAGCGGCAGGCTCTGTCCAAAGCCGAACGCCTGGGCGGCGTCCAACAGTTTTTCCGCGCCCAGCTGCTGCCCCAGACGGATAAAATAGCCGTTGCAGCTTTTTTCCAGCGCAGCAGCAAGGTCAACCTGCCCGTGCGGCACCCCGCCCGCGCACCGGAAAATTTGTCCATCCACTACCACCGCGCCGGTGCACTCGAAAACCGGCTGCAAGCCCGCTTCCAGTGCAGCCGCCGCCAGCACCGGCTTGAACACCGACCCCACCGCATAGCTTTGCAGCGCCCGGTTCAGGAAGGGGCTGTTCGCCGCCTGCAAACTATCAGCAAGATGCTCCGGGTCGTAGCCCGGCACACTGACGCTGGCGCGCACCGCCGCCGTGGCGGTATCCAGCACCAGAATGCAGCCGCTTTGCATAGTGGTGGACGCCACCGCTTCCACCGCCCGCTGCACCGGACGGGAGATGGTCAGCTGCACACCCAGCGCCCCGCTGTCGGCTTGCAAAAGTTTGGGCGTCTCGCCGGTGCGCAGCGTACCCTGCGCTGTGACGGCGCAGACAAGGCTGCTGTGCTCCCCTGTGCCGGAAAGCACGGCGTCCAATGCCTTTTCCAGCCCCGCAGCGCCGTGACCTGTGCTATCCAGATAGCCCAGCAGATGCTGACACAGCGGCACCGCCGCATACCGCCGGGCGGTGGGGTAACCGGTCAGTCCAAGGCGGGCGGGGTCGCAGTTCACCTCCAGCAAAAACGGCGCAGCGCGGCTGCGGCTGCGGTACAAAAGCGCCTGCCCGGCGGCGTCCGTGCAGGCATACAGCCGGTCGTAATTGCCCTGCCCGGGAAAACACACCACCTGCCAGCGCTCCTCTAACCCGGTGAGCAGCTGCCCCTGTGCATCGTAAAAGCTGCCCCGCCGGGCGGGCAGCTGCAGGGTGACCGTGCTCTGCGCCGCCGCCCGCGCGGCATAGGCGGGGTGCTGCGCCAGCAGATACAACCGGCACAGCACCACCATAAACCCCAGCAGCAAGGCAGCATACACCGCCAATACCCGTTTGCCGGACATCCCCGCGCCCCCTTTCCGTATGGTTAGGGTGGGCAGCAGGGGTGCAGGGTATACATAAAAAGAGGTGGAACCTCTCCGAAGAGAAATTCCACCTCTCTGGCGTATCTTATTAAGAAAGACTGGTACGGATTAGTACATACCGCCCATGTCACCGCCGGCAGGTGCGGCGGGAGCCGGGGGTTCCGGCAGGTCAGCCACAAGGCTCTCGGTGGTCAGCACCATCTCAGCGACGGAAGCTGCGTTCTCCAGAGCGGAACGGGTGACCTTGGTCGGGTCCACGATGCCAGCGGCGATCATATCCTCGACAAAGACCTCGTTCTGGGCATCGAAGCCGTAGTTGGGCTTGTTGGCAGAAACGATCTTGTCGATGATGACGCTGCCCTCCAGACCGGCGTTCTTGGCGATCTGGCGCAGAGGAGCTTCCAGAGCCTTCAGCACGATCTTGGCACCGGTGCGCTCGTCGCCTTCCAGCGTGTCGCACAGAGCGCGCACAGCGGGGATGGCATTGATGGGAGCGGTACCGCCGCCGGCCACAACACCCTCCTGCACAGCTGCCTTGGTAGCGTTCAGAGCATCCTCGATGCGCAGCTTCTTGTCCTTCATCTCAACTTCGGTAGCAGCACCGACCTTGATGACAGCCACGCCGCCGGCCAGCTTAGCCAGACGCTCCTGCAGCTTCTCGCGGTCAAAGTCGCTGGTAGCGGCCTCGATCTGGCTGCGGATCTGGGCAATGCGGGCTGCAATAGCGTCCTTGTCGCCTGCGCCGCCCACGATGGTTGTGTTCTCCTTGGTCACCTTGACCTGACGGGCATGACCCAGCAGCTGGACGGTAGCGTCCTTCAGCTCATAGCCCAGATCAGAGGAGATCACGGTGCCGCCGGTCAGGGTAGCGATATCCTGCAGCATCTCCTTGCGGCGGTCGCCGAAGCCGGGAGCCTTGACAGCCACGACATTCAGGGTGCCGCGCAGACGGTTGACGATCAGGGTGGACAGAGCCTCGCCCTCGATATCCTCAGCTACGATCAGCAGCTTCATGCCGTTCTGCATCACCTGCTCCAGCAGGGGAACCAGATCCTGAATGACGCTGATCTTCTTATCGGTGATCAGAATTGCAGCGTTGTCCAGATCGGCCACCATCTTGTCGGTATCGGTGACCATATAGGGGGTCAGGTAGCCGCGGTCGAACTGCATACCTTCCACGATCTCGTTGTAGGTCTCGGCAGTGGTCTTGTTCTCCTCGATGGTGATAACGCCGTCAGAGGTGACCTTCTCCATAGCCTCGGCGATCAAACGGCCGATCTCGGGGTCACCGGCAGAGATGGTGCCGACGCGGGCGATATCGTTGCTGTCCTTCACCTTCTGGCTGTGTGCCTTGATGGTCTCCACAGCGGTGGCAACGGCCTTGCTCATGCCGCGGCGGATATCCATGGGATTTGCACCGGCGGTAACGTTCTTCATGCCCTCATTGACCATAGCCTGTGCCAGCACGGTAGCGGTGGTAGTACCATCGCCTGCGGCATCGTTGGTCTTGGTTGCGACCTCACGCACCAGCTGTGCGCCCATGTTCTCGAATTCGTCCTTCAGCTCGATCTCTTTTGCGATGGTCACGCCATCGTTGGTGATGACCGGTGCGCCGAACTTTTTGCCCAGCACCACGTTGCGGCCCTTGGGGCCGAGGGTGATCTTAACGGTGTTAGCCAGGGTATCAATACCGGCACACAGTGCCTTGCGAGCGTCCTCGCCCTGCTTGATCTGCTTTGCCATAATACATCGCTCCTTTATAATACAAGCTCAATTGAAAAAGGAAAATTCAGTTTCAGTCTTCCACAACAGCCAGAATGTCGCTCTGGCGCACGATGGTGCACTCTTCGCCGTCCACCTTGACCTCGGTGCCGGAGTACTTGCTGGTGAGGACCTTGTCGCCGACCTTGACGGTCATCTTGACTTCCTTACCGTCCACGACACCGCCGGGGCCCACCGCGATGACCTGTGCGACCTGCGGCTTCTCTTTTGCGCTGCCGGTCAGGATCAGGCCGCCCTTGGTGGTCTCCTCAACTTCAACAGTCTTAATGACAACACGGTCTGCAAGAGGAATGATCTTCATAATTCTTGCCCTCCAATTATATTGAATTTATTTGAAACTTTGTTGCGTCCTGCGGGGGCTTCGTGTGTGCTCCGCAGTAGTTTAGCACTCCTTTTCTCTGAGTGCTAAGTGTATTGTACTCATCTTGTCCTAAAAAATCAAGGGGTTTTGCGATTTTTCTTTGTTAAGAATTTATGACGCCCAAAAATCGTACTCTGCCACGCAAAAAAGCGGCGCATCCTTGACAGGACGCGCCGCCTTTTTTATACTTATAGCGCATTATAGCAGTTTGCGTTTTTAATGCACAAGCAACAGCCGCAAACTGCATATCGCAAATAAGCCGTCTTGATAGGCACTATTTTTGAAAATTGCGATAGAAAAACACAGCTGCCGCGCTTTGCGGCAGAACGGAGGATACCGTGACAGACAAAAAACTGATCTCATCTTTACAAGGACTGCGGGCAGTCGCATTTTTGTGCGTGGTCATCTCCCATTGCGGGGCACCGTGGCTGGGTCCGTGGGCGATTTCAGTATTTGTAGCGCTGTCCGGTTTTCTGATGGTCTGCAACTATTACGACCGCCCCCGCACAGCACCGGGGCTGCAGTCTGCCATAGCTTTCTCCTTTAAAAAAATACGCCGGCTGTATCCGCTGCACCTTATTATGATGGCTGCCGCCCTGTTATTTGTACTGAAAGGGCTTCTGGCGCAGCCCTCTGCCCGCGGGGTTCTCTCCTGTGCGGCGCAGCTTGCGGTAAGCATTTTCCTGTTGCAAACATGGATCCCGTCCAGCCGTTTCTGGTTCTGCCTGAATGGAGTGGCTTGGTATCTTTCGGTGCAGGCTTTTCTGTATGCCATCTTTCCCACGCTTCTCGCCGTGCTGAAAAAGGCCGATGCCCGCAAACTGCGCTGCATTGCCGCAGCAATTTTCTGCGTACAGTGCCTTTTCTCCCTTGCGGTCTGGAAAGCCGGGCTCAGCGGAAAGGCCGCATTCTACCTGACCTATCTGTGTCCGCTGTTCCGGGCAGGCGATTTTACTATCAGCTGCTGCGCGGGCTGTCTTTACCACAGCCGCAAACAGGAGAGCACACTGCCGCGCAGTGCTTTCTCCCTATTGGAACTGGCCGCTGTACTGCTTGCGGGCGGCTGCCTTTTTATCGCCGCCAAGCACACAGGGGTTCTGGGCGCAGTGGCCTTCCGGTACAATGTGCTGTTCACTCCCTCTGCGGTGCTGCTAGTCTGGCTGCTCGCCATGGGCAAAGGGTTCATTTCCCGGCTGCTATCCGCAAAGCCGTTTTTGTGGCTGGCACAGCTCTCCCCTTACGGCTTTCTGATCCATCAGGTACTGATCCGGTATATGGAGTGGACTGCGGACAAGTTTAGCCTTACAGTGCAGCCCGTGGTCTGGACCTTGACCGTATTTTTGCTCACGCTCTGCCTGAGCTGGCTTTATAAGGCGCTGGAACGCCGGGTGCGGCAGCGTCGTACAAAGGCTGCTGCACAGTAAACAAAAAGACAGCTTCGATCTCTCTGCAATGTGCCAAGTTATGTCATGGATTTTAGTTGTGCATGAGAGGTTCTTCTTTCGTAAAAAACCTCTCGCCCCTCCAGTGTTCCCAGAAAATGGAACAAAAAGAAAAACACCAGAATCATTCGAATTAGAGAATAATTCTGGGGTTTTTAATACTGTCGGCGGGGCCGAACCCGTACTCTGTCTCCAGAAAGGGATTTTAAGTCCCTCGTGTCTGCCAGCCTTCGGCAAATTCGATTTTCGTTCGTTGTATCGTTTGTTTTCTCATTGCGAGAGAGATTTTTCCTTCGCGAGCGAGAGGGATTCGCACTTTTTTTGATAAGATAATATTACCATCTTTTTCGCTCCATGTCAATCATGTAAAATTGTTTCATCTTGTCGTGCTTGATCTTCGGAGCGTCCGGGACCCGGGGCTGCCGCCGGGCGTTCGCTCTGCCCAGATGCGCTCCTCAGGGTGGGTGCGATGAGGGATTGGATGATGGGTTGATGGGTGTATTGATGGACGGAATTGAGTGATGGGTTATTGCTGATTTTTGAAGGTTACTTTTGAAGTGATTGAAGGTGTTTTAATGTGCTGACGGATTCGATTACTTCTTATCTGTGATGTTCATTGCTGTTTATTTGCCCAGTAACTACTTTGCCTGTGCTCTCCCCTGCTACCTCTTTTGCTGAAATTTCACCGGATGTGATTTTGAGGGGTGAAGTGAGAAGCGGATGCATTTGTTCGATATGAAACAATCGTCCTGTTATAAAACCGTATGGATGAGATTTTGTAGCCACACCCACACGGTCTGAGGTTTAAAAAGATTATTTTAGTTTTTCGAGTATCTCGTCTGCACTCACGCCGCTGGCCAGCAGCTTCTTCAGCACGTCCTCTGCCTCGGCTTTCTTTGCGGATTCCGCCGCTTTGGTTTCAGCTTTGACCTTCTTAGCTTCGATTCTGGCGATTTCCTTGTCGATAGATTTCAGCGCAGCCTTCTTGGTTTTCTGGTCAGCTTTCAGCGCATCGATATTAGCGGTGATAGATGCAATTTCGGCGGCAGCGGCTTCCTTTGCGGATTGCTTTTCGGCGAGCTGTGCAGCAAAGTCAACGTTTGCTTTTACGGTTTTTGGTTTGTTTTTGCTACCTTTGGGACGGGGCATAGTAGACACCTCCAATGTTTTTTTGATGGCTTTAGTATAACACTCGTCTTTTATGTTAGCAAGAGGTGCAGTATGTAGAATAAAAATATATTTTGCTTGAAACAATAAAGCAATTTGGAAATATGAATATTTGAGCTGTCCTTACAACCAGAAAGCTTCTCTTAACTCCTGAATCTCATCATACGGAAAACATTCGGCAGTACCCTCGATATCCTCCAGATACTTCACGATTTACTTTGCAAGTTCGATGCCCTGATGGCTATGCCGCACACCGTCATCTTCTTTCTGCACAGTGTCCTCTAGGTTTCTTGCTGTCCACACTTGATCGTAGATTTCCAGCTGCGAGATAACTTTTCCGACACCGGAACAATAGGCAGATTCATTCTTCTCAGTTGAATAGCCGAGTGTGCTATGCAGCGAATATAGCCGCCACATAATAATGTCGGCATTCAGATCCATCGGCACATAGATCCTCACATTGTCGTCCGGGAGGATTCCGCCATTTGACTTTGTCCTCCCGGTGAGGGCTTTGTCCATATCCTGTTTTGTTTCGTAGGGTGCTTTTCCCGCCAGCGACATTTCATTGACATAGAGCACGTCTGTCAGGATGGGATGGACATCTAATTTGTGGTGCATAGTTGGTCTCCGTGTTAACTGGCTTTTAGGCTCTCTTTCATAGCGTCGACTAGCTGATCGTAGTCTTCTTGAAACCTTTGAGGAGCCCTATAAACATTGTGACGGGTAAAAAACAAATTTCGGCATTTAGTACTTATTTCCCCATCGGCGTATAAATCAACTTCTGCCAGTATTAGCGGGAAATCCATTCTCATTTCATCTAGCTCTCCGTGAAACTTCTTCTTTTTTTCTTCATTTTCCTCCTCGTGAAATTCTACCATTAGGTTCTCCAACCGCTTGATGGCTTCCAGAAAGTGCTTGTATACGGCCTCTCGTTTTTCTCGGTCTTTGAATTCCTGCTCTCTCTTCAGTGTTTTTAGTTTTGCATACTCGCTGTACACAGTGCCTAAAAAAGAAAGTACCGCACCAAGAAAGACTCCAATAAGACCCACCAATGCCGAATTATTATACCATGTTCCATCCATATGTACGACCATGCCTTTCCGCTGTGCTTCAAAGCACAAACAAATAAGGAAATAATCCCGGTACTTTTAGCTAAGTCAATCGATTGCTTTGAGTGACAACTCCACGCCCTCAAGATAATTTATTGCTGCCTCCATATAATCACCTATGCTTTTATAATCAATCTTTTCATTTCCACCATAATATGCATTCATAAGTTTATCACATGGATATCTAAAATGACTGGCATCGGGATCGAATGTATTAATTGAAGCGATGTAGTTTCCTTCCACTTCATTATCTAGTTTGTTTTTTTCGTCATCAAAAGAGTCAATTGTAGGAAGCAACAAGTTCCACAATCCGATAAGCTTATGTTTTTTCTTTTGCATTTGTTTTAACGCAACTTGCGGATTTGTATTGATAACCTCATACCATATCTTTTTAAGAGAAAGTTCTAGGCCGTTTCTGTAGCAATAACACATTGGCATAAAAAGTGCACTTCTAGTCTGTAAATCGTTGGCTTTGACACACTCATCTATTTTTGCTTTTAGCACTTTTCCTGCATCGCGATATCCTAACACATACGGAAAGTGCTCCATGCGCTGGTACTCAAAGCCTACAACACTTTGCATGTAGTACGACCCACCCTCTTCTATGAATTGAGGCGTATAGTCTCTATGTGTTCGAGTGTTGTTGTCTGTGAAGAATCCGCTATCGCGCGTTCCATCAAATGGGTTGATTTTATTATAGTATGCATCTAAAATTATACATGCCAGATCAAGTTTCAAAATAAATTTTCTAAGATCGATATGTGTTTGTTTTTCAAACACATGCTTTATGAAATACTCTCTATCTCCAAAAATGTCATGCCTGCATAAAATATGAAATGGATACCTAAATGAATCGGACTCTTTATCAAGTAAGGAAAAATCAGACAAATAATCATGAAGCCACTCGTAAGCATCTCTGTCAAAATTATGAATGTTAGAAGCAAGATTTGTTTCTACACATTCCAGCAATTTCTCGCAATTATGAAAAGAGTCACGAATGATTTCAATTCGCTTGGCTTTATTTGTTTCATACTGAAAAACAATAGCTTTTAAAATGAGTTCAAGGCTATGTCTATATAGAAACGCTATACAAAAGAATAATGAATCCAGCTTACCAATATTGGGATTTATAAGCATATACGCGGATACTTCTTCAGCTGCATTACGAAAATTATGCGCGTAAAGACAAAAAGATTTGCTGTAATCATCCTGTGGATTGAAAATCTTTCCAATCGTAAAGGTGGATTCGTTTGTATCATCTGTTTTATTGAACACAGTATTAGCCGCAGGATAAAGTATTTCCATCATTTTTCACCACTACTAGAGGCGTTCCTTTGCATTCTTAGCCACTATACTAGCGTTGCCTGCCGCCCACCGCGTAGAGGTGTGCAAAGTTTCGAGCAGCGTAGGCTGTGAGAATCTTCTCCAAGTCTTGTGAAAATCTTCCCACAGCCTTATTTTTCCCTCATGTGATTTCCTTCTATTGTGTCCTTGGAGGTGTAAATCACATGAAATATATTGCTGGTTTCGAGTATACAGATGACGAATGGGATACTATGGATAAGACAGCCCGCCGAAAGGTATCTGAAGTCATCCTTGATTTGCTTTTGTCGCCTACCTACCGCATTCCAATGCCAGTTACCGAAATACAATCAGTGCTCTTATCCTCTCTGCCCACAGTGCAAGATCACAATGGTGCGTGAGTATCAACGCTTCTGTGACCGCTGCGTCCAACAGTTGGACTGGAGTAAATTTGAGGATGCCAAAGAGGTATACATAGGGTGGGACGGTGTGAACAAGGCTTATCTGCCCTGAGTATATCACAGATTAGAGAATAAGTCCGCTTTATACGTTTTTTGCATCTCTTTTAAATATGTGCTAACCTTTTTCATCAGCGCTATTTGGTTTGGGAAATTACAAGATGCTGCTTTTCTCCCCCCTGCAAACGGATCCGGATTCTTTCTGTAGTAATTAATTACATCATCAAAGAGTCCTAAATATATCCCCATTGTATCGCCGTCTAAATTTTGTATTGCGTATTCTTGTATCTTTGGAATTAAAATGTCTGGAACTTTAACACCCGTTAACGCAACCAATTCATGCGTAATTAAATTAGTATATCCTCCAAAAACCGCTATGTTGCTTTCACATAGCTCAATTCCTAGTTCCTCAGAAGCCTCCTTCTGCATATTTTCAATTACAGAAAGCATTCTAAAATCATTAAGATCCTTATCAAAAACAACCGGCAAATGTCCCCCTGCACCCAAAAGTTCAATAACAGGTCGATCCATAGATCCGTCCCAACCAGCAACTCGCCTGTTGAACACACAAATAACATCACCCATTTGTAACTGCTCTATCGATTCATTAAATGGAAGCCAAAATCTGTCAAATTCATGCTTTCCGTATATTTTTTTTCTGCTTTCGCTTTTTATCCACTGTAGAATTTCACCATGCACTATCTTTGACACAAAAACCCCTTGTGTATTTAGATGCCATAGGATGTCTTTTCTGCTCTCCGCATATGCCAACGGAGTAAGTACATTAGTACACTGATATTTGATATTAAGCGCATCAGATACTTGAATTACTCGAATTAAATCAATCCTCTTTTTGTCCCATTTTTCTGATATGCCTTTTAAATCAAATAAATTATCTTCTGAAAATTCATACCGGACTGTTTGTGGCAAAAGGAAGACATCTTCTTTATATCTTTGGCTTTCCTCAAATGACTCAATTCGAGTTAATGACTTTAATTTATCTGCGCCATTTAAATATCTCATTAGATTTTCTCCTTTCATTTAAAAAGCAATTTAGTCCCCACACAAGATATGCTGTCGGATATGTATAATTTCCAAGACCATGTCTCTCCATTTTCTCTGGAATATAATACATTTCATCAGGTGTTTCATTATATAAGCTACTCTTTAGTATCAACTCAATTCTTTTTACACACTTATTCATCTGATAAATCTTCAAATTTCCATACTTATATGCTAATGTCAATGCTTCTATCGCATATCCAATCAAAATATGATTCCACGGTGCTTTTGCAACACCCATATTTGCCTTTTTAATTCCAATAAGTGTTTCCACCTCATAATCTATACCTTTATTGACAAATTGTTCGAATACATATTTAATCGCCTCATCAACTTTATATCTTTGCATTATTCTTTTTCTTAAGTTTGGTTCCAATTCATAATAAAGGACAATAGCCATAGCTGTAGGTGTCAATCTACTACTATCTTGCTGTGAGAATCCGAATTTTCCAAACTTAGAATGCTCGTAAAATTCCAATATAAATTCCTTGAATTCACATGTATCGCGTGTTGAATATTGATTCAATGCTCGTAATGCCCAAATACTGTTCACATTACTGCAATCTTCAAAACTCGGTTTTTCCATAAACACGCCCCAACCATATTTACATCTTGAATTCCACAATCTTCTTGCCAAGGCATCATACTTATCATGCCAAATCTCATAGTCTACTTTACCCTTTAACTCCCCCATTAAATATAATATCATTGAAGTGCAGACAACTGTTTCTTTTCCAAGCGATTTGCTACAGAGTCCCCTTTCATTGACCTCAAGATTTATTTTACTTAATGTGGACCGGAACACCTCATTTTTATACATTCCAGATTTATATAAGGCGATAAGTGCCTCGCACGTATTTGCATTTTGAGTTTCCGTTGCCTTATCCACAGCTCCCCAATGACATGGCATATTTACTAGCCAATTATTCAATTTTCGAACAATCACTTTATATTGTTTATCTATCGGTCGAAAATCCCCGATTTTACTCTGAATCAATTCAAATGCTACTTCTACCAATGGTGTCACAAAATACCAATTCATGAGATATAATACCCCTGCTGGAGTCACAAGAGCAATCGCATCAAGAATATCTGTTTCAGTTCTAAATATAAGACAAATAAAATCACGTAATAAAGTCAGCAAATTATATTGAAGTAATGTCCATATTTCTAAAGCACTTACCAACAACGTGACAAAAACTTTACGTCGTTTCAGATCAACATCCATAAAAAACTCAACCCCTTCCTTTTTTCATTTAATACCGCCGCCGCTTTATACTTCTTCTGCCGCCTTGGATTTTCCTATTCATACATAGTTTTAGTGACGTTTCTCTGCTTTAGCGGTAGGATGCCATTCTCTCTTTGTCTATCGCCTGCCATACGGTGATAATCCGATATTTTTCTTGAATCTTTTCCTTCATGGCAGCTGTATTTTCTTAATCATTTTAGTTCACTTACATCATTTCTAATGTTAATCAAAAAGGACCTGCCGGTAATCACATTATTAACAACTGCCTTTGCCAAGTTCATCGCATCTATGTGCTGCTGATCATAACTAAAATGAACGTCATATACAAATTTTATAGCTCTCACTTTTATGCTAATATTATCATACTCGATAAAAGCATTGTCAAACTTCTCTGTGTGAGTTAGATTTTTGCCTTCGTCTCTACTTGGTAACTTATCTATAAATGTCTTTAATGAGTCTTTACGCTCGTCCGTCTGTCCCTTATTTGCAACTACAAAAGTACAGTCTGATCTTCCATGGAAGCTTGAGAGGTTCTCGGCTGTAACTCCATTAGCATTCGCCCAATCCAAATCCACATATAATATAGGTCGAACATTGATTATACTACGCAAAATGTACTTTATGTATATGTCTTTGATGCAGCCATCCCAATCGCTCTCCAATGGTTCACGGATTTGCATTAATTGAATTCCATACGTCTTAGCCACATTTATTGCACCAGTTTGAAACCCATTTCTTGATGCAAAGATACCTTGAATGTCGTTTCCTATATCCAGAAGAGTTGAACGAAAAGCCTCAATCTTTTCTGCCGTAACCGGATTTTTATAGTCTTTGCATTCAACCGCCACTCTGTATGTTACTGTACCATATGAAAATTGCCAATAAACATCAATCTGATGTTCTCGACTAATTCCCTTCAACTTGACATCGTGCTGCACTATAGCATTGCTCAGGCCATCGTTTGCATTCAGCACCTTGTACACATCTTGAACAAAGCGTTCGTATTCTTCTCCTTGTTTAGACATAAGGCGTTCCTCGCTGTGCACGATTTTATAGTTTATACATCACTCTTCACATCTTAGCCGTCAAATGACGTTGCCTACTGCTCACCGCGTAGAGGTGTGCAAAGTTTTGAGCAGCAATGGGAACTCGCGCTCCCACAATTCATGTAGTTTCCTCTATGATATTACATGGAGGTGTAAATCACATGAAAAATAAATTAGATCGGTTCGATGATGACTGGAAGTGGGATGTACTGCCCACACGGATGCTATATGAGCTTCTGCTCTCCCCTACTTACCGATGGCCTTGGAAAGTAAAAATTGTATGCTCGTATAGGTGGGGTGCTGAGTTTCCAAAGTGTCCACGATGCGGAACCACCATGGAACGTGAGTACCAGCTCTTCTGCAACCACTGTGGTCAAAGACTGAACTGGAGTGGGTTTGATGATGTAGAAGTACGGTACATAGGGTGAGATGGGGTTGAAGAGGCTGAAGATTGATTTCTGGTACTTTTATTTTACTCCGCTGTGATAAAATCCGCAAGGTTAAACCTTATATCCCTTTTCGCAAATCACATTGACTACTTCGTCCACATACTTCTGGCAGGTATCATGGTCAGGTGCTTCCACCATCACACGTACGACCGGCTCAGTACCGGATCCACGCGCCAGAATACGACCAGTATCGCCCAGTGCTTCAGCAACTTTGTTGACTGCTTCCTGCACAGCCGGGTCGTTCTGTGCTGCCTTCTTGTCCGTCACACGGACATTTTCCAGTACCTGCGGATAGATCTTCAGCGGTGCTGCCAACTCACTCATCGGCTTCTTCTTGGCCAGCATGACTTCCATCATCTTCAGGCTGGTCAGGATACCGTCGCCAGTACTGGCGTACTTGCTGAAAATGATATGACCGCTCTGCTCGCCGCCGATACGGCAGCCGTTCTTAGCCATGTACTCGTAGACGTACTTGTCGCCCACAGCAGTCTTGGCGTAGCCAATGCCCTGCTCATCAAAAGCCTTGTAGAGGCCAAAGTTGGACATAACAGTCGTGACTACGGTGTTGTTCATCAGCTCGCCGTGCTCCTTCATGTAGCAGCCGTAGATGTACAGAATGTGGTCGCCGGTGATGACATTGCCTTTCTCGTCCACGCACAGGCAGCGGTCAGCATCGCCGTCGAAGGCAAAGCCGACATCCAGACCGTTCTCCACCACAAACTTCTGCAGACCCTCAATATGGGTAGAGCCAGCATTGTTGTTGATATTCAGACCATTGGGCTTGTTGTTGATAACATAGGTATCTGCACCCAGAGCATCGAAAACGCTCTTAGCGATATTCCAGCTTGCACCGTTGGCGCAGTCCAGACCGACCTTGACCCCCTTGAAGGAATAGATGCCCAGCGAGATCAGGTAGCCCATGTAACGGTTGCGGCCTGCCACATAGTCCACCGTGCAGCCGATGTGCTCGCGATGGGCAAAGGGCAGCTCCGGCCAGTCTTTATCAAACACATGAAGCTTGCCGTCGATGTAGTCCTCCACCAGCAGCAGAGTCTCTTCGGGCATTTTCTCGCCGTAGCAGTCGATCAGCTTGATACCGTTATCGTAGTAGGGGTTGTGGCTGGCAGAAATCATGATGCCGCAATCGAAATCGTCCACGCGGGCAATGTAAGCCACAGACGGCGTAGTAGTGACGTGCAGCAGGTAGGCGTCTGCGCCGGAAGCGGTCAGGCCAGCGACAAGACTATATTCAAACATATAGGAGCTGCGGCGGGTGTCCTTGCCGATAACGATACGGGCAGGCTCGCTGTTGCCGTTGCGCTTGCGGAGCATATTATAATACCAGCCAAGGAAGCGGCCAACCTTGTAGGCGTGGTCGGCAGTCAGATCAATACCAGCTTCACCACGGAAGCCATCGGTTCCAAAATATTTTCCCATTTTTTGTTTTTCCTTTTTCAATAATCTGTATAACAGGTCATCTTCCAATTTTTCTATTAATACTCTTTTTCGATCTTTTTCAAACGACCCATTTACCGATGACAGGAATTTTTTTCAATACTTTTGTTATAAAAAAACACACCACAAATATCATGGATGCTATAATAATAGAAACTATTGGATATTCATAATTTGTTTTCATCATAAATCGGTCTGAAAATCCCCTCACAAATACAACATGCATCAAATATATTCCTAGGGTTGAATCTCCAAGTGTATAAATTATGTTTTTCACCTTTCCCGAAAAATTAATGCCACTTAATTTTTCTCTAAAGTAATTAAAAATCATTGCTGAATAACAAACAGTTCCCAACGTCAAATTATTATAGGTAATCTGACTAGGTGCGCCAATATATCTAGCATATAAATAGCCTCCTACAACACCATAAATCACACCCAATGTTCCTGTCACCATGAGAATCCATTTTTTCTTTATCCTGTAATTACACAAATAATAACCCATAATATAATATCCTGTGTACCCCATCGGCAAAAACAGATACATCTTATCCTGAAAGATAATTCGTACAAATTCACTCCATGTTGGAACAATAGTTATCATTTCTGGAATCCAGCATACAATCATACACAAAAGCAAAAGATACCTACACATCTTCTCGTCGGATACCACTTTGTGAAGAATTGGGGTAATTATATACAGTCCTAAAATCATCCACAGGTACCACAAATGATAATATCCATACAATATCTGGTTAAAAAAATCAGAAATGTTTGTAATAGTTGTATCTTTAATGATTAATCTAAGCATGAAATATGCAATGGACCATACACCTATCAATCGTAATATCTTCAATATGTATTTTCGCATGGTTTCTATGCTAGATCCTCTCTTGTTTCCAAGGAATAGTGAACCACTAATCATGACAAAAATACATACGCCGATTCGTGAAAGTGCATTGAGCACTTCGTAATATATCCATTTATCAGAATTGATTCCTGCGTAGTTCCATCCTATAGATGAAATATGCAGAAGTATCACACAAAAACAAGCTAATATCCTTAATAATTCAATCCAAACTGCTCTGCTCTGCAGCACAAGTTTATTTCCCGTTGCCATCATTGTCAACCTCTTTCTGTTTCTTTTCTTCCAAAGTTTCCATGTATTTTTTAGCATCCTTCATAAAGCTGGCAGTAATCATTACGATTACCGCACCAATCGGGAATGCTGCAACAATACTCACCGACTGTAGATTGTTCATGGAGCTTTCTGCAAACAGCAGAGCAATCGGAAGCAAAATAAGCAGAATACACCACATCAACTGAATGCCTTTATTCGGTTGCTCACCATCCTCCAGTGTGTGATAGCTATAGCAGGATGCTGTCAAAGCAATCGAATCAAAAGAAGTCGCATAGAAAGCGATCATCGTCAACAGAACAACTACCATGATAACAGGCGCGCCCGGCATCGTTTTGATGATAGACACAATCATGCCATACAAATCTCCGTTCTCCAGATACTGCGCAATAAAGTCAGCCTTTCCAGTGACCTGCATTCCCATAGAATAGTTCCCAAGTACAATAAAACTTGTCAATGTAGAACCAACACCAAATATGTAACCACCAAGAATTGTCTGACGTACTGTTCTACCGCGAGAAATGCTGCCGATAAAGAACGGCGCAGCCACACACCAAACCATCCAGTAAGCCCAATAGTAGATCGTCCAATTCTGCGGGAAATTCGATGTACGGAGCGGGTCAGTAAACGTAGACAAATCAACAAAGTTCTGAATCATCCGTCCCATGGAAGAAAAACCAGTTTCAATAATATACCGTGTTTCTCCACCAAACAGCAGAACAAACGCAATCAGGCCAAAGAACATATAAATACAAATGTTTGCCAACTTGCTGATTCCCTTAAATCCATGCAGCAAGGAATATGTATATACAGCGCAGGTAATCAGAAGAATAATAATGTTGATTACAGTACGACTAACGGCAACATGGAACAGTTCACTGATAATGGTTGCCATAAGCGGTGTTGCCACACTAAAAGTGGTAGCAGTACCAGCAAGGAGGGCAAACACAGCTAACAGATCAATAATGCGACCTGCCCAGCCATCGGTATACTTTCCAAGAATCGGACGGCAAGCCTCTGAATACTTCTGACGGTTTCTTTTTCTCACATGGAGCATAAAGCCAAAGGCAACAGCCAGCACCAAATAGAATCCCCACGGAATAAAGCTCCAATGGAACAGCGGATATACACCTGCCCAATCCTGGATACTACCCATCTCTGCCAGATGCGGATCAGTTGCATACAGCACCCACTCCGAGAACGAATAGAACAAAATATCTGCTGCAAGACCACAGGTGAACATCATTGAGCCCCACGCAAAGAAGGAATACTTCGGCTTCTCATTCTGCTCGCCAAGGACGATGTTACCATACTTAGAACCGGCAATATACAGAGAAAGGATGAAAATCCCCAATCCAATTACCAAGTAATATGTACCAAAGGTATCACCAAAGAAAAAACGTATCTGACTTAGTACGGCATTCGATTGTTCCGGCGCAAAAAAGAATAGAACACATAATGCAATTACGATTGCCAAAGGCACCAGTGTTATCATCCAGTCTATTTTTCCATGTTCTTTTTTCGTATTCATTCACTTTTCCTCCACATATTTTTTGTAGCTGGCATCCAAAGCAATCAACTCACTCAGATTATCCACCTCTATAATATCGTCCTTATTCATAGGACGGATACCCAATTGATACTCCTCCGGGTAACAGAACATCGCCACATCATCCCAGTAGATTTGCCGATTCTTCTTTTGTTCAAACTCAATTTCGAGATGCCGTTTCAGCTTTTTCCCATCCTCTGCAGTCCAGCGGGAAATACTGTACAGCTGCCATCCGCCTTTTCCACCTGTCCGGCTACATGCTGTAACAATGCCATTTTCAACAGTCTGAAGCCACTCATCCGTTTCATCATCTGTCCAAACACTGTTATAACCAGAGCGTTCAAATTCTGGTGCTAAAATTTCCGGATTATAAATGATCTGATCTCCATCAAGAATGATAGCATTCTCAATATACTCTCGTGCCACATAAAGTGAAGAGATGTTGTTGCAAGTATCATAGTATGGATTTTCAATCAGCTTAACCCCAGGATACTCCTCTTCAAGTGTCACAAACTGTTCTTTCAGATAGCCGACAACAACATAAATTTCATTAATTCCGTTTTTATGCAGACCATCAATGACTGTGTCAATCATCCGCACCCCATTCACTTTAACCAGCGGTTTCGGTGTTGTCAGCGTCACTGGGTGCATTCGATTTCCTAAGCCTGCCGCCATAATAATGGCTCTTTCTACTTTTGGCATTTATTCTTCCTCCCCTTGCTTTTTCAATTCCTCTTGAACAATTCGATAATAGTCTTTTGCATATCGATACTGCCGAAGCGAATACTCACCAAACTCTACGCCGAGGTTTCTCTTATACTCGCACCAGTTACTCCACAACAGACCACAAGCAGCAATGTAGCAATAAATCTTGATCCTAGTTTCATCACTGCAGCCTTCCGTAAAATAGGCTGCAATCAGGCGATCGACCTGACGTTTATTATAAAGAGAATAAATACAGAACATTGCCACATCCACATGAGGATCTTGCATTCCTGCATACTCCCAGTCAATCAGTCGGATTTCTTCTTTTCCATCTTTTTCAACAAATAGGAAATTATCTGGCACGGCATCAATATGCGTCAGGACTTTTTCCTCGATGTGAGTATCAATATAAGGTTTCAGTGACAGAACGTTTGCTTTCGTTTTTTCGTAATCCTTATATATAGAAGGCGTCCCATCCCACAGTGTTTCATAAAATTCCATCTGGCCGAAAATGTCAAATTCATGATTCACTTTTAGCTTCATTTCATGGAAGTATCGCAGCCGTTTCATGCACCTTTTGACATCTTCGTAGTTCGATGGATCACATACTCTGGCTCCTTCCAGAAACTCTGTAATTTTATAGCCATTTTCCGGGTTGATATATGCAATATCATCACAGATATGCTTTCCATCAATAGCCTGATAAACTGCCGCCTCCTGACAACGATTAATAAGCTGGTCAGTCCCCTCTCCCGGAATACGCATAATATATTTCTTCCCTTTGCAAGTAAACAGGAAGGACCGATTTGTCATACCTTTTTTCAAAACGGTAATATCCGTAACCGCTTCCGGCTTTGCTTCTAGGGCTTCGCAAATCACCTGAATTGCATCCGTTTTCAGCTGGTTAGAATCGCTGTCGATTTCTCGGAGTTGCTCATAGGTGTTAATTTCCACAACGTCCGTTGAATGGACCACACGAGCGGTAACTATCATCCGGTCTTTGTTATAAAGAGCTTCTTCCCAGAATGACCCATCATACCGCTGATTTTTGCACAGTTCCTCAATACGCTTCGCAACTGTGTCGGCATCCTCTTTTACCAGATAACAGATACCGATCATTGCATTACCACCAGAACTTTCTGGAACAGTTACCAGTTCCATCTTACGATTAACGCGGACATTGCTTTCGTTATCCACCAGGTCACTAACCATATACCAGGAATACAGTTCATGGCGGTGGAACGGATTTCTGTCACACCAAATATCGCAAGGAATAATGTAAGCATTTTCCAAATGTTCTTTTACAAGTTTGACTGAATGCAAATTATTCTTTGCCGCATAATCAGCATTAACTACGAGTTCGACGCCATACTCATCAATCAAATACTCGTATTTTTCTTTCATGAAACCTACAACCACATAGATTTCTTTAATCCCCACTTCATGAAGCTGCTTGATAATACGTTCGATCAATGCCTCCCCATTGACTTCTAAGAGGCCTTTCGGCATTTCCGTATTAATGGGAACCATTCGCATGCCAAAGCCAGCGGCAAGAATAACAGCGCGTTGCGGGGTTTTCTGTTTGAATTCTGTGATTGCCTTCACTGTTGGACGTATGGATTCATCTAGATAATCAGCTTTGATAAGTTCCTTTAGCGACCGATTTACCACTCCTAACGAGTGGCCGGACACTTCTGCCAAAATCCGCTGATTGATGAAAGGCTCTAGCAGAAGTGTATTCAAGATATCACTTTCTTGCTTGTTCATGTATGCACCTCCTCTTTTTTTCATGAACATCTCCCTATTATTAACTCCTGAATCTTTGTCAACAAATCAGGAGTGCTAAGTGCAACTATTCTCTACATACTTTCATTTTAAATTCCCAGCAATTCTACAGCCCTTTGAGAATTATTTCCATCATAGTAATCAAATATCTTTTTTCTTAAAACTTGACGTTTTTCATAGTAGCGATCCGCATCATTTAAAACATCATTAATAAAAGAAATTAAATCATCTTTACATTTAATATAGTGTCCTGCCATATAATCTTCTGGATTTTCCACTGAAAGACCCAACTTATAATCTTGAACGTCACTAAAATCATACGCTATTGGTTTATTGCACTGTAAGAAATCATATGCTGCTGACGAATAATCACTAATCAACGCATCACAATCTTTCATTAGACGATAATTGTCAACTCTCAACTTCTTAACGTCATATCCAGTTAGTAAGCATATATTCGAAGTACTTTTGATTTTTAAATCCCTTATATCCTGCATCGGATGAATTTTCAAAATTAAAAGTGCATTATTTTCTTTTAAAAACTCATTCAATTTATAATATTCATCCATATTATATATTAATGGAATTCCAAGAGCACCAATTGTTCTACTATCCTGACGATTATAGCTTGTTCCTTTTCTAAAAGTCGGCATCCATAAAATCACTTTTCGATATATATTCTCAGTGATTTTATGAAGGTCGCCTTCCTTTCCATCATAAAAATTATCCACGTAAGGAAACCCAATATAGCACAATCTTGGGTCATTTGAAGCAAGCATCATCTGATCTGCGAATACATCCTTCAGATATTTTGATGGCATAGCAACATAGTCTATTTTTTCTGGTAACCTTATATACCCTTTCCAATTTTTTAGCCCAAAACCGCCATGTCCAAAATAAATTGCTTTTTGATCATTACGCAACTTTGCCGAACAATCATTATCGGATGTGAAATACTTTGCTATCCATTTATAATAATTTTTCTTAACACCTGGTTTATATGCCGCATACCAATCAACATTTTCCGGTAATTTCTGTGGAACCGCCTTCGGATGTTTTATAGCCCAAATAATCTTATATTTTTTGTTGTATTCGTTTTTTATAAGATAATTATAAAAAGCTCCTCCATTCGAATCAAAGTCATTATGGCTTTCTATAACAATAACATTCTGGAGCGGTTTATTCTTCAGAAATAGCCCCAAAATTTTTGTTAGCACAGTGTCAATCTTATACTTATAAATAATATCAAGCGTATGTTTAACACCGTTTTTCTTAACATACTCTAGTGCATTCATACTAATCCTTCCTTAATTTTTCATCTTACTAAATAACGAAAAAAATCTTTTGTGATTTACTAATGTCACAACAATTAAAATTGCTATAACAGCGTATCTCAACCAAACATAAGGCACTACAACATTTCCAACAACGCTCATCACAATTACATAAATTGACAAAACAATTGCAGGTACTTTTTCTATTAAAGCATTTTCCCCTGTATGCATTTTTAGAACTCTGCTACCCACTAGATAATGACCGAGGCTGTAAACAATATAGCATACAAGCGTTGTATAACCTGCTGCAACAAACCCAAAAATTCCAACGAAGATAACATTGAGAATCACATTAAGAATTGCAGCGCCAAATGAAGCAAACATCAAAAACTTTGTTTCTTCGTAGTAAAATTCAGGATAAGACAAGACTCCATATAAAAAAATGAAGTACACACTCGCAGCGACTGGGGGAATAACATACACCGCATTGGCATATTTTTCCGAACCAAAAATCATAACCAATTCTGGGCATACTAGAATCACAGCACTAATAATGGCTGCAACTAGTAGTAAAAGAATATTAAATTGCTTCCTAATCGCCTCAATATCCTTTGTTTTTAAATTTCCATACACCCATGGCGTAATCGCACTATTTATTGCGTTTATAAATATTTGAACAAGCATTCCTATACTGTACGCAACACCATACATTGCCACAGCAGATTTTCCAACCATTCTATCGATTACGATTCGATCTCCCTGATTCAAAATCATTCCTGATAAATAATGCGGAATAAGCGGAATCGCAAGTGTAATGGCATATCTCCAGTACCGCCTATCAAAAAAGACTCTTCCCTTTGCGAATTGATATATCATCACTGATACATCAAAAACAAGCTCCGTAAGAACTATAGAGAAAACTCTTCCTAAAGCCTTATCCGGAAATAGATATACTAGCATTAACCCCAAGCAAGGATTAATAATCGTTTTACTTACTGTTACAAAAACCAGTCTCTGATATTGATATTCAAATCGTTGTCTAGCCGACCAATAATATAAAGAAGGCGCGACCAGCATCTCAGCAAACATTAATATAATAAATTTTCTAGGAAGTCCTAATGCCTGCTCCCACAATCTATTTGTTACAATAAAAATTATAAAAACAAATAATGTAACTGTGATAGATAGCCCTTGAACAGATGCTGTAAACCTGTCCCTATCATCGGAGAACTTTGACATTGCATTGTCAAAAACCCCATTAAACAAATACAATGATGTTACTATCAAAAGAATCTGATACCACGAAGTATATAAGGAATACACTCCATACTCATCCGTTGACATCATTCTTGTAAAAATCGGCACAGTAATAAACGAAACGCCTTTTTGCAGAAAATTGCATCCAGTAAACCAAAGTGCTGCTTTAGCTTGTACAGAAATACTATTGTATTTTTTTATTAATCTATTCAATACTTTTTTCCTTTTTTTAATCAAAGAAATGGTGCAAATACGTACGGTAAAAGGCTACTGTCCTCCCATATACTATTAAGTCTATAGACAAACCATCCAACTATAATCAACAGTGTAAAAATTCTATATAATATTCGATATTGATGTTCTGATATCTTTTGCATTTCAAGCCGGATTATGATACCCCACATAGCCATCCTCGGAATATAGAAGTACTCGCATCCACGCCATATCCCCAAAAAGAACGTAATCGGAATCAAAACGAAATCGTATATGCAAATTGTGCGAAGTAATTCGATATCGTGCCTTCCCTCGTTTGATTCATTGTGTATTATCTTCATAATATCTCGATTGAAAATGACCACCATTATTAATAGTGCCAACTGCCCGAACGCTATTTTCCAGAAATTATCAAAAAAACTAACTCCAATAGATCTTCTCGCATACGATGCATACGCATCAACACTACTATCAAAAAATAATCCTATATAGTTTCTGGCGAGCATTCCTACAAATCCTGCCAGTATCGAAAACGCAACACTGACTTTAACACTAATCGGCTTTCGCTTATTAATCCAATAGAAAACATAAAACAATGCATATAATATTGTTGCCTTATGCATCGAACAGGCAATTATGACAAATATAATTGTTCTCGCTTTATTTTCTCTTTTTAAGTACACTAAGCTAAGTAATAAAAATGCTACGGATATATTTGTTCTAAACGATGCAAATCCTCTTAAAAAAATAAAAAATATCATAAAATATGAAGTGTAGACACCCCACGTTTCAGAAAATTCGTCAACAAATCTGATGTAACAATAAGCTATGATGCCATAAAATACAATAAAATAAATATGATAATTGTCGGCAATCAGACGAATCAATCGAGTTAAAATCCAAAATCCCTTATCATAATGTTGATAATAACTTGGCAGATAAGGTGAATTTATGTTTTCAAAAAAGTAAACATATGTTGGTGCATCTGTTCCACCAATTCTATTTGTAACATATCTCAACGATGCAAAAAGAACCCATATAATGAACCAAATCGCATACATTATTTTTGCGTCTTTATATCTTAGTTTTTGTTTGTAAACAAGTGCTCGCCTTGAGCACGCATAACAAATATATCCCATTGTGCAATACAAGATTACACTTATCAAATCCCATCTTGGTTGCATACTCCACTCTTCCTATACAAATCTTCTAATTTTCTTATTTCTCTTCGCATATCATACTGATTTAATGCATCCTTATTCCAATTAGTCGGTCTCTGTTTCAATGCCGCCTCGCACCATTTCCGTGGTGAATCTTCTAAAGACTTCTTTTCAACAAGGGAAGTTAAACACGCTGCATCTGGCACTGCGGTCGATGTGACACATTTCAATCCAGCTGCTTGGGCCTCGATAAGTGCAATTCCAAACCCTTCAACTTTTGACGGAAAGATAAATGTGTCCATCGCCGTCAAAAGTTCTGGAACATCATTTCTATTAGAAAGAATCATATAGGAATCATCTAGTCTATTCTCGTGTAATTTTCTTTCTATATCGTTTCTGAGAATTCCATCTCCTATCATCAGTAGAAAAGCGTCCGCCCGCATTTTCTTTATTTCTACAAACACTTTAACAAGAAATTCATGATTCTTTGGTTCAAAGAATCGACCCACATGTCCTACTACAAATGCACTTTCGGGAATGCCAAGTTCTTTTCTAACTTTCTCCTTTGTTTTGCCATCATCACGATATCTATTTAGGTCTATCCCATTTCTAATAACGACAGTACTATTTATAGAAAAGAGTTTATTTAGCTCATTTCTCATATCATCGTGTAATGCTATCATTTGCATATCATTGTGATGCAAGAGATAGTTTGCCGCCTCATACTCTTTTTTTACATGCCCCGAAAAATATCTATCAGGTGTACTATGGCAGGTATAGAGCAACTTAATGTCATTTAAATACCGTTGCGCGTATTTGATGTAGCGTAAGACAGCTGTATGACAATGTATAGCATCAATCGACTCATTCTCAAGGACTCTTTTTAGCTTCAGTGGAAAATAGAATCTTCCAAAAATTCTATTTAAAGTTCTATAGAACTTGTTTCTCTTGGGGTACACATAGTAAACTTTAATTCCAGTCTCCCGCAACGCTTTGTAAACTGCAGAATCATATTTGGGATAAAGAGTTAAAACTACTGGCATAAACTCTTTTTTGTCAAGCATTATGCAATACTGCTTAACAAGTGTTTCTGCCCCTCCATCAAAAAGATAATATACAAATTCCAAAACTTTTGTTGTCATTAACTCGTCTCCCATTTATTCAGAGTTTAAATCTTATTAATATAATCTGTAATGTTAATATACTTAGAATTTCCAAACGGTTCTCTCGAAGCCATTATTCCTCGCATCTTATATTTCTTTGGTTGTTTTATTACTATAACTTCTTTTGTCACCTGAAACGTCTCATCTGCCACAAAGCAAAGCTTATTCTCTAAAGGTAATTTCATAAATCTTTCGATTTGCTCTCTGGTCGCACCATTTTGATCGTTAAATTTAAAAATCAGCCTATTCTTGTTTACCCTCTTAATTCGAGATTCCCATTTTCGACGCGCCACGTCCTCATTATGGTGGTGAAGCATTTGAAGTTCAATATCACCAATTTTTCCAACAAGATATGTTTTCCAGTTGCTTTTTTTCTGCAGAACTTCCCTCCACTTAGAATCATCCGGATCAATGAACTCCAACGGCTGTTTTAAATAGTAATCAAGATTTGCAACAAACTTCAGGTAATCTTCCGGCATAATAAACATTCCAACCGTGGGAGATAGTTTCTTTATTCCATAGCTCTCATAAACTGTTCCGCCCCAGCAATTGTTGGATATGATCGTGAAGTTATTATCTTTCAGTTTCTTTCTTCTTAAATTCTTTGTTAACGGCAAATAAACTTTGTTTCTAAATTTCAATCTAATAGTTTCTTCATCAACCATATTTTCCCTCATATACAATTCATTGTGTCATTTGTTTCTTTCTACCATACTTTCGTATGCTCGCTCTAGTTGCTTAACCGCATCTTTAATATCGAATCCTTCTTTTTTCAATGCACACACAGCATCCTCTGCTTGTTTTTTTCTATCTGTGTACACATCTAGCATTTCAGCCATTGTATCCGCCCAAACATCTGGCGAGTTCTTTATGGATGCAAATTTAACGAGCTTTGAAGGTGCACATTCTGGTGTTATTTCGTCAGATATTAAGCACGGAAGTCCCTCCGCCTGCCATTCTAGAACCACATTAGGAAGCCCTTCAAAACGCGATGGAAAAACCATTATATCCATTGCCTGTAGACGATCGGCCACATCGTCTACACTACCTGCTAAAACAACACTATCATCCAGTTTACTATCTTTAATTTCTCCCACTAATTCTTCTTTCAGTGGTCCATCTCCCATAAGATACAAAACCGCATTAGGACAAGACTTTTTAAACGATGAAAATATTTTAATAAGATAGTGATGGTTTTTTTGAAAATTAATTCGTCCAACGTGACCGACAACTATCTTATCTTGAAGATTAAGTTCTGCACGTTTTTCTCTTCTCAATCTTTCATTATATATAAATTTTTGAAAGTCTTTTCCGTTGTGGACAACTGTAAATGGCCTATTACCAAATAACCACCTGCCAGCATCCTCTCCACATGCAAACGCATCCGTATATAACCGATTGAATAGCGGTCGAAGTATTTTATCCAGTTTCTCCCGATCAGCCTTTGTATTTCTGCTATGCGCTATACGAATCTTTACACGAGATATTTTTGCAGCTAAGAGCTCAATACTCATAATTGCACTACTACCATGCACATGTAATATATCTGGCTTTATTTTTCCTATCTCACGCACCATTGCATGGAAATATTTCACAGTATTTTCCTGTCTGTCTGGAAATTCAATAACTTTGCAACCATACCGTTCAAATTCTTCAATCATTTCCTTTTCATTGTTATGAACTGCAGCCACATAGATTTCAAATTTGCTCAAATCCATGTTTTTGAAGAATTCCAACTGCGTTGAAGATATTCCCTCCCGACGTAATCCACCAGTTATTACATGCAGAACTTTAATTTTTTTATACCCAAGCTTTCCCCTACTCATTGCCAATTCTCCTGAATAAACTTATCGATCATATTCACAATCGCCATCGGATCTTTATTAACCCATGGAACCAGTTCATCTGTTCCATCATAAATTTTTTGGAAGCACTCTCCAAGATTCTCAAGTTCCAAATCGGCCATCAGAACATAACGGTTAAGGTTGAATGCTTCATTGTTCTGAATCTGATGGTCATTGATGTGCTCGCCATATTTTGCAAGACGCGTTACAGCAATAACTTTTTTACCTGCGTTTAAGGCCTTCATAATCGAACCGGATGCGCCATGAGACACAACAATATCCGCCTCTTTCACTTTCTCTAAAAATTCTTCCTGAGAAATGAAGTCCTTGTATTTGTAATGCTTCGGTTTATATGTAGATGTGCCGATCTGTGCAAACATCGAGTCGGTCAACACACCCTTTTCATAAAGTTCATCTAATTTTTTGAATAAACGGTCAAAAGGATAATTTCTTGACCCGACAGTTACAAAGATCATTAGTACAGACAGCCTCCGTAAATTGCTTTCTTATAAAACTTTTTCTGTGTTTCCCACTGGACAATGAACAAATCTGTGTGCTTTTCCATTTTCTTTCCGGCCACGGTTGGCATATTTGCACGTCCAAATGTTTCAATAAACACAAATTTCTTATGGAACAATACTGCCAAAAGATAAAATGGATATGCAACCATGGTTCCCGTTGTTATCACAAAATCCGGACGTTCTTTTGCCCAAATAAAAAGTGTGTACAGTGTGTTCCACAGCATTTTGGGAATCATGAATTTATCCTTTAAGTCCGTTTGCTTCATGAAATATTTCCCAAGCGGCGCATCAAACTGAGTTTTTTCGGTAACGAAAAAGCCCTCGTATTTTTGTACAAGTGGCTCTAACTTCTGGAGTTGTTCCCAATGCCCTCCAGAGGAAGATACAAAACAAAGTCTCGGTTTTCTATTATGTTTCATCTTTTATCCTCTACCATCTCTTAGTCACGCTGGAAAATATCTCTCGTGTAAACCTTATCCTTCACATCATCCAAGCACTTGTCATAGCGGTTAGCGATGATGGCTTGACTCTTTTTCTTGAATTCGTCCAAATCATTAACCACTACTGATCCGAAGAACTTCTCACCATCTTTCAGCGTCGGCTCGTAAATGATGACAGTTGCGCCTTTTGCCTTGATGCGCTTCATAACACCCTGAATAGAGCTCTGGCGGAAGTTGTCACTGTTACTCTTCATAGTAAGACGGTATACACCGACCACTGTTTCTTTTTCTTTGCTCTCATCCCAGCTGTCGTTTGCTCCATAAGCACCAGCAATTTCAAGCACACGATCAGCAATGAAGTCTTTTCTTGTTCTATTGCTCTCAACGATTGCTTCGATCAGATTTTCAGGCACGTCAGCATAGTTCGCCAGCAGCTGCTTGGTGTCTTTCGGCAGGCAGTACCCGCCGTAGCCGAAGCTGGGATTGTTGTAATGAGTACCGATACGCGGATCAAGGCAGACACCATTGATAATCTGCTGGGTGTTCAGGCCCTTCATCTCTGCATAGGTATCCAATTCATTGAAGTAGCTAACACGCAGAGCCAGATAGGTATTAGCAAACAATTTGACCGCTTCTGCCTCGGTAAAACCCATGAACAGCGTATCAATGTTTTCCTTGATTGCGCCTTCCTGAAGCAATTCAGCAAAAATATGTGCAGCCTTCACCAGACGGGCGTTTTCTACATCCGTGCCAACGATGATACGGCTCGGATACAGGTTGTCGTATAGAGCCTTGCTCTCACGCAGGAACTCCGGGCTAAAGATAATGTTATCGCAGTGATATTTTTCACGAACACTTGCAGTGAAGCCAACAGGAATCGTAGACTTGATTACCATGATTGCTTCCGGGTTATACTCAATCACCAACTTGATAACCGCTTCAACCGCAGAAGTATCAAAGAAATTCTTCTTGCTGTCGTAGTTGGTAGGAGCTGCAATCACAACAAAATCAGCATCGCTATATGCTTCCTTTGCATCCAGCGTTGCAGTCAAATCCAGTTCTTTCTCTGCCAGATACTTTTCAATGTATTCGTCCTGAATCGGAGACTTTTTGCTATTGATAAGTTCCACCTTTTCCGGCACAATATCCACTGCCATAACCTTATGATGCTGGCTCAGCAGCGTTGCAATGGAAAGTCCAACGTAGCCAGTTCCGGCCACAGCAATTTTCAAATCCTTAAAATCTCTCATGATTACTTTCTCCTCTCTCTTTGCGTTTTTATTTTGAAAACACACTCTTTACATACTCATAGCTGTTAATATCGCCAATGTCATACCTCTTACCCGGCATGACGTAAGCGTGCATCGGTGTCTGCTTGCTCAACCAAGCCGCAAAGCTGCCCGGTGCGTCATAGCCGCAGCCGTTCTCCAGAGCTTCCTGAATCCGCTTTACATCACAGGCACGATAGCAGTAGAACGGCGGCACAGCAAGATTTCCTTTTGGTTCCTTTGGCTTTTCCTCATAGCTCGTAATCAAATCCGAGTTATCGAGCGTGATGATTGCTGTTTTCTGCTGCTTTTTCAGTTCGTTTTCCTCATGGCACATCACACAGGAAGTATTCTTTTCCTTGGCAAAATCAACGAACTTTGAAAGGCTGAAATCCAGCACATTATCGCCAGCCATAACCAGCAAATCATCAGCCAGATTCAGCTTTTCTACCGCCAGTTGAATATCTTTGACTGCTCCCAGACGAGTTTCATTGGTGCT
>SKEE01000561.1_pt1 | contig 41217 bp, 47 predicted proteins | sample 4826661 | NCBI WGS metagenome assembly SKEE01 (sample SAMN11008817, study PRJNA524170) | human gut metagenome | biome: Human fecal sample; material: Feces; isolation source: fecal sample from pouch patient p20 | host: Homo sapiens | place: Israel: Tel-Aviv | collected 2016-11-14
CCATGAAAGCAGCGGGCCTGCGCGGTTTTTCCACCCATAAGCTCCGCCATACTGCCGCGACGCTGATGTATCAGACTGGCAACGTGGATATTCTGACCCTCAAACAGCTTCTGGGCCACAGCAGCGTCGGCACGACACAAATTTATACACACCTGCAGGAATTTCAGGTGCGTGCAGCGATTGAGCAGAATCCGCTGGGTGAAGTCAAGAAGGCAAGCTTGGATACAACGTCAAAGGAGACAGGGGAGAGCAAGGGGGAATTTGCCGATCCTTCATCGGATGAGCCTGAAACACCGGACGGCCCGATGGAGGCCTTTGAGGGTGCCGCGCAGGAGGGTTTCCGGGTGGATGTTTCTAGCCTTGCGGATACGGAGAGCACCGACAAATGATGACGTCCGAGCAGATACAGCAGCTTCGGCGCGATGAGGCTGCGATGATGGCAGAATGGTCGGCGTCCTCTGTGCAGCCGTGCCGCTTTAACACCGACGGCATCGTGGACTATGAGCGCTGGGCGGCACTCCCGGGCGGAAAGCATATCGTTGTTCTATTGAAGGAAACGAATGCTCTGAGCGGAAGCCTTGTGGATTTTCTTTCTCATGGCGGAAGCAAAACTTACTACCGGACGTGGAATAATGTCGCACGCTGGATAAATATGGTTTTGAATGGAACATATTGGGAATTCGTGCCAAAATCAGCTCTGGATGATATGGTTAGGAATATCGCCGTGATAAACCTCAAAAAGTGTTCCGGCAGCGCCCATGCAAGCACAAAGGCGGTACGGCAGGCCGCCCGGCAGGATGCGGACCGACTGAAACGTCAGATACAACTCTACGAACCGGACATCATCCTGACCAGCGGCTGGGGGCTGGTATCGAACATTCTGCACGATGAGATACTTGCGGATGACGCCGAGTGGGTCAAGCCCAATGGACAGACAGCATTATGGTATTACACGAGCTGTTCAGTCCGTTCGGAAAAAGAAACACTCGTTGTGAGTATGCCGCATCCGAATCGAGCGGCGAAGTGTTGGACATTAGAACTGGAAAAGATTCTGCGAGAGACCGGACGATCATAAAGACTGCAAGAAACATATAAAATGCTGCATTGCGGTTGCGTTAAATAACATAACTGTGCCAAATGCGAAAAAACGCTCCAGCCAGCGCAGAAGGCTCAGAAGCCGCTGGAAAGGCCCGAAATCTGGAAAAGAGGGCTTTTTCACTCCCCTGCATTTCGTATAACCTGCATTATACGAAATATTATAAAAATCAAAAACAGAGGCCCCCTTCTCCTGCGTTCCGTCATCGGTGCAGGTTTTGGGAGCCTCTGCTGTTCTTTTATATCATTTCGTTTGGGACGCGTGGATCGCCTGCCAAGCAGGCATCGTAAAATACAGCTGGACAAGACCGCTTTCATGCGAGCGTCCATTGCATCAGACTTTACAGCGGTGTATCCAGCGGCTGTGTCCCAAAGTATGCACAGATCGCTTCATAGTAAACGCGCGCCACTGTCTTACAGCCTTCTTCGCTGCCAAACTGTGCAACGTCCTCTTCGCTGGTCACAAAGCACTGTTCTGCCAGAACCGCCGGACAGTTTACATCTTCCAACAAGGTAAAGCTTCGCTCGTCCCTTACTTCGGTATGGGTGCTCTCTACGAGCTGCTTTACCTCGCCCTGATAATAAATGTACCGGATGCCGCCGTGGCCGCGGAGCTTTGCGCCTGCGGCCTGCATTCCCTGCGCCAGCTGCTGCGCGAAGTAATAGCTCTCCTGATGCCATGTACGGCCCGGAACGGACGGATAACACTCAAAGCCAGACGCAGCAGAACCCTCCGGTGCGGAGTTGCCGTGGATGGACAGCAGCAGCTGCGGGCTCTGGGCATTGATGGCCTCCGCCCGCTCGCTGGGCTTTGCGGTGGCATCATAGCTTTCACGGGAACGCAGTGGGATGTAATTAGGGTCGGCCTCCAGCAGCGCAAGCAGAGCCTCGGAGGTCTGGGCCGTCATCTCTTTTTCTTCGACGACTCCCCTTGCGCCCGGGTCGCTTCCGCCGTGGCCGGCATCAATGCAGACCCGGTAGGGCGGATCGCCCACCACAGGCCGGAAAGGTTCTTCCCCGCTCTCATTTCGCCCGGAGCCGAACAGCGCTGCTTTCCAAAGGAAAAATGCTGCACTGAAGCAGACGACACACACCAAAAGGCCGATGACCGTCGCAGCGGACGGGCCGCACTGTTTTCTCCGGCGTGCGTGTCTTGGATTTGAACGTCCTGCCATCGGCTTACTTCAGCTCGACGACGGTCACGCCGCTCTCGCCCTCGCCGTAACGGCCCAGACGGAAGCTCTTGACCATTCGGTTTCCCCGCAGATGCTTATGGATCGCAGTGCGCAGTGCACCGGTACCATTGCCGTGGATGAGATATACCACAGTCTGGCCGTTCAAAATCGCACGGTCGATGAAGGAATCCACCTCCGGCAGCGCCTCGTCTACGGTAAGACCCCGCAGGTTGCACTCCATTTTTGCGGTGCGCTGTACGCGCTCTACCCTGCCATTGGGCCGGTTAGCATCGCCGGTCAGGCGGGAGTAACGCTGCTGGGCCTTGGTCTGAGGCTTTGTCTCCTTGACCAGCTTTTCCGGCTGCTTGAGGCCTTTGAGCGGCACTTTCGTCTTGATGATGCCGGCACGCACCAGCACATCACCGTTTTTATCCGGCAGAGAGAGCACGGTAGCCAGCTGGTTCAGCTCTGCAATGCAGACCTCCTGCCCTACCTTGACTTCCTTCAGCGGAACGAACTCCTTGACCGGATTGTGTACCACTTCAGTCCCCATAAAGAGCTTTTCGGACTCTTTCTTGGCGATCTCACGGGCGCGCTGGGCCTTCTGCTGGGTGCTCATCCGCTCGTCTTTCTGGAGCTGGCGCAGCTCATCCGTCAGAGCGTAAGCCTTGCTCTCGACCTCCTGCGCCAGTGCGCGGGCCTTGGCGCGGGCAGCTTCCAGCTCATTCTCGCCCTGCTGGATAAGCTCATCGCGCTTCTGACGGGCTGCATCCAGCTGGTGGGCAGCCTCGTTTTTCAGGCCTTCCACCTCGTCCTGGCTGGCCTTGAGCTGGAGTTTCAAATCATCCAGCTGGCCCAGAACGGCGTCCAAGCGCTTGTCTTCTGCGGACAGATGCTGCTGTGCCGCCTCAATGACCCGCTCCGGGATGCCAAGCTTTTCGCTGATAAGGAAAGCGTTGGACTTGCCCGGAACGCCGACGCTGAGCTTATAGGTGGGGCGCAGCGTCTCCAAATCAAACTCGCAGCTGGCGTTGACGACGCCCTTTGTCTCGAGAGCGAACACCTTCAATTCTGCATAGTGCGTTGTGGCCATCAGGAGCACACCGCGGCGGCGCAGCTCTTCGATGATGGCAACAGCCAGTGCCGCACCCTCCGCCGGGTCGGTACCGGCGCCAAGCTCGTCCAGAAGCACCAGCGTGTGGGGCATGGCAAGCTCAAGGATGCCGGTGATCTTCTTCATATGACCGGAGAAGGTGGACAGGCTCTGCTCGATGCTCTGCTCATCGCCGATGTCCACGAGGAATTCGTCGAAGACACAGATCTCACTGCGCTCATCCGCCGGGATGAGGAAGCCGCACTGTGCCATCGCGCAAAGCAGACCGGCCGTTTTCAGAGTGACGGTCTTACCGCCGGTGTTGGGGCCGGTGATGATGAGCGAATCATATTCCCTGCCCAGCGAAATATCGACAGGAACGCACTTCTTTGCGTCGATGAGCGGATGACGCGCCCGGATGAGCGAGAACGACGTATCCGTCCGGACAGTGGGTTTGAACGCCTTCATATCCAGTGCAAGGCGGGCTTTTGCAAGCAGGACGTCGATTTCCAGCATGGCCTTATAGCTGTACTGGAACTGCGGCTCAATGGCTGCGACCTGACCGGTAAATGCTACCAGGATACGCTCGATCTCCTGGGCTTCCTGTGCGCGGTACTGTAAAATGCGTGCGTTCGCCTCCACGACAGCCTGCGGCTCGACGAAGACGGTCGCACCGGTAGACGAGACGTCATGGATGATACCGCTCACCTCACCGCGATACTCGCTTTTGACAGGAACGACATAACGGCCATTTCGGATGGAGACGACGCTCTCCTGTAAGTACTTGGAGGTGTCCATATTCCGGACCATGCTTTCCAGACGGTCGCGGATGCTGTTTTCAGTCGCACGAATCTTTTTGCGCAGGTCGTTCAGGGTGTGCGATGCCGTATCTGCCATTGCATCCGGTGCAAGGATGGCACTCGAAATTTGCTGCTCGAGGCCCGGCTGAGGAGCCAGCGCATAGAATAAGTCGTCCGTCGGAAGTGCATCGTGTTCCGAAGAGCCATACCAGCTGACAAGGTTCTGAAAGTTGCGAAGCGCACCGGCCACCATCAGCAGTTCACCCATTGAGAGGACACCGCCCTTGACGGCGCGGGCGGCCAGCTGACTGACGCCCTCTACTCCACCGAAGCGGGGCGAGCCGTTCTTGATGAGCAGTGAATTGATGGCATCGGTCTGTTCCAGCGCATACCGCACTTCATCGGGGTCGCACTGAGGCTCGATGGCAAGGAGCTTTTCGCGGGACTCCTTGCACACACAACCCTCCGCCGCCCGGGCAATGATCTTGTCCAGTTCCAGCGTTTTCAAATAACTTGTTTCCATAGTAATTCCTTATATCAAATCGATTTCAAATGGTTATGGCAGGACGGATCTCAAAAAGTCGTAGCTCTTCAACGGCTTGTCCAGATGGGTCAGCGCATATTGCTCTGCTGCTGTAGAGAGCTTCGCCAGACTGCCGACGGAAATACGGAAGCCGAATATCTTTTTATCTTCTACCAGACAGATATGCCGCAGCGCAAACAGCGCCCCGGCGTCCAGATTGCACTTCTTCCCCGCCTTTTGGGCGCAGGATTCGCAGAGCAGACAGCCCTCCGCCGGGTCGAGATAAAAGGCCGGGCCGTCGTAGGTGCCGCAGTCGCGGCAGTAGACCAGCTGCGGCAGAAATCCGCACTCGCTCATGGTACGCAGCTCAAATACGGCCTTGATGACCCGGAGGTCGGCCTTTTTCTCGCTTATCATGTAAAAGCAATTCAGGAGAAGCCTCAGTTCTTTTGCAGCTTCGTCTCCTGTGGGCGAAAGAGCCGAGGCCATTTCCGCCATATACATGGCAAGGCTCATCCCTTCGATGGAGGACGAGATGCCATGGAAGACGTTTTTGACATCCGCCTCTCGCACTGTATACATATTCCGTCCGGGGACAAGCACGAACTCCGAGTAACAAAAAAGCCCGCAGGCGCTGAACAGTTTGCTTTTCAGCCGCAGGCTGCTCTGCGCAGAGGCCGAGATGACTCCCAGCCCCGGCGTCAGAAGCGTGATGATCCGGTCTGATTCTTTATACCGGGTCTCTTTCAGGACAAGGCCCGGGGTCACAATGGTATCCATCTGTTTTTTCTCCTGCCGGGGCGGTGAGCCGCTGCTGAGCGAGCTGCCGCCTGTAGTCCAGATAACACAGAATATCACCGGTGCAGGCAAACGTCTGCCAGCTGAGCTCCACATCCATCGGACAACGCTCCCTTCTTTAAGGTATAGTATCACCTCTAGGGTACTGCGCTATCCCCGGGAAATCTGTCCTGTTATGAGGCTCAGCGGTTGGGCTGCTGCTTGAAGCCGAAATTGTTGAGCATGAACTCGTTATCGCGCCAGTCGGCTTTGACCTTTACCCAGCACTGTAAGTTGACGCGGCAGCCGAGGAATTCCTCGCAGTCGGTGCGGGCTGCGCTGGCGATCTTCTTCAGCATCGCGCCGCCCTTGCCGATGACCATGCCCTTGTGGCTCTCCCGCTCACAGTAGATGTTCACGTCGATGTCCACGAGGTCGGTGCCGGGGCGCTCCTTGAAGCGCTCGACCACGACCGCAATGCCGTGCGGGATCTCGTCCCGCATATAGAGCAGAGCCTTTTCACGGATGACTTCCGCTACAAGCTCCTTCTCAGGCATATCGGTGTAGGCATCATCGTCAAAATAATGCGGGCCTTCCACGGCATAGCGGCTCAGGGCGTCGAACAGTTCCTCGCAGTGGTCATTATCGCGGACACTGACGGTATAGACATCATCAAAGACGCCCAGGGCCTTCAGCTCCGCCTTGCGGGCCTCGAGGTCCGCCGGGTCCTTGACGAGGTCGGTCTTGTTGATGACCGCGATGGCCGGGCCGCCCTTTTTCAGAGCCTCGACCAGAACCATCTCCGATTCATTCAGCGCGCCGTAGGGCTCGAACAGCATCATGGACACATCGACGTCAGCAATGGAGTCGCTGGCCGTCTTGTCCATCCGCTTGCCCAGCTTATTGTGGGGCTTATGCACGCCGGGAGTGTCCAGCAGAACGTACTGCAGAGGCCCCCGGGTGATGACGCCAGTAATACGGGTACGGGTGGTCTGGGGCTTGGAGGTGACGATAGCCACCTTCTCCCCCACCAGCAGATTCGTCAGGCTGGACTTGCCCACGTTCGGGCGGCCAATGACCGCCACGAACACAGAGGATGTATCATAATGGCCCTGGATCGGTGTTTCGTTTTTCAAAATAGAACTCCTGTCTTTTTATTCCGTGTAGCTCACCGTGCGGGGCAGACCCAGCTGGATGAGGACAGCTTCTTCCTTCTCACGCATCCGCATGGCTTCCAGACCGCCGTTCTCGTGGTCATAGCCCAGCAGATGGAGCATGGAGTGGACCGTCAGGAAAGCGACCTCTCTCTGCAGCGGATGGCCGTAGAGAGTCGCCTGCTCCTGTGCGCGCTCCATGCTGATGACGATGTCGCCCAGCATCTTGCAGCCGTTGTTCTCGTCCACGTCATAAACGCCGTTCTCCCCCAGAGGGAAGCTCAGCACATCCGTGGGCATCGGCTTGTTGCGGTACTGGTTGTTCAGCTCAGCAATGGCTGCGTTGTCCACGAAGGTCACGCTGATCTCCGCCGGGTCGTCAAAATGCTCATATTCCAGCACAGCGTTGCAGGCGCGGCGGATGAGGATGCGAAGGCCCGAGGGGACCTTGATCGCTTTCTGCGAGTTGGTGATCAAAACTTTATTGGACATAAATCGTCCGCTCCTTTCGTTTCTACATTCTATTGAGCGAATGCCCCGGTTTCTGTGGTATGCCGCCGGGGTTGTTTTTTCAGTGCTTAGCCGGGTGGGCAGCGGCCTCGTAGGCTTTGATGATCTCCTGCACCAGACGGTGACGCACCACGTCTTTTTCGGTGAAGTAGCACTGCGCGATGCCGTTCACGCCTTTGAGGACCTGAAGTGCATCCACAAGGCCGCTGCGGGTGCGGTCGGGCAGGTCGATCTGAGTGACGTCGCCGGTAACGACCACTTTCGAGCCGACGCCCATGCGGGTGAGGAACATCTTCATCTGCTCCGGGGTGGTGTTCTGCGCTTCGTCGAGGATGATGAAGGAATCGTCCAGCGTCCGGCCGCGCATATAGGCCAGCGGTGCGACCTCGATGATCTGCTTTTCCACGAGACGCTCATAGGTCTCTGCGCCCAGCATATCGAACAGGCCGTCGTACAGAGGCCGCAGATAGGGGTCTACCTTCTGCTGCAGGTCACCCGGCAGAAAGCCCAGCTTCTCGCCTGCCTCCACCGCCGGGCGGGTCAGCACGATGCGGGAAACATCTTTGGCCTTGAACGCCTTGACAGCCATGGCCACAGCAAGGTAGGTCTTGCCGGTACCCGCCGGGCCGACGCCAAAGGTGATGGCGTTGTTCCGGATGGAGTTGAGGTACTCTTTCTGGCCCAGGGTCTTGGGACGGATGGGCCGGCCTTTGACCGTCACCGTCACGAAATCTTCGGTCAGCTCCCGGACGCGCTTTTCCTCGCCGTCATGCGCAAGGCTCAGGCAGTAGCGCACCGTCTGGTCTTCCAGCGGCGTATGGTTCTCGATAAGGAGAAGCATCCCCTCCACAGCACGGGCCGCAGCTGCAACATTGGCCGGTTCGCCCGAAATGCGCAACATCGTACCGCGGCACACCGCCGTCACCGAAAATTCTTTCTCCAGCATACGGATGTTCCGGTCACAGTTCCCGAATACGGCGGCTGCGATCTCTACGCTGTCTAATTCAATGCTCTTTTCTGCCATGCGGCTCCTCCTGAATGTCACTAGATTCTGCTTCTATTGTACCACCAAAACAGCGCGAAGAAAACTATGAAAATTGCACAAAATTTTTCAACCGCATATGGCGGTTTGGCAGAGCACTCGAAACCTGCTCTATCAGCCTTTTCAAAGAGGTATAATCGCAATGTCCAAGTGTGCGATGACCCCCGCAAGGGTGAGCCGCTTATTTTTACTCCCTCTGTTCCCTTTTTGTGCCACCTCTTGAGCCACCTCGTTGAAAAACTTTCCCGGAAACAGGGGCAATTACCGCCCACATTCCCCTCGAAAGGCATTTCTCCGCACAAACAAAAATCCCCGAAAAGCCAGGCGCGAAGCCACTTTTCGGGGATTTTACTTTGGAGCTACTGATCCGATTCGAACGGACGACCTGCTCATTACGAGCTATAAAAGGGACTTCTAACGTGTTGTGTCATGTTGTTTCATTGTCAAATAAATTGCGTGATGCAATCATTTTATTTGTCTGATTCTGTATCGTGCAATCTCGTTAATTACTTCGATTTTTCGAGGATGTTGCGGTTTTTGTTGCGGTCAAGTTGCGGTTTTTTAGCATCTCGTTTATAGGACGAATATGAGTCATCAAGAGACGCAACGAAGCAGCATTAAATTCAAGCCTTTCTCTTTTCTGGCTGCTTCAAGGCCTCTCTTACGGTCTGACCGACCCGGCGGATGCTGTCCTCGTTGGCATGGGCGTACATCCGCAGCGTGGTGCTGCTGTCAGAATGCCCCAGCCGTGCGGCGACACTTACCACGTCGGCACCGTTGGTGATGGCAAGGCTGGCGGACGTGTGGCGCAGCTTGTGCGGGTGGAAGTGCTCTATCCCATACCGTTTGCCAAATCGCTGGAAGTAACGAGTTGGAGTGTCTGGGTGCATAGGCTCCGGGCTGTCGTCCTGCGTAAACACCCAGCGCACCGTTACCGGCTGACTCTGCCGCAGCTCCTGCAAAAGCGCGGCCACGTCAGACGAGACGTCTACAACGCGGGTCTTGCCGTTTTTGGGCAGAGTCTCGTACACGCCCCGCTCGGAGGTGTACTGTAGATTCCTCTCGATGGTGATCGTGTTGGTATCAAAATCCACCGACTGCCATTGCAGCCCGCAGGCCTCGCCCCGGCGGCAGCCCGTATCGATAAGCAGCAGGATAAACGCCCGCCACTTGAGCGGCTCGCCATCCAGACAACGCAGAATATATCGCGTCTCCTCTGCAGTAAAAGCCTTGTGCTCTGTAGGAAGGGCTGCATCCTTCGACTTCCGGGGACGCGGAACCTTATCCATTGGATTCCGGTCTATCGTATCATCCAGCAAGGCAGCCTTAAACAGGTTATGCAGTACAGCATACACCTTTGTCACGCTGGCGAAGGCAAGCTCCTCTGACAGACTGGAAAGTAACGCCTTTATCATGGCCGGGGTGATCTCCGGCAGCAGCACATGGCCCAGAGCCGGAAAGACATGCTGCTCCAACAGCTGGGTATAACTGGCCCGGGTCTTTTCCGCCAGCGTGGCGGCTTTCTCTGGCAGATAGACGGCTTCAGCATATTGCCGGAAGGTTTTGATTTTGGCCGCCTCTACGGCTTCCGCAGCGGCCTTTTGCGCAGTCTCTTCACGGGTCAGCACTTCCCCATCCGCCAACTGCTGCTCCAATTCAGCGGCGAATTTCTGTAGCTCCCGCTGAATGGTGCGCTTGCTCCATGTCGGCTCTGGGCGGAAGGTGCGCCAGACACGCCGCCCTCGCCCATTGCTGGCCTGCACCTCGTAGATTCGGTTTCCGTTTTTGTCAAGTTTCTCCTTGAAACTCGCCATAAAAATACACCTCCATATGGGTACACTTTGACAAGCCTGCCCGGAGGTGGTACAATACAGTTGTCTTAGGGCTGTATTGTTCCTCGTGAACAAGCTGTTCTTGGAAACGCTCTCGGTGCGCCAACACCGGGGGCGTTTTTTATTTTTGAGCCAGATCAAACAGATATGCGCTTGCTTCTCCAAGCTCAGACTTCTGGCCGTCTGTCATGTAAGGCAAATATGGTTCAAATGCCTGATGATATTTTTCTGCCCAGTTCTGTTTTGCCTTTGCTGTTTTCAGGCTCTCGATTTTTGCCTGATACTTTTCTTCCGTTCGATGAATGATTTCCTTTACAGCATCATCTCGGAAGCCAAGGCTGCGATAATTCTTCAAATCATCAGTAGTGCTTACCTGTGCACCGTACTTTTTGCACTTTTCAAGTTCCATCAAGCGTCCAACGCAAAAGTCATATCTTGTAAAAAAGGTGGCCGGTTCCGTGGTCGTCTGAAGGATTTTAGCGCTTTCCTGAGCCTGCTTCAGAAACTGTGGAGCCAAGACCTTTGCATTCGCGCGAGAATCAACAAGGCCAGTCTGCCCCATCCATTCAGGATTGGGATTATAGACCGATTCGAGTAGTCCTTCGCATTTATCACTATCTTGAGAACGAAATTCCTTTGCTCCCGCGATTCCTCCATATACAACGCAAAGAATTAGAAGAGAAACCCCATATGCTATAAATCCAAAAATGAGTGAAACCAGAAATCCGCCATCTTTGAGATCGGCAAGAAAAACCAGCACTCCAATCAGAGCACAGACAACAGTCACTGGCTGTGGGATACTAGTGTACTTCGTTTCAAACTCAGGTTCATCCATATGTGATTTCCGGGATGCTTTTGGGATTGATTTTGCTGTAGACTTACTACTAAATGCCACACGCGAAACAGAATGTGCCAATCGATTCATGCTTCGGTCAAACGATTTCGCAGCACTCGCATATTTTTTTGAATATCCAACCTTGTTCTTTCTCGACATATCAAGTTCCTCTTTACCATTTATCGGAACACCTTCCGGCACTCCACAACCAATCCTGCAATTCGCACCGGCAAGCGATTTTTTCACCCCACCCAATGCGTCCAGCCCACGGCCTTGCCCTCAATGTGCACCTCTTCCAGCTGGGAGCCGGTGTAGACCATGGGCGCATAAGCCGGGTTTGCGGGCATCAGGGTCAGTGTTCCGGGGTTGTAATATACTCGCTTGAGGGTTGCTTCACCATCAATGCGCACCGCTGCGATCTCGCCGTTCTCTACCTCCGGCTGTGTACGGATATACACCACATCTTTATCGTGGATACCGGCATCCACCATGCTGTCCCCGTGGCAGGTGAGCGAGAAGTCGCACCGGATGGATTCCGGCACATCCACCATCTTTTCAATGTTCTGCTCTGCTGTGATGGGTTCCCCGCAGGCAATGCTGCCAATCAGGGGGATCTTCTTCATCTTCGGCATCGGCTCAAAGCCCGGCGGGATGGGAGCGGGCGAAGTGGGCTTGGGAGTCGGCTGCTCTTCCCAGCCCATTAGGTAGGCGGGAGACACTTTCAGCCGTTTGGCGATGGCGTCAACTTTGTCTGTCGGTATATTGGTTACAATATTATTTTCATACTTATATACTGCCTGCTTCGATATGCCGATGTAATCGGCAAGCTCCTGCTGGGTTACATCTTGCTCTTGACGTACCTGTCGAATGCGATCACCTACAGTCACCATGAGCACCTCCTTTAATGTCTATAGTATAGCAGATAAACCGACAGTTTACAATATTTTTAATTCAATTATCAAAAATAACTTGACAGGTCACAGATATGGTGCTATTATACTCGTGACCTCACAAGTTACAAAGAGGCAGTTTGGAGGTGAAAGTGTGGTAAACGTCAATTTACTCAAGTCGTACATGGTCAAGGCTGGCTACACCCAAAAAATGTTGGCTCAGGAACTCGGAATTTCGGAGCAAACCTTAACCCGCAAGCTCAAAAAACGTGTTTTTGGCACGGATGAGGCCTCAAAGATTGTGGAGCTTTTGAGCATCGACAATCCGCAGGCTGTATTTTTCGGCCATTAAGTAACTTAACAAGTTACATTTTCAAAGGAGGTGAAGAAGATGAAAATTGAAATCACTGGCACACCCAAAGAAATTGCCGTTCTTGTACTGGCGGTACAGGAGCGGCAGTCTCAGGAGCAGGAGCAGCAGCACCAGATCTTTTGCCAATTTGCAAGAGACCCTGCCCCTGTTTCCGACAAGGCACCGGACAATGAGTTTATGCTCAAACGTGACGGAGTTGAACTGCAACGCTACATGGATTCAGAGATCGGCAATATCCTTCATTTAATGGATTTGACCGAAGGCGAACTCAAGAAGAAGTTTCTGGCTGCCATTTCCATAGCTGGCATCGCATTAGTAATCAGCCTTATTATCCTTGCCACATCGTGAAAATTGAAACGAGCAGGCTCACCACTGATATGACGATTGCCAGATTTGCACGTCTTTCGGTTCGGACTGAGTGTTTATGGTCAGTCAATGCCACTCGACCACCAGCTCCTATCGAGTAAAAATACGTAACATCCCCAAACATTCTGTCCAGTTCTCGTACTTCCGGGTCATCACTTTCCCCTTTAAGTACCATTTCGTGTTTTTCCATCCACTGCAATGTATCGAAATCGGCTGGAACCCCATCCTTGCGCATCTCATCAATCGAAAACCGCTTGTCAGGATGCTCACTCAGAAATTCCAGAACCTTCAGCGTTTTTACGTCCAGCATTTCTAACACTCCCTTCCGCCCAAGTATACCGCAGAAGGGAGCCAGCCACAAGGAGGCACAAAACCACATGAACGACTTACAGATCTTCTCCAACCCCGAGTTCGGGCAGGTGCGCACCGTCGAGCTTGACGGCCTGCCCGCGTTCGACCAGATCATGGCCGACATCTTTACCACTGAGAAAAAGGAGTGACCGCTATGAGGAAGCATACGCCTTCCGTCCCCTCTACCCCGTTCATGAATGTCCGCGATGCTGCCCGGGCCACCGGGCTTTCGGAATACTACCTGCGCAAAGAGCTCGATAAAGGCACCGTTCCTCACATCAAGAGTGGCCGGTGCATCATGATCAACGTCCCCGCCCTGCTGGTGCAGCTGGGTGTGCCGCAGAAATAAAAAGGAGGCATCCGCATGAAATCTTATACCCTCGCCTCTGAGCAAACTGCAGCACCCACTGGGTGCGCATATGTCGCGCCACTGTTTTGGATGCATTGGTTTCGTTGGACTGACAGCCGAGCATCTGGCGACTACCAGCTGGGCGCACGGGTCAAGGACGAAAACCACACAGGCTTACAAATTTTTGCCGACGGTGAGTGGCATCCAGTCAAGGCGTTTACATCTGATTTGTGCGAGCCGTGGGAAACCTGCGAAGCCGAAAACATTTTGGGAGAGGAGATCGAGGAATGAAACTTGAAAGCGAATACCTTTTGCGCACCGCCGTCATGCTGACGCATTCTGCATCCGATGGCGTGAGTTCGGCTAATTCCGTCAACAAATACGGTGGAACACCCGAGGCCATTGATAATGCCCGCAAAGAGCTTCAGGAGGCCAACGACAAAATCAGCCATGTCGAAGCGCTTCTTGGAATGATTGCTAGTTTGGAGGGAGTGGGTTTATGAGAATCAAATCTGGCGTCTGGTACTGGCTGGCGGTTGCCAGCGGTGCCGTCGGGATGCTGTATGCGCTGGGCTTTGCAGGCAGCATCGAAGCCCTTGGCGTCATCTCCGACACCGACTTCATCACCGCGATGGTACTGCTGTTGCTGGCGTTGTTCTTTGCCCGGCTGGGCGACCATGCCGCAGAGCGCGAAGTGCAGCGCCGCAGGTACATCGACCGCCGCCACGCCCGCACCGAAGCGCCGGAGTACCGGCAGAACCGGAGGGACGCATGAAAACGAAGCGCATGAAAAAGCTCCTGATGGGCATGGGCCTGTCTCGCAATCAGGTGAACCACATGGTCAAAGAGCAGCGGTTGAAAGGCTCTTCCAAAATCAGCAATGCAGCCTATTACTACGCTGTCAACCGCAGTCTTTCCAAGCCATGCTGGCGTGACTGGCTGCCGTATGTCAAGAGCCTTGTGCTGGAGTGAAGCACATGACGAGTAAACAAAAAGCCCGTCGGTGCTGGAACACCGGCGAGCCTGCAAAGGGATGATGGTTTGAACGCCCATCACCCCGAAGAGTAACACACTTTGGAGGTTTTAGCAAGAGATGAAAGGTATTCTTATCGAGCCGGGCAAAGACCCGGTCGTGACTACCCTGCCGGACACGCTGCAGGGCATGGAAGCGCTTTTGCAGTGTCCCTGCGAGCAGAAAGTTCTGCCCCGCACCCCGGCGGTGCTGGTGTACGCCATCTACGGCAAGAGCCTGAACCGTACTTATCGCGGCCAGCCAATCTATGGCACTATCCTCTGCTACGGCTGGCGAAATAACCGCTTCCAGCCCCTGAACAAAGACCTGCAGGCCGAGATGCTGGACCGCCTGAAGGACACGGAGGTGAGAGTGTGACTACCTATATCTGCAAATGCGGACGGCGAGTAAAGAAATCCACCGATGCCAGTACCACTGGCAACCGCCTATCCGGCTATGCACCCGGCCATGAGTGCTGGGGATGCCCCTACGCCATGCCATACGGAAACTATCAATGGGATGAAAGTGCTAGAACTGTCAGCCGGGAGACTCAGGGCTACGAATGCCGGATGAGTAAGACCCTCACCTATGCGTCAGAGTTCGCTGGCTCTATCAAGGATAAATGCACTTGTCGAGTGCATAGTCTGGACTTCGACTTTCTGTCTCAGGTCTCCTCCTGGATCAAAGACACTTATCCAGACAGAGAGATTTTTGGCTCGTTTTCCAAAGATATTCGTGCATCGGACTATGGATCTGATGGCCGTTACTGCCTGACCATCACCTGCACCCAGAATCTGAAAGGCGTTGCCGCAAAAAGAGAGCTGCTTGGTCAGTTCTTTACTCCGAATGGTAGCCGCAAGGACATGACACCGCAGCAGGAAATGGAAAAGATTCTTGCTGACATCAAAAAAGCAAAGGAGATTTTCTCATGTACAACTGCCCCGACTGCGGATGCTGCTGCGACCATGACAAGCCCTGCTGCCAGCAGTTCGGCGGCGGCAATACCGACCACCTCGGCGAGCGAGGCGGCTGCAAACGGCTTGACCCCCGCGCTGTCCCCGCAGAGCAGCGCATCGGCCCCTGTTGTTCCTGCGGAGACTTCTTTTGCATCCGCAGCTGTCCCCACCTTTGACTTCTCTCCATTGGGGGAGCTGTCCCAGCAGGCCACCGAAGCCGATCAGCAGTTTGATTTGCATTACGGAGCGGCGCAGGACGAATACCTGATCTCCTGCATCTACCTTGCCCGGATCCACACTCTGACTGCCAAGGCGGGCCGGTATGGCGGCGGTACATGGACAAAGTGGTATGAGAGCAAGGGACTCAGCGAAGGCAGCGCCCGCACGATGGTCAAAAACGGTGACGCTTTTAATTCCGCAACAGTTGCGGAATTAAAACAGCTGCCCGAGCTGACCCGCAAAGATTTGAACCTCATCGCCCGCAGCGGGTGCGCTGCGCAGGTGGTCGAAGCTGCCGGAGACAGCCAGCGGGTGCAGGAGCTTTTAGCCCAGCTCAAGGCCAAAGAGTACAAGCTGAACGAAACGCAGGCCAGATTGAAGAGCGCCTGCATTCAGGAGCAGGAGTCGCGGGACGCAATGAATACCGCCAATGCTCAGCTGGAAGCCGCAAATGCTGACATTAAAGGTCTGACCGAACAGAACGATCAGCTCAAAAGCCGGTTAGACGCCGCTGAGGCCCGGGAAGAGGAAGCATGGAAGATGCAGACCAAGGCCGAGCAGCGTGCCAAAACCGCCGAGAGCCAGCTGGAAGGCTCCCGGCAGGTGGCCGAAGCGGCCAATCGTCGGGCCGACAAGTGGAGATCCGAGGCCGAAGCCGCCCGGAAGCAGCCCATCGTAGCTGTGGTGGACAAGGACGAAGTCGCCCGGCAGGCAAAAGAGATGGCCGACGGCATGACAGCCGACCTCAAGGCTCAGCTCGACCAGACGGCGGCTAATGCTGAGGCCGACGCCCGCGACGCCTACGACAGCATCCTTCTGGCCGGCCGCTCCATCACAAATCTCGCGCAGTCCATAAAGCCGCTGTTCGGCAAGCTTCCGGGTGAACAGCGGGAAAACGCGATCGATCAGTTCGTACGCACATTAGGACAAATTCAAGGGGAGGTATCCAGATGTCTGTAAAGATCACGGCCCTCGAGGCCGAAAACGTCAAGCGCATCAAGGCCGTTGCGCTCACTCCTGCGCCCACCGGTCTCACCCTCGTGGGCGGCAACAACAATCAGGGCAAGACCAGCGTTCTCGACGCGCTGGCATGGGCGCTTGGCGGCGAAAAATTCCGCCCGAACGCCGCCCAGCGGGATGGTGCCGTCGCTCCCGCCCACCTCCGCGTCACTCTCTCCAACGGGGTCGTCGTGGAGCGCAAGGGCAAGAACAGCAGCCTCACCGTCACCGACCCCACCGGCCGCCGCAGCGGCCAGCAGCTGCTGAACGCTTTTGTCGAGCCGCTGGCCCTCGATCTGCCCCGCTTCATGGAGGCCAGCGACAAGGAAAAGGCTGACATCCTGCTGCGCATCATCGGCATCGGGAATGAATTGCATCTCCGGGATATGGAGATTAAAAGCATCTACGACAAACGCACCTTCACCGGCCAGCTGGCCCAGCAGAAAAAGCACTTTGCCGACGAGCTCATCTCCTACCCCGACGCTCCCGAACAGCCCCTCAGCGCCTCTGACCTCATCCGCCGGCAGCAGGATATTCTGGCCCGGAACGGCGAGAATCAGCGTCTGCGGCAGCAGGCGCAGGAGTTGGCCCGGCAGGAACAACAGTGTCTGGACGAACTGAAACGCACCCGTGAGCGCATTGCGGAACTGGAAAAGCTGCGGGAAGAGCTGGACACCAAGCACACCAAGCTGTTCAACCAGCGAAAAAATGCAGAAAAGACCGTTGACCAGCTTCAGGACGAATCCACCGCTGAGCTGGAAGCCTCTATCCAGAGCATCGAGGAGACGAACCGGAAAGTCCGGGCCAACCTCGAAAAAGCCCGCGCCGAGGACGAAGCCGCCAAGTACGCCAGCGACTACGACAAGCTTACGGATGCCCTCGAGCAGAAGCGCAAAGAGCGTCTGGCCCTGCTGAACGGTGCCGACCTGCCCCTGCCGGAGCTGAGTGTGGAGGACGGCGCTCTTACTTATAAAGGCAAGCGCTGGCGGGATATGTCCGGCAGCGACCAGCTCCGGGTGGCCGCTGCCATCGTCCGGCGGCTCAACCCGGACTGCGGCTTTGTCCTTCTGGACAAGCTCGAGCAGATGGACATGACCACGCTGGAAGAGTTCGGCCACTGGCTCGAAGCGGAGGGTCTGCAGGCCATCGCCACCCGCGTCTCCACCGGCAGCGAGTGCCAGATCATCATTGAGGACGGCATGGTCAAGGGTGCTGACCTGCCTGTCCTGTCCGCCGCACCCGCTCAGACCAGAACATGGACGAAAGGAGCTTTCTGATGAGCAGCTATTCCATCACCACCGGCATTCTGAACACCCCGGTCAAGGTCGTGCTGTACGGCCCCGAGGGCATCGGCAAGAGCACATTTGCCTCTCACTTCCCGGACCCCGTTTTCATCGACACCGAGGGCGGCACCAAGCGGCTCAATGTTGCCCGCCTGCCCCAGCCCACCAGCTGGGCCATGCTGCTGGACGAGGTGCGGGCCGTCACCCGGGGCGAAGTTTCCTGCGGTACGCTGGTCATCGACACTGCCGACTGGGCCGAGCGTCTGGCCATCGACGCCATCTGCGCCAAAGCCAAGGTGGACGGCCTCGAGGGCTTCGGCTACGGCAAGGGTTACACCTACGTCAAGGAGGAGTTCGGTCGGCTTCTCGACGCCCTCGAGGAGATGCTGAACAGCGGCCACCATGTGCTGATCCTCGCCCACGCCGCCATCACCAAGTTCGAGCAGCCGGACGCGGCGGGCAGTTATGACCGCTGGACCATGAAAACCACTAAGCAGACTGAACCCCTCCTGCGGGAGTGGTGCGATATGCTCCTCTTCGCCAACTACCAGACCATCGTAGAAAAGAGCGGCAGCGGCCCCAACGCCAAGAACAAAGCCACCGGCGGCAAACGGGTGCTCTACACCACCCACCACGCCTGCTGGGACGCCAAGAACCGCTTCGGCCTGCCGGATGAAGTCCCCTTCGACTACGCCAGCATCGCCCACTGCATCACCGGTCCGGCCTCTGCGCCGCCTGCCGCCCCGAAGCCCGCAGCACCCGCCGAAAAGGACATTTTTCCCCCTCCCAGCGCACCGGCCGCACCGGCACCGCAGCCCAAGCCTCAGCCGGAATCGCCCCGGGAGACTGTTCCCGAAGCCCTGCTGACGCCCGACCTCATGGCGCTGGGCGTCCCCGAAAAGCTGGCCGCGCTGATGAGTGCCAACAATGTCACCCCCGAAGAATTACAGTTCGTTGTGGGCAAGCGGGGCTATTTCCCGGAAGATATGCCCATCCGGGACTACCCCGCCGACTTTGTGGAGGGCTGTCTCGTGGCCGCATGGCCGCAGGTGCTCCAGATGGTGCTGGACAACCGGGACCTGCCCTTCTAACCAACCTACATATTATAAAGGAGAATACTTATGTCTGACATGAACACCACTACCGACCGCGCTCTTGGCTGGGACGACGAATTTACCAACGTCTCGCAGGACTTCGTGCTCCTGCCCGAGGGCGAATACTATTTTGAAGTCACCGGGATGGAGCGCGCCCGCTTCGAGGGCAGCGCCAAGCTTCCGCCCTGCTCGATGGCAAAGCTGACCCTGAAGATCTTCGGCGGCGCTCTGGGCGATACCACCGTCACCCACCGCCTCTACCTCCACACCAAGACTCAGGGCCTGCTGGGCGCGTTCTTCGAGAGCATCGGCCAGTGCAGGAAGGGCGACACCTTCCGCCCCCGCTGGAACGAGGTCGTCGGCGCCAAAGGCCGCTGCAAGCTGGGCGTCCACGATTACGTCAAGAAGAGCGGCGACCCCGGCCAGAGCAATGAAGTCATCCGCTTCCTGCCGCCGCCTGAAGAGAAAGCCGCGCCCTCTCAGGGCTGGACGCAGGGGGCATTCTGATGGGAGAAAAACAGGCTCTGCGCCCCTATCAGGAAGCCGCCCGGAAGAGCATCCACACCGAGTGGGAAAATGGCCGTCTCCGCACCCTGCTGGTGCTGCCCACCGGCACCGGCAAGACCATCGTGTTCGCCTCCGTCGCCGCCGATCAGGTGCGGGCGGGCGACCGGGTGCTCATCCTCGCCCACCGGGGCGAGCTGCTGGAACAGGCGGCAGACAAGCTTCAGCGCTCCACCGGCCTCGTCAGCGCGGTGGAAAAAGCCGAGTCCACCTGCCTCGACAGCTGGTATCGGGTGGTGGTCGGCTCTGTCCAGACCCTGCAGCGGCCGGCACGACTCGAGCGCTTCCCCCGGGACTACTTCGGGACGATCATCATCGACGAGGCCCACCATTCCATCACCGACGGCTACCGCCGCATCCTCGACTACTTCGGCAGTGCGAAGGTCCTGGGCGTGACCGCTACCCCCGACCGGGGCGATATGCGAAACCTCGGCGAGGTGTTCGACAGCCTGGCCTATGAGTACAAGTTGACCGATGCCATCAAAGACGGCTACCTCTGCCGCATCATGGCCCAGACCGTCCCCCTCAAGCTGGACATCTCCGCTGTGGGCATGAGCAGCGGCGATTATTCCGTAGGCGAGCTTGGCACTGCCCTTGACCCTTACCTGAGCCAAATTGCTGACGAAATGGCAGCACGCTGTGCCGGGCGCAAAACGGTGGTGTTCCTGCCTCTCATCAAGACGAGCCAGAAATTCCGCGATTTGCTGAACGCGAAGGGCTTTCGCGCCGCCGAGGTCAACGGCCAGAGCGCCGACCGCAGACAGGTGCTTTCGGATTTCGAAGCCGACAAGTACAACGTGCTCTGCAACTCCATGCTGCTCACCGAGGGCTGGGACTGCCCCAGTGTGGACTGCGTGGTGGTGCTGCGGCCCACCAAGGTGCGCAGCCTCTACAGCCAGATGGTGGGGCGCGGCACCCGTCTCTCCCCGGGCAAGAAAGACCTGTTGCTCCTCGATTTCCTCTGGATGACCGACAAGCACGAGCTCTGCCGCCCCGCCGACCTCGTCTGTGAGGACCGTGCCGTGGCCCGGCAGATGACCGACAATCTGGCCGAGAGCGGCGGGCCGCAGGATATTGAGGACGCCGCCGCACAGGCCAGCGAGGATGTGGTGGCCCAGCGGGAAGAGGCGCTTGCCAAGCAGCTGGAAGAACAGCGCCGCAAAAAGGCGAAGCTCGTTGACCCGCTGCAATACGAGATGAGCATTCAGGCCGAAGATCTCTCCGGCTATGTGCCGGCCTTTGGCTGGGAGGCTGGCCCGCCCAGTGCAAAGCAGACTGCCGCACTGGAAAAACTGGGCATCCTGCCCGACGCCGTGGAATCGGCGGGCAAAGCGGCTCTCCTGCTCGACCGCCTCAGCAAGCGCCGGGACGAGGGCCTGACCACCCCAAAGCAGATACGCTGCCTGGAGAAATACGGCTTCCAGCACGTCGGCACGTGGAGCTTCGAGGCTGCACGGCAGATGATAGACCGCATTGCCGCCGGCGGCTGGCGGGGCGCGCCGAAGGGCGTTGACCCCAAGAAGTATATCCCGTCTGCTGAGCCGGTCATCGCAGATGATATGTTTATATGGTAATGCGAATGGAACATGAAAATGACATCAAAGAAGCGCTGGACTTCGTCTCCCCGTCCGCCCTGACCTATGAAGAATGGCTCATGGTGGGCATGGGCCTGAAAGAAGCCGGTCTGCCCGTCGCCGTGTGGGAGCAGTGGAGCGCCCGGGACGGCGGGCGGTACCACAAGGGCGAGTGCATCAAAAAATGGGAGAGTTTCCACGGCAGCGCGAAGCCCGTCACCCAGAGCAGCATCTTCCAGCTGGCCTATGAGCACGGCTGGGCCGGGCCTGCAGGCCATGCGCTGGACTGGGGCGATGAGCTGACCGTCGGTCCGCAGCAGCCCGCACTGGTAGACCCCCGCTGGGTCGAAGAGCAGGAGCTTCACCTTCCCGACACATGGGAGCCTGCCCAGCAGCTCAAACGCTACCTGCAGGCCCTCTTCGAGCCGGACGAGTATGTGGCCTATGTCACCGAGAGCTTCATGGCCGCCGACCGCCGACGCCCGGCAAAAGGCTGCTGGGACAGAACTGCCGGGCAGCTCATCGAAGAGCTGGACGCCTGCGGCGGCGACGTCGGCAAGGTCATGGGCGACTGCGACCCGGAAATCGGTGCATGGATCTGCTTCAACCCGGTGGACGGCACAGGCCGGAAGGATGCCAATGTCACCAGCTACCGCTACGCCCTCGTGGAGTGCGACAACATGGAACCCGGCAAGCAGCTGGCCGCCATCCACCAGATGGAGCTGCCCTGCGCCGCGCTGGTCTACTCCGGCGGCAAGAGCATCCACGCCATCGTCCGGGTCAACGCGCCGGATTATGCTGAGTACCGCAAGCGGGTCGATTACCTCTACGCCACCTGCCAGAAGAACGGTCTGACCCTCGACCAGCAGAACCGCAACCCTTCCCGCCTCTCCCGGATGCCCGGCATCCTGCGGGCGGGGCAGAAACAGGCCCTGCTTGAAACGAATGTCGGCAAAAGCTGCTGGGAGGACTGGTGCGACTGGGTGGAGGCCTGCACCGATGACCTGCCCGACACCGAATGTCTGGCCGACGACTGGGACGACCTGCCCCCACTGGCCGATGCCCTCATCTCCGGCGTACTGCGCCAAGGCCACAAGATGCTGCTGGCAGGCCCCTCCAAGGCGGGCAAGAGCTTCGCCCTCATCGAGCTGTGCATCGCCATCGCCGAGGGCAAGACGTGGCTTGGCCGCTTCTCCTGTGCGCAGGGGCGTGTACTTTATATCAATCTGGAACTTGATAGGCCGTCCTGCCTGCACCGCTTCAAGGACGTCTATACCGCGATGGGCCTTGCGCCGGACAATCTGCGGAACATTGACATCTGGAACCTGCGCGGCGCATCTGTCCCGATGGACAAGCTTGCCCCCAAGCTCATCCGCCGGGCAGGCAAAAAGGGCTACACTGCCGTCATCCTCGACCCCATCTACAAGGTCATCACCGGCGACGAAAACAGCGCCGACCAGATGGCGAAATTCTGCAACCAGTTCGATGTGGTCTGCCGCGCGCTGGACTGCGCCGTCATCTACTGCCACCATCATTCCAAGGGTGCGCAGGGCGGCAAACGCAGCATGGACAGAGCATCCGGCTCCGGCGTGTTCGCCCGCGACCCGGATGCTCTGCTGGACATAACCGAGCTGACCATCACCGACGCCATCCGGGAGCAGCTGCACAACAAGGCCGCCTGTCGGGTCATCAAAGCGATGCTTGATAAGCGCGGCCACGCGGACGCCTACGGCCCGGATGACGCCCTCAGCAAGAGCCGGATGCTCACCATCGCCAAAGAGAAGCTTGGCCTCGCCGACCTGCGGGCCATCGACGCCGAAGTGGCTGCGGCTCAGAAGAAAGCCGACAGCATGACTGCCTGGCGCATCGAAGGCACCCTCCGCGAGTTTGCAAGCTTTGCCCCGGTGAACCTCTGGTTTGACTATCCGTTGCATAAGCTGGACAGCGGGCTTCTGGAAGATCTGCAGCCGGACAGCGACTTCCGCACACTGGGCGCAAAGGGCGCGAGCCGCCGCTGGGGTGACAAGGCCAAGCAGTCCAAGGACAGGAAGGCCGAGCTGGACACCGCTTTTGAAGCCTGCATGATGGACGGTGAGGTCACCGTCTACAGCCTCGGCGAGTACATGGACCTGAAGCCCCGCACCGTCAAGAACCGTCTGAAAGAAGACGGGCGCTTCTGGATCGACGGCGAGAAGGTCGGCCGCAAGGAGCCCGGCAGCAAAGGTTAAACGCTCTGTTATATTTTCAATTACATTTTGTTGTAAAATTGCAGAAATAGCCGCTATTTTGCACGACAGCAAAAACTGCAAAATTGCAGAAATAGCCGCTATGACTGCAACATTTGCAGTGCAAAATAGCCTATATATAATAGCATGACTGCACTGCAATGTGTGATGGGGTATCCCAGAGGATGGGGCGACCACAGCCCCCATCCTCCGGGGACCCTCCCCATCACGTTGGCCGCTGATACAAAAAAAGAAAACGAGGTACGAAATGACCACACAGTTTTTTATCCCTATGCGTCCGCCCACCACTACCCATAACGCCAAAGAGCTTCATGCCTACATGAAGGGCGGCAAGCCCTGCGCCGTGCTGCATGACAGCGCCGAGCTGAAAGCCGCCCGTTCCAAGCTCCACGCCTACCTTGCGCCCCACGCCCCTGAGAAGCCCATCCCGGCGGGCCGTCCGGTGCGTCTGCTGGTCAAGTGGATGTTCCCCGCCGAGGGCCGTCCGGACGGCAGCTGGCGCACTTCCAAACCGGACACTGACAATCTGGAAAAAGCCCTCAAGGACGAGATGACCCGCCTGCACTTCTGGCACGACGACGCCCAGGTGTGCAGCGAGATCGTCGAGAAGTTCTGGGCCGACATCTGCGGCGTGTTCGTGCAGGTGGAGGAGCTGGCATGACCTACGAAGAGAAAATAAGCTGGCTCTCCCGCTATCGGGAAGCCGAAAAGCTCTATCAGCGGCTCTCCTACCGGCTGGCAGAGGCGCAGGAAGCCACCCGGCACATCACCCAGAACCTCAGCGCTGCGCCGGGCGGCAGCAAGGATGGGCAGAGCCTCGCCCGGGCAGTAGAGCGTCAGGAAGAGGCTGAGCGCCGCGCCTACGCGCAGCTGGCAGTTCTTGATGCCTTGTTTGCGGAGATCGATGCCGTGCTTGTGCAGCTGGACTCCGCCGAATACTGCGCTCTTCGCAAATACTATCTGGACTGCCTGAAATGGGAACAGGTAGCCGCAGACATGAATTTCACTTCCCGTGGCATTTTCGCCCTGCGCCGCCGGGCCATTGAACACCTGAAGCTCTGAAACTGTGCAGTATCCGTTCATTGTGCGTTCACTCTCTTCCGGTGTAAAATGATACCATCGGCAGAGCCGGAAAGGCCACCCGATACACGCAGCCTCCGCACCATGTCCTCCTTGACGCTTGACCGCATGGTGTGCGGGCTGCTTCTATTATGCCGCCTGAGCGCAATTTGGTGCGCGGCGCGTGTGACCAGACACGGCTGGTTCGATTCCAAGGGCGGCACCATGACGCTGCGCCCCGCCGCAGCAACAGCCTGACGCATGGCCTGCGAAACCGCTTGGGGCTGGCGTGCCGGATGGGAGTCCCTCCTTCTCCCCGTGAGAGTCCGGCACACCACCGGAGGCCCCGGAATCCGCAGTGGGTTCAAGGATACCCCACCGGATGTGCGTCAATCACCCTGCACAGAAATGTGCGGGGATTTTTTATGCAGCCGTAGCTCAGCCGCAAGAGCGCTGGTGTGACCAGACGGACGGAGGGCCGCACCCTCCCGGCTGCTCCATTTTTGTGCAGGAGAGGTGGTGAGGATGACCGACAAGCAGGCACGATTCTGCGAAGAATACATGGTCGATTTGAATGCGACCCAAGCGGCCATCCGCGCCGGATATTCCCCAGCAAGTGCCAAGACCGTGGGGCCGCGATTGTTGGAGAATGTTGGAGTTCAGAAGCTCATCGCCCAGCTTCAGGCTGAGCAGAGTCGCCGCACCGGTGTATCTACTGACCGGGTGGTGCGCGAGCTGGCAAAGATTGCATTCGTCAACGCCGCTGACCTCATCGACCCCAAGACCGCCTCTCTCAAATCCGATGCCAGCCACGATGACCTTGCCGCTGTGCAGTCAGTCAAGGTCAAGACGTTCGGCGAGGATGGGCTTGAGCAGGAAGTGAAGCTGGCCGACAAGCTCCGCGCGCTCGACCTGCTGGGCAAACACCTCGGGATGTACAAAGACCCTTCCGAGAAAGACCCCGCCGCAGATGCTCTGGCAAAAGCGAAGGAACTTCTGGGAGGCGTGGACAGTGCCATTGACTGAATTTCAGCAGGAATATCTGCGCAACTGCAATCACCGTTGGAATGTCAAGACCGGGGCGACCCGCTCCGGCAAGACCTATCTTGACTGCGCCGTCACCATCCCGAAGCGCATCTGCGCGGCCCGGGGCGAGGGCCTGCTGGTCATGCTGGGCAACACCCTCGGCACACTGGAACGCAACGTGCTGGAGCCCATGCGCGGCCTCTGGGGGCCGGAGCTTGTGGGCGTCGTCCGCACCTCGGCCTCCGGCAACATCGTGCAGCTCTTCGGCCGCAAGATCTATGTCCTCGGTGCCGACAACAAAAAGCACATTGCCCGCATCCAGGGCGCAGCCTTCGAGTACGCCTACGGCGACGAGATCACCACCTGGGACGAGGGCGTTTTCCAAATGCTCAAGAGCCGCCTCTCCTGTCCGCACAGTCATTTCGACGGCACCTGCAATCCGGAAAGCCCTTCCCACTGGTTCAAGAAATTCCTCGACAGCGACGCGGACATCTACTGCCAGGCGTACACCATCGACGACAATCCGACTCTCCCGGCCCAGTTCGTGGCCGACCTGAAAAAAGAGTATACCGGCACCGTCTACTATAACCGCTTCATCCTCGGGCAGTGGATGGCAGCCAACGGCGTCATCTACCGCCTGCTGGCCGACAGCCTCGCCGCCGGGGATGGGCGTTTTTTCTGGCCCACCGAAAAGCAGCTGCACCCGTGGCGGATCCGGATTGGCGTGGACTTTGGCGGCAATGGCTCGAAGCACGCTTTTGTGGCGACGGCCATTCTCCCGGGCTGGTCCGGCGTTGTGGGGCTGGCGTCCCAACGCATCGACCCGGTGGCGCAGGATGCCGACTTTCTGGCCGACAAGCTCATCGAGTTCTGTACCGCGGTCTTTGCCCGCTGGGGTGAGATCCAGTACATTTTCTGCGACAGCGCTGAGCAGACCCTGATAAACCATATCCGCGCCCGCCTGCGCCGATGCAAGCTGAGCTGGCTTGCTGACCGGGTGGAGAACAGCGCTAAGATAAAAATCACCGACCGCATCCGGCTCACCTGCATCCTGATGGGCGGCGGACGCTTCTGGCTCATGCTGGAAGCTGCCACCCTGCGGGATGCCCTCGCTACGGCCCTTTACAGCGGCAAGCATCCCGGCGTAGATGAACGCCTCGACGACGGCAGCACCGACATCGACACACTGGACGCCTACGAGTACACCATCGAGCGCGATTTCAAGAGGTTGACGAACACATGAACATCACCGATTTTCTGGATCATCTGCATAAGACGCGCGGATGGCAGCTGGATGCCGATTACTACAGCCACATCGAGACATGGCGGCAATGGTGGAAAGGCAACGTACCCGGCGTTCATACCCGCGCCGCCGAGTATGCCGACGGCACCAAAAAGCGCACCATTGCCTCCCTGCGGATGCCCAAGCGGGTCTGCGAGGACTGGGCGAATCTGCTGCTGAACGACCGCACCACCTTCCAGATCTCAGACGCGGCCACCGCCCGGTATCTTCTGGGCGACGATGAGCAGCAGGTGGGCGGACTGCTCCGCGACCTGCATTTCTGGACGAACGCAAACGCGCTGGTCGAGAAAGCGTTCTGGTCCGGCACGGGCGCTTTTGTTTTGAGCGTCGAAAATATGACCGTCGTGAACGGCAAGGCAGTCCCCAGCCCGGACGTCCGGCTCAGGCTGGACTACGACCCGGCCCCCTGCATCCTCCCCCTGCGGGTGGAGCGGGGCGTCGTGACCGAAGCGGCCTTTGTCTCCGAGTGTCTGATGGACGGCAAGCCTGCCATTTACTTACAGACTCACACCGGCAACAAAAAGAAGCGCACCATCCGCAACGAATGGTTTCGCGTCACTGACTCCGCATCCGGCTCACCGGTGTTTTCTCCGGTCGAGAAGCCCCCGGAAGGCACAGTGGAAAGCGTCACGGTAGAGGGCTCCCCGCCCTGGTTTGCACTGTTCAGCCCGGGAGCTGTCAAAAACATCGATGGCGGCAGTGGGCTGGGCATGAGCGTCTTTGCCGAGGCGCTGGAAGAGGCGCAGGGCGTGGACCTTGCCTTTGACAACTATCGTGAGGACATCCGCCTCGGCCACAAGAAGATATTCTACAGCGCCGACATCTGCCGTAAGGTGGTGGACGATAAGGGCGTGGAGCACTCCATCCCGCCGGACGACGATGTTGTGAGCCAGTTTGTGCATCTGCCCGGCAAGGAAAGCAGCCTCGACCAGTCCAGCGAGTACCATGAATACAACCCCGACCTCCGCGTGGAGCAGAATCACCGGGCCGTGCAGGATATGCTGAACCTTTTCTCCTTCAAGTGCGGGCTGGGCTGTCACCGGTACGATTTCGAGAATGGCAAAGTCACCACAGCCACCGAGTACAACGGCAGTCGGCAGGATCTCGTAGCCAGCGCCAACAAAAACCAGATACCCATTGAAGGTGCGCTGATCTCCATCATCCGGGCCATCCTCTGGGCTGCGAAGAACCTGCAGAAGGCTACAGTCGTCCCCGACACTCCCATCTCGGTGAACTGGGACGACAGCTATATCACCGACGCCGAGACCCGCATGACCCAGATGAGAGATGATGCCATCAGCGGCTTACTCCCCCGCTACAAGTATCTTTCGGCCCGGTACGGCATCTCCGAAGAGGATGCCCGCCGGCTGGCGCAGGAAGCCGCCGCCGAGAACCGCCAGCCTGAGCTGACCTTCGGCGGGGGTGCCTGATGCTGGCCCCGGACTACCTCGACCACGCCCCGGACGCCCTCGTGGCCCTCTGGCAGGAGGTGGAGGATACGATTCTCCGGGACGTGGCCCGGCGCATCGGCAAGATGGACGCCCTGACACCGACGGCGAACTGGCAGCTCTGGCGCTGCCAGCAGACCGAGGCCGTCCGCAAGGATGTGGTGAAGCTGTTGGCCCGGTATACCGGCAAGAGCGAGGCTGAGATCCGCCGCCTGATGAAGGAGGCCGCGACCGCCGCACTGGAAGCCGAGGATGAGATTTATTTTCATTACGGCAAAGAACCGACGCCCTTCGAGGAGTCAGCTCCCTTGCAGAACCTGCTCAACGCGGGCTATCGGCAGACGGCAGGCAGCTTCTCCAACCTCACCGCCACCACGGCTAACACCGTCTCCGGGGCTTTCGAGCAGGCACTGGACAGGGCGTGGCTCCAAGTGAGCAGCGGCGCGTTCGACTACAAGACCGCCGTCAAGCGGGCGGTGGACGGCCTTGCCGACTCCATGCCCTACGTCACCTACCCCAGCGGCCACAGGGACACGCTGGAGGTGGCCTGCCGCCGGGCCGTGCTCACCGGCGTGAACCAGACCGGCGCGAAGCTTCAGGAGGCCCGGATGGACGAGATGGGGGCCTCTTTTGTCGAGGTGACGGCCCACGGCGGGGCGCGCCCCAGCCATGCCGTATGGCAGGGCAGGCGCTACCACCGGGGCGGCGCGGTGGACTACTTGGGCCAGCACTACGAGAATTTCGAGTCGGCCACCGGCTACGGCACCGGCGCGGGGCTTTGCGGCTGGAACTGCCGCCACACCTTCTTCGTGGTGTTCCCGGAGCTGGGCAGCCCGCCCGCATGGACGCAGGAAAGCCTCGAAGCCCTCAATGCCCGGGACATCGAGTACGACGGCAGGCTCTACACCCGCTACGAGATCAGCCAGATGCAGCGCGCCCGGGAGCGGGCCGTCCGCAAGTGGAAACGCCGGTATCTGGCCGAGGACGCCGCCGGGGCTGACACCACCGCCAGCGCCATGAAGCTGAGGCAGGCCCGGCAGAGCCTTGCGGACTTCACTCGGGCCACCGGCGGCAGAGTGGACAGCGCCCGGACAAGTGTACATGGGTTCGGGCGGAGTGCCAGCAGTAAGGCCAGCTATGCAGCCCGGAAACAGGAGCGGTTCAATGCTGCAAATACTGAGTTGCAGCAAATGCGGGAAGCTGGTACAATAAAGGCGAAAGGTCGGCTCATTGAATCCCCGTCTGCTCCAAATGAGATAAATTTTGCAAGCGACCACGTCTTGCAGCGCTGGGCTGAACGCGGTATGGGGCCAATGGATGCCGAACGCATCATCCGCTCCTCTAAGGTCGCAATGTCCCAGCGAAACGGTATACAGACCTGTTATTACTCTGAGCTGGGCTTTGTCGCCATCGGACAAGATGGCAATGTATCCAGCATCGGCCCGCTGGATGAGGGCGGAAAGAACTTGATGGAGGTGGTCAAAAAGCATGGAATTCCGCATTAGTGATGATGTGAAGCTTGAAGAATGGTTTTGTCCCATTTACAACCGAAAAATCGACTGCGGCTTGTGCTTCGACATTTCCAACATCGGCGATGATATTCTTTGCCTGAAGGGCGACGATAAGCCGCCTTGCAGCTGGGATGAAGCCCACAAAAGCTGTCTCAAGTGTCAGCACTATGCTGACTGGGACTAACAGCCAAATACCGCGAGCGTCTTTGCCCATCCGGGCAGGGGCGCTTTTTTCATGCCGTTTTTAGCTCATATTGGTCAGAGCAGCTGCCTCGTAAGCAGCGGGCCGCCGGTTCGATTCCGGCAGACGGCACCATCGCGGCGGGCAGCGCGTACCCTGCCCAGCAACATGCGGAAGGCGAACCGCGTCAACAAACCGTAGTTTCACCCAAAGAAAGGGGTTTACTTATGAAGCGTGAAGACGTAAAGGCAAAGATTCCCGGCATCACCGATGAACAGCTCAACTGGCTGATGAGCGAAAACGGCGCTGACATCAACCGCGAGAAGACCGTCGCCGAACAGTTCAAGGCCCAGTTCGAAAACACACAGGCCCAGCTCAAGACCGCGCAGGACGGCCTCGCCAAGTTCGACGGCAAGAAGACCCCGGACGAGTACGAGGCCGAGCTGACCAAGCTCCGGGGCGATATGCAGGCGCAGGCGGACGGCTTCGCCTTCGACTCGGCCCTGAACACCGCCATCATGGGCAAGAGGGGCCGCAGCGTCAAGGCTGTCCGCGCCCTGCTGGACATGGAGGCCCTCAAATCCTCCAAAGACCGCACCACCGACATCGACAAGGCTCTGGAAGAAGCTGCAAAGGCCAACCCCTGGGCTTTCGGCGAGGCCGCAGAGGGCGGCAGCGTCCGCGTTTCCAGCGGTGCAGAACACGGCACTCCGCCCACCGGCGACACCGATGCTGTCACCGCAGCCTTCAAGGCAATGAACCCCGGCATCAAGATCGACTGATAGAAAGGAAATATTATGGCACACGAAGCACAGGTTCGTTATTCCAAGCTGGTTGACCTCAAGCTCCGGGCGACGCTGGTCAAGAAGGTCGGCGTTATCTGCAACAGCCGCTATGAGGGCAGTCCCAAGGCTGGTTCCGTCAAAGTCCCCGTCCGTGACACTGAAGTCGCCGTGAACGACTACGACAAGCAGACCGGCGCAGAGCTGACCGGCGGCGATACCACCTATCTTACTGTCAACATCGACAAGGACAAGGCCGTCAATGAGATCATCGACGGCTTCGACGCCGCCAGCGTCCCCGACGATCTGGTGGCTGATCGTCTGGACAGTGCCGGTTATTCTCTGGCGTTGCAGGTGGATTCTGACGGCTCTGTGGAGTTGACCACCGCAGGCACTGCCTTCGGCACCACCACCGCCCTGACCGAGAAGACCATCTACGGCAACATCGTGGACGCCCGCACCAAGCTCTCCACCGTCCATGTCCCTACCGAAGGCCGCTGGCTGTTGGTCTCGCCCGAAATCTATGGTCTGCTGCTGAAGAGTCCCGAGTTCATCAAGGCGTCTGACCTTGGCGATGCTGTCGTCCAGACCGGCGCTGTGGGCCGCATCGCTGGCTTCACCGTCTTTGAAGATTCCACCCTCGGCGAAAACGTGGAGTACATCGCCGGTCATCCCAACTGGTTTGCCTTCATCGACGAGTGGGCCGTCCCCGTCTATGTGCAGGATCTCAATGGTTCCAGCAAGTACATCGGCGCGTCCGCAGTCAAAGGCCGCAAGGTCTACGCCTTCAAAGTCACCAAGCCCCAGACCATCCTCATCAAGAAGAAAGCGTGACCGAACCTCTCAGTCTGCCTGCGGCAACCAGCTCCCCTGACAGGGGAGACTAAAAGGAGCTGATTTTTTTGAATTACTGCACCTATGACCAGTATGCAGCCGCCGGTGGCACGCTGGACGAAGCTGCCTTTGCCCCTTTGGCCGCACGGGCGTCCCGGCTCATCGACCGGATGACCTTTGGCCGGGCCGAGGGCCGTGCCGCAGCGTGCGAAGGCTGTGCAGAGGCACTGGCGGACGCCTGCATCCAGATCATCGATGCAGCGAACGCCGTGCAGAGCGCCTGCACGCCGCCCGGCGTGTCCAGCGTCTCCAACGATGGCGTGTCCATGACCTTCACCTCCGGCGCACTGGCCGAACGGCTGGCGGCAGAGGCGGCGTACATCCTCGCCAACACACTGGGCAGCGACCCGCACAATCTGCTGTATCGGAGGTGTTTCTGATGCAGACCCCCGTCACCGTCGTCATGCTGCTGCATGACATTGCCACCGAAACAGACCGGCCGGTCTGCAAGGTGCTCACGGGGTGCAGCTGGCGGGAGACCCGCCGTACCTCGGCCTCCGGCGACCCCCAGAGGGTGGTGCATATCCGCCTCCCGCCTGCGCCGGGCTATCTGCCCTATCCCCAGTGGGCGCGCCTGACACCGGCAGAGAAAGCCGCACACTGGACGCTCAAGCGGGGCAGCAAGCTCCTCTGCGGCGCTGTCCGCAGCCTGACGGAGGCCGAATATGCCGCCCTCGAAAAAACGCACATCTGCTGTACGGTGGCGGATGTCTCGGACAACCGGGGCGTCCCGCTACCGCATTTTCATGTGGAAGGGAGCTGACACCTCATGTCCAAGCCCATTTTTGACCAGCCCTACGGCCTGAAATATCAGGTGGACGGCATCCGGATGGAGCTGAGCTGGCGCCCCGACTTCGGCGCAGAAAAGACCGCTGCCCTGCAAAAGGCACAGTTCGCCCTTGCGCAGGAAGCCGCGCGGCTCATTGACAGCTACGTTCCATTCTACACCGGCCAGCTGAAAAACAGCGTCCAGACCGCTTCCAAGTACGACGAGGGCCTTTTGGTGTACAACACCCCTTACGCCCGCAGGCAGTATTACCTCCACGCCGAGGGCACCGACCTGCACACCTTCATGGGCAACAAAGAACGCGGGCAGGAAGCCGACAAGTACAAGGGTCTGCGCGGCTCCTACTGGGGCCAGCGGGCTATTGCTGATGTGGGCGAACATCTGGCCCTCTTCGGGGCCAAGGCCGTCACGACTTTCTGGGGAGAGATGGGACACTTATGAGCGAGAAAGCCACCATCACGGCCATGCGGGAGTGGCTTAAGACCTGCCCCCTCATCGCCGAGGAACAGAGCGAAAACGGCGCGGCCTTCCGCATTTCCGGCCTCTCGCCGGAGCCTGTGGCCGAGTTTTCCATCGAGGACAGCCCCACCGACCCGGTGACGGCTGTTTTCTTTTCCGGCCGCAACCTCGCCAAGAGCTACATCTTCGTTTCCCGCCGCGACTACAGCGAGGCCCAGAGCGTCCAGATCGCAAACAGCGGCTTTTTTGAGCAGCTGACCGAGTGGGTGCTGGCCCAGAACGACCGGCATCATCTGCCTCGGCTGGATGGCCGCAAGGAAGCGCTGCGCGTTTCAGTGACGTCCAGCGGCTACATCGTCACGGCCAGCGCTGGCAGCTGTAAGATGCAGATGCAGCTGCGGCTCGAATATTACCAGCCCAAGGGCTGAAACGAAAGGAGTTTTTCCTATGACTGTTACCGAAGCCGTCAAGCTGTCGGGCCTGACCCCCAGCGCCGACTATACCGGCGTGGAGACCACCGACGACTTCCTGCTGGCCGTCCAGACCGAGGCCAGCCAGACCGACGTGAAAAGCTGGGTGGTCTGTGCCGACCACGTGCGGGAGCACAGCGGCGCACTGAACGCCTCCACCACGGACAACCCCTACATCCGCACCGGCCCTGTCACCACCAAGGGCAGTGTCCAGCGCACCCTCTCCATTCAGGGCGACCGCTATGTGGGCGATGCGTTTCAGGACTTCCTGCTCTCCCACAAGATCGCGTTCGGCTCCGGCCAGAGCGTGGTGGTGCCTTATGTTTACTTCTCTCTCCGCACCGGCAAGGGCGAGAAGGGCGAAGGCGCGCTTATCCTGACCAGCGATGTGGGCGGCAGCGCCGGCGCGAATGCCACCTTTGCCGCCGATTTCAAGGGCATCGGCACCCCGGCTGAGTTCGACTATAACACCGCCGTCGCGGGCTGAGAGAAAGGAGCACCGATAAATGCTGATCCATGGACAGGAATTTGATTTTTCGCTTCTGAACGCCAACGACCTCGACCGTCTGGAGGACGCACTGGACGAGATGACCCGGGAGGGCGAGGCCGAGACAGCCCGGTGCGAACGGGAGAATGTCCGCCTGGGCGACCGTCTCCGCGCACAGGCCCGCGTCTCCATGCGCGGCCTCGACAAGATCCTGGGCGCAGGGGCATCCGCCCGTCTGGGGCTGAACGAAAACGATGTCAGCCGTCTGTACGACGTCCTCGACGAGATCACGCAGGCAGCCGCTGCTGAGAAGGCTTGTTATTCCCGCTTGGCGGCCGCCCCCCAGAACCGCGCCCAGCGCCGGGCTGAGAAGCGCAAGAAGGACAAGCACAAGCCGCCCGTGAGCTATCCGGGCCAGCCTGCCGCCGCCCAGATGGTGGAGCGGGTGGATAAGGCCGCCCGCCGCAGACAGCTTCTGACCGAGCTGGCGGCTCTGGAAAATGGCTGACATCCTGCTGGACAAACTGCCCCGCACTTGGGCCGGCAGGCCCATCGACTGGGATTTCCGGCCCATGGTCTGGTTCAACGGGCAGTATCTCCGCCTCCCGGAGGACGAAAAGGGCCTGCCTGAGCTGGCCCGGGAAACCATGCGCCGGTTTTACCGCGTGGCCGTCCCGCCGGAGGAAGAGGTGGACGCTTTCAAGGCTCTGGTAGAATTCTACACCGCAGGCCCGCAGGAGGTGGCCGACCGCCCCGGCAGCAGCCCCACCGAGGAGCTGGCGCTGGACTACGTCACCGACGGCCCCGCCATCGTGGCCGCGTTCCAGCAGGCATACGGCATCGACCTCACCCGGGCAAGGCTCCACTGGTGGCGGTTCAAGGCCCTCATGTCGAACCTGCCCGAGGAGACCCAGCTGGTGAAGATCATCGGGTTCCGGACGGCTGACCTCACGCAGTTTCAGGGCGAAGAGCGGGAGCGGCGTGCCGAGCTGAAGGAACGCTTCGCGCTGCCCGCTGCCCTGCGGAAAGGAGGCGGTCGCATTGTCACCCTGCAAGACCGCAACGAAGCCTTTGCGGCCCGCTTCCGGCGCTGACCGCGCCCCGGTGCTCTGCCCCCTGTGCGGTCGGCCTCTGCCGGTCTGGGCCATCCCGGAAGCCAGCGCCCGGGGCATCTGGGTCAAATGCAAGAACCCGGCCTGCCGCAAAGAAATCGAAATAAAACTCTAAGCCTGTGCCACTGTGCCTGCGCTCTTTTTCGTAAAAAGAGGTGGACACATTGGCCGCAGATTTTTGCATTACCGGCGAAGTAAAGCTCAACAGCGACCCGGCTGAGAAAGCCACGAGCAAGTGGACGGTGGCCGCAGGCCAGCTCATCGCGGACTTTGCCAAGAAAGCTGCATCCAGCCTGCAAAGCGTGGTCAAGAGCGGTCTGGACTACAACGCGCAGATGGAAAGCTATCTGACCAACTTCAAGGTCATGCTGGGCGACGAACAGCTTGCCGCCGAGAAGCTGGAAGAGATACGCCGGATGGCCGCAAGCACGCCCTTCTCCCTGTCCGACCTGACCGAGGGGACCCAGCCCCTCTTGCAGTTCGGCGTCGCGGCGGACGACACCACCGGCGTACTGAAACGTCTGGGCGATATTTCGCTGGGCAACGCGGACAAGCTCCAGACCCTCGTGCGGGCCTATGGCAAGATGTCCAGCGCCCAGAAGGTCACGCTGGAAAACGTCAACATGATGATCGACGCGGGCTTCAACCCGCTCAATCAGATCTGCGACGCCACCGGCGAGAGCATGAGCGCCCTCTACAAGAGCATCTCGGACGGCAAGGTCAGCTTCAATGAGCTGGAAGCCGCCGTGGCCGCTGCCACCAGCGAGGGCGGACAGTTCTACAACGGTATGCTGGAGGCCAGCCAGACCTTCAACGGCAGGCTGTCTACCCTGAAGGACAACGTGGCCGCGCTGACCGGTGAACTGACCAGCGGGCTGTTCTCGGCTCTCGGGGACATCATCGTCAAGGCAAACGAGCTGGTCGTCTCCATCACCGAGGACGACGCCAAAATGGCCGCGCTCAAGGAGACCATCGGCGTCCTGACGGCGGCGGTCGTGTCCGTCACGGCGGCAGTGCTGAGCTATAAGGCGACCGTAGCAGCGACTACGACCATCACGGCTCTATGCACCGCCGCCACCACTGCGAAGGCGGCAGCAGATAAGGCCGCCGAATCCGGGGCTAAGGGGTTGGCTGTTGCTCAAGCGGCGCTCAATGCCGTGATGAAAGCAAACACGGTCGGAATCGTCGTCTCTGCGGTGGCAGCTCTGGCGGCGGGGCTGGTGACAGCCTACCACACCAGCGAGACCTTCCGCAACATCGTGAATGGGGCGTTTCAGGCCGTCGCCAGAATTGCCCAGAGCACCATCGGTGCGGCCATCGGCTGGCTGGATAAGCTGAGCTACAGGCTGAACAGCTTCCTCGGCAAAGACGGGTATACCGGCTTCGACAGCTACGATGACTACAAGGCCAGCAAAACGCCCGCCAAGTCCAACACCACCACGGATGCAGACCGTCAGCGCCGCCAGCAGCTGCATGAAAGCCGCGTGCAGAGATCTCAGGCGTCCACCGGGACTACAGACGCGGCGGCATCTGCCACCGCTGCTGCCGCTGCGGCCACCTCTGCCGCCAAGAGCACAAAACAGGCCACGGCGGACATCATCAAATCCATCAGCGACACCACCACCGCAGTCAAGGACGGCGTGACCACCACCACCGAGACTGTCACCGAAACACTGTCCAACGGCACCACCCAGCAGAAGCAGGTCATCACCTCCACCAGCCGTCAGATGGTGGACGGTGTGCTCAAGGACGTAAAGACCGTCGAGACCATCGCGGCAGACGGCAAGCGGACGGTCAGCCAGACCATGGAGACCGTGCGGGACGTGGTGAACACCGTGACGGCCAGCAGCACGGCTATTGTGGACGGCATCAAGACCACCACCCAGACCGTGACCAAGACCCTCGCGGACGGAACCACCGAGCAGCAGCGGGTCATCACCCAGACGCAGGACAAGGTCATCGACGGGGCGCTCCGCACGGTGGAGACCGTCAAGACCATTGCCGCCGACGGCACCGAGCAGGTGGCCGAGACCATCAAGGACAGCGCCGCCAAGACACTGGACGGCCTCTGGTCTGCCCTCAAAGACCGGGCCAACGAGGGCGTCCTCGGTACGGTGGGCACCCTGTGGGAAGCCGTGCAGAGCGGCGACTGGGTGGGCATCGGCAAGTGGGCGGCATCCGCCCTCTACTCGGGCCTGACTGACGGGGAGAAGCAGCAGCTCACCGACTATGCCCTCTCGCTGGTGGACCAGCTCAACGGCGTGCTCGGCGACGCGGCGGGCAGTCTGGCGCAGGCGGCGTGGAGCATCGGGCAGACGCTCTTCGAGGGCATCACCGGCAAGTTCGGCGACATCTCCTCTATGGCCGTCAAGATGGGCGGCACCCTGAAAAGCGTGTTCGGCGCACTCAAGGTCCCGCTGGCCGCTGCGGCCAAAGCCATCAGCGCCGGCCTCTCCGGCGGTCTGCTGAGTATGTTCCCCGCCATCTATGCGGGCTTCGCCGGCATGATCGGCACCATCGGCGCAGCCGTCGAAGGGATGCTGGCCGCCATCAGCGCGGCCCTCACCTCCACCCTCTTCGGCATCCCGGCGGGCCTCGTGGTGGCCGCTGCCGCTGTCGCTCTGGGCGTAGCCATCGCAGCCATCGTGTCCAAGCTGGGCGGGAGCCACAGCAGTTCCGGCGGCTCTGGCGGAAGCGGCGGGGGCGGGGGCGGAAGCTCCGGCCTCGACCTCGACACCCCCAGCATCACCGACGGGTCGAACAAGCTGACGGACACCATCGACGCCAACACCGCAAAGCTCACCGAGATCAACAAGTCCCTCGCCAAGCTGGTCAAGAGCGCAAACGCCCTCGTCCTCAGCGACAACATGGCCGTGAGCAGCCGGGTGGCAGCATCCGGCACGGCGCAGATCGCCGCCGCTGCTCACAGCTACCGCGAGGGGGACGTCCACATCACCCAGCACATCTACTCCAAGGCCCAGACTGCCGCCGACCTCCAGCGGGAGGCCCGCTGGGAGGCCGACCGCGCCAAGGCCCAAAAACACTGAAAGGAGGCCCACCATGCGCAGTGACCATCTCCGCCTCGTGACGGACGCCGGGGCCGCCCTCGACCTCGGCTGGGACTATGGCATCCCCTACCAGATTGACAACCTCTCGGGCGTGGATGTCACCCTCAAGACCGCCCAGGGCGTCAACCAGCAGGGCGTAACGGTAGAGGGGCAGAGCGTCGAAGGCGTGGCCCACGAGGTCATCGCGGACTTCTGGGGGCCGGACGGGGAGGCGCAGGCTGACCGCTTTTTGCAGCTGCTGCCCTTCTTTACCTCGGGTACGGCCTATTTCGGCGACAAGTATTTTTCCCGCTTCGTGCTCCAAAAGACCCCCTACACCGTCCAGCTCCACCCTTACCCCCGGCTGGACTTCATGCTCTACCGCCCCAAGCCCTACTGGTACAGCCTCGAGAGCCAGAACGCTGTCATGGGCGGCTTCATCCCGCGCTTCTCGTTTCCGGTCTGCTACGACAGCCACCGGTACAGCGAGTGGCGGCAGAGCTACTTCCTCAACGTCAGGAACCCCGGGGCGCTGCCGGTGCCTTTCACGGCCACCCTGCGCTCCACCGGGCTTGTGGTCAACCCCGCCATCCGCAACAGCGTCACCGGGGAGCATATCGGCTTTGACACCACCCTGAACAAGGGGGACGTGCTGGAGATCTACCGCACCACCACCGACCGTCTGGCCGTCAAGCTCATCTCCGGCGGCGTGGAGACCAACGCCTTCGCCCTGCTGGACGAGGACAGCGACCTCATGGAGCTGCACCCCGGCGATAACGTCCTCACCGCCGACGCCGCCAGCGGCAGGGAGGGCTTGCAGGCCTCCATCTCCTTTTACCCGCTGGCGGTGGGCATCCTGCCGGAGGCGATGGTATGACATTCGACGTCTTGGATGAAACGACCCTCGCCCGCCTCGGGAACATCGACGTATGGGTGTCGGTGTACTGGGATGAGCCCTACAACTCCGAAGGCAGCTTCACTCTGGAAGTCCGCCCCACCGAGGAGAACCTCTCGCTTCTGCGGGAGGGCCGCTGGCTCGTCCGCACCGACGCAGCGGTCAAAATCCCCATGCGCATCTGCCACCGCTCCAACGAGAACGAGGACGCCAACCTCGTCGTCACCGGCTACCCGGCCACGTGGATCTTCACCAAGCGGGTCTCCGCGTCGGCCATCAAGAACGAGAATGCCGAGGCCGCCATGCTGGCCCTCGCCAAGGCAGCGGCTCCGTGGCCCAAGCTGGAGGTGACCGAGGCCAAGGGCTTTGACACCACCTTTGAACAGCAGACCTCGGGGAATACCCTCTTCGACTACTTCAAGACGGTTGGTGCAGCCTGCGACCTCGGCTTCCGGGTCGTTCTCATGGGTAAAAACAGCGCGAAAAAACTCCTGTTCGAGGTCTGGCGGCCTACTGCCGACCCCAACAACCGCTTTTCGACCAAGTGGGGCAGCCTGCAAGAGGCCAGCTGGGCCTTCGGCGACGGCAGCTATGCCAACGTGGCCCTCGTGCTGGGGGCGGGCGAGGGCAAAGACCGGGCCATGGTCTGGGCGGGCGACACCGAGGCCGAAGGGGCCCAGCGCCGGGAGATGATCGTGGACGCCCGGGACATCCAGCCCGAGGACGGCGAGACCGTCAAAAGCGACAGCTACCTCAAAAAGCTGGCTGATCGGGGCGCGTCGAAGCTCCTCGAACAGCTCCGCACCGGCAGCATCGAGATGACGCTGGACGCCGACGGCCTCGAGCCGGGCGACGTCTGTTTCTGCTCCCTGCCGGATCTCGGCTACAAGGCCACCGTCCGGGTGGCCGACATCATCATACAGAGCCAGACCGATGGTACTACTCGCACTGCGCGGCTGGGTACGCCCGTCTGGCACAAGATCTAGGAGGCGATAGCTTGAGCTCCCCCGGAATTATTACCTACCCGCTGGGCGGCATCACCTATGACGCCGAGGATGCTGCGGCCTACTTTGCCGGGCGCACCAGCGGCGTTTACAGCACCGACACCGATTTCGTAGTGGCCGCTGCCGCCGATGGCAGTACCGACCTCACCGTCAGCGCGGGGCAGGCGTGGATGCACGTCAGCCGGTGGGTGGGCCTCAGCGTCACCATGCGGGAGGCCCAGACCCTCACGCTGCCCCTCGCGGACAGCTCTCTGCCCCGCATCGACCGCGTCGTGCTCCGGTACGACGCTACCAGCCGCAGCACCTCTCTGCAGGTGCTGCAGGGCGCGCCGTCCTCCGAGCCGCCAGGCCCGGACCTCTCCCGAACCGAGATGGTCTATGACCTCTGCCTCGCCGAGGTCTCCCGCCCGGCGGGCCAGACCTCCGTCTCCACCGCCGACCTCACCGACACCCGCACCGACGAAGCCCTCTGCGGCCTTATGCGGGACGGCGTCACCGGCATCCCCATGGACGAGCTGGGCCAGCAGGCATTGGCCAAGGCCAAAGAGACCGCCAAGCTTTGCGACAAGCTGCTGGCCAGCTACACCGGCGGCTATCTCGGCATCTGGCCCGTGACCCTCCCGGCAGACGGCTGGGCCGAATGCACCGACGTACCCGGCTACGCCTACAAGCAGACGGCCCAGCTGCGGGCGGCGAGAGAGGCAAACGTCCCCTCCGCCGTACCCACCCCGGAGACCTTCACCGTGGCGGTGGCGGCGGGGCTTGCAGGCGTCTGCGAGACCAAAGACGGCACCATCACCTTCTGGGCCGAGAACGTCCCCGAGGGCGGCATCCAGATGCAGGTGGAGCTGCTGGGACCCTCGGCCTCGACCGCTGACACCGGAGAGGACACCCTGGGCGACACCGTTTTGGATGACACGACTTTGTAACGGAGGCAAACGAAAAATGAAGTATGTGAAACAGCATTTCGTCACCGGCATGAAAGTCAGCCTGCCCGACGTACTCAACCGGATGGAGGACGGCATCGCAGCCGCCTGCGCCGCGGCGGTGGAGGGCATCGGCAGCGTGACCACCGGCGACACACCCACCGCCGACATCCGGGACGGCAAGCTCTGCCTGACTCTGCCGCGCGGTGAACCCGGCCCGCAGGGCGACCCCGGCGAGGGCCTGAGTGACAACGCCAAGGCCCTGCTGCTCTCCCTGCTGGCTGACACGGCCCCCGACAGGGACGCCTCCCTCGCTGCCCTGCGGGCGGAGTGGGGCCTCGCCGAGCGGAGCACGGACACCGAGACCGCCGCTGCCGCCCCCGGCGCTGCCGGGGCAGACACGGAGGCCGCCTCCGCCGAAAGGGGGGCCTGAGGATGGCGCTGGGAAGTGTGGCTGTCAGCGGCGGCATGAGCAAAAAAGAGAAAGAGAGGATGAGGTACATGGACGGGAAATTAGTTTGGAGTGCGGCCATGGGCGCTTCCAGCGGTATGAGCACCACTGCCCCGGCAGAGGTGGACTATATCGTGGTGAAGCCTATGGCTTTTGCTTTTACAGATCTCGCCCTTACTCGCAGCAAAAAACGGCACGGGTTGCCCGAGGAGGCTCAGGTCATGTATCGTGGATGCAACATTCAAGGTACAACAGTTCGGTAC
>SKEE01000580.1_pt1 | contig 40380 bp, 27 predicted proteins | sample 4826661 | NCBI WGS metagenome assembly SKEE01 (sample SAMN11008817, study PRJNA524170) | human gut metagenome | biome: Human fecal sample; material: Feces; isolation source: fecal sample from pouch patient p20 | host: Homo sapiens | place: Israel: Tel-Aviv | collected 2016-11-14
ATGCAAGCTTCATTTATAAAAACAAAGATTTCATTTCTATAATTAAAACTTGCATTTGTAGTTTATAAGCGGACAAAAACAACTTTACTATTAGAGGAAAGGAACTTTGCAATAGGAAGAAAGGAACTTTTCTATTAATAGACAACACGTAAACCTATAATAGACAACGAACCAACCGATATATAAAAAACTTTAAGAAAAGTACAACACAAACATTTGTGAAGCCGAATAATAAAGCGTACCTTTACATGCCTTCCGGAAGAAAGACATTAACAATAACAAATTCAATAATTAGATCATTTTACAGACACATTCATTATGAAACTTACTTTGATGCGGGACAACGGAGGGACACCAACCATGCGAACGTTGGACATAAACCTACAAATAGAAGCGATGAAGCATGAAACGAAAGCCCAACCGATCAGCAATCTACGGACAAGCATACGTTACGCATCACCGGACGCCAAGCTGGACGACGCCAAGAAATTGACAAAAGTCATCCCGGCTGCAGCTTTTCGCAAAACGGCCAACGGCATACAGATGACCGCATACAACGGAATCATACAAATAGAAGTCAATCATCTGGCAAACTTGATGGAAGTGAACCGGGTGAAGCAGGAAGCGGAAGAGCTTTCGCAGACTTATCTTGCTTTCATGGGTTCCAGCGGACATTCCGTAAAAATATGGGTACGGTTCACACGACCGGACAAATCACTTCCCAAAAACCGGGAAGAAGCGGAAATCTTTCAAGCGCATGCCTATAGAAAAGCTGTCAGCTTATACCAGCCTATACTCTCCTATTCCATTGAATTGAAAAATCCGGCATTAGAGCAATTTTGCCGGCAAACATACGACCCGGAACTTTATTACAATCCCGACTCCACCATTATGTATATGCGCCAGCCAATGGAAATGCCCTCGGAAACGACCTACCAAGAAGCCGTACAGGCGGAAACATCGCCATTCAAGCGATTGATCCCGGGATATGACAGTCTTGAAACATTGTCTGCGCTCTTCGAAGTGGCTTTAAACAAGGCATGCCAATCTTTAAGCGAACTTCAGCCGGGGATATATCCCCGATCCGATGAAGACTTGAAGCCTTTATTGGTTCAGTTAGCCGAAAATTGCTTCCAGGCAGGCATACCGGAAGAAGAAACCGCCCGTTGGGCAATCGCTCATTTATATAGGCAGAAAAAAGAGTTTCTGATCCGCCAGACAGTACAGAGTGTATACACCATCGCCAAAGGCTTCGGCAAAAAATCTCCCCTATCGGCAGAACAGGAACTGGAGCTGCGAACGGAAGAATTTATGCAACGCAGATACGAATTCCGTTACAATACAATGACGACAGTAACGGAATATCGGGAACGGAATACGTTTTGTTTCTACTTCCGCCCCCTGAGCAGCCGTGTTCGAAACAGTATCGCCATGAACGCAAGGCTGGAAGGACTCAGTCTTTGGGACAGGGATGTGGTCCGTTATCTGGACTCCGACCGGATTCCGATTTTCAATCCGATCGAAGATTTTCTCTTCGGACTGGATGTACGTTGGGACGGGCACGACCGGATTCGCGAACTAGCAGCCCGGGTTCCCTGCAACAACCGACATTGGGCGGACTTGTTCTATCGCTGGTTTCTGAATATGGTGGCACATTGGCGGCAGACAGACCGGAAATATGCGAATTGCACTGTACCATTGCTCGTAGGTCCGCAGGCTTACCGGAAGTCTACTTTTTGCCGGAGTTTACTTCCTCCCGAATTACAGGCATATTACACGGACCGCATTGATTTCAGTAACAAACGGGATGCCGAGATATCCCTCAATCGGTTCGCACTGATCAATATGGACGAATTTGACCAGAACAGAGTGAATCAACAGGCTTTTTTGAAACATATTCTTCAGAAACCGATTGTCAATGTCCGCCGTCCACACGGTACGGCTACGCAAGAGATGCGTCGTTACGCCTCCTTCATTGGGACGAGCAATCACAAAGACCTGCTGACGGACACTTCCGGTAGCCGCCGTTATATTGTTGTCGATGTGACCGGACCGATCGATTGTTCCCCAATTGATTACGAACAGCTCTATGCACAGGCGATGCATGATCTATACAAAGGGGAACGGTATTGGTTTGATCCGGAAGATGAGAAGGTGATGAATGAAAGTAACCAGGAGTTCCAGGTGATGCCAATTGCAGAACAATTATTCCATGAGTATTTCCGGGCAGCCACAGAAGGAGAAGAATGCGAACAATTCCTCGCCATCGAAATTCTGGAGCAGGTACAACATGATAGCAAGATTCGCGTATCCGATTGCAATATTATTCAGTTCGGAAGAATATTACAAAAGAATCGGGTGCCTTCTGTGCATACCAAACGAGGTAATGTGTATCGGGTGGTACGAATTAAAGCAAAAAGAGAATAAATATATGTGTGTGCAGACGGTGACAGGTGATAGATCAGTGACAGATGGTCTGCGACCTATCACCAGCATACACTACTGATGAATAAAGAGTTTCAGGAGGCGGTGACAGGTTGAAAGAGAAAATCAAGTTTTATCAGTTTCCTTCACTTTCTTCCCGCCAATAATATTCAGAATAATGTTCATAGCCCCCTTTCCCACGAAAGAAGTACCTACCACGACAACTTTGGGCAAAGACTTCAACGCCTCTTTCACGGCTACACGCTTTGCTTTTCTTTTGGCTTTGATTCCATTTAATGAATTCATTCCATCAATCAGATAGTTACGCGTCACATAACCGATACGCAAAGTCATCAACGAATTCACGATTCCATCGCATATCGAGCCGATGACTACACCCGGTATTTTCACATTAGACAGAATGCTCAAAAAGCCGGTATCTCCCGAAACGGTATCACCAATGTCATCCAAATCAACATCGGCAGCGTCAACAGAAGCATCGGAAATATCGATATCGGACGCTGCATCCGAAGATTGATCCGCTAATGAGCCGAAGGGAGCAACCGAACCCATATCTTTAAAGACTTCGGATGCAACGAATGTCATTAATGAAGTAACCAGGATATTGACATACTGCCGGAACAACTGCTGCCTCGTAGGCCGGAAGCCGGAAGCCATAATCACATCCTCTATCATTTTATAATTCATATAAAGCACGGATACCGTGTCCAGCTTTCCATTCTGCGAAATAGCCGTAATCATAAAGACAGATTTTGCCCATTCTATAATACGACGATTGATACCGATGATACGAACCGAATACATATCCTCTATACGCGGACCTGAAGTTTCTTTCAGTTCTCCCCCTTCAATGCGCAATTTCAGCTCCTCGCTTATGATTTGCACCAGTTCTTCCCTGCTCGTTGCATAACGTTCCAAATCTTCACGCAACCTCTGCTGATGCAGTTTTCTTAACTCAGGACAGGACTTATCCTTAGGTATATAATTGCAGTTATCCGCCAGTTTATGTCCAAACGCAACAAGTTGTGCAGTATTCCACTCCCCATCAATAGACAAAGCCGGAATCTGCGGAGCACGATGCACCCGAACGACCGGACGTATAACGACGGCATAAAATACAACCAGAATCAAGGTGTAAAAAGCATACTCTGCCCACGCAACCTGCGATAAGGAGGCTATTTTCTCACCAATAATAATGATGTTACCCAACAATAAAATCACAAAAGAGCCCAAAAACAGGAGTGTGATAATTAATAAATTTCGTTTCATTGGCTTATTCTTATCTTATTGAATCCTTAAAACTCTGAACTTGTGCATTTATTGACCGAAGCAACGCATCCTTCCTGTCAAATTCTTCTTTATCAGACACCAGCGCATTCAGATACATTGTTTTTTGTTGTTCCAAAAAATCAATGATACTTTGTTTGCGTACAGGCACATACTGATCGTAAAGGTCATTAGCCGCCTTATATATACTCTTCCCGACAGTCAGCTGAAGATATCCTTTAATCGTTTTCCCGGTATGCGTATGATCTATTCCGGTGATACATTCCATCGCTTTTCTCAGAAAACTCTGAATTTCCATTGTCGAATAAGTCCCGAACGGATTGGGTATTCCGATATGCGGAACAGTCGGATTATTAATATTCTTCACATCAAAAGCTCCCTGCAAATCAAAATCGACCACCGGAAAATCCGTCACTTGCGGCACTGAGTCAAAAGGTGCACAACCTTTCTGCTTCAGAAAAGTATTCATCTTCTCTATAAAAGCCACATCATCTTTCAAGTTAGAGAGTTTCCGCAAATACTGCCGGGCCAGACTATGTTCATGGGAATCAAGGAATTTACTTTTTATCGCCGCTGACGAATCAGTCATAAACTTTGTAACAAGGCTGCGTGTCGCATCTTTCCCCTTCGCTCCACCGGCAAATGCGGAATTGCATCCGGAATCATAATACTCCCTAACGATTTCAGTAAACTCTTTCAAATCATCATCCATATAGACTTGCACCATTTTTCTAAAATCGCTCCCATCGTAACTAAGTTCACTCGCCTGACGGAGTAACTCGTCAAACGAAGTTGCCGCAGCCTGATATTCTATATCGATTGCTTCCTGTTGGCCAATTGATTCTCCGACTAAATTATCCAGTTTTTCCAACTGATTCAGCGTTCTTCCGATTACGCTTCTCAGACGTATATCAGTACTATTGGAGATCACCTTGCCATACAAATCCTTCTCAAATCTCTGAAATTTCGCAGCTTCTTCCTGAAGATCCTCCATTCCCTCATAGCTGGCAGCATCCGCCACTTTTCCCAAGTTCAAACTATATATATTCTCCTTCAACTGGAAGTTACGTCTGCCCATTTCATTCTCGGCAAATTCTACCTGTGCCTTAATTACAGCCTGCTTCTCCTCTTCCGAATGCCAGTAAGCCGCTTCAAACACATTATGTAGAAGACAAACCGGAACTTTCGGATTATTCTCCTGCAGCAACTTCAGAAAACGATTGGAAACCTTCGATATAGCAGAATTTGAACTTTGCACAAATATCACGAAATCTGCCCTTTGAGAGATCGTTTCATAAATAGGATTATCCAAATTCGCATACCCGCCATCCAGCCCGGGCATATCCACCAGAAATATATTATCTTTCAAAAGCTCCCCACCGGAAGTTGTTATGGATGTCACCAGCGTATGATCTGTATTTATCACGCTTTCTTCCAAAGCTAACGAAACACACTCCTCCAGATTAGCATCATTCAATTCTTTCTTTTCAATGCTTATCTCGGAAATGTTTTCCAGTTTTTCAAATCCGCGCAGGCTATCAATGACCGAATCAAACTGTTCTACCTTTCTGGCTTTATCAGCAACAGAAAAAATACGGGTAATGGATTCCTCCTGTCCTTTTGAAATAATGGACGGACGCACCGTACACTCCAAGAAATGAGTGGGGCTGACGTGAGCATGTGCTATGAGATTTACTAAAGTAGATTTTCCCGATTTCACGGGTCCAACCACTAATATAAGAAAAGATCCTCCGTCAAACTCAGAAACACGATTGTTTAGTTTCTGAGTTGATTTACAAACAGCCTCCAAATCTTTTATTCCCCTTACTGACTCCAGAGTTGACATCAATTCCTTAGATCTGCTCTTCAGTATATTCAAGAATATCTTAAGCTCCGACGAAGACATTGTTTCCACTCTTTCTTCTATAAATTTGTATTTACCCATAAACGAGATTTAAATAATGGTACAACCGACTATTCACATGTCATTATAATAATGATGATAAAGTTAGCAGTTTGTCGGGAAATAAAAAATGTATAGAGCACAAAGATTGCATAATAATTGAAAGTTCGTCAAAGTTTTATGGATTCAAGTTCAATTTATCAACAAAAAGTTTCTTCATATCCGCAAAAAACAAGATGTTAAAAACCGAAAAAGCATGCAGTCTTTTCGTTTTCTATTCATCATATTAAAATAATACACGCACATGGATATAAAAGAACTTGTAGATTTATGTAAAAAAGGGAATGAGCAGGCATTAAGTCTACTTTATAAAACCTATTCGAAAAAGATGATGAGAATATGCCTTCATTATATACCTGATAAACAAATCGCACAAGATCTCCTACACGACGGATTCATTGTCATTTTCACTTCGATTAAGACATTACGTACTCCCGAAAAACTGGAAAGCTGGATGGGAATAATTATGAAGAATATTTCATTAAGGTATCTCAACCAAAAGAGTACAAACTCTGCAATTCCCTTATCTGATATCCCTGAAAACGAGGAGCCTATTGACAATTCGCTATCATCTGATTCTATTCCTTATGATAAAATAACAGAAATGGTAGAGAAATTGCCAGAAGGATACAGCAAAATCTTCAAGTTAGCTGTATTGGAGGGATTATCTCACAAGGAAATAGGTAAACTGTTGAATATAGCTCCCCACTCCTCCTCTTCTCAATTATTCAGGGCAAAAGTCTTACTTAAAAAGATGATTTCTGATTACAGGCTGATTCTTATACTAGTGATTTTATTTTTTTTCCCAACGATACACGACTATCTATACTGGAAAAGAAAAGAGACTAAAGATAATCATTGGTCTAACAATGTCATTCGGAAAGTGAAATTAGATAAGAAAGAAGAAAATGAGAGCATTACCTCTTCCGGACATATCTCTCACTACAAAGAAGAACCCCCTTTTAATACTACTTTAGCAAACCTCCCCCGGTTAGCATTAGACACAAGTGCAACAGGATTATCTACCACTTCTGAAATAAAAGACTCAGTAGAGAAACAGCCTGTTGCCAAACCATCTTTTACATGGGAGCATGCAGAGAAAATTATTACATTCTCATATTCAAGCCAAGAATTCACTTCACTCCCCAAAAAGAAAATAGGGAAATGGAAAATGATGTTGGCAGGGTCAGTCGGACCACAACTGGCACAAAACCTATACAAGTTGATGACAACACCACACTCTGACGGTTTGGAAAGCGGTCTCCCCCAGCAAGTCAATACTTGGGAAGAATATTATGACTATTTAAACACCCGCAATCAGGAAGGAACCTTAGGAGACTCGCTTACGCTAATGACAATTGCCAAGAACAACAGTGGAAGAATTATAGAACATCAACACCATAATAGCCCCATCACTATCGGACTAGCATTGAACAAAAAGTTGAATAACCACTGGAGTATAGAAACCGGATTACAATATATTTATTTAAAATCAGAGTTCACCACAGGAAAGGAATATCGGATTCAGGAAACCCAGAAGCTCCATTACATAGGTATTCCTCTCCGTATTTCCTACCGTTTTGGGAATTATAAACAATTCTCATTTTACTCAACAGCCGGTTTACAAATGGAAATCCCGATAAAAGGAACTCTGCATACTTCTCATGTCACAGATAGTGTCCCCATTAATTTGGGTTACCAGTCATTAGATGTACCTTTGCAATGGTCAATCAATGCGAGTACAGGTGTACAATACCACTTTACACCTCACACCAGCATCTATATAGAGCCAACCATTAATTACTATATTCCCGATGGAAGTTCATTGCGCACAATCCGAAAAGAACATCCGGTTACGTTCTCTGTTCCTGTAGGCATTCGTTTCTCTTGGTAAAGAAACATTCTGCCATGCAGTCTTCCGGCTGATAGTTTATCATAACTATAGAACAGTTAGAAACAATAGACAAATCAGATGCAGAAACGACATACAAACCGTGAACGTTATTTTGAGGAACAAGCTCAGACTACGAGAAATTATTATATTCCTTATATTAAAGAATATACTGGAAATCTGCCAAACAAAGTATTGGAAGTAGGGTGTGGCGAAGGAGGGAATCTGCTTCCCTTTGCCGAGCTAGGTTGTGATGTCATTGGAATTGATATTGCCGCATCCCGAATTGAACAGGCACAAAACTTCTTCATCACTAAAAGGCAAAAAGGAACTTTCATCGCTTCTGATATCTTCTTATTAAAAGATTTACAGAAACATTTCCCGCTTATTCTCATACATGATGTAATAGAACATATCGACAACAAGGAGCAATTTCTGCGCAACTTAAAAAAATATCTATCGCCTAACGGAATGATCTTCATTGCTTTTCCTGCCTGGCAAATGCCATTCGGCGGACATCAGCAGATTGCAAGAAGTAAGATTATCTCTCATATGCCATTTATACATTTACTACCTCGTATTTTGTATAAATGGATATTGGAATTATTCAGCGAACAAGAAAGTACAGTCAAAGAGTTATTAACTATCAAATACACCCGATGTACAATAGAAATGTTTCGAAGAGTAGTAAAACAGACTGATTATCAAATCGTCAATGAACAGTTATACTTTATTAACCCACACTACAAAATTAAATTTGGACTAACCCCTCACAAATTAAACAAAACAATAGCATGTATACCTTTCATTAGAAATGTATTCAGTACAAGTTGTTTCTATTTAATAAGACCAACATAGCATTTTATTTCATTATTTACATTAATATTCAGGAAGTTATCAACAAGCTAACTATAAAAGACAAACAGCATCATCAATCATACAAAGCACATAAAAGTCATATTTTGTTCTTTATTGAACAGTATTTTTCCAAAACTATAAAAGGGCTGCGTTAAATTTGCATCTGAAAAAGTACGTTAACATTTTAAATTCTAAAAAGTATGCATTTATCTAACACATTACCCCATAATAATCGTATAGAAATAGCTGATGTGCTACGTGGGTTCGCTGTAATGGGAATTACACTTATCCATTTTATCGAACGGTTTAGCCTCAATAGCTTTCCGGAAGAGACCTGTAACTTTCTGATATTTACGGATAGGGTAATTTGGGATAGTGTATTTTTTACCTTTTCCGGTAAGGCATACTGCATCTTTGCATTGCTTTTTGGATTTAGTTTTTTTATTCAAGACAATTCACAAAAACTTAAAGGAAAAGATTTTCGTGGGCGGTTTGCCTGGCGGTTAGTATTACTTCTTTTTATAGCTGGTATTAATTCGGCTTTATTTCCGGGTGAAATATTGGTACTCTACGCCTTGCTTGGTTATGTACTGATCGCAGTCTGCCGACTCTCTACCCGAACAGTCACGATCATAGCAGTCATTCTTCTACTTCAACCTATTGAATTGGGACAAATAATTTATGCACTCATCAACCCCGACTATGTTATTAATGCTGATCTTGATGCTCCATACTGGGAGTTAGTCAATACAGCTCAGAAAGAAGGTTCTTTCCTCGAAATGTGCAAAACTGCCATATGGACGGGTAATGTTGCCAACATGGGTTGGATGCTATTACACGGAAGAGTTACTCAAACCGCCGGTCTGTTTATGGTAGGTATGATAATTGGGCGTAGCAACGCGTTTCTCTATTCAGAAAAGAATATAAAAATCTGGATTAAAGTATTCATCATAGCCGTTACCGCCTTTTTCCCCATTTATGGTTTGATAAATATACTCCCCGACTTTATAAGTCGCGAAGCACTACTTGTACCTTCTGTCCTTCTATGCAAGTCACTGTCAAATATTGCATTTACAGGAATCATGTTTGCAGGTATCATACTGGTTTATTACCTGACAACCCTTAAGAATGTTCTTCATAAATTTGCACCTTATGGACGCATGAGCTTGACCAACTACCTGTCACAATCTTTAATCGGAGGGTTCTTGTTTTACAACTGGGGATTAGGACTTTATCTGCATACAGGCATTACAGCGTGTATCCTTATTGGTGTAAGCGTATTCTTTTTACAATACTTTTTTTGTAACTGGTGGCTTCGTTCACATCGCCAGGGTCCATTAGAATGGCTATGGAAGAAAGCAACCTGGATAAAGGTAGGCAAGGGATAAATGATACTGAGAGATAAGAAAAGGTGCAATTCATCGTAAAAGTGAATTGCACCTTTTTAGTATTTTTGCTGCAAATAACACAGTCTATAGAAAATATCGAAAACCTTCTGGTAGTGCACATTAGAAAGAAATACCCTATAACAAAAAAGCTAAGTAATTGATTGCTCAATTCTTAGCTTTTCGTGGTACCCAGACCCGGGGTCGAACCGGGATGGAAGTGAATCCACTGGTGTTTGAGACCAGCGCGTCTACCGATTCCGCCATCTGGGCATGCTTGATTTCTCAATTGCGGTGCAAAGATACGACAATATTTTGATTCCACAATAGTTTGAGAAAAAAAAGGAGCAAAAAATAATAAAACATGTCCCAAAGGCTTCTGTATTTAGAGAATAAACCGTACATTAGCAAAAACATTTAAAAATAGAGTCACTATCATGACAAACATGGATAATTATTGCGTGATTATGGGTGGTGGTATCGGTAGCCGCTTCTGGCCGTTTAGCCGCAAAACATTGCCCAAACAATTTCTTGACTTCTTCGGAACCGGTCGTTCACTCCTACAACAGACCTTCGACCGCTTTCAAAAGGTAATCCCAACCGAAAATATTCTTATTGTCACCAATGCAATGTACGCCGATCTGGTGAAGGAACAACTTCCCGAATTGGATGAGAAACAGATTTTATTGGAACCCGCAAGAAGAAATACCGCTCCATGCATCGCATGGGCTGCCTATCACATCCGCGCTTTAAACCCGAATGCGAATATCGTCGTTGCTCCCTCAGATCATCTGATTTTGAAAGAAGAAGAATTCCGTGCGGCAATCATTAAAGGACTGGAATTCGTTTCTCACTCTGAAAAGTTACTGACACTAGGCATCAAGCCCAACCGTCCTGAGACCGGATATGGCTATATACAAATTGACGAACCAACCAGTGATGGCTTCTACAAAGTAAAGACATTCACCGAAAAACCGGAACTGGAATTAGCCAAAGTATTCGTAGAAAGCGGTGAATTCTACTGGAACTCCGGATTATTTATGTGGAACGTCAATACCATTATTAAAGCTGCAGAAATCCTGCTTCCCGAATTAGCATCCAAACTGGCACCGGGAAAAAATATCTATGCTACAGATAAAGAGAAAGCATTCATTGAAGAAAACTTTCCCGCATGTCCCAATGTATCCATTGACTTCGGTATCATGGAAAAAGCGGACAATGTATATGTATCTTTAGGCGATTTTGGCTGGTCTGACCTGGGCACATGGGGATCACTCTACGACTTATCAGAAAGAGACCGGGAAGGCAATGTGACCTTAAAAAGTCATTCTTTGATCTATAATGGAAAAGATAATATGATCGTACTCCCCAAAGGAAAGCTCGCCGTGATCGATGGCTTGGAAGGCTATCTGATAGCCGAATCGGACAATGTCCTGCTAATCTGCCGTAAAGACGAAGAACATTCTATCCGCAAATACGTGAATGATGCCCAGATGCAACTGGGAGACGATTTCATTTAAGAATGAAGAACTAAAAAAGAAGAATGAAGAATTGCTATGCAGCATACAGCGCAGCTAATTCTTCATTCTTCTTTTTTAATTCTTTATTTAAATAATTTCTATCCCCTGCTCCTTACAAAGCTGCAATCCAAGATCTTTCAGTCTGAATTTCTGAATTTTACCACTGCCTGTCATCGGAAACTCCTTCACAAAGAAGACATATTTCGGTATCTTATAACGGGAAATCTTATTCTTACAGAAGTCACGAACGTCCGATTCATGCATTTTCACCCCTTCCTGCAAGATGATAAAAGCACCAACCGCTTCACCATATTTCTTAGAGGGAATCCCTGCTACCTGAACATCCTTTACTCCATCAAGTTTATAAAGGAATTCTTCGATTTCACGTGGATAGATATTTTCACCACCACGAATAATCATATCCTTGATACGTCCTGTGATCCGGTAATTTCCGTCCTCATCTTTAATGCCTAAGTCGCCCGAATGCAGGAAGTTATCTTTATCAATCACTTCAGCCGTAGCTTCCGGATTCTTATAATACCCTTTCATCGTATTATATCCACGATTGCACATTTCGCCTTGTACGCCTACCGGACATTCTTCGCCGGTTTCAGGATCAATCACTCTGACTTCTGTAAATTCAAAGTCGCGTCCTACCGTATTACAACGTACATCAAACGAATCATCGATGCGGGTAGCGGTCATACCGGGAGCGGCTTCAGTCAGTCCGTATACACTGGTAACCTTCATGTACATCTTTTCTTCTACCTGTTTCATCAGTTCAACCGGACACAACGAACCTGCCATTATACCGGTACGCAGACAAGACATATCAAACAAGTCGAACATCGGATGATGCAACTCGGCAATAAACATCGTAGGCACTCCGTAAAGAGCCGTACAGCGTTCTTTATGAATGGAAGCCAACACGACCAACGGATCAAACCGCTCTACCATCACCTGTGTACACCCATGAGTCAGACAGTTCATCGTAGCCAACACCACTCCAAAACAATGGAATAGCGGCACACAACAACAGAGTTTGTCATCCGCCGTAAACTTCATGTGTTCGCCGGTCAGAAAACCGTTGTTGGCAATATTATAATGAGTCAGCATCACTCCTTTCGGGAAACCGGTAGTTCCTGATGTATATTGCATATTTACCACATCATGACAGTCCACTTTACTTTTAAGTTCAGTCAGGCGATCATCTTCCACATTATTCCCTAGCAGCAAGATTTCCGCAGTATTATACATTCCCCGATGTTTCTCCTGACCGACGTATATCACATTCTTCATATACGGAAAGCGTTCACTCTTCAAATGACCGCGTTCGCAGGTTTTCAGTTCAGGAAGCATCGTATACGTCATTTGCACAAAATCACTGTCCTTTTCACCATTGACGATACAAAGTGTATGCATATCGGAATTCTGGCAAAGATACTCCAGCTCGGCCTGCTTATAATTCGTATTCACCGTGACGTATACCGCACCAATCTTGGCACAAGCATACAGCAATGTCAGCCAATCGGGCACGTTCGCCGCCCAAATACCGACATGAGTACCACGTTCCACACCAACAGCGATCAGTCCTTTCGCCATATCATCCACACGCTGGTTTAGCTGGCTCCATGTAAAACGAAGATTACGGTCGGAATAAACGATATATTCCTTATCGGGAGTCTCTTCAGCCCAATGTTCCAGCCATTGCCCAAGAGTACGTTCAAATAATTGCATGCGATTATTCTTAATATTTGGTATCAGATTTTATTAAATCGGAGTGTAGACTACAGCCAATATTTTAGCAGCCTGCCCTTCGTAAGCATGTACATGATGAGGAACGATGGAGTCATAGTAAATACTATCACCTTCTTCCAGCAAATAGGTATTCTTACCATAGCTGATTTCCATAACCCCTTCCATAACCATGATAAACTCTTCTCCTTCATGCGAAGAAAGCACAAAGTCGCTGTCCTCTGTCGACATCACGTCAATGATAAACGGCTCCATGTGACGATCCGCTTTCGATTTAGACAATGAATGATATTCCATGTGCTTGCGTGAATGAATCGCATTATTGGAAAAGCTGATGGCATCTTTAGCCTCTTTTTTACGGCATACCACAGGCCCGATTTCATCCTGATCATCCAGGAAAGTGCCCAGACGTACCCCCAGCACACGCGCTATTTTAATCAGCGGTGCAAGAGACGGTATATCGATGTTATTTTCAATTCGTTCGATCTGCTCGATAGCCAAACCCGAACGCTGTGCCAATTCCTCTATACTTATTGATTTATCTTCCCGGAGCGCTTTAATTTTCTCTCCAACAATCTTACTCGTATCCATATTGAAAGTTTTTTAGTTAGCAAAGGTGATAAATTAGAATAATTAGGTTGCAAAAATAGCAAAATCTTTAGATGAACACAATTATAATCCTAAAATATCTCCCATAATATATCTCTTTTCACCTACCTGCCTTGAAAATGGATTAAGTAATATATAGACTGGAGATTAACACTAATTAAACTCGGAATTCTCATATTATCATTATTTTTTCCTTTCTTGCATAATCATAGATCATAAGTAGTTATTGTTAAACCTCTAAAATATATAGCTTATGAACACACACAATCAATTCACAAGTAGTAAGGAAAGAATCCATTTACTATTAGTATTATTCCTCTCAATCATTTTTTGCAGTTGTACGAAGGAAGACAGCCCTGTTAGTATAGAAGCGACCAGTAAAGTGGTAACAACAAGAACGAGCCAGGACGAGTATTTTGAGCATGCAAAATTACCTCAGATTATTAAAATAGAATGGAGTCAATATATTCCATTTCCACCTTTGCTAAATATTCAGATACGACAAGGTCAAGGGAAATATGATCAGATTCAATTAGGAGCAAGTCGTGATTTTGATCCTAATCCAGTTGAATATTCCTTCTTTCCTGTCCGTGAAGTTTTGGTTCAAGAAGGAACCTATGAAACAATCCAAATACCTGTAACCGATCTACAACTTCCCGAAGGAGGAGGATATATTGCGGTTCGTGCTACCTGCTCAGAGTTAGTGTATGATCGACCATATCCTGATAAAGGCCCATGGAATCCCTATGCAAACTTCGTCGGATATGATTTTGATAAGCAAGAGTACACTTTCTCTAAAGTTAATTCAATGTATGGTTCTATTTGTTTTCGTTTTCCACCCGATATACCTTTCCCTATGGCATGCGATGTACTCATTACAGGCAGTGGTTATTGGGAACCCATTACGGTCTCTGCAGTCTATGATCCTTGGAATAAAGACTCCCCTATTCAATGGGGATACTTTTCTTATGATACAAAAGGAGATGAAGTATCATTTGCTTATCGCACAAATTATTCCAACTCTAGTCATTACGATGGCTCAACTGTTCATTTCGCAACAGTTAGTGATCAAACAAGTATAGTTATGCTAACACTTGACGTTCCCCAACCTTCAAGTTACTGATCATTCAAAATGTAATGAGAATACGCTCCATAATCATCACTTTCTGCCTCCTATCAAGTATAGCCGTGCAAATCCATAGCCAGCAAGTTGCGGATTCTATATTCGCAACTTACTTTGCCCGTTCTCAAGCCTACGCCGATGCATATCCACGCGAGAAAGCCTATCTGCACTTGGACAACACCAGTTACTACATCGGAGACACGATATGGTATAAGGCATACGTAGTAACGGCCGAGCAAAACCAGCCTAGCCCAATCAGTACCCCCCTTTATGTAGAACTATTAGACCAACTGGGAAATACTAGCGACCGACAAATCATACAGTTGCGGGATGGAGAAGGAGAAGGGCAATTCATACTGACCAAAGCCTTATTCTCCGGTTTTTATGAGATTAGGGCCTATACGAAGTGGATGTTGGCATTCAGTGAAAAGCAATATTTCTCGCGTACGATCCCTGTATATAGAAAACGGAGAAGCGAAGTAGACGAAAACCGGAGCATCATCACTTACCGAATGGATGAATCTATGAAGCAACGTCCACGTTCAAAAGAAAAAGATTTCATGATTCGATTCTTCCCGGAAGGTGGACAATTAGTAGAGGGAGTGCCTTCAGTCGTTGCATTCGAAGCGACAAGTAAAGAAGAAGGTACAGTAGGCATTTCAGGAACTGTTTATGGACCAGATGATGTAGAACTTACACAATTTACAACTCTCCACGACGGTATGGGATGCTTTACATACACCCCTACAGACAAACAAGCCAAAGCTGTAGTGACCTATCAAGATAAAAAATACTCATTTCAGCTACCGAAGGCTTTACCCCAAGGATATGTGCTAAATGTGGCGTCTAAAGAAAAAGCATTAGTCATCAAAGTTCTCAGAAATTCGACAAGTCTCAAAGATACACTGGCTTTATTCATATCACATCAAGGACGTCCGCTCATGTATCAGACCATTGATTTTAAAGATCAAACAGTATATCATCTCCCGTTATCCACTCAGGGATTGCCGAGAGGAGTCATACAACTCTCTTTAATGAATAGCAATGGGGCAACGTTATGCGAGCGCTTTTGCTATGTAATGCCTTCTCCATCTTTACAATTAACAGCCACATCCACCAATGCATTATACTATCCTTTTGAACCAATTGAGTATCATATCTCAATGAAAGACCATACAGGTCAACCAATACAAGGACATTTCTCCGTAGCGGTCCGGGATGCTTTAAAATCAGACTTCCAACGGTTCGATCAGACAATTTACACAGACCTTTTACTTACATCAGATCTGAAAGGATACATTCATCAACCTGGATATTATTTCGCAAACAATTCTCCCAGACGAAGAGCGGCATTAGATAATCTGTTGATGATTCACGGATGGAGAAAATATGATATAAGCCAAGCCATCAGTGCCACTCCAGAAATACCAATCTATCTGCCGGAAACGAGACTGACTCTGCATGGGCAGGTAACATCTTTTCTGAGAAACAAAGAGCAAAAAGATATCTCTGTAAGCGTCATTGCCCGGAGAGATACGATATCAGCAGCAGGTACTACGGTCACAGACTCTTTGGGATTCTTCCACATTCCAATGGATGCCTTCAATGGTTCCATGAGTGCGGCTATTCAAACTCGCCGTAAAGGAAAAAAGCTGAACCGGAAAACAAACATATCACTTTTCCGTAACTTTACACCCGAACTACGCAAATACGCTTACGAAGAGCTACATCCTAAATGGGAAGATATTAGCGGACTCAGTTGGTGGAGCAGTCTCTCCGACTCTCTTTATCTAGATTCAATTATGGGACACGACACTCATTTGTTGGATCAGGTAACGATTAAAGCCAAACGTACGAAATACAAAAAAATTCTAACTTTCGAGCAATCTGTAAGAGCTTATTATGATATCCCTAAGGAACTGGATCGAATGCGCGATGAAGGAAAATTCATGGACTATTTCCCTTGGCTAATGACCACATTAAATCCCAATATTCAAGTGAAGTCTAAGTGGAAGGGAGATCCACCATTTATAACCATGAAATACAAGAATCATTATATACTATGCGTCATAAATGGAGTTCTTTACTCAACATTTGATCGGGAGCTTTTTATAGATAAAAATATCGATGCGATAAAATCTGTTATGATTTGCGACGGCACGACAGCAAGTGCCGGAATTGATGACGACAGCGCTTATCACCTGAGCGACGAAAGTCTAAAAAATCACATGGAAACTTCCAGACTCTCTCCCTTTGAAGAAAAAGCTCTCAAAAGTTATCTGAACAACACAACTCCCTATAATCAACCGGGAAATCTATTTGCAATTTGCTATATCACTACCATCGACAATTGGGACCCGGAAAAGAAGTACCAATCACGTGGTATCCGAAACACACAGATCCAAGGTTACTCCCAACCCATTGAATTTTATTCACCCTATTACCCGGATATCAGTAAAGGACAAGGCAATGACCACCGCCGTACAATCTATTGGAACCCTAAAGTTACCACCGACGAAAATGGAGTAGCCATCATTCGCTGTAATAATGCGAACTCGTCTACATTCCTGACAATTAGTTGTGAAGCACTATACAACGGACAGCCGGCTGCAATCAATGTGCACAGCATAAAATACTAATCCTTCATTGAAAGCCAATAAAAAAACCGTTTCTCAATGTGAGAAACGGTTTTTAATCTTTTCGCGGCAAGTAGATTACTTACGCAAACCAAGTTCTTTAACAATAGAACGATATCTTGTGATATCTTTGTCCTTCAGGTAATTCAGCAAACGGCGACGTTTAGCTACCAACATTGTTAAAGCTCTCTCTGTACTATAATCTTTTCTGTTGAGCTTCATGTGCTCAGTCAGGTGAGAAATACGGTAGGAAAACAAAGCTATCTGCGCTTCAGTTGAGCCAGTATCAGAGTTAGACTTCCCGTACTTTCCAAAGATTTCTTGCTTTTCAGCTGCGTCTAAATACATAATTTTTAGAATTTTGATATAGTAAATTATTCTTTTGAGCGTGCAAAGATAGACATTATCTTTATATCTCACAACGTTTTACAAGAAAAAAATGGGGCTATTGCATTTATTTCTAATCCTATTTTCGTACCTTTGCAGCCAAATAATAGGTATTATATGCAAAATATTCGAAACATTGCAATCATTGCCCATGTTGACCATGGGAAAACAACGCTGGTTGACAAGATGTTGCTGGCCGGAAATCTATTCCGCAGCAATCAAAATAGTGGTGAACTTATCCTGGATAACAACGACCTGGAACGTGAACGTGGTATAACGATCCTTTCTAAAAATGTATCCATCAATTACAACGGTACTAAAATTAACATCATTGATACTCCGGGACACAGCGACTTCGGTGGTGAAGTAGAACGCGTATTGAATATGGCAGATGGCTGCATTCTGTTAGTCGACGCTTTCGAAGGTCCGATGCCCCAAACACGTTTCGTACTTCAGAAGGCACTGGAAATCGGTTTGAAACCAATCGTGGTAGTAAATAAGGTAGATAAGCCTAACTGCCGCCCTGAAGAAGTTTACGAAATGGTTTTCGACCTGATGTTCAGCCTCAACGCAACAGAAGACCAACTGGACTTCCCCGTTATTTACGGTTCCGCCAAAAATAACTGGATGAGCACAGACTGGCAAAAGCCGACAGATACCATTACCCCGCTACTGGATTGTATTATTGAAAATATTCCTGCTCCCGAACAACTGGAAGGTACTCCGCAGATGCTGATTACTTCTCTGGATTATTCTTCTTATACCGGTCGTATTGCCGTAGGTCGCGTACATCGCGGTACCTTGAAAGAAGGAATGAACATCACGCTGGTAAAACGTAATGGCGATATGTTCAAATCTAAAATTAAAGAGCTTCATGTATTTGAAGGTTTGGGACGTGTAAAAACAAACGAAGTTTCATCAGGAGATATCTGTGCATTGGTAGGTATCGAGGGTTTTGAGATCGGAGATACGGTCTGCGATTTCGAAAATCCGGAAGCATTACCGCCAATTGCTATCGACGAGCCGACGATGAGCATGCTATTTGCCATCAATGACTCTCCATTCTTCGGAAAAGACGGTAAGTTCGTGACTTCACGCCACATCCACGACCGTCTGATGAAAGAACTTGATAAGAATCTGGCACTCCGTGTAAGAAAGAGTGAGGAAGACGGCAAATGGATTGTTTCCGGCCGTGGCGTACTTCACCTTTCTGTATTGATCGAGACCATGCGTCGTGAAGGATACGAACTGCAGGTAGGTCAGCCACAGGTTATCTTTAAAGAAATCGACGGCGTCAAGTGCGAACCGATCGAAGAACTGACAATCAACGTACCGGAAGAATATTCAAGCAAGATTATCGATATGGTTACCCGCCGCAAAGGTGAAATGGTGAAGATGGAAAATACGGGCGAACGTATCAACCTTGAATTCGACATGCCTTCACGTGGTATCATCGGTCTTCGTACCAACGTACTGACTGCTTCTGCCGGTGAAGCTATCATGGCACACCGTTTTAAAGAATATCAGCCGCACAAGGGAGAAATCGAACGCCGTACCAATGGCTCCATGATCGCAATGGAAAGCGGAACTGCTTTTGCCTATGCCATCGATAAATTGCAGGATCGCGGTAAGTTCTTCATCTTCCCACAGGACGAAGTATATGCAGGCCAGGTAGTAGGAGAACACTCCCATGACAACGACCTGGTTATCAACGTTACAAAATCCAAAAAGCTTACCAACATGCGTGCTTCCGGATCTGATGACAAAGTTCGTCTGATTCCGCCTGTTCAGTTCTCACTCGAAGAGGCATTGGAATACATCAAAGAAGATGAATACGTAGAGGTAACTCCGAAAGCAATGCGTATGCGCAAAGTCATTCTGGACGAAATCGAGCGTAAACGCGCGAACAAATCGTAAGCAATAGCCCGAGATAATGCAGAAAGCCCGCCGGATTTTATCTAGCGGGCTTTTTCTATTTCCAGTTCATGCATATTAAGCAACTTCTTTACGATCCAGTAGCCGACTCTAGCTTTATAAAAAGTTTTTTTTTAATACAAGATCACCCCCACCAGACCTGCCAGACAAATCAGCAGAATAGGATGCAAATCCCATTTCCAGGTGATAAGGAATGCTCCTGCAAAAATCCCTATACTTTTATAATCAATAAAATTCTCCCTGTTCATCATCAACAAGGCAGCCGAGGCAATCAATGCCACTGACATGGGAAGCAAGCCGGACATCGCTGCTTTTATGTATTTATTATCCTTGCATTTCGCAAAGAAATAGGAAATGAGCAATACGAGAATAAAAGAGGGCAGACACACCGCTACGGTAGCAAGTACCGCTCCCCATACACTGTGTGTCACTGCATAGCCCACATAAGTAGCACTATTAATTCCAATCGGCCCCGGAGTCATCTGCGAAATTGCCACCACATCCGTAAATTGTTGGGGAGTCAGCCAATGGTGGAGATCTACAATTTCATGCTGAATCAACGAAAGCATCGCATAACCACCTCCGAAACCAAACGTACCTATCTTCAGATACACCCAAAGTAACTGTAAATATATCATGCCTTTATATCTTTAATCTTATTTTTCAACCACAGAGTATACACTAATCCACCGGAAATCCCCGCCAATACCACATAAATAGGAGAAAGCCCGAATTGCCAGATCAGTACTGTGGCAATCACAGGAGCTATCAGTTGCACATACTTCAAATGCAAAGCTCTGACCGCAGATATACAAGGAAACAAAATCAGCGCCACTACAGCCGGACGTATCCCGTTAAAGATACGAATCATCACCTCATTGTCCTGAAAACGGGCAAAGAACATGGCAATCAACATCATAATGACAAATGAAGGGAGAATAGTCGCCAACGCACAAACCAGACTTCCGCTGACCTTATGAAGTTTATATCCCACGAAAATGGATATATTTACCGCAAAAACTCCGGGCAACGATTGAGTCAAGGCAAACATTTCCATAAATTCGTCCTTGCTCATCCAGTTTTTCTTTACTATTTCCCGTTCTATCAAGGGAATCATGGCATATCCTCCGCCAATGGTAAACATGCCGATTTTTGCGAATGTACAAAAGAGTTTCAAATAAGTAATAATCATGTATTTGTCAGCGTTTTATCGAACATAATTCAGATTAACAAAGATACAAAATCACCTTCATATAAACAAAAAAAGGCGGCTCCTTTCGGAACCGCCCACATTTTGCATTACATATCTATTGCCTAAAAGGCTTAGAGTTTCGGACCAGCAGCAACTAAAGCCTTACCAGCTTCGTTACCTGTAAATTTAGCGAAGTTCTTGATGAAACGTCCAGCCAAATCTTTTGCTTTTTCTTCCCATTGGCAAGCACATTCGTAAGTGTCGCGTGGGTCAAGGATCTTCGGATCAACACCCGGAAGTTCTGTAGGAACAACAAAGTCGAAGTAAGGCATAACCTTAGTAGGAGCTTTGTCGATAGAACCGTCAAGGATAGCGTCGATGATACCACGAGTATCTTTGATAGAGATACGTTTGCCAGTACCATTCCAACCAGTGTTAACCAAGTATGCCTTAGCACCAGTTTTTTCCATCTTCTTCACCAGTTCTTCACCGTATTTAGTTGGGTGCAGTGACAAGAAAGCAGCACCGAAACAAGCCGAGAATGTCGGAGTCGGTTCAGTGATACCACGTTCTGTACCAGCCAATTTAGCTGTAAAACCAGACAAGAAGTAATATTTAGTTTGTTCTGCGTTCAGGATAGATACCGGAGGCAATACACCGAATGCGTCAGCTGACAAGAAGATAACTTGTTTAGCGTGAGGACCTTTAGACACCGGTTTAACGATGTTTTCGATGTGATAGATAGGATAAGAAACACGAGTGTTTTCAGTTACTGACTTGTCAGCGAAGTTGATTTCGCCTTCAGCGTTAACTGTACAGTTTTCCAACAAAGCATCGCGTTTGATAGCATTCCAGATGTCCGGTTCGCTTTCTTTATCCAAGTTGATAACTTTAGCGTAGCAACCACCTTCGAAGTTGAATACACCTTCGTCATCCCATCCGTGTTCGTCATCACCGATCAACAAACGTTTCGGGTCAGTAGACAAAGTAGTCTTACCTGTACCTGACAGACCGAAGAAGATAGCTGAGCTCTTGCCTTCTTTATCAGTGTTAGCAGAGCAGTGCATAGATGCCATACCGTTCAAAGGCAATAAGTAGTTCATGTAAGAGAACATACCTTTTTTCATTTCACCACCGTACCAAGTATTCAGGATAACCTGGATCTTTTCAGTCAAGTTGAATACAACTGCAGTTTCCGAGTTCAAGCCCAGTTCTTTGTAGTTTTCAACTTTAGCTTTAGAAGCGTTCATGATAACGAAATCAGGTTCACCGAAGTTAGCCAGTTCTTCAGCTGTCGGACGGATGAACATGTTTGTTACGAAGTGAGCTTGCCATGCCACTTCCATGATGAAGCGCAGTTTCAAGCGAGAGTTTTCGTTAGCTCCGCAGAAAGCGTCAACAACGAACAGTCTTTTGTTAGAAAGTTCTTTAGTTGCCAAATCTTTCACAGCTGCCCAACATTTAGCGTCAACTGGTTTGTTGTCGTTTTTGTATTCTTCAGAAGTCCACCATACTGTATTTTCGCTGGTTTCGTCTTTTACGAAGAATTTATCTTTAGGAGAACGTCCTGTATAAACGCCAGTCATTACGTTTACAGCGCCCATGTTAGTTACCTGGCCTTTTTCAAAACCTTCCAAACCTGGTTTTGTTTCTTCAGCGAACAAAACGTCATAAGACGGATTGTGCACAATCTCGGTCACACCTGTGATACCGTACTTGCTTAAATCTAAATTTGCCATTTTTTTTGAATTAATTAAAATTGGTATTTCGTTTTATTATCTCTTTTCACCTGAACATGAGGAGCTTTGGGTGCCTCCTTGTAAATCCGGGTACAAAAGTAATACTTTCTTTGAAAAGGAAGAAGGGATTAGAGAAATTTTTCCCTAATTGAATCTCTTTTATAAATTCCTAACAATATCTGCAAACTGAATATTGCAATTTGAAAGATTATCGTTTACTTTGCAAGCCAGAACGTTCTCAATACGATGAAAATGAGATTAAATTATGATTAAACTATAATATGAAAGTAATTGATTTTAGCCAAACAAATTCGATTCTAAACCAGTACATATCCGAAATCAGAAATGTAGAAGTTCAGAATGACCGCCTACGTTTCCGCCGTAACATTGAACGGATCGGAGAAATCATGGCTTACGAAATGAGCAAAGAGTTCCGATACTCAGTAAAAAACATCCGGACACCACTGGGCATTGCTCCCGTCAGCACACCGGACAACCAGCTTGTCATCAGCACCATTCTCCGCGCCGGCCTTCCTTTTCACCAAGGCTTCCTAAGCTATTTCGACGGAGCAGAAAATGCATTTGTGTCCGCCTATCGAAAATATAAAGATACCCTGAAATTTGATATACATATAGAATATATCGCATCTCCGCGTATTGACGACAAAACGCTGATTATCACCGATCCGATGCTGGCTACAGGCGGCAGTATGGAACTGAGTTATCAGGCCATGCTTACCAAAGGCCATCCTGCCGAAATTCACGTAGCTTCGATCATTGCCAGCCAACATGCAATCGATCATATCAAGAGCGTATTTCCCGAAGACAAAACAACCATTTGGTGTGCTGCCATCGATCCTGAAATCAATGAACATTCCTATATTGTACCGGGGCTGGGCGACGCAGGCGATCTGGCTTATGGAGAAAAAGAGTAATATCGATTAAAGATTCCTTCGATATTGCTGCGGCGACATCCCCATTTGCTTCTTGAAGAATGTGCCAAAATAAGAAGCATTGGGGAAGCCGAATTCATTGGAAATCTCCTGAATATTTTTTTGCGTATTCTTCAACAAAGAGATACACTTACGGATAATCGCCTTGAATACAAGTTCCTGCACCGTATACCCACAGATGCTTTTGGAAAGAGCCGAAAGGTATTTCGGAGACAGACAGAGTTTATCCGCATAGAATTCCACACTCCTTTCCTGCATATAATATTGCTCTATCAACTGGATGAGACGGACAAATATCTCATTTTTCCGCCCGCCCGTTTCCTGTCCGGCACTAATCAATTTACGGTTATAGACCGAACAAATACGATAGGTCAGTGCCAGCAGAAGGAGTTTCTGCTCATAAAGGCTAAACACACTCTCCTCCATTTCCAGCACACTGTCTATCAAAGACATATACTTCATAATCTCATCTTCCTCGCCGGTATTCCATACACAAGAGAGTTCCGGAGTAAGTTTCGAATACATATACATGGAAACCACGGAGTTGCCGATAATGTCACGTATCGGTTCTATCTGATAGGCAAGAATAAGAATTTCCATATCTTCGGTCTCTTGAAACACTTGAAACCAAGACTCCTCATGGATAAACAAAGTCTCACCCGCCTTGGCAGAAGCGCACTTATTATCAAGAGAAAACTGGAAACTACCTTGCCGACAGACAATCAAACCAAGCCCCTGCATCAGAAAAGGTTCTTTTAAAGAAGATGGAAAACAACTGAGCACACCTCCCGAACTGCATATATTCTTCCCGCTTTTCAGATCGCGGTCAAGCTGTAATAAACGTTCCTGCTGAGTATCCATAACACTGACTCACTGATAAATTACTATTGAAAAACGATACTAAGTTAGCAATTTTCGTTTGGGATAAGGCACTACGAGCACAAAAATCATACAAATAACGCCTGCATAAATAGTCCACCCTGCCATTTCTTTCACAGCAGAGAGCGTAGCCTGCACCTGTATCCGCCCCTTGACGGACATGGCAGCCATGTTATGCGCTTCCGTTTCACTCTTTCCCTGATATTGCATTCCCTGCACGGTATTGGTATACGAAGCAGAAGCTTCGGGGTTTACCAGATCAACATTTTGTGCATAACGGGTAATATAATGTTGCTGGCGCTCCTGTAGTACATTTGAATAAATAGCCCCTCCGATACCCGGTCCCAGTACCATACGGACGGTAAGCATGATGCAAATCCAGGTCGAAAGATATTTGAAAGGCATCCGCTGATTGGCATATGCTGCCGTCAATGCATATAAAATCATCATTCCGATGGTACGAATAATTACGGGATACTTCATTCGTTCGTAAAGTCCGGCTGTCTGCACTTCGAAGTACATGAATCCTGCCGACAATGCCAGAAAGAAAAAGCCAAGAGCAAAAAGATATTTCAGATGCACCCCTTTAGCCCCCAATACAATGGAAATCAAGGCACCGATAAAATAACCGACCATACACCAGTTTGCCAGCGATGCATTCTGCAAATTATCCAGATGCATCCCGACTCCTGCATACACATTGACAAACATCGCGCTGGAATTGATGATCATCAGCAATAAATAAAGCAAAGCCCCCATACGAATGGTACGCAGCCTCAACGCCCCCAAAATAAAGTAGGAAGACCGCCGGGTAACATCCATATAAAGAAAAATCCCGGCAAAAAGGATACTGATCGCCGTTGCCCAGCAAATAGATGGATCATCATACCAATCCAGCACCTTGCCATAAACCAGCACATAAGTGATGCACGTCAATGATATGCAAAATGCGGTCACATTGCCGAATTTGCGGAAGTTGATAGGGAAACGTCCGGCAAAACCATGATTAGGCATCGTAATGAACAGTATCAGAATGGACAGCAGCAGAATACCCATCATAAAATAATATACATATTTCCATTCGTATTCGAAAGCCAGCCAAGCCGTTAGCGCCGTACCCATTTGCCCCAGGATCATAAAAAACAGATAAACTACCGGCTGGCTGATACATTTTTCGATATCCAGTTTATTCCATCCCGTCGCGTCTTTCGGTTCCATGCCGGGAGTAATATTACGCGTTGCCTCCATGCCAAAAGCATATTTGATCAGCGTAAACAGATTGACCATCATCAGTACCATACGCAGGAACCCTGTCAGCAGGCTGCAGAGTGCCAGCAAAAAGATACTGTCGGTTTTGGCACATACATAGCTGAATACATACATCAGTGCAAAACCTGCGATACACATCAGTTTCTCCCGTCGTATACAAACCAGTTCATACAAGAAGGGAGCAAATGCCGCCATACCGATGGAAGTCACAAAATTGGCAAACTGAATATGCTCGGAAATAATACCCAAGCCGCTCATCATCTCGGTACTGTTCACGGAGTATACCCCGCCCACCGAAAGAATCGGCAGGAAAAAGAACAGCAGAATAATAATACCTATCGGTTTGGGCATCCAATTGTAAAAAGGATAATTTCTAGGACACGAAGGCATGGCTATCAGAGTTTAGCTTTTACTACTACCATCATACCCGCCGCCAGCTTATCATTATCTTCCTTCGATAAATCCGTAAAATCAATACGGACAGGGATACGCTGCTGTATTTTCACAAAGTTTCCGGCAGAATTGTCAGTCGGCACCAACGAATATTTAGAACCTGTCGCTCCGGAAATAGCAGTCACTTTGCCTGTAAACTCTTTCTTACTGATAGCATCTACCGTGATAGCCACCTCCTGCCCGATGCGGAGATTCTCTATCTGCGTTTCTTTATAATTAGCAATAATCCATTTTTGTGTATCGGGCAGAATATATGTAATGCATTGCCCTGCTGTAATGAACTGCCCTTCTTCCAGAGAACGTCTGCCTAACTTGCCATCGCAAGGAGCCAGTACAACCGTATACGAAAGATTCAGCCGTGCCATTTCAAGCGCAGCCGTAGCACGCTGGATGGCAGCTTCCGTATTCTCACGACGGTGAGATACTTCATTCACTCCCAAAAGAGCCGCCTCCCGCTGGCGCTTGGTTGCTTCCAGCTTCTTAAAGGTAGCTTCATACTCTGTTGTAATCTGTTCCAACTGGATAGGTGTCGCCGCATTTCGTTTGACCAAATTTTCATACCGCTGACGGTCTTTCTCCAGTTTTGCTAGCCGGATTTCTATTTCAGCTATAGACGCATCATACACAGATGCAGTCGTTTGTGTAGTCTGCAAGGTAGCATTTATCACAGTGGCGCCTGCCTGCGCATCCTTCAATGCAGCCTCAGCTTCCATCACCCGGATTTTATATTCGCGGTCGTCCAGCACCAGCAAGGTATCACCTTTGCGTACCTGCTGATGTTCCGTAAAATAAATCTTATTAATATAGCCCGATGCACGCAGATTGACAGGCGACACATATTGCTCTATCTGCGCATCATTACTGGTTTCCGTCTGCTTATAGCCCAGAAAGAGAAAAACAATTTCAATTACTCCCCAAACAATCACAGCAACTCCAAACAGACTTACTATAATCTGCCAGCGGCGTAATTTTCTCATTTTCTTAGCTTTCTCCTGATGCGTACTGGAGACTGTATTATTTTCCATTGTTTCCATATGAATGATTCAATTAGTTATCTGTTATTTGAACAAGGATGAGATCTGTCCGGTTAGTTTCAGTAACATCAGGTTGGTCACCCGATAATTATAATGTGCACTAATGTAGTTGTTCTGTGCCTCGCTCATCCGCATTTCATCCTGCAGAACTTCAGTCATTGAAGTGATTCCTTCCCGATAGCGGTCGGTAGTAACCGTATACACTTCTTCGGCAAGCAGATAATTGTCTTTCTGTTTTTTAAAGTTCCGCTGGTTATTCATCAAGTCATTTACAGCATTCAAATACTGTGTTTGCAGATTCTTCCGTGTATCCAACCGTGAAAGTTTCATGGTTTCGATATCGATCATTGCTTTCCGGATCTTATACTTCTTATCCAAGCCATCAAAAATAGGAATACGCAAAGTCAGTCCCACTCCATAAGAACGGAACCAATGATTGGACGGACCGGAATGAAACCAATGATAAGCCTCATCAGTATAAGCGGCAAACCTCCAGTTTCCCGTCAGATTGAGAGAAGGAATATAGCCATTACTGATCAATCGTTTCTGCCGCTCTGCCAGCTGCACCTGTGATTGGAGCAACTGAAGCTCATAGAGGTTTTCCGACAGTCCGGTCAAAGCAACCGTAGCGATACTATCCGTATTGACCGGCAACAGGCCGATTTCTTTTTCTGCCGGATAATCCATGATGTACTTCAGCATATTAAGCTGCTGCGTCATCATCGCCTGCGCATTGTCATACTGTACTTTCAGATTTTCCAGATTGATATTCACCCGCTTCAAGTCAACTTCCATTGCCATTCCATTATCAAAGAAAGCCTGTGTGATATCTCTCAGTTCTTCCAATCGGGTGATATTGGCTTTTATCAATGCAATCTGTTCCGCAGTAACCTGTCCCAGATAGTACATTTTACTGATCTGCAAGATCAAATCTTCCCGTGCCTTTTCATACGAAAGCCGGCTCATCTCATCCACAATCTCTGCTATGGAAATCGAAGTATAGAGAGTCTGATTATAAAGTGGCATCTGCAATTCTATCCCGGCATTGGCACTATATTGCAACGTTCGGGTAATATTATAAGGTACTCCATAGGAAGAACCGTCAGTTACTGAGACAGGCGGATCGATATTATCATTAAAGTTGGCAAAGCCATTGATTTGCGGCAACAGCTTCACCCGATTCTCCGAAATGCCATACTTACTTTTCTGCATCGCTTTTCGTTTTCCCTGTAAAGAGAGATTGTTCTCAATCCCTATACGAAGGCAGTTCTCCAGAGTCAGAATATTCTGTGCGCCTCCATGAATGGCAAGGAGGCAAAAAAAGGTAAAAATGAACAATAGTCTTTTCATAATAATCGCTCTATATTCAGGCACAAATTTAATGGGTTGCGACAAAATGGGACTATCCATATATCGACTGTTTATGTTCATATTTTCCTTTTTCAGTCCTGATATCCACCTTAATTATTATAATATCACTATATTTAATAGACAAATCTTCGCCCTTTGTCGATTTCCTTTTCTTCTGTTTAAAGAACCACTTAACTTTGGAATATAAAATCAATTAACAGCAAAACAGCGTTTGTTTTTCATAATTTTTTAGTGAATGCATAAGCGGCTCTCTTCGGGATGAAGAGAGCCGCTTAAGGTATATAGAGTACAAGATCAGAAAAAAGTTTAAGAGTTCTCAGCCTCCTTTTTTTTCGGAGTTGTTAACTTCTTCTTGCTGAACCAAATCAGAATCATCACCCCGATCAGCAATAAAGCCAGTGACGCATAAGCTATGCTTTCCGTAACATGCAAGCTCTGCGGGTCAAACCACATCTCAATCGTATGCTGGCCTGCGGGAACATTCATCACACGCAAGATATAGTCAGCACGGGCAATGTCCACCGGCTGTCCGTCAATCTTGGCCTGCCAGCCCGGATAATAGATCTCAGAGAAAACAGCCACTCCATCTTTAGCAGAAGAAGTTTCATATACCAGGCGATTCGGTTCATAGCTGGTCAGACGAATGGTAGATAAGGAGTCTTTGTAACCTTTCGTCACACCCTTCAACTGATCTTTAAATCTCGCATCAACCACTGCTGTTTCCGTTGGAAAAATATCATTCAGCGCATCAATCTCTTCATTTGCATTATTGACATACTGCACCTTATCCACAAACCAAGCGTTACCATACGCATAAGGGTTTTCAACAGGAACCGTCTGTCCTTGCTGTCCGGCAGGGAAAATAAAGTACTTCGTATTCAGCATATTCAGCACACGGAATTTGGAAGCGTCCACACTATCCATCGCACCGCCTGCGCCGGCAACTTCCTGATAGGCATCCTTCATTTCCGGAGTTATATGATGATCGATCATTTCCTGATAACGACGCAACTTGGCCGCATGATAACCACCCACACTCTTATGCCAATATGAGGTATTATTTTCATTGAAAGTATTACCGGGAAATCCTACGAAATTCAACACCCTATAATTCAAAGCCGTATCCTGAAGAATTATCTCATCCGTCTGAGTTTTAACGAATGCTCCTGTCTGGTTTGACTTCGATACAAATTGTTCATCATTCAAATAGCGCTTATTGACAGTCCACATATCAATCAGACACAGAAGCACGATACCTGTCATAGTAAAAGAAGCCTTCAACTTTTTCTGCTGATAAAGGAATAATAAGAAGCATCCTACTACTATAATAAAGAAACTGCGCCATGCATCCGAAGTCAGCATTGCCTTGCGCATTTCGGCCAGATTCGTAATGATCGGAGATAAATACTCGGCAGGCAGTCCTTGCTGCAGAGCTGCCATCTCTTGTGCCGGAATATAACTAGAGAAGAAAACTCCCGGGGCAACAGCCAGAATCAGTGAAACACCGGCTGTTAATACCAAAGTGATAATTACTCCTGTCCGATTTTCTTTCAACTTTAATATTTCCGGTTTAGCCAGCACTTCTTTTAAGGCAAAGACCGCTAATAAAGGTATCGTAAATTCAGCTATAACTAGGATAGAAGATACGGCACGGAACTTGTTATACATCGGTACATAATCGATAAAAAAGTCCGTAAGTCCCATAAAATTCTTTCCCCACGAAAGTAGAATAGAGAAGATAGTAGCTCCCAGTAAAGCCCATTTCAGCGGTCCTTTAACAATAAAGCACCCCAATATAAACAGAAATAAAACAAAAGCTCCCACATAGACCGGTCCGGAAGTCATGGGCTGATCGCCAAAATACTGTGTCAGCTGCGAATAGATGTTACTATACATCGGATTCGCCTTTGCCATGGCAGTCTCATTCTTGGATAAAGGAACCGATGCCCCTCCCTTTACATTCGGAACCAGCAAAGTAAGCGTTTCACCAATTCCATAACTCCAGTTCGTTATATAGTTACGGTCCAGTCCGCTGCTGGTCTGATTGGCAGCAGGTCCTTCCTGTTTCAGTTCACTCTTTCCGCGCATAGTCTCCTTACTATACTCATAAGTATGGTATAGATTAGAGAGGTTCGCACACACTCCTATCGCCGCAGCCAATGCCAGAACGGCACTTGCCTTGAAAAAATGCGGCAACTCCTTCTTCTTATAAGCATCTTCAAAGTAAGCTCCTACAAAAAACAGGATGACAAACATGAAGTAGTAGCTCATCTGAATATGGTTCGACTGAATCTGAAGCGCGATAAACAAAGCAGTCACAATCCCTCCCAACAGATATTTCTTCCGATAAGCCAGTACAATACCGGCAATCGTAGGCGGAATATAAGCCAATGTGACAAATTTCCAGATATGCCCTGCCGATATCAAAATAAAGAAATAGGAGGAGAAAGCCCAGATAATCCCCCCTAAAGCAGATAACCAGACAGACAACCCGAATGCCCGCAAAAGGATATAAAACCCGAGCATCATGATGAAGGTCAGCACCACATAAGATGGAAGATACAAGTGATAGATGTTTTCTATCCACTTCAGCGGTTTGGTAGAATCATAACTCGGAGACATCTGATAGGTAGGCATGCCACCAAAAAGAGAGTTTGTCCAGCGGGTGCGTTCTCCTGTACGTTCAAGATATTCCTGAGCTTCTTGACCGGCTCCCACTCCAGCCACCGTATCGTGCTGAAACAGAATACGACCTTCGATATCAGCCGGAAAAAAATAAGCAAAAGAAAGGATGATAAAAGCTAAAATAGCAATTAAGTCGGGAAGGAACTTCTTCATAAAATTGACAATTGACAATTGACAATTGACAATTGAAGGTCAACAATAACAGCCCGGCAGATCACTCGTTCCATATAGCTGTTCATTGTCATTTGTCAACTGTCAATTGTCAATTAAATTAGTATCTATAATGTTCAGCCTTATAAGGTCCGTCTACCGATACACCGATATAAGCGGCCTGTTCAGGAGTAAGCTTCGTCAGTTTCACCCCGATCTTTTCGAGATGCAGACGAGCCACTTCTTCATCCAGGTGCTTCGGCAAGCGGTATACATTCACTTCATATTTCTTGTTGAACAACTCGATCTGGGCCAGCGTCTGATTGGTAAATGAGTTACTCATCACGAATGACGGATGGCCTGTCGCACATCCCAGATTCACCAGACGACCGTCAGCCAGCAAAAGAATGCTGTGACCATCCGGGAAATAATAGCGGTCTACCTGCGGCTTGATGTTTACACATTTGATGCCCGGATAATGTTTCAACGCATCCACCTGGATTTCATTATCAAAGTGGCCGATGTTACATACGATCGCCTGATCTTTCATTTTCTCCATGTGGTCAATGCGAATGATATCGATATTCCCCGTAGTAGTCACGAAGATATTACCTTCGGTGCAGGCATCTTCCATCGTTACGACTTCGAAACCTTCCATAGCAGCCTGCAACGCACAAATCGGATCGACTTCCGTCACAAGCACACGCGCACCATAAGAGCGCATTGAATGCGAACATCCCTTGCCCACATCACCGTAACCACATACCACCACTACCTTACCGGCAATCATCACATCGGTCGCTCTCTTGATACCGTCAGCCAGTGACTCACGACATCCGTAGAGATTATCAAACTTAGACTTGGTAACCGAATCGTTCACATTAAATGCCGGGAACAGCAATTTGCCTTCTTCCTGCATCTGATACAAACGGTGTACACCGGTCGTTGTCTCTTCCGATACGCCGCGCATTTCCTCAGCCACACGATGCCAGCGAGTCTTATCCTCAGCCAATACTTTTTTCAGAATGGCATTCAGTTCGATTTCATCCTCCGCATGCACTTCCTTGTCCAATACGGCAGCATCATTCTCTGCATCATAACCGACATGAATCATCATGGTAGCATCACCACCATCGTCTACAATCACGTTCGGACCTTTGCCGCCGGGGAAATTCAATGCTTGCAATGTGCACCACCAGTAGTCAGCAAGATTCTCGCCTTTCCATGCGAATACCGCAACACCGGAAGCAGCAATCGCAGCAGCAGCATGATCCTGCGTTGAATATATATTACAAGAACACCAGCGGACTTCAGCTCCCAATGCAACCAGTGTTTCAATCAGTACGGCGGTCTGGATGGTCATATGTAATGATCCCATGATACGGGCACCTTTTAACGGTTTGGATTCTCCATACTTTTCGCGTAGAGCCATCAGGCCGGGCATTTCTTTTTCTGCCAAATCGATTTCCTTGCGTCCGAAATCAGCAAGTGTAATATCTGCCACTTTATAAGGCAGAGTAGAGAATAATTCTGTAGACATATTGTAAATCATTTAAAATGTAATTGGTGCAAAGATAGAACATTCTGATTAGTAGGGCAAAAGCTATCCTTCTTTTTTATATTATAATAACTTGGGTGTTCGCCCGTTTCTTGAATTTTTATTCTATATTTGCGACATAAAAATGCATTTTCTATAACACTAAAATAGTTATTATTCATCTTCTATGGAGGATTACAACAACAAAACAAAAGCGGAGCTGTTAGAAATTATACAAAATCTCGAAAAAAAAGTAGAGCAGCTTTCCTCCGAATCAGCCTCCGGCAGAAAAGAACGCTTTCGCGACAGGTATTCCAACCGTATATTAGATAATCTGCCCGATATGCTTACCGTGCTCGACCGCGATGCCAATATCGTGGAACTGGTTTCCTCCCCGTCAACCAATCACGTAGAAGGTACTACAGCAGACAGCATTACCCAATCCAACATAAAAGATATCCTTCCGGAAGATGCGTACAAGAACATACGCAAGAATATGGAGCAGGTTTTCCACTCCGGAAAGAGCGCCATCGCCAGACATGACTTAATGATGGACGGTGTGCCGCATCATTACGAACACTGGCTTTCCCTACTCGACAAAGAATACCTGCTATGTATGTGTCGGGATGTTTCGCAACTTTGGGAAACAGAACAGGTCAATGCCGAACAACAAAATGAGATTATGCGGCTCAATTCATTGATGGAAGCCATAGTGAATAATGTTCCTGTATATCTATTCGTCAAAGACTCTGGAAATGATTTCAGATACTTATACTGGAACAAGACTTTTGCAGACTATTCCGGTATCCCTATCGAGAAAGCTATTGGCAGAAATGATTTCGAGATCTTCAAACGAACGGAGGATATGGAGAAATTCCGCCTTGACGATATCAGAGTGCTAAAAGAAGGGAAACTGGACTATTTCGAAGAATATATGGCTGCTTCCGGAGAAATCCGCACGATAACTACCATGAAGCGCCTCGTCCCATCCAGTAACGAACATCCTTATATTATCGGTATCTCCTGGGATATCACCGAAATTAAGAAAACGGAGAAAGCGCTGGATGCAGCCCGTATCAAAGCCGAAGAAGCGGACCGGTTAAAATCGGCTTTCCTGGCAAACATGAGCCACGAAATCCGTACGCCGCTTAATGCAATTGTAGGATTCTCCAAACTGATATCCAGCACAAATAATGAAAACGAGAAGAATCAGTATGCCGAAATCATTGAAAGAAATTCTGATATGCTGCTGAATCTTTTCAATGATATTCTCGATTTATCCAGCCTGGAAGCCGACTCTCTTAAATTCAACATTCAGCCGGTCAAGATACTGGATATCTGCTTGCAATTAGAACAGCAATATGGTCACAAAACCCAGGCAGACGTAAAACTGATTCTGGATGGTGGAGACGCCAATACATTTGTTTCCGCAGACTGGAACCGGACGATACAAATCGTAAGCAACCTGCTCAGCAATGCTGTAAAGTTTACCTCGCGAGGGGAGATTCATTTCGGTTTCCTCAATAAAGAGAACTTTGTAGAGTTCTATGTGAGAGATACCGGCATCGGTATTCCTGCCGAAAGAGCCGCTACCATTTTTCAGCGTTTCGGCAAAGTAGACGACTTCGTTCAAGGCACCGGGCTGGGGCTCACCCTCTGTAAGATGCTGGTGGAAAAAATGGGTGGTCACATCCGGGTATGCTCAAAAGAAGACGAAGGCACCACCTTTTATTTCACTCTTCCGCTGGCCAACCGGTAAATTATATGCGTCATATACAAAAGCGGTGGACACCTTTACAATGTCCACCACTTTTGTATTTATGAAGATAGCTGTTACTTCTTTTCTTCCTTCTGTACTTTTGCGCTTAGCATTTCCTTATACTTCGCAGGATCATTCAATACCTTTATTGCTTCCTGCAAATCATCATCATCCTTCAGTTGCTCGATAATACCACCTCTCTGGAAATAATAACGCTTGATAATTTCATTAGCAATCATTCTCTTGATATCCTTAGAGAAATAATCCAAGTCACGGTCAAGATTATGATTCAACTTCTTTTCCAGTGCCTTGAACTCTTCGGCAGCATCTGTCATATAGCCTTCGAATTCAGCTGCCTCTTTCAGTGTTTTCAGAATCTTCTCACTTTGCTGGTCATATTTGAAATCAGCCTTCTTCACCAATTCCTTGAAATCATTGTAGTCAGCATCCGTCACTACAAACTTTTCAGGAGCAGCCACAGTAGGATGCTTCAAGCAGTATTGAGTCGCATAGTCAAAAATCAGATTATCACGTACCAGATAGAACAAGATATTCGGCAGTTTTTCCTGCTTGACAGTAATATCAGGCATTACACCACCTCCGTCACGTACTTCACGTCCGGCAGCAGTATAGAATACGTTAGTCAGACTGTCGGGAATCGTTCCCACACTTCCATCTTCGTTCCGGTGCTTATAGTCAATCGCCTGCACACAACGTCCGCTTGGGATATAATATTTGGAAGTAGTCACTTTCATCATTCCTCCATAAGGTAAAGAACGGGGAACCTGTACAAGTCCCTTTCCAAATGTACGGTTACCAACAATAACGGCACGATCAAGGTCTTGCAATGAGCCCGACAGGATTTCTGAAGCAGAAGCCGTACCACTGTTTACCAATACAGCAATCGGAATATCCAGATCCAGCGGTTCACGCAAAGTCTTGTATGTGTTGCTTGCCTGTTTCGTCTTTCCCTTGGTTGTTACGATTACTTTTCCACGGGGCAGGAAGTAATTGGCTATTTCCACTGCTTCATCCAACAGACCGCCACCATTATTACGAAGGTCGATGACCAGAGAAGTAGCTCCCTGTTTCTTCAGATCCAGCAATGCTTTTTTGAAATCTTTGGAAGGATTGCCGGAGAATGTGCTCAGGCTGATATATCCCACCTTATTATCCATGACGGTAGCATATGGGATGGCAGGGGTCTGAATAGACTCACGTACGATAGTAAACTCCATCGGGGTTTGTCCACCTTTCTCATTAGGACGCTCCACTTTCAGTTTAAAGCTCGTACCCGCCTGTCCGCGCAACATCTGGCTGACTTCTGAATTATTCTTTCCGGCCAGATCTTTTCCGTCTATTTCCATCAGGATATCTCCCGCCTTCAGTCCCGCTTTGGCTGCCGGAGTTCCTTCGAACGGTTCGGCAATCATGGAACGTTTCAACTTCGTATTATAGGTAATAAGAGAACCGATGCCTCCAAAACTTCCTTTCACCATCTGTTCCAGTTCGCTTTGATCTTCCTCCGGGTAATATTCTGTATAAGGATCCAGCGAGAAAAGCATATTGTCGATTCCTTCACGAATGGTCTTGTTCGGATCAATAGTATCCACATAGAACATATCCAGTTCTTTCACAATCGCATTAAATGTATCCAGATTCTTGGCAATCTGGAAATTGCGGTCGTCTCCACTCTTAAAACTAAAGAAAGCTACGGTAGCTATTACAGCCACCAAAACAAGAGCTATCCGCCTATTCAGCAATTTTTTCATATATCTTTCATTAAAATGAGACGTAAAAGTAACTCAAACCTTGGTTATTCCGCCAGAACCTTGTTAATATTTAACTTAATTTCATCCCAGCGCTCCGGAGAGATTGTTGTTCCAATCACCTGAATAACATTTCCCGAGAGAATAGAACCAATTTTTGCACATTTTTCGAGCGAGTATCCGCACGTCAGACCATACAGAAATCCGGAAGCGAAATAATCGCCTGCACCGGTGGTATCCAGAACTTTCTCTACAGGAATAGCCGACACTTTAATTTCTTCCGTACCTTTACGGATATAAGATCCGTTTGCTCCAACTTTCACAATAGCAATGCTGCATTTCTTGGCTATCACTCTCAGAGCTTCCTCCGGTTCTTCGCCGGTAAATGCTTTCGCTTCTTCCTCGTTTGCAAAAACGATATCCACATACTTATTTATTAATAAGGAGAAAAATTCCAGATCATTCTCCACGATATTATAACTTGCCATGTCGAGACAGATTTGCAGGCCAGCCTCTTTAGCCAGTTCGATGGCATGAAGAATCATTTCGTGATCCTGAACAAGGTATCCTTCTATAAATAAGTATGCATATCCTTTGAACATCTCCAATGTCAGATCTTCAGCTTTCAAAGAAGCGGCCGCTCCCAGATAGGTACCAAAAGTACGCTCTCCATCCTGAGAAATAAAAGTGGATGCCACTCCCGAAGGAAGCTGTTCGGAGGTCAATAAATTGTCTTCAATATTATTTTTCTGCAGATTTTTCCGAAAAAAATCGCCATAATGATCATTTCCTACTTTTCCGATAAAACCTGTTCCGGCACCCAGACAAGCGAGTCCAAGTATGGCATTTCCTGCCGATCCGCCTGTTGCCAGATGCGTTTTCATTTGTGAAAATTTTGTGTTAATCTGCTGTAACTTAGCGTCATCGATGAGTTGCATGCTTCCCTTGGGTAATTCCAGTTCATCCAAGAGTGTATCGTCTTTCAGGGTTGCAAGTACGTCTATCAGGGCGTTGCCCAATCCTATTATTTTGTCCATTCTCAATATTTTTTTTGCAAAGATATTGCATATTTCAAAAAAACCTACTACTTTTGCATCGCAATTGAGAAAAACATTCTTCCTTAGCTCAGTCGGTTAGAGCATCTGACTGTTAATCAGAGGGTCCTTGGTTCAAGTCCAAGAGGAAGAGCAAAACTGAAATTCTTGATTGTAACATTCTTCCTTAGCTCAGTCGGTTAGAGCATCTGACTGTTAATCAGAGGGTCCTTGGTTCAAGTCCAAGAGGAAGAGCCAGAGTAGACAAGCCAGCAGAAACGCTGGCTTTTTCTTTTTCCATACTCTGTAATTCATTGGGTATCAATGCTATTTTCGCAAGAACTTCATTCACTCCAGCGGTTCGATAAGTATTTTCTAAAAATTGCATCTTTTGCGTAATTATCGAACCAACCAGCTTAATTTTCGTTTCCGTATTAGCTTCATCGAAATAATCGCCTAGATTTGTGAGGATGTTCTTGGTAAAGTTCATCTTCTCTTGTATGGCTTTCATATCACTATCCTTTAAAAACTTCTGCTTATCCATTAGTTCAGAAATACATTGTGAATGTCGTGATACAATACGCTTATGAGTATCTTTGTCTATCTCTTTAGACATCAGCATATCATCAGCTTCATCAATTTTCTTATTCAATCCAGTTATTTCTTCATCAATCGCCTTTAGCTGCTTGGTAATATCATGCTTGGCAACATGCTTCAAATCATCTACCACCAGACTGAACAACTCCAGAACATTTTCATCTGGAACAAAACTATTCAACAACTGAACGAACTTTTGATTAGCTGTATCTGCACTAATACGTTGGTGTCCACTATGATTACAATGATAATACGGATAACGACTGCCATTCCTGCTCTTAGAGAAACTTCCAGTCATATTAGCACCACATATAGGGCAAGTCAAGAAATTACGCAGGAAAAGCGCTGGAACCACCTTAGATTTAGCTTTTGGATGATTACGTTTTCTTCCATCCAAAAGTTCTTGTACATGCTCAAATAATGGTCTTTCTATAATCGGTTCATGAATACCTTTCACCCACTCATCTTTGCTACCATTATAAGACGGCACATGTACTTCTCCAATATACAATCTGTTTCGCAACATATTCAGAAAACTTTGCTTCTTCATAACAAATCCTGTTTCAGCCATCATTTGCCTAACCCTATCAGCTGAATATAATCCAGTTGCAAACAATTCAAATGATTCATGCACCTTATTAGCAATCGGTGTATCTATCAGCAATTCCGATTCTTCCCCTTTAACATGTTTCTTCCAATAATATCCTTTAGCTGGATTACCATTAGTATACTTCCCATGCTTGCGAGCTGCATAATTACACTCCCTTACTCGTCTGGAAATTTTCAAACGCTCAGAGTGAGAAGTTGAAAGATACATGGAAAGCATTACAATATAGTCTGGTTGATTATAGTCAATGTATTGCTCTATACTATTCACTTCAACACCATGCTCACGAAACTTTTCTATCTGCACTAATGCTTGTGTCAAGTTTCTTGCAAATCTGTCCCAACGTGTAACCAACACCATATCTATGTGATTGGACTTCTTGAAAGCATGTATCTTCATTGCTTTGAAGTTTGGACGATTGAAGTTCTTTGCACTACAATCATCATCATAAATCGCAACCAGATTATTCTTCTTAATCCTACAATGCTCTTGAATATACTTCTTTTGATACTCAATACTAAAGCCCTTATCGGCTTGTTCATCCGTACTAACACGGACATACCCTAAAATATTCATAACAATATAATTTACTTAAATCTATTAGTTTTTACTATCATCTATTTCTATTTGAATCATTCCCATTTGATATAAGAAATCACGAATCAATTCTATTTCTTCATCACTATACTTTTTTCCACCTTTATTTAATATCTCCTTACATAATTTCAACGGAATCATTTAAACATCTCATTACCAGCCCATACACTAAGGTATGGTTATTTTTGCACTTCATATACGCTTACAAAGTAGGGAAGTGCATGGCATGAAGTGCTGCCCTACTCCTAACTTCTTTCAACTCTATACCGTGAAATGGAAGTGTCTTTCATGGTAAGCGTAGCTTTCCGAAAATCTTTTTGAGAATCTTTGCGACTTGCAAGTCTGAACATCCAATTTTAAAACTTCTGAAGTAATGCAAATATATCTAAAATAATTTTAAAAACCAAATAATTGAAATAAGAAATATCTAAACATAAAAAAGGTTGGCATCCAGCCAACCTTAACATATCTTCAAAATCCCATCGCTTCATAATCTATATCACCCCCAGGATAATCACCATACATGCCATCAGTCATAGCATCCCAAGTATCTTCTTCTGTATAAACTACACTATCATATTCTTCTTCATACATATCATTGTCAACTTGAATAACTCCTTCCTCAATAATATCTCCCAAGTCATTTAGTTTAATCCATTTACTTCCAGAACTAACCACCATAACACCATTTCTTGGAAAAGATAAAATATTACCTGTATATGTAAGAATCACATTTCCCTCAACATCCATAAATCCTTTCTTACAAAAGCTCTCAAATAAAATAAATCCATCATTTATAAAATCAGGAATGAGTTTTACATCAATAGGATAAACTATAGGAAGTACATTCTTTTTACACACCATAGAGAATATACCTTGCTTTTTATCCTTTACCAAAATCAAAAAACATTCTTTAGATTTATTTCTATACTTACAAAAAGATTCTTCTATCCTATTATAC
>SKEE01000616.1_pt1 | contig 38600 bp, 31 predicted proteins | sample 4826661 | NCBI WGS metagenome assembly SKEE01 (sample SAMN11008817, study PRJNA524170) | human gut metagenome | biome: Human fecal sample; material: Feces; isolation source: fecal sample from pouch patient p20 | host: Homo sapiens | place: Israel: Tel-Aviv | collected 2016-11-14
TTGTTTTTCGATAGAGGAATTTTACGTTGTCTTTTACGCTTTTCTTGAATGCCTCTTTCTTGAACATTTCGTTTGTCATTTCATACCTCCCGTAATGGTTTCACTGTTCACTTTATTCTCAGCAATAAACCTTGCGGATATTGCCGGTGAACCTCTTCATTCCGTCAACTCTTCTGTTTTCTTCATATCAGAGAAATTGGGGGCAAAGAATCTCTGCCTCCAATTTCCTCTCTGAAATCAGACTGTCAAAGATAATGATACTCTTTTTTCGACAGTCTGTCATGTGTATAATTGCCGAATTTTATAACATTTTTTTGTTATCGTGCATTGCGAAAGTAGTATATTTCCTGTGAAATACCTGTAACTTATCATTACCTTGTCAGTAATTGACCAAATGTTGTCAATTACAGTTTCTTAACACCCATAGTTACTGCTTCTTTGTTGATGTTCCACTCTTTCACATAACCATCGGTCTCACCAAGTACCATTTCGTCTGCAAGTACTTCGGACTTGATCTCGTCTTCATGTGCTTTCATGACATCCTGGATCTTGTCGTTTCCGTGAGCGTATACTTTGATCTTGTCCATAACTTCGAAGCCGGCTTCTTTTCTCATGGTCTGGATCTTACTGATGATCTCACGTACGAATCCCTCTTCGATCAGTTCTGGTGTGAGGTTTGTATCGAGAACTACGGATGTTTCACCGTCAGATTCGGATACATAGCCTTCTGTCTGTGCTGTTTCGATGAGAAGGTCTTCTTCTGTAAGTTCTACATCGTTTCCGTTGATGTCCAGTTTCAGGACACCGTTGGTTCTAAGTTCGTTCATTGCTGCTGTTCCGTCGATGTCTGTGAGAGCCTGTCTGATTCCACCGAGAAGTTTACCGTATTTCGGTCCTACTGTACGAAGCTGTGGTTTGAAGCTGTAGGAGATAAAGGATTCTACGTCATCTGCAAATTTTACTTCTTTGACATTCAGTTCGTCTGCGATGATGTCTGTGTAGAATTTATCCATCTTCTTCTCAGCTTTTACATACATGGTTCCGATCGGCTGACGGTTCTTGATGTTTGCTGTATTTCTGCATGCACGTCCGAGAACTACGATTTCAAGAAGCTCTTTCATATCTGCTTCGAGATCTTTGTCGATCCATGCTTCGTTTACAGTCGGGAAGTCGCAGAGGTGGATACTTTCGATGGCATCTTTGTCTACGCTTCTTACCAGGTTCTGGTACATATCTTCTGTCATGAACGGGATCATCGGAGCTGCTGTCTTGGCAATTGTTACCAGTGCATGGTACAGGGTCATGTAAGCATTGATCTTATCCTGCTCCATTCCTTTTGCCCAGAAACGTTCACGGCTTCTTCTTACATACCAGTTACTCATCTCATCTACGAATTCCTGAAGTGCTCTTGCTGCTTCCGGAATCTTGTAGTTTGCCAGATCATTGTCTACTGCCTGAACAGTTGTGTTTAATCTGCTGAGGAGCCATTTGTCCATTACTGGAAGCTGGTCATATTCAAGGTTGTATTTGGTCGGATCAAAGTTGTCGATATCTGCATATAATACGAAGAATGCGTAAGTGTTCCAGAGTGTGCTCATGAATTTACGCTGTCCTTCTACAACTGCCTTGCCGTGGAAACGGTTCGGGAGCCATGGTGCGCTGTTGATGTAGAAGTACCATCTGATGGCATCTGCACCGTATTTGTTCAGTGCATCAAACGGGTCAACTGCGTTTCCTTTGGACTTACTCATCTTCTGTCCGTTTTCATCCTGGACATGTCCCAGAACGATTACGTTCTTGTATGGTGCTTTGTTGAAAAGCAGTGTGGATTCTGCAAGGAGTGAGTAGAACCATCCACGGGTCTGGTCTACTGCCTCGGAGATAAAGTTTGCAGGGAACTGCTGCTCAAATAATTCTTTGTTTTCAAATGGATAGTGGTGCTGTGCGAAAGGCATTGCTCCTGAGTCGAACCAGCAGTCAATAACTTCCGGTACACGGTGCATTTCTCCGCCACACTCCGGACACTTCAGTGTGATCTCGTCGATGTATGGACGATGAAGTTCTACTGTCTTTGCTTTCTCGTCGCCGCTCATCTCGAATAATTCCTGACGGCTTCCGATGGAATGCATATGTCCGCAGTCGCACTGCCAGATGTTCAGTGGTGTTCCCCAGTAACGGTTACGGCTGATACCCCAGTCCTGAACGTTTTCCAGCCAGTCACCGAAACGTCCTTTACCGATGCTTTCCGGAATCCAGTTGATTGTGTTGTTATTTCTGATCAGGTCATCTTTGACTGCTGTCATCTTGATGAACCAGGATTCTCTTGCATAGTAGATCAGTGGTGTGTCACATCTCCAGCAGTGTGGATATTCATGCTCGAACTTCGGAGCATCGAAAAGTTTGCCTTCTTTGTCCAGGTCTGTGAGAACCATCGGGTCTGCTTTCTTTACGAAAACGCCTGCGTATGGAGTTTCTTTTGTCAGGTTACCCTGTCCGTCTACGAACTGTACGAATGGAAGGTCATAGTTACGTCCGATTCTGCTGTCGTCTTCACCGAATGCAGGTGCGATATGAACGATACCGGTACCATCGCTCATAGTAACGTATGTGTCACATGTTACGAAATGAGCTTTCTTTTTCTGTTTTGCTGCTGCCTCTCCTGCGCATGCAAAAAGTGGCTCATACTCTTTATACTCGAGATCTGTTCCTTTGTAAGTTTCCAGAACTTCGTATGCTTTCTCGCCTTCTTCTTTTGCAAATTTGCCAAGAACTTTGTCGAGAAGTGCTTCTGCCATGTAATATGTGTAGCCGTCTGCTGCTTTTACTTTGCAGTAAGTCTCATCCGGGTTTACGCAGAGTGCAACGTTGGACGGAAGGGTCCATGGTGTTGTTGTCCATGCAAGGAAGTATGCGTCTTCACCGATAACTTTGAATCTTACAACTGCGGAACGCTCTTTGACAGTTTTGTATCCCTGGGATACTTCCTGTGCGGAAAGCGGAGTACCACAACGCGGACAGTAAGGAACGATCTTGAAACCTTTGTAAAGAAGTTTCTTGTTCCAGATTTCTTTCAGTGCCCACCATTCGGATTCAATATAGTCATCATAGTAAGTTACATATGGATGTTCCATGTCAGCCCAGAAACCAACAGTAGATGAGAAATCCTCCCACATTCCTTTGTATTTCCAGACACTTTCTTTACACTGTTTGATGAATGGCTCCATACCGTATTCTTCGATCTGTTCCTTGCCATCCAGTCCCAGTTTCTTCTCTACTTCCAGCTCTACCGGAAGTCCATGGGTATCCCATCCGGCTTTACGTGGAACCATGTAGCCTTTCATTGTACGGTATCTCGGGATCATATCCTTGATTACACGTGTAAGTACATGACCGATGTGCGGTTTACCGTTTGCAGTTGGCGGTCCATCGTAGAAAGTATAGGTTTCTCCCTCTTTTCTGTTCTCCATACTTTTCTCAAAGATATGGTTTTCTTTCCAGAATTCTTCTACTTTTTTCTCACGGTCTACAAAATTTAAGTTCGTATCAACTTTCTGGTACACAGTAATTTACCTCCTGTTTTTATTATTTGTATCGGACACCGAAACGATGTCTCATAAGAACGCAAAAAAACTTTAGTCTTTTTTGTTTTATAGGAAAAAGACGATTCAGATCTGCCTGTTTCTGCTGCTGACTGACTGCTCATCTTTATCCCATAAAACAAAAAAATCGCCCCTTTTGTAAAAGGACGAAGGTTTCTTTACGTTCGTTATACCACCAGTTACATTGTACGGGCATCTTCTGCCGATACATGATCCGATAACGGCGGAATCACCGCCAGTTCTTATCTGCTGCTGATCTTCGAGTCTGTATGTTTCAGGCTTATGAATATCCGCTGCCTTGGGAACTGAAACTCCGGAGTGATCTTCGGCTGTATTTACTCGCACCGGGCTTGCACCCTCCCCGGCTCGCTGAAGTTTTCTGATACAGTTTACTGTCTCCATCAACGTTTTTGTGGCTATTTTATGGTTACTGATTACAGTGTAAACAATAACTGATTTATTATACTATGCGGATTCATTATAAGGTCTTGAATTTCCCTGTGTCAAGTGTTTTTTCGGAATATATTTTACACAACCCATGAATTTGATGATATAATATCTCTTTGAGTTTCACAGATAATACAGACAGAATTTCTGTGTATGTTAAAATAAAAGAGAAACCATACTAAGAATCAGGTCAGATAGAAATATCTTTTGTTCCTGATGCCATATTGATAACATTCCCTGAAAATAATGATACATTATTTCCGGGAATTACTGTAGAAACGAAAAGTAAGATTAAAAAGGTAAAAAGGTAAGATCAAATGTTGAAAAAAAACTTTCATATTATAAGGAAGCGATTCCTCGCAGGGATTCTCTGTGCAGGGCTGATTTTGTCCCAGAGTACAGCGGCTTATGCAACAGATTCTACTGCTGTCGTAACTGCCACTCCTGCTGTCGCTCACTCCGAAACTTATTCTCAGACTGCTGACACTGACCTGGTCAAAGGATGGCCGGAAGGGCCGAAGATTGAGGGACAGTCTGCGGTTCTTATGGATGCTGTTACGGATACCATTCTTTATTCCAAGAACGCAGATGACAGGCTTTACCCTGCAAGCATTACAAAGATTATGACTGCTTTTCTGGCATGTGAGTATCTTGATATGAACGATACTATTACCATGTCTGAGGCAGCCGCTTATGGCATTGAAGCAGGAAGTTCCAGTATCTATGCAGAAACCGGGGAAGTCTTTACGGTTGAGCAGGCTCTGATGGCTCTGATGCTGGAATCTGCCAATGAAATGGCTCTGGCCATTGCAGAAAAAACCAGCGGTTCTGTAAAGAAATTTGTGGAACTGATGAATCAGCGTGCAGCCCAGCTCGGATGTGAGAATACACATTTCAACAATCCGAACGGACTCCCGGATGAAACACATTATACCACAGCAAACGATATGATAAAAATTGCCAAGGCAGCCTGGTACAATCCGCTTTTCCGTAAATTCGTCACCACACAGGTATACGAAATCCCGCCAACCAACAAGCAGCCGGAAACCCGTTATCTGCTGAATCATCACAAAATGATGTCAGGACAGTCTTACGCCTATGACGGTGTCCTTGGCGGAAAAACCGGTTACACCAATGATGCCGGCTGTACCCTTGTAACTTATGCAAAAAGAGGTAATTCCGTTCTGGTCGCAGTCGTATTAAACTCAACCAACGGTGCTTTCCCGGACACTACTTCTCTGCTGGATTATGGATTCGATCATTTCCAGAGAGTTGACCTGAATGTAGATCTGGATCCTGTACCAACCCGTTTTCTTCCGAGTGAAAAATATCTGCTGAAAAACAACGGCAATACTTATCCGTTTTATTACATTCGCCACGTTTACGTGACAGTTCCCACAGACACAGATGTCAGCCAGCTTACCAAAAAACAATGGGTACTTGCCAATTCCGTAGGTCCAAAGCGAATAAAGAGCAAGTATTATCTGAATGACCATATGGTTGGCTATGGCATGCAATATGAAAAGGAGATCCTTTCAGATCTCCTTCTCAGCACTTCTTTTTAGTTGTCTTTTATGACGGAGGAGTTCCTTTCTTTCACGGAGCTCCTCCGTTTCTTCTGTATCAGTAAAACGCAGGGTTTTGATTGCAAAATATTTCTCTTCATCTGTTTTCCGGATACGGATCTTGCCACGGATCAGGCCGTGTTCCTCGCAGGTGGAAACACTGTAATAAACTTTTGGATTGTTCATGAACCAGCGGATCTTGCGCTTTGCGGGTTTATGACAGATCGGACATCTGGTGCTTGTCACTTCTCTGTCTTTCATGATTTTTTCTCTTACAGCAAACTCTCTGGAAACATATTTATCGTAATCCGGATAGGAAATGTGAATCTCATCTTTTTTCTTCTTTGGATTCTGATATACGTCCAGAGACGGGTGATTGACGATGATCACATTGTTCAGTTTCTTCAGAACTTCCGCTGTATAGTATGCGTCTGCCAGTGCTCTGTGAAATCCATATTTCTTCTCAATCTGTAATTCATCAATCGCATGTTCCAGTGCGCATCTTCGGATTCCGTCATCATAGGTGATACTGTAGAGTTTCTGTACATCATAGTAGGTGACAGGTCCGGGCAGCATGTCCAGCATTCCGTAGAATTTCATGTTTCGCTGTAGCTCCATCACATCCTGATTTCCCCAGGTAAAAAAATACCAGTCCGTACCGCACCATTCCAGAAATTCTCTGGTAGCCTGTTCAAAGGATACTCCGTCCATAAGGTCTTTGTAGTCCACATGGATCACTTCATGAATACTGTCATGGATCCAGTTATAGACCTGCGGTCTGATCAGTCTGTGAAAACTGTCCGTTATTTCTTTTTTCGTATTTACTTTCACAGCCCCGATTTCGATAATCTCGAATGGAAGTTTCTCATTGCGGGTTTTCTTTCCGCCGGGGTTCTGGTTCCATTCTAAGTCAAAGACAATATAGTTCATTCGTCCGTTCCTTTTTACATTACTTGATGATTGTCTGCCCTATAGTATAACAGAGTAATAATTTACTGTAAACAAAAAGAATGTTACTGTCCATACGCAGTAACATTCTCCTGTTTTCTTATTTCACAATCTTCAGTTCATATTCTCTGGTTCCCAGACCGATCTTCTCGCCCTGTTCCAGAGTTGCTTTCCACTCTATATTCGGGTTGGAATCTTTGAAGTGGTCGTGGTGGCAGTGCCAGTCTTCTTTTGCAAGATGTTCACCGAGCTGACTGTTCTCGATTGGTTTTGCCTTCAGACAGGCATCTGCGCATGCCTGATCCAGAGCAATCGGGTCAAAACTTGCGAACATTCCGATATCCGGAAGAATCGGTGCATCATTTTCTCCATGACAGTCACAGTTCGGGCTGATATCCTGTACCAGAGAAATGTGGAAGCATGGGCGGCCATGACAGACTGCCTGTGCATACTCTGCCATCTTACGGTCCAGAAGTTCGTTTGCACTGCTGTTTGGATTGTATACGGCATCGAAACTGCAGGCTCCGATGCAGCGGCCGCAGCCTTTACATTTATCATAATCAATGACTGCTTTTTTGTCCGGATATGTAATTGCATCGCTGCCGCATTCTTTTGCACAGCGACGGCATCCACGGCAGAGTTCTTCGTTTACCGCCGGTTTTCCGCTTGCATGCTGTTTCATTTTTCCGGCACGGCTTCCGCATCCCATTCCGATGTTCTTGATCGCACCACCGAATCCGGTTGCTTCATGTCCTTTGAAATGGCTTAAACTGATGAAAATATCTGCATCCATGATTGCATGTCCGATCAGGGCTGTCTCGCAGTATTCACCATTGACAACAGGAACTTCTACTTCATCTGTTCCGCGTAAACCATCTCCGATGATGATCTGGCATCCTGTGGAAATCGGGTTGAAACCATTCAGGTTTGCACAGTCCAGATGCTCCAGTGCATTCTTTCTGCTTCCCGGATATAAAGTATTGCAGTCTGTCAGGAACGGAAGTCCTCCCTGCTCCTTACAGAGATCAGCAACTGCCTTTGCGTAGTTCGGACGCAGGAAAGCCAGGTTTCCAAGTTCTCCGAAATGCATTTTGATTGCTACAAATTTGCCCTCCATATCAATGTTCTTGATTCCGGCTGCGATACAGAGTTTCTTCAGTTTGTCAAGCTGGCTGGTTCCAACCGGACAGCGGAAATCTGTAAAATAAACTGTTGATTTTTCCATCTGTAATTTTCCTCCTGTTTTTATTGACTTTTCCTTTTTATTTTATCACAGGAGACAAGTTTTTTTCGAGTTTTTTTTATAAAGCAGGCAGCATACAGATTAATCTGTAAAAACTAATTATGCTTACATCTGCTCGTAAAATTTTGTCACTTTTTTATATTCTGCCGGCAAAGTAATCTTCTCTACAATTACATCCCCGTCTTCCGCATTATGATAACGATAAATATAAACACCTTCCTGAATCTCGTCTCCCTCAATCAGAGAAACTGCCAGATATCCCTGTCCTTCAAATTCGAAAGTGTCCATGATTGCAAAATCCCGTTCTGTTCCATCAGATATCGGGATACTGATTACTTCATATTCTTCCATACTGTATTTTTCCTTTCGTTTTCTATAAGATCTTTGTATAATTTTTTCATTTCTATCATTGCAATATTGTAGCAAAACCCTTGTATGAAGTCAAAAAAAATATTAAAAAAGGCTATGCCCATATGAGCACAGCCTTTTCGCTTCATGCATTTTTATTCACTTTAACTTGTATTTTTACTTATGCCATAATTGGTTTCAGTGCTTCTGCAAGTTTCTCTTTCTCAGCTTCTGCTTCTTCCAGGTTCTTGCCGAGAGTTGTGTAGTAGATTTTGATCTTCGGTTCTGTTCCGGATGGACGAACGACTACGGTTTCTCCGTTATCCAGTTTGTAGATCAGTACGTTTGCTGCCGGAAGTCCTGTTTCTTCTGGTTTCTTGTAGTCTGTTACTTTGACGATTTGATGACCTGCGATCTCTGTGAGAGGTTTGTCGCGAAGTCCCTGCATCAAAGCTGACATCTTATCCATTCCGCTTAATCCCGGGAATTCGAAGCTGTCTACTTTATTGAGGTAACGTCCGTACTGTGCATAGATTTCTTCCATTCTCTGTTTCAGAGAACTTCCGATGCTTCTGTAGTATGCAGCCATTTCACAGATCAGCATGGATCCGATTACGGCATCTTTATCACGTACATATGGACCTGCAAGGTATCCGTAGCTCTCTTCAAATCCGAAGATGAAACGGTCAACTTCGCCTGCTGCTTCCAGCTGTGCGATCTGATCACCGATCCACTTGAATCCTGTCAGTACGCTTCTGAGTTCTACGCCATAGTGCTCTGCTACTGCATCTGCAAGCGGTGTGGAAACGATGGATTTTACTGCTACCGGGTTCTTCGGCATTGTGCCTTTTTCGATACGGCCTGCACATATGTAATCGAGAAGAAGTACACCAACTTCGTTACCTGTTACCAGTTCATAGGAACCATCCGGGCATTTCATTGCGATACCAACACGGTCTGCATCCGGGTCAGTTGCAAGCATTAAGTCTGCGCCTGTTTCTTTTGCAAGATTTAATCCTAATTCAAGGGCTGCAAAAATTTCCGGGTTCGGATAGCTGCATGTTGTGAAGTATCCGTTCGGGTATTCCTGCTCCGGAACGATTGTGATATCTGTGATTCCGATGTCTTTTAATACCTGAGTTACAGGTACAAGTCCGGAACCGTTTAACGGGCTGTAAACCAGTTTCAGACCTGCTGTTTTGCAAAGACCCGGACGAACCTGGCGGGATTCGATTGCTTCATAGAGAGCTTTCTTACAGTCATCTCCTACGAAACGGATCAGGCCTTCTTCTACACCTTCTGCAAAGGACATGTACTTCGCACCTGTGAGTACGTCTGTCTTCTGAATCTCATCATATACAATTGCTGCTGCATCGTCTGTCATCTGGCATCCGTCCGGACCATATGCTTTGTATCCGTTGTATTTCGCCGGGTTATGAGATGCAGTTACCATAATACCTGCGTTGCATTCATAATAACGGGTTGCGAAGGAAAGTGCCGGTACCGGCATCAGTGCATCGTAAATTCTTACTTTGATTCCGTTTGCAGCCAGTACGCCTGCTGCATTTTTAGCAAATACGTCGCTCTTAAGACGGCTGTCATAGCTGATTGCTACGGTCTGGTTGCCACCCTGTGTTTTTACCCAGTTTGCAAGTCCCTGTGTTGCCTGACGTACTACATAGATATTCATACGGTTTGTTCCGGCACCAAGAACTCCTCGAAGTCCTGCGGTTCCGAATTTCAGAGCCACTGCGAAACGATCTTCGATTTCTTCATCGTTTCCTTCAATTTTGGATAATTCCGGGTTCAGATCGGCGTCCTGCAGATCTGCTGCCAACCAACGTTTGTATTCTTCCTGATACATTTTGACCACTCCTGCCTTATTTTTTTAGTTTTTTTTGTATATATTTGCTTAATATAGTTCCACTATACCATAATTTAAGTTAATCAGCAAGGACACGACAGCATTTCGCACAAAATTTACATGAATTTAATCGTCAATAAGTGACAGACTTTGTGTTATTTCTCCGTGGTATTTCTTAATCTGATTTTCTATCTGATTTTCCGGTGTTATTTCTTTCCTTCTACTTCGTAAATATATTTTTTGCCATCAATGATGACCATGGTGCATACTGGTCCTCCGGCGAAGGCGCAGCCGTTATGATAATACTCATCTCCGTATCCTTTTTCGTAGTCATAGGACCATGTAAGGAAATGATAATATGCATTTAATCCAAGATCTCTTGCCGCATACAAAATCGCCAAAGAACCCAGATGTGCATTATATTCTTTTGAAGTATAATTCTGTTCAATATAAGTCTTAAGCGCATCCAGTTTTTCCTTTGGTGTCATATTCGGGGAAGTCCATGCCTTTTCTTCCATACTGCTGATCTCTGCCCTGTCATCCAAAACATCCTGATCTACCGATTTTACAGTAACCATACTGGTTCTTAGTAAATGACCTTTATAGTAAACACTTACCGGAAAGCTTCCCTTTTTCATCTGAGCATAAATTTCCACACGATACTGCAGATACATTCCCTCTTCATATGATGCATCAATATAAGCGATCATATTATTCCAGTCAGAAACATAATACTGGCATTTATACTGTGCATATTTTGATCCTAAAAGATTCGGTGTTTTTTCATTCGTAAGCTGCTGAGCATTTCCGTTGTCAATCACATATGTAACATCTCCGGGGTTAATATCACTCTGCGGCATTATTGAGAGGCATTCCATACTCTCTTTTACCGTCTGTTTTTCCGGAAAATTTTTCAAGTCAAAAATAACACCTTCTGCCTCTACAAGGTTCGGATCATTGATCTTCACCACTTCCGTCCACTGTGAATAATATTTTTTCCCATTTACAGTTTTATAAGCACGTATACGGACATAATAAAAAGTTCTCTCGAGATTCTTCAGACTTACTGCTGAGGCACTTCCCTTTGCTGTAACTGTCTGAGCAGCTTTCATATCCTGTGATTTACTGTACTGAATCTCATATCCATTGACAGACTGTACTTTTTCCCAGATTGCTTTTGTTCTTAATGAATTGTCCGTACTTACAGAAAAGTTCTGTGGTACCGGCACAGTCACAACCGTAGTTATAACAATTTTTGTTTTCGGAACAGCAAGGTAATTCTTTCCCTGCTTTGCAGAAATCGTAAGCGTTGCTTTTCCCGCTTTCTTTGCAATGAATTTATTTCCTGAAATCTGCACAACAGAAGGATTCGAAGATTTACAGGTGATCTTTCCATCTGTTGTAATGTAATCTGAAAGGTTGTACTTTTCACTTCCCACATTTACTGTCTTTTTGGAAACCAGTACCTTGCCCTGTGCGCGGCTGATCACAAAGGTTGTTTTCAGCGTTCCGGCATAAGTATTTTTTCCTTTTACCGTCACAGTTGCTTTTCCTGCATTTATATTATTGCTGTAAGCAACTGTATAATCTTCATTCAGGGTCAGTTTTTTTGTTCCATCTTTTACAGTGATGCCCGGTTTCTGTTCTTTTCCATTATAAACAAGCGTTTTCTTATTTACTGTAATTTTACACTTGCTGATATCTTTCTGCTTTTCTGTATTCTTTACAATCATAAAATACTTTACAACTGTTCCGGTGAAATTTCCGGTTCCTGTAACTTTTACAGTTGCTTTTCCAGGATTGATATTATTCGTGTAATTTACAAGATAATCCTGTGTTTTCTTTAAAGTTTTGTCCCCGAATTTTACTGTTACGTCCGGTTCTATTTTAGTTCCCGTGAAATCAGCTTTTTCTTTTGAAACAGACACTGTACATTTGGAAAGATCCGCAGGTGTTATCTTAAACTCCTTTGTCAGAGAACCGGAAAGGCTGCCGGTGCCGGTAATTGTTACACTTGCGGTACCTGCATTGACCAGATCTCCTTTATAGGTTACCTTATAGGATTTTGCATCCACTTCTTTTCCCTGTCTGTACAGTTTTACTGTCGGCTTATGTTCTGTTCCATCATAGACAAAACTTCCCTGAGAAAGTGATAACGTATAAATACTCTCATCCATTGTTCCGACCAGAATCTTCGCTGTAAATACAGCAGCCGGATTATATTTGGATTTGACAGTCAAAGTCACGGTTCCGGTACCTTTCGCTGTCAGATCAGCAGTATCCGCTCCGGTTGTTGTCACTGACAGGATTTCAGGTGCAGAACTGATCACTTCACAGTCGTTTAATCGTTCTCCATTTGTCATAAATGTCGGGTACCAGTGTATTTTCATCGTGCTTTCCGGATCCATGGATACGGAATTTTCCATCCATCCAAAGGTACTTTGCGTCTCTTTTTTGTAGCTTACTCTTACAGAAATCGGAACCCCAACCGTTCCAAGATCTTTCTTGCATACGGAGCAGGTTTTGGTTACCATTCCGTTTGTTACTTTTTCTCCGTAAACCGGTTTATGTCCGTTCACAATTTTCACTGCATGATTCTGCGAAAGATCAGAGAGGCTGATCTCATAGAAAACAAGTCTTTCCTGTTTCCAGCTGTACCAGATGAGTTTCCCGTTAATAACAGAAGGAACACAGTCGGAAAGGTTTCCAGTCATGCTGTAGGTTTTTCCTGTCTTCTGTCCGTTTCCATCAATCGCTGTATAATAAACTTTTCCCTTGCTGGACCAGAGCAGTACAAAGCTGTTACTTCCTGTTTTTACCAGATGTGGCGTGGAAGCACTGTCAGTGGTTCCTGCATAATCTGAAAAATATCTGATGACCGGTTCCCCGCCTGATTTCGGTACGGAAGCTACAAATACATTTCTCGGAGAATTGGAATCACTCTGTACAGAATCATAATTTCCTGCGATCAGGTAGGAAGAATCGGAATATTCCAGGGCACCTGCTGATACTCCCATATAACTCGTTCCACTGCTTCCCGGAATTTTCAGGACATCGATTCTGTCACAATAGGTTGGATCTTTTTCGTGTGGAAACCAGAAATTAAATTTAGGTACAAATTTCCCTTCACTGATATCCATATTGTATTTCAGTAAAAATAAGGCTCTGCTTGGATATGCATCGCACTGATCCAGTGTGATCAGTTGTCCGTTATCTACCTGAATAAATTCATTGAACGAATGGCTCGCATATCCTTCTTCGCCATAGCCAACACCTGTCAGTTTATCCACCACTGTCATAGTATCCGTATTTACGGAAAAGGAAACATTTGCCTGATGTTCATTATACATAATGTGACAGGTCCTTACGAAAAGCTGATTGTTGTACATCGCCATTCTGGCTGAACCAAAACCAAACACATACTGGGTGTGTTCTCCGTAAAGGCTGGCTGAACCCTGCACCTTCCAGTCTTTTGAGTATTTTGTTACTCTGTAGACTTCCGCGGAATCACTTTTGCTCTCATTATCCTGTCCGGTGAGAATGTAATAGTTATTATTGCTCTCATAAAATCCTCCGAAAACCGGGAGTGCCTGCGGAACAGTAACGGTCTCTTTAATATTATAAGAAGTGTCATAATATTCTACCAGAACCTGATTTCTGAGTACTCCGAACTGAACTCTCATAAGACCTCCATCCGGGCTGTCAGTAAGATATGAGGATACTCTGAGACCGTACATGGAATAATCTTGTGATTCCAGATTGTAGGCGTCATAGACGTTACATTGTGTTTTTACAGAAGGGTCAGCTTCCAGTTCTGCTTCTACAGCACTTCTTTTATACTGCGCCGCATCCGTCTCCACAGCACCCGGGCCGTAATCTTCTGCTTCCGGAATCTCATCCTCCTCTGACGGATCTGTCTCTTCGTCAGAAAACTCTTCTTTTGAAGATTTCCCTTCGGAAAATTCTTCTGATGAATCAAATTCTTCAGCCTGAGAATCTTCGCTGTCTTCAAAGTCCTCCGGCATATTTTCTGCCGCTGATTTTTCCCCCTGAGTGATCTCTTCTTCAGCATTCTCTGTAGTCAACTCTCCTTCTGGTGAAAACGAACCGGATGAAAACTCTGCTGCACTTGCCGAAGACGTTCCGAGTACACATACAGAAAGAAAAATTGACAGCAACTTTAACTTTTTGTTCTTCATAATCTTCTCCTTTTGTTCACTCTCAACGAGTATTCTATGAATTATAATTATATAGTACTACAGAGAAAACAAATGTCAATCTGTGTTTTTATCTGTAATAGCAGTTTTTACTGCATCCATATGGAAATAGCTTTTGTTTCATTTTTTCTCTGAAAATATTTTCTACATCAGGCACTTTTTGTATCTTAGTTACTTCTTCCAGAACAGATAAAATAAAATTATCCTGAACAGGTTACAAGCAAAAGAATCTTGTACCTGCCAGGATAATTTATTTATACTATCACAGTTAACGATAGTCCTCTTTATTTCTTAATTTTAATACAGCTTCGCACCGGCCGGGATGTGGTTGTCTACCATCAGAAGGTGAAGTTTTTCTTCTCCTTCTTCCTCGTGGATCGCAGAAAGGAGCATACCACAGGATTCGATTCCCATCATAGCTCTTGGCGGAAGGTTTGTGATGGCGATGAGTGTTTTGCCTACCAGTTCTTCCGGCTCGTAGAAGGCATGGATTCCGCTTAAGATAGTGCGGTCTGTGCCTGTTCCGTCATCCAGTGTGAACTGAAGAAGTTTTTTGCTCTTTGGAACTGCAACACACTCTTTTACTTTTACTGCACGGAAATCAGATTTGCTGAATGTGTCGAAGTCTACCTGTTCCTCAAACAGTGGCTCAATCTGTACTTTGGAGAAATCGATCTTATCATTTGCTGTGAAGAAGCCATTGTTATCACCTGCCGGTGCTGCCTCTTCTGTTGCTGCAACAGTTGCTGCGCCAGACTGAGCTGCATTGTTTGCTTCGTTCTTAGCAGCACCCTGAGATTTCATAGTCGGGAACAGAAGTACATCACGGATTGCCTGACTGTCTGTAAGCAACATAACCAGACGGTCGATTCCGTATCCGATACCACCTGTAGGCGGCATACCGATTTCCAGTGCGTTCAGGAAGTCTTCATCTGTGTGGTTCGCTTCCTCATCTCCTGCGTCAGCAAGAGCATCCTGTGCTTTGAAACGCTCTCTCTGGTCAATCGGGTCATTAAGCTCGGAATATGCATTACACATTTCCCATGTATTAATGAACAGCTCGAAACGCTCTACCTTATTCGGATCAGAAGGTTTCTTCTTTGTCAGCGGAGAAATCTCGATCGGATGATCCATGATAAAGGTTGGCTGGATCAGTTCTTTCTCGCAGTATTCCTCGAAGAACAGATTGATGATATCACCCTTCTTATGACGCTCTTCATATTCAATATGATGTTCTGCTGCAAGCTTCTTAGCTGCTTCATCATCTGCAACTTCATCAAAGTCAATTCCTGCGTATTTCTTGATCGCATCGTTCATGGTCAGACGTTCAAACGGTTTGCTGAGGTCGATCTCGATACCATTATAGGAAATCTTCGCAGAACCACAAACCTTCTCTGCCAGATAACGGAACATAGACTCAGTCAGTTCCATCATACCTTCATAATCTGTATATGCCTGATAAAGCTCCATCAGAGTGAATTCAGGATTGTGACGGGTATCAACACCTTCATTACGGAATACACGGCCGATCTCATAAACTCTCTCAAGACCACCAACGATCAGTCTCTTCAGATAAAGCTCAAGAGAAATACGAAGCTTAACATCTTCGTTCAGTGCATTATAATGAGTCTCAAACGGTCTTGCCGCAGCACCGCCTGCATTTGCAACCAACATCGGGGTTTCCACTTCCATGAAGTCACGGTCTGCAAGGAAGTTACGGATTTCTTTCAGAATCTGGGAACGTTTGATAAATACGTTCTTGCTGTCCTGGTTCATGATCAGGTCTACATATCTCTGACGATAACGGGTATCTGTATCTGTCAGTCCATGGAATTTCTCAGGAAGGATCTGTAAGCTCTTGGAAAGAAGAGTCATGCTTTCTGCATGAATGGAAATCTCACCTGTTCTTGTTCTGAATGCAAAACCTGTCAGTCCGAAGATATCACCGATATCAGATTTCTTGAAATCTGCATAAGAGTCTGCTCCGATTGCATCTCTTGCTACATATACCTGAATATTTCCCTGTAAATCTTGAATGTTGCAGAAAGAAGCTTTTCCCATAACACGCTTGAACATCATACGTCCTGCGATGGATACATGGATCGGGCTTGCGTCCATGATTTCTCTTCTCTCTTCGTAATCTTTCTTAACGGCTTCCTTTGCCTGTTCTTCATCCAGACCTGTTACATCTACTTCTGCACGGTCTTTGAGAAGTTCTGCCTCATGTGCTTCATAAAGGTTCTTTACTTCCAGTGAATGATGAGTCTGGTTAAATTTTGTAATCTGAAATGGGTCTTTTCCATTTGCCTGAAGATCTGCCAGTTTTTCACGACGTACCTTCAGTAACTGGTTTAAATCCTGTTCCTGCTGCTTCTGCTGTGCCACCTTGGTTCCTCCTTGTATACTTAACTTATTAATTATTTTCAGTTACTGTTCACTGGTGTAAAACGCATGACTGAGAGTACCGTGAACAGTATCATTTTTTATCCTTATTTTTCTCTTATAGCCACAGAAAGGTGCGCGTCATGCTCTGCATGGGAAATCTTTACGCGCACCTCAGTCATCTGTATCTTATACGTTTCTCTGAATTTCCAGAACTTTGTATCTCATGATTCCGGCCGGCATTTCAACCTCTACCACGTCACCTGTGTGAGCACCCATAAGTGCTTTTCCAACAGGAGATTCATTGGAGATTTTTCCCTGAAGGCTGTTTGCTTCTGTGGAACCTACGATTTTCAGTTCGATGTCTTCTTCAAATTCAAAATCGTGTACTTTTACTTTACATCCAACGCTGATCTTGTCGAGGTCAACTTCATCCTCCACTACAACTTCTGCGTTCTTTAAGATCTTTTCGATTTCTTCGATACGTGCCTCAATGTCTCTCTGTTCGTCTTTCGCTGCATCGTATTCCGCATTCTCTGATAAGTCACCCTGTTCTCTGGCTTCCTTAATTTTCTCTGCTACTTCTTTTCTTTTTACTACCTTTAAATCATGCAGCTCTTCTTCTAATTTTTTAAGTCCTGCATAAGTTAGTAAGTTTTTCTTTTCTTCCATAATAACCTTACTCCCTTTCCAAATCCGGTATTCTATCTGGCACCTTCTGCGCCCCGGATCACTATACATGGATTTATGTGTTTCCTACTACATCATACCTGAAAAAGGGCAGACTTATTCTAGGATATTCACAATTCATGTATTATACAAAAAAGCCCCCGGATTGTCAAGTATTCCAGGGGCTTTCCACATACTGTTTTCCAGTATTATTGATATCCAGCAATATACTTTGCAGGATTGCATTTCTCTTTTTTATCCAAGTCTTGATAACAGAGCTTCCAGGGCTTCATAACTTTCTATCGTATTTGATTCTCTTCGCAGACCCGCGCTGTGGCGCATACCTGCAGTGTACCATGCCACATGCTTGCGCATCTCACGGATTCCTACAAATTCTCCCTTCAGCTCGATCTGCTTTCTCGCATGGCGTAGGATCATTTCGCGGATTTCTTCTGTGGATGGACGTTCCATCAGTTCTCCGGTCCGGAAGTAATGGTTCAGTTCACGGAACAGCCATGGATTTCCTCTCACAGCTCTTCCCACCATAACGGCATCGCAGCCGGTCTGTTTCATCAATGCTTCCGCTTTCAGTGGAGAGTCTACATCTCCGTTTCCGATAATCGGAATCGTTACGGCTTCTTTTACTCTGCGGATCGTGTCCCAGTCTGCGGTACCGGAATAATACTGCTGTCTGGTCCGTCCATGTACTGCAATCGCCGCTGCTCCGGCATCTTCGACACGTTTCGCAATTTCCACAATATCTACCGGTGCATTTTCAAAGCCAATGCGGACTTTTACTGTCACCGGTTTGCTGATTGCAGAGGACACTTTCCGGACAATCTCTTCTATCAGATCCGGGCTTTTGAGCAACGCGGAACCTTCTCCGTTATTTACAACCTTCGGAACCGGACAGCCCATATTGATATCCAGAATGTCAAAATTTCTGTCCTCAATGGATTTCGCCACATCAGCCATAAGGTCCGGCTCACTGCCAAATAACTGCATGGAAACCGGGTGTTCGCATGGATCGATTTCCATAAGAGCGATCGTATTTTTGTTGTGGAAAGAAATCGCCTTGGCACTGATCATTTCCATACAGATCAGACCTGCACCCTGCTCTTTGCACAGAATACGGAAAGGTAAATCTGTCACTCCTGCCATTGGTGCAAGGACAAATGGATTGTCTATCTGTACATTTCCTATTTTCCATTTCATCTGCAAAAAATGCTTTTCCGTCTCCATGGGATTTTTTCCTGAGCCCATCGAAGTATCCTGCATAGGATTTTCACTCATCTGCATGAAATTATTCCTCACTGCCCGGAGTTTTCTTCAGTTCTTCTTCCGGGATGTCTCCCAGGAAAAATACTTTATAATACATCTCCAGAGATTCCAGAAGTTCCCGTTTTTCCTGCTGGATCTGTTTGATCTTCAGGCCGCTTCCGATTTCATCGTAACGGGCATCTGCTTCCAGGGCTTCTGTCTTAAAGCGGAGTTTTCCGTCTTCATCAAACTCCAGAGTCAGGATTCCGCCCACATCTTCGGTGTAAAGAACGCACATGATCTGAAGTTCTTTTTTTACATGATCCGGGAGTGCATTGAAATCCTGATTAAAATAAAATTTCTTCTCATAGGCACTTGCGCCGCAGAGTGTAATGTTGTCCTGATACATATATGCTATTTTCCTCTTTTTATTGATATCGTTTTATAATGTTTGTTGTTACGTTACCCTTGAGTAACAGAAAATTTCTTTATTCATCCTTCTAAACATAACTGTACAGTCCACGCACAGATACTTCTCCTGCGCTGACTTTTACCACTTCTTTGTCCTGTTTTTCCACAAGCAGTTCGCCTTTTTCATCGATTCCTCTGCAGATTCCCTCGAAGCTTCTGTCCCCGTCGATGACTCTGACCGGCTGGTTCAGGTTTGCAAGGATTCTGTGGTAGTCATCCAGAAGGTGCGCAAAATCACAGGTCTGTACAAATTTTTCATAATTGATCTCAAAGTATTTCATCACCAGCGCGATCACCTGGTTTCTGTCATATTCATGACCGCCTTCGAGAAGCAGGGAAGTTGCCTTATCCTGCATTTCCTCCGGAAATTCTTTCAGGTTGACATTAATTCCGACTCCAATCAGAACGTAGTTGATCTGGAGTCCGTTGGTTCCCATTTCTGTCAGAATGCCGCAGATTTTTTTCTTTGAGATTACGATATCGTTCGGCCATTTAATGCTTACATCAAATCCCAGTTCCTCTGCTGCCTGTGCCACTGCCAGTCCCATGACAAGTGTGAGCATGGATGCATACTGCGGGGCAAATGTCGGACGCAGAAGCAGAGTCATCATAATGGAACTGCCTTCCGGTGCTTCCCATCTTCTCTCAAAACGGCCTCTGCCCGCTGACTGATATTCCGCAACTGCCAGAGTTCCATGCTCCGCACCTTCTTTTGCCAGACTCTTGATCCACGCATTCGTAGAATCTATTTCTTTTGCAAAATGGACGGTTTTGCCCGCCCATTTTGTATTGATCGCCTGTGAAATTGTTTCTTCGTTATACATCATATCCAGACTTTTCTGTGCCATTATTTGTTCTCCGGCTCTCCTAAGGTTGCTACCATAACTGCTTTGATCGTGTGCATACGGTTCTCAGCCTCGTCAAATACTTTGGACTGTTCAGACTCGAATACTTCGTCTGTTACTTCCATGTCTGTCAGGTTGAATCTCTCTCCCATTTCCTTGCCGATTTTTGTCTTCAGGTCATGGAATGCCGGCAGGCAGTGAAGGAAGATTGCTTTTTCTCCTGCATTTTTCATAACGTCTTTTGTTACTTTATATGGTGTCAGATCATGGATTCTCTCTGTCCATACTTCGTCCGGCTCACCCATGGATACCCATACGTCTGTGTAGATAACGTCTGCATCTTTGGTTCCTGCCTGAACATCCTCTGTCAGAGTGATGCTTCCGCCGGATACTTTTGCATATTCTTCACACTGAGCTACCAGCTCTGCATTCGGGAAATATTTCTTTGTTGTGCAGGCTACGAAATGCATTCCAAGTTTGGTGCATGCGATCATCAGAGAGTTACCCATGTTGTAACGGGCATCACCCATGTATACCAGTTTGCGTCCTTTTAAATCTCCGAAATGCTCACGGATAGTCAGCATATCTGCAATCATCTGTGTCGGATGATATTCGTTTGTCAGACCATTCCATACCGGAACACCTGCGTGTTTTGCAAGTTCCTCTACCACTTCCTGACCAAATCCACGGTATTCGATACCATCATACATTCTTCCAAGAACTCTTGCTGTATCTGCAATGCTCTCTTTCTTACCGATCTGAGATCCTGTCGGGTCCAGATAGGTGCTTCCCATTCCAAGATCATGAGCAGCCACTTCAAAAGAGCAGCGTGTTCTTGTACTTGTTTTCTCGAAAATCAGGGCAATGTTTTTGCCTTTGTAATATTCGTGAAGTTCGCCTGCTTTTTTCTTTGCTTTGAGTTCTGCGGATAAGTCAATGAGATATGTAATCTCTTCCGGTGTAAAGTCTTTCAGCGTCAGAAAGTTTCTTCCTTTTAAGTTCATGATAATTCTCTCCCCGATGTCATTTTATTTGTCACTATCCACCCTCTGAGATCAGGCAGTGGACAGCAGCTTTTGTTTTGAGTATTTTTCAGTGTTTTTTAATGTGCTCAGTATTTTTTTTCAGTATTTCACACTATAACCGTTTTATTTCTCTATATCTGTTTTATTTTTCTGTATCTGTTTTCGGATCAGTTACGATCTCTTTTAAAGAGCTTGCAAGACCTGCGATTCCCTGGATATCAGATGGAATAATGATCTTGGTTGCCTTGCCGTCTGCTGCTTTTGCAAAAGCTTCCAGACTCTTGAGTGTAAGAACAGCTTCATCCGCTCCTGCCTCACGGATCATACGGATTCCCTCTGCATTGGCACTCTGTACTTTCAGTACTGCCTCTGCCTGACCTTCTGCTTCTTTGATCATTCGCTCTTTCTGAGCTTCTGCACGAAGGATGGCTGCCTGTTTCTCAGCTTCCGCATCCAGGATTGCAGACTGTTTTTTACCTTCTGCAACAAGGATGGTGGATTTCTTCTGGCCTTCTGCGATCAGGATCGCTTCACGACGTTCACGCTCTGCCTTCATCTGTTTCTCCATGGCATCCTGGATGGCTGCCGGAGGAATGATATTCTTTAATTCCACACGGTTTACCTTGATTCCCCACGGGTCTGTCGCTTCATCAAGAGATGCTCTCATCTTGGTATTGATGGTTTCACGGGAAGTAAGTGTTTCATCCAGTTCCATGTCACCGATGATATTTCGCAGAGTTGTGGCAGACAGATTCTCGATCGCCATGATCGGATTCTCCACACCGTAAGTATAAAGTTTCGGATCTGTGATCTGGAAAAATACAACGGTGTCGATCTGCATGGTTACGTTATCTTTGGTAATTACAGGTTGCGGTGGAAAGTCCACTACCTGTTCTTTCAGGTTTACCTTTCTTGCCACACGTTCAATAAATGGCACTTTGAAATGGATACCAGTGCTCCAGGTAGCCTGATAAGCTCCCAGCCGTTCCAGGATCACTGCATATGCCTGCGGCACAATACGGACACAGGATGCAAGCACCCATACGGCAATGACGATAATAACTATCAGAAAAACTAAGCCCATAACTAATCCTCCTTATTCTGTTTTACAATGAGTTTTACGCCACGGATTTCTTCAATCAGCACCACGGCGCCTTTACCGATTTTCTGTGAATCATCGGCTGTTCTTGCAGTCCATTCGATATCATTGATACGAACCTGTCCCGTCTGGGCCAGATTGTCTATATCCTGGATAACGACTGCTTTTTTACCAATCAGACTGTTTGCATTCGTCTGTATGGTTTCTTTGTTAAAGTACTTCATCGCTACCGGTCTGGTAAAAATCAGAAGTACAAGGGAAATACACAAGAATAACAGAATCTGTGCCATAACACCGGCTCCCACATAAGAGGCAATGGCAGCGATCAGCGCACCGCCTGCAAACCATATCGTGGTAAGTCCTGCTGTGATTGCTTCTATGACCAGCAGAACTGCCAGAATCCCCAGCCAGATCAAAGGTTGCATGGAACTCCCCCTTTCTTTGTGCACAATCCTGAGACGTTATCCGCGTCTCTGTCGTGCAGCTTCATACATCAGAATCCCGGATGCCATCGCAGCATTCAGTGATTCTACTTTTCCGCACATCGGAATCCGGATCAGGCAGTCTGCACTGTCTGATGCTTCCTCTGTAAGACCTTTTCCCTCATTGCCGATCAGGAATGCAGTTCCTCCTGTGTAGGATTCCTGGTCGTAGGAATTTCTGCCTTTCAGATGAGCTGCGAATGTACGGATTTTTCTCTCCTTCAGCTCCTGGGTCAATGATACCACACTTTCTACATATAGAAAAGGCATTCTGTAGACAGAACCCATAGTAGAACGTATGACTTTCGGATTTGTGATATCCACGCAGGTTTTTGTAAGCAGAACACCGCTTACACCGGCACCTTCTCCGGTTCTGAGAATCGTTCCTGCATTTCCCGGGTCCTGTAAATCCTCCAGGATCATGATCAGCGGATTCTCCCCTCCAAGGATATCTTCTAATGTATAGGAAGGTTTCTTTAATACAGTCATGATTCCCTGCGGTGTCTGTGTGTCGCTCATCTGACGGAATACGGAATCTGCAACTACCTCATAGGGCAGCTTTTCTACCTGCTCCATCAATTCCGCATCAGATGTAAGTGCTTCTGAGACATACACTCTGGAAACCCACTCTCTCGGAGCCTCCCCGAACATTTTTCTTCCTTCTGCAACAAAAAGCCCTTGTTCTCTGCGGGCTTTTGTCTTCTGGTTTAACTGTATGATATTTTTTACCTGTCCGTTGTTTACACTGGTAATCATATAATTTCCTCAATCAGTTTTCTAATTTCCGGTTACTGTTCACTCTGTCCTCAGTAACATTTCTGTTCTGTAATTTCTATTTTTAATTTCTGCTTTAAAATTTCTGTTTTTCAATTTCCGGAAACTTTATTTAAGTCTTCGTTTTTTCCTATTGCGATCAGTGTGCAGTCCGACGGAAGCGGTGTATCCGGATTAAAATTCACATCCACATCGTCTCCCTGCTTCACACAGATCAGATTGATACTGTTTCTCTCCCTGAGTTTCAGTTCACAGAGTGTTTTTCCCACCCATTCACGGGGAATGCGAAACTCCGCCATGCTGAAATCGGAAGAAAGTTCAAACATATCCACAAAACCGCTGGACAGCAGATTCTTTGCCACACGGATTCCCATGGACTGTTCCGGATAGATGACTTTATCTGCTCCGATTTTCTCGAGAATCCTTCCATGCAGGGAGGTCATCGCTTTTGCCATGACAAAGGGCACTCCCAGTTCTTTCACCTGCATGGTTGCTGTAATGCTGGCTTCCATATTTTCTGCCACTGCGATCACAGCCACATCTACATTCTGAACTCCCAGCGACTGTAAAATCCCCGGCTCCCTTACATCAGCTTTCACTGCATAGGTCACCTTCTCTGCAATATCCTGTACATTGTCATCATTCTCATCAATGGCAAGAACATCACCGTTGGCTTCTGCCAGAGTGAGGGCCACAGTCATCCCGAACTGTCCAAGCCCGATCACCGCATAAGACCTTTCTTTCATACCTTTTATTCCCCTTTTTCATTGCGAATTACCCATTGTCTAAAGCCAATGGGCTTCCTGCTTCATCGTCCTCGTAACCTGCTAACTCCACAGGCGTTAATTCGGGCAATCCTTGCCCTATTATGCAATCCGGTATCTTATCCGATCATAATATCTTCTTCTGCCAGATGTGAGTTTGCAGGCATTTTCTGCGCACGCACAGTCACAGCAGTTCCCAGAGTCAGCGGACCAATCCTTCCAAGATACATGGTAAGGATCACGATCCATTTACCGGCCAGATTCAACTGTGAAGTCAGACCTCTGCTCAGTCCCACAGTTGCAATCGCTGATGTAATCTCATAAATCACGTCCTGTACCGAAGCCTGAGGCATCACTGCACACAACAGTGTACTCATTACGATCAGTACCATAATTCCCAGTCCCGCCACTACCATAGCAGAACGAAGATAGCTTTCTCTGATCTTCCGGTGAAATACTTCTGCGTCCTTTTTTCCCTGAATATTAGCCTTCAGATGCAGAATCAGTATGGCAAATGTTGTCGTCTTGATTCCTCCGGCTGTTCCCATAGGCGAACCTCCGATGAACATCATCAGAAGGCACAGCAGATACGTCGCATTGGAAAATTTCTCCTGGCTCACTGTAAAGAATCCGGCAGTTCTGGTTGTCACTGTCTGAAAAAGAGCAGCCATAAATTTTGTACCCAATGGATAACTGCCAATACTCTCCGGATTATGAAAATCAAACAGAAAGATCAGTACCGTTCCTACCACAAGCAGGATTCCTGTCATGGTAAGCACCAGTTTGCTGTGGAGCCGCAGGCTTTTAAAGAATCTGTGAAACGGAAGCTGCCTCTTATATACCTTCTTGATTTTATCCCAGAGATCCCACCAGACCACAAATCCAAGCCCGGACATAATGATCAGCCCGATCGTGGTAAAATTTATCAATGGATCACCCACATAAGGCGCCAGACTGTTCTCTCCCAGCACATCAATCCCGGCATTACAGAAAGCAGAGACGGCAGTGAATACTGCATGCCACAGTCCTCTCGCCAGTCCCAGCTTCGGCACAAAGCAAAATGCGTAGCAGACTGCTCCGATCCCTTCTGCTCCAAGCATACAAAGAATCACTCTGCGCACCACACTGACCATTCCATTCATTCTGTCCAGATTATAGGACTCCTGGATCATACGCCGGTTTTTCAGCGATATTTTTTTATGCAGACTTATAAAAATAATACTGCCCAGAGAAATCAGCCCCACTCCCCCGATCTGGATCAGTATCAGAACGATCAGCTTTCCGGTCATCGTCCAGTGCGTCGCCGTCGCAACTGTCACAAGTCCTGTTACGCAGACACTTGTGGCAGCCGTGAACATGGCGTCCGTAAAAGAAGTGTAGTTTCCGGGTGCCGTACAAAACGGCAGCCACAGAAGAATCCCTCCTAAGAAAATCACCCCCGCAAAACCGAGGGCAATAATCTGAGCAGTATTTAATTTATGCAGTCTGTAATTTAACTGCATCCTCTTATTCATTTGTTATTTATTGTTTTTGTCGTAGTTGTGAGAAAGTGACTGGCATACTTCCCACTGATATTCAGAAATACCTTTCTGCATAGCAAGTGCTTCGTTAATGTCAAAGTCAACATATTCACCATGACGATATCCAACGACACGGCAGCTCTTTCCTGCAACAAGAAGGTCAACAGCCATAGCACCCATCATAGATGCATATACACGGTCCTTACATGTCGGGCTTCCACCACGCTGCATATGTCCAAGGATTGTAGCACGTGTCTCAATACCTGTAGCAGCTTCGATACGTTTTGCCATAGCTTCTGAATGGCCGATACCTTCTGCATTGATAATGATATGGTGTTTTTTACCTTTTTTACGGCTCTCGATGATGTTGTTGATCAGCTTCTGCTCATCATAGTCATATTTCTCCGGGATCAGAACGTCCTCTGCACCGTTGGCGATACCGCACCACAGAGCAAGGTATCCTGCGCCACGTCCCATAACTTCGATGATACTGCATCTCTCATGAGAAGTAGAAGTATCACGTACTTTATCGATTGCTTCCATTGCTGTATTTACAGCAGTATCAAATCCGATGGTATATTCTGTACAAGCGATATCCAGGTCTATTGTTCCCGGAAGACCGATTGTATTGATACCAAGGTTTGCAAGTTTCTGAGCACCTGCGAAAGAACCGTCACCACCGATTACAACCAGTCCGTCGATTCCATGTTTTCTGCAGATTTCTGCACCACGTTTCTGTCCTTCCTCTGTACGGAATTCTGCACAACGTGCTGTATAAAGGATTGTACCACCACGCTCAATTGTGTCGGAAACGTCTTTGGCACTCATGTCAATAATTTCTTCGTTTAACAGACCATTGTATCCTTTGAGAATACCTTTTACATTCAGTCCGTTGCTTAAACCTCTTCTGACAACTGCACGGATTGCAGCGTTCATTCCCGGTGCGTCACCGCCGCTGGTAAGGACACCAATGGTTTTTATCTGTTTTTCTGCCATCTTTTCTTCCTCCATCTTATGAATCTATCTCATTTTTACTATACACATATTCGGATATAGTTTAGCGCATTTCTATAAGTTTTTCAATCCTCTTTCGACAACTTTAACATTGGTTTGACCATATTTTTCGTACATCTGGTTCATCCAGGAAGGCTGTATTTGTACATGATAACCAACCGGAAGTTTCTTTATCGCTTTTACGTCTTTCAGATAGATGACTACCGCACTGCTGCCCGGTGACTGGCGAAGGTCTGCCAGAAGTTCCTGAGACATTTTCCCATAAGCTTCTTTATTGTCAAACTGAATCCAGACTTCTCTCGGAATGTCATCAAACAGACGGATCTTCTCCAGGATCAGCTTGCTGGCCCTGTCATCCTCCGCAGATACCCTTCCCTGAATGAAAACTCTGGCTTCTTCATTCAGCAGCATCTGGCTCTTTTCATAATCTCTCGGAAATACCACGACTTCCACAGTTCCTACCAGGTCCTCCAACGTGAGGAATGCCATGACCTTGTTAGTCTTTGTATATTTAATCGTTTTATCCGCGATCATTCCTCCGACGATCACTTTCTGTCCGTCTGTCACCTTCGGAAGGTTTGTTTCCTCATCCTGCTGGAAATCAGAAGTCTTCGCTGTGATGGTCTTTTCCATCATCACACGATAATTTTCCAGCGGATGACCGCTCAGATAAATTCCCAGAACTTCTTTCTCATATCCCAGAAGTTCTTCCTTATTAAATTCCTCCACATCCGGCATGCGGATCTCAAATTCCTTCTTGTCCTCTTCGCTTACCAGGTCAAAAAGGCTCATCTGTCCTGCCAGACTGTTCTTTCGTTCCTGACTGATGTTATCTGCGATCTGCTGGTAAACCATCATCTTCTGGCGGCGGTTTCCTTCCAGACAGTCCAGTGCACCGGCTTTGATAAAGTTCTCCACTGCACGTTTATTCATCTGCTGTGTGTTTCGTTCCATAAAGTCTTTCAGGGAACGATACGATCCATTCTGCTCACGTTCCTTTACCAGACTCTCGATCACCGGACGACCGACACTTTTAATCGCAGACAGACCGTAACGGATTGCACCGTTATCTACAGAAAAACCATACATTCCACAGTTGATATCCGGTGGCAGGATCTTAATTCCCATCTGGCGGCATACAAGGAAATATTCTGCCACCTTTGTCGGGAAATCAATAACCGAAGTCATCAGCGCAGCCATAAACTCTACCGGATAATAATATTTCAGATATGCAGTCTGATAGGAAACAACCGCATAAGCTGCTGCATGAGATTTATTAAACGCATACTTGGCAAAGTCGATCATCTCATCATAAATCTTATTGGCCGTTGCCTCCGCAATTCCATTGGAAATACATCCCGGAACACCTTCTTCTTTATTTCCGTAAACGAAGTTCTGGCGCTCTTTTTCCATGACAGATGCCTTCTTTTTGGACATTGCACGACGCACCAGGTCACTGCGTCCAAGCGTATAACCGGCCAGATTACGCACGATCTGCATAACCTGTTCCTGATAAACGATACATCCATAAGTTGGCTTAAGGATCGGCTCAAGCTGCGGACAGTCATACCTGATCGTATCCGGACGGTTTTTGCCACGGATATACTGAGGGATAAAATCCATAGGACCCGGACGGTACAGGGAAATTCCGGCGATCACGTCTTCCAGGTTCTGCGGTTTCAGTTCCTTCATGAAGTTCTTCATACCCGCACTTTCAAGCTGGAACACACCGTCCGAACGGCCGGTGCCAAGAGAATCCAGAACCTTCTTATCGTTATAGTCGATTTTCTGCATATCCAGAGTCACGCCCGCATCTTTCTGGATCAGTTTCACGGCATTCTGGATAACTGTCAGGGTACGCAGTCCCAGAAAGTCCATTTTCAGAAGTCCCAGTTCTTCCAGTGTCGTCATGGTAAACTGTGTGACAATGGAGCCGTCCTGCGCTCTGGAAAGTGGTACATACTCCGATACATCCTTCTGGCTGATAACCACACCTGCTGCATGCATGGATGTATGTCGCGGAAGACCTTCCAGACGTCTCGCCATATTGATCAGATAATGAACATCGTCCTGCTCTGTATATGCTTTTTTCAACTCAGGATTCATATTCAGTGCTTTATCAATCGTGATGTTCAGTTCCTGCGGGATCATTTTAGCAATGGAATCCACCTGTGCATAAGGCATATCCAGTACACGCCCCACATCACGGATCACACCACGGGCAGCCAGTGTACCGAATGTAACGATCTGTACGACACAGTCATCACCGTACTTACGGCGCACATAATCAATGACTTCCTGTCTTCTTTCGAAACAGAAGTCAACGTCAATATCCGGCATGGAAACTCGCTCCGGATTCAGGAATCGTTCAAACAGAAGATCATAACGAATCGGGTCAAGCTGCGTGATCCCAAGGGTATAGGCAACCAGACTTCCCGCTGCGGAACCACGTCCCGGACCTACCATAATCTCATGGTCACGGGCATATTTGATAAAATCCCACACAATCAGGAAGTAATCTACATATCCCATATTTTTGATCGTCGATAACTCATAATTCAGGCGGGATTTCAGTTCATCTGTCACCGGATGATATCGTTCTTCCAGTCCCTCGAAACAGAGTTTGTTCAGGTATTCCCAGGATGTGTACCCATCCGGAACATCATATCTCGGCAGTTTTGTCACGCCAAACTCAATCTCCACATGACATCTCTCTGCGATCTTATGTGTATTCTCCAGCGCTTCCAGTGCATATGGGAAAAGCTGCGCCATTTCCTCCGGAGATTTCACATAATACTGACCGCCTTCATAACGCATTCGGTCCTGATCTGCCAGTTTCTTATTCGTTTGCAGGCACAGCAGAATATCATGTGGGTCCGCATCATCCGCAGTGGTATAATGCACATCATTGGTGGCTACCAGATCAATCCCTGTCTCTTCATGCATACGCAGAAGTTCCTGATTTACCACCTGCTGCGCCGGAATTCCGTGATCCTGTAATTCCAGAAAGAAATTTCCCTTGCCAAAAATGTCCTGATAACGCAGGGCTGCAGCCTTCGCATCCTCATACATTCCCCTTTGCAGATATCTGGCAACCTCACCGGCAAGGCAGGCACTCAGTGCAATGATTCCCTCATGATATTCTTTTAATACAGCCAGATCCACTCGTGGCTTATAATAAAATCCTTCCGTAAATCCTTTGGAAACAATCTTCATCAGGTTGCTGTATCCCTGATTATTCTCTGCCAGAAGAACCAGATGATAGTATCTGTCCTCCCCGCTTCCTGCCTCACGGTCAAACCGGGAACCCGGAGCTACATATACCTCACATCCCAGGATCGGATTGATTCCCTCAGCCCTTGCTGCGCGGTAAAAATCAATCACACCGTACATGACTCCATGGTCTGTGATCGCCGCACTGTCCATCCCAAGCTCTTTGACACGGGCAACATATTCTTTTATTTTATTGGAACCATCCAGCAGACTGTACTCTGTATGGACATGAAGATGTGTAAACTCCAACTTTTATCCCTCCTGTTCTTTTCCTTTATCTGTAAATATCCTGTAAATATCCCGTAACTGTTCCGTATCTTCACAGTTACGGGATCACTTTATTTTTCTTCTGTATCGTTTTTATTTTGCGTAGATTCTCTTATCCTTAATTTCTACTTTGCCCTCTTTCATCAGATGACCAATGGCACGTTTGAAAGCTCCCTTGCTCAGGCCAAATTCTCTCTGGATCACTTCCGGAGATGCTTTGTCATCGAAAGGAAGAACGCCCGCAAATTCATTGATCACTTCCATAACATTTTCCGCATCCTCATTGATCTGCAGATATGCTTTCTGACGGTCTGTGACATTCATCTTTCCGTCTTCCTTCACTTCGCTGACACGAAGCTCCAGAATCTTGCCCGGACGGTATTTGCCTTTCGCCTCTCTTGCCGGGATCAGTGCGGAATATTTGTCATCCACTGCCACGAATACACCAAATTTGTCGCTGATCTCATAGACACGGCCTTTCACCATATCTCCGACTACATATGGAGTTCTGGTGGAAAGGTAATGGTAAACCTTCATTGTTGCACAGAGACGGCTGCTCTTATCCACATAAAGAGCTACCAGCACGTCCTCTCCTTCTCTCACTTTCAGAGTCTGCTCATGATATGGAAGCAGAAGGTCTTTCTCCAATCCCCAGTCAAGGAACGCACCGATTCTGGTTACCTGAGATACTTTCAGGACTGCTGTCTGTCCCACCTGAAGTTTCGGTTCTTTTGTCGTTGCAATCAGACGATCCTGAGAATCTTTGTAGATAAATACTTCAACACTGTCGCCTTCTTTTGTTCCTTCCGAAACCTGTTTTGACGGAAGAAGGACTCTGTTCTTCGCATCCGCATGCATATCCTCTGCCAGATATACACCGAAATCTACGGTCTTTACTACTGTTAATTTCTGTTTTTTTCCTAACTCTATCATATAATCTCCATTTCTGCTTTGTTATTACACTTTTAACACTTTTAAAGAGAATCCAATACGGTTCCATACTCTTTCAGGACATTTTCCTTTATCTTCTGAAAGCATGGAATATATTTTTTTAAATATTTTTACCAGTTTATCAGACACATTTTCTCATAGAAATATATGTTATCCTGCTTTCTGCTACTGGAGCTTTATATTTCAGTATAACACAAACAATAAAGGCGGCACAACTGCCGCCTTTACATTTTTATCATCTTATTTTATCCGTTGTTACTGTTCACTCCGTTCTCAGTAACACGCTTCGATACTTGCTCATTAACCAAATAACTGCTCCGCAGTTTATCAGAAGGCGCTTGCACGCCTCCTGATACAAGCCAGTCCCCACCCACTGCTTATTGCTTTTCGCAATTGAAGCAGGGAACTTACTTGATTTGGTTAAATATTCTGTATCCACTTACATGCCAGCTCAATCCAGGACTGGCATTCTTTCTGTACACAGCCGCCGTCCTCATGGCTTGTCTCTTCATTCGCGAGACTCAGTCCGTGTCCTCCAACCGGATAAAGATGCATTTCTACCGGTATTTTAAATTTGCGCAGAGCATTGAAAAACAGCAGGGAATTTTCTACCGGAACGCAGTCATCTGTCACTGTATGCCACAGGAATGTCGGCGGTGTATCTCCAGATACCTGAAATTCCAGAGACTGTTCTTTTCTCTTGTCAGGATCATTGCAGTTTTCTCCAAGCAGGCATTCAAAAGAGCCCGTATGTGCAAACTCACCGGAAGTGATCACCGGATAGCTTAAGATCATGCCGTTTGGTTTCACCATATCAGAAGCTACGCCAAGTCTCTCTGCAATAAAATCTTTCTTCCAGAAAACACCAAGACTTGCTGCCAGATGACCGCCTGCGGAAAATCCCTGGACTACAATCTTATTTGTGTCAATGTGAAATTCTGCTGCATTTTCTCTTAAGAAAGCAACAGTTTTCGCAAGCTGCAAAAGTGCCAGCGGATATCTGGCAGGTTCTACGCTGTAACGCAGAATCACTGCATGATATCCCTTTGCAAGGTACTGCATGGCAATCGGTTCTGCTTCTCTGTCAGAAGTCATGGCATAAGCCCCACCCGGGCAGATCACAACTACCGGGCGTTTTCTGTTAATGTGCATCTCAACGGAATTATCCAGAAAATAAGTGTATAAATCTGCTGTTTCTTCATAACCATCTACTATTATTTGTATTTTTTTATAAATCATACTCCCACCCTCATACATATATTTTTTGTTTATACTATATGTTTTCCACATACCTTGCAATATCTAAATATGATTTTCCACAAATTCATAATAGTTTTACTCTTTTTCCATATCGAAAAAATCTCCCGGTATCAAGAGCTGGCTTCACTCTTTCCGGGAGACTTTTATCATTTATCCTGCATTTTAAACAATTTTTTATTTATTTCCCTGACCATAGTATGCATTTGCACCATGTTTTCTGTAATAATGCTTATCCTGAAGATCCTGTGGAGCAGGTTTTACCTGTGGGTTGATCATCTCACAGCGTGCTGCCATTTTTGCAACTTCTTCAAGAACTACTGCGTTATGTACTGCTTCGTGAGCATCTTTGCCCCATGCAAATGGTCCATGGTTTTTGCAGAGTACAGCCGGTACTGCTTCATAATCTTTATCTTTGAAAAGATCAACGATCAGAAGACCTGTGTTCTTTTCATATTCGTCAAATTCTTTACCTTCCAGACATCTTGCACATGGGATTTCTCCATACATGTAGTCTGCATGTGTGGTTCCATAGCAAGGAATTCCTCTTCCTGCCTGTGCCCAGCTTGTTGCCCATGAAGAATGTGTATGTACAACTCCACCAATGTTCGGGAATGCTTTGTAAAGTTCCAGATGGGTTGCTGTATCAGAAGATGGATTGTATCTTCCTTCTACTTTGTTTCCTTCCAGATCCATAACAACCATGTCGTCCGGTGTGAGTAAATCATAGTCTACTCCACTTGGTTTGATAACAAAAAGGCCCTTTTCTCTGTCGATTCCGCTGACATTACCCCATGTAAATGTAACAAGTCCGTATTTCGGAAGATCCATATTTGCTTTGTAAACTTCCTCTTTTAATTTTTCCAGCATAGTTTCCTTCTCCTTTTACTTCTCAGATAGTTGCTGTCCACTTTGTGTACAGTAACATCACATATACTTTGTGAGCACTACAGTTTCTTTTGTTATCTGTATTATATCACTTGTACGGTACATGTACCAACTTGTATCTTTCCATTCTCATATAAATCAGTATTTATCCTTAGCAGGTTATCGGAATTTTACAGTCTGAAAAATATCTTTGCAAAAATCTTTCTTATTTTTCAGTAAATTCCACTACTGCATACGGCTTCCCATTTTCATCATTCAGAGATACCACTACTTTCCCGGCTTCAGTCATTGTTTTCGGGCAGATGGTATCTCCAAGTTTTGCCTGCATCTTATATTCTGCGCGCATCTGGTATACTTTGAAATCCTCCGGCAGAAAATCTTCTGCCATGCAGATGTACTGACAGTTATTTACATGATGATTAGTATCCAGATGATGCTTCTGCACTGCGAAAGATTCCTGTGGGATCATACTGTCCGGCAGTTTGATTTTCCTTGGAGCATAATCCATTTCCATTTTTTCGCTGAGTACATAGTTGTCTGTATCTGCCGGAGTCAGCCGCGCCGGAAGTCCCGTACTGATTACCAGATGTGTCCAGTTCGAATTGGCCCATGCCAGTCTTTTTCCGTCTGTAGTCTCTATGATAAAGTTACGCATTCCCATAAATCCCTTGAATTCATAAGCTGCTGTTGTAATCTTAATCTCTGTCCCCATCACCGGATATTCATCCACGATCACCTGCCAGGAAGAAAGAACCCACGCCCTGTCCCTCGCTTTCAGCACATCCCCGCCAAGTCCGACCGACTCCGCATGAAATGTACAACAATCCTGAAAATAATTCAAAACCCCAGGTAATGTCAGTCTGCCGTCTTCACCTGTCTCACTGTATCTGACTCTGCTGTTAAAACTGTAGTTCATCTTTCTGTCCTCTTTTCTTATGTCACCGTATTTTGTAATCTTATCCATTTCCGGAAAAATTGCTTCATATTATCTTATCTATTTTCTTTTTACCATACATCTCTTTTTGTAAAAAGAAATCCCATAACAAAATACCTCATCATAATTATCCGCAAAGTGAATTAAAAACTTTATCCTCACACGACTGAAGTCGCGTGCTTCCAGACGCTTTAGGCGTCAGACTAAATATCGGCGGATACGCCTGTAACTTAGGCCAGCGCAGTTATGCGCATTTTTCCATGCCAGATATGGCAGGTTCCCACATTGCAGGTAGTCCGCTGTATATCTGCCTGCATTTATGCTGCCTTTAAGATTTCCATTTGTAAATGAAGTTCTTTCAGATCTGCATAAACACATGAGGTTCTACGCTTTACCGAAGGGACTTTTGCCTCCAGCAAAGACCTTTCCGTTACCGGAAGGGGTTTTAAAAGTTCTCTGATAAAATATCTTGCTCCGATATTATACGATGCCGACAGGTCACAGTTATATCTTTTTCCTGTCTGGAATACACAAAGACTGTGATTTTTCGGGTCACGGGAGACACTTCCGGAGCCATCGTATGCAAGCCTGCTCGTATTCCATGCGCAGACTCTGGATACCCGCATTCCTTTTCTGTGTGCCTGATGCTCACAGCGTTTCTGGATATCCCGTTTTCTCCACAGATGCAGTTTCTGTTTTTTCTTTCCGGATATCTTTCCCTGCATTTCCAGATACTCGAATACGATCACATCTGCATGGTTCTCTTCTGCATTTTTTACGATCGCACCTGCAATTTTTCTTCCCAGCTCTATGTTCAGGCGTTTCGTATATGCCCATCTTCCCCGTGACTGCGCAGAGCTGTGTTCCCTCTGGAATCTTCGGATTCGGCCCAGTGTGCGGTACATCCGGTCTTTTTCACTGGGATGATTGATAAATTTTCTCCCCAGGACAGTTCCGTCTGCCCGCATAATGGTACAGACCGCATCGGTATTGATTCCCAAGTCCACACTACAGATGATCTGTTCTTTTACCGGTGTCTTCGTAAGTGTCACTTCTTCCGTATAAGAAAAACGCAGGAAATATTTATGGTGCCTTTTCTCCAGTGTCGGGGCTGATGCCTTTTTCCCCGACCAGTTCCTGCGCAGATATTCCATATCTGTGTGATTTAAACGCACACAAAACCATTTCCAGTCATGACCATCATACAGTTTCAGGTATGCTTCGTCTTTTCCTTCTTTTTCCTCTCTGTACATGACATCACGATAAAAAACAGGCATGGCATGATTCTCATACGCCAGTCTGGGTTTCCCTGCTTTTTCTCCTGACTTTTCCCACAGATCCATCCGTGTTTCGTAAGAAGATACACTTCCCAATGCATGCTGGATTGCGGCTCGCCTCAGGTAGGACGGCATCTTCGGAAAGCGAAGATCAAAATCAAAGCGTGCAGGATTCTTTTTTGTAGTATGCACCAGATGCTCTGCAGCATTAAACCGCCTTTTGGCATCCGGTATCTCTGCCAGTTCTTCCCACACCTGCTCATATATTTCTGTCAGGTAACTGACCGCAGACCGGTAGATTTCCAGTGTCTGGCGGACTGGGATATTCTGTTTTCGTAATTCTACGCCATAGCTGGATACGGTCTGCATCTCTTTTCCTCCAACAAATCATTTCTTCTGTCAGGCTTTTTTCTTTTCTTTTTCCTTTTGTCCTTCGATGTAGGCAAGCACCTGGTCTCTGCTCCTGTCACTGACCGTTATGGCACAGTAAGACGGATTCCACAGATGCCCACCCCACAGTTCCTTTTTTAACTCCGGATACGCAAGAAACATCTGGCGTGCAAGATTTCCTTTCATGATCTTGATCATATCTGAAATATAAAACTGAGGTTTACAGTCCACAAGCAGATGGATATGATCCGGCATCACCTCCATTGCCAGGATCTGAAATTTATATTCTTCTGCAAGATTCTGTAACATTTCTTTGCATTCTGTATCGATTCCGTTTTTTAAAACCTTTTTTCTGTATTTTGTACACCAGACAAGATGATACTGCAAGGAATAGACATATCCCCTACCATATGAAAGTTTGTTTTTATCTATATTAAATATATCTTTTTCCATATAAATATTATACCATATGTATTGGTTTATGTAAACATTTGTTCTGTTGTTTTGTAAAAAAATTTGCGCGTCTAACTCATCACTGGAAGTAACGAGAATGCGACGCGCAGTTATTCAATTTGAGTTATTCTGAATACCCCCTCTGTCAAGCTCTGTAAAGCTCTGAAAGTTAGCTGGTTGTTTGCTCCAGCTAATAATTAAGGAACATGAAAAGGATGCCATATTATTGCATGCTCCTTTCCAAATCTCTTTGTTCCATCCAGTCCTCAAATTCATCCCGACGAATCCTAACCCGACTGCCAACTTTTATTACCGTAAACTTTCCTTTATCCGCCCATTTGTTGATCATGCTTCTGCTGACCTTTGCCAGATAGGAAGCTTCATCAAAAGTAAGATACTTTATATTTCCATTGCTTCCCCGTATTCCGGTTTGTGATAATTTCTTCCGCCGGAAATTAGCCAGAGCAATATTCTGTTCCTGTGCAAGTTCTTCATAATGCTCAGAGCATGTTTTACAGTGGTCAAAAGCAAATTTTTTTACTTTTTTTCTGAAATTAAGTAAAGAATCGGGTTGCCTATACATAGTTTTCACTTTCAAAAAATAAAAAAATTTGTGTTTTTGAAAGCGACATCTTGCATATACTATTAGCAGACAGTATACTAAGTACAACAAAGCGGTTTCGAAAAATGAAAAAACTTCAATTTTTGAAAGTGGGTGACTAAATGAAAACAATCACGAGAGCAAAATATCTCGATAGAATCATTGAACTGAATGGCACTCCTGACATCAAGATCATCACGGGTATTCGTCGATCTGGTAAGTCTAAACTGATGCAGGCATATATTGCGTATCTGAAAAACAACTTTGAAAACATCAATATTATCTTCATTGACTTCATGGATTTAGCATATGAAGAAATCAAGGAATACCATGCCTTACACTCCTATGTGGAAGAACATTATCAGGAAGGCAAAACGAACTACCTGTTTGTAGACGAGGTTCAGATGTGTCCCAAGTTTGAGCTGGCAATCAACAGCCTGTATTCTAAGGGAAAATACGACATCTATGTAACAGGCTCTAATGCTTTCCTGTTGAGTGCGGATCTGGCAACTCTGTTTACCGGACGCTATATTGAAATTCATATGTTTCCTTTCAGCTTCCAGGAATATTGCCAATATTATGATGATATCAGTGACAAAGATAAGCTCTTTGATGAGTACTCTATCAAGGGCGGTTTAGCAGGTTCCTATGCTTATAGAACCGAAAAAGACAGAACAAACTATATCAAAGAGGTCTACGAAACTATTGTTACAAGGGATTTGGTACAGAAATATAATCTCCCTGACACTTTGGTTTTACAACGTCTGAGCGAGTTCCTTATGGATAATATCAGCAACCTGACTTCTCCTAATAAGATCAGTCAGCTACTGACAGCAAATGAAACTCCAACCAATCATGTAACCGTCGGCAAATACATTAAGTATTTGTGCAATGCTTTTGTATTTTATGATATTAAGAGATACGACATCCGAGGTAAGAAATACCTTGAAAGCTCTGAAAAGTTCTATTTGTGTGACAGCGGTATTCGATATGCAATACTGGGGAGCAGAAATATGGATTATGGCAGAGTATATGAAAACATCGTATGCATCGAGCTTCTTCGCCGTGGATATGATGTTTATGTCGGCAAGCTTTATCAAAAGGAAATCGACTTTGTTGCTCAGAGAGGTAGCGAGAAGTTTTATATTCAGGTCAGCGACAACATTTCCGGGCAGGAAACATTTGAGAGAGAACGCTCTCCTCTGCTTCAGATTCGAGATGCTTATCCGAAAATGATTATTGCCAGAACCAAACATCCCCAATATAGCTATGAAGGAATCCAAATTCACGATATAACCGATTGGTTACTACAAGAATAAATAAGGCGAAATATCTCCGTCATTCTCTTTTGAAATGTTGGATACTTTGCAATAATACAGTAACCATAGATACTGATTCCTTCGGCACTAGCTTCTGCAGCCTTCACAGATACCGGAATCACGCTCTCAAATATCGGAATACTGGTTCCGTATTGTTCCAAGAGATCAATAACATGAAACCAGATATTGAGGAACTGCGCAGAAAATATATGGATAATCCACCTGAAGGCATGACGTCCATGGACATTCGCCGTATGAGCGAGGATGAACTTCTGGATATGGATTATTTCCTAAATGAGGATGAATTGGATGATTATTTTGGCGAAGAAGGTTTCTACATCTTTTAATACCAGTAGGTAGTGTAAAATAGTTTGTGTTTTTGGTAAAAAATAACTCCTTTTTGGTAAGAATTCAGATATGACAATTCTTATCGAAAAGGAGTATTTTTTATGGC
>SKEE01000632.1_pt1 | contig 37803 bp, 48 predicted proteins | sample 4826661 | NCBI WGS metagenome assembly SKEE01 (sample SAMN11008817, study PRJNA524170) | human gut metagenome | biome: Human fecal sample; material: Feces; isolation source: fecal sample from pouch patient p20 | host: Homo sapiens | place: Israel: Tel-Aviv | collected 2016-11-14
TATTAACACAAAAAGACTTAGCAGAACGTTGGCAAATGAGTGTTAAGTCTATTGAGGAGTATAGAAAAGCAGGAATTATCCCTACTGTAGAAGGGATTCCTGCAATAAGATTTAATTTACAAACTATTTTGGAGCTAGAAGGAACTAAATTAGAAAGGTTTAGTCCATTAGAACGTAGACGTATGGAAATGGAGTTAGATGAAGTAAAAGAAGAGAACCAAAAGTTAAAAGATATCTTAAGTAATGTACTAAGTAATTTAGCACCAATAATAAGTCTTGGAAAGGAGGTTTGATATGTTTACTCCAGGAGGAAAAATAGTCTTTGGAATAATAACAACAGCAACAACTTTATTTTTAAGTGTTTATTTTTTAGATAAATCTATAAATGAGAAAGAGACTAAAAAAAGTTTTAAGTATTTAATATTATTTGTTGGATGTACTTTAAGTTTTATCTTTTCAATAAATGTAAGTTAGGGGTGATGTTATGAACTTTAAAGATATACAGAGTTTAAAGGCTAGACATAGTAAAGAAGAGTTTGAAAGTATCTTGTTAGCTGTAGAGCAGGATTTAAAATTTAATAATATTAGATTTAAGAAACCTATTCCAAAGAAAAAGTTTTTAGAGGTTCTTAACATAACAGAAAGTTTGTTTAGGAGGATTATATGAAGAAAGTAAATACAGGATGTTTAGTAACTGTAATAGGTTTAGTTATTATATGGTGTTTCTTTTACTATTTATCTTATAAGGTTTGGTGTTGGTTATGGACTTAGTAAAAGTATCAAAGAACATAGCTGATAGAGTACAAGAAAGGTTTAGCGATTTAAAAGTAGACAAGCCTTTAAGTAATTTAATAGAGGAAGAAATAAAAAGAGAGTGCATTGGCACCGACCAAAGTAACCAATGTACTCATAAAAAATAAATTTCAAAGAAAGTTTAACATAATAAATTTAAGGAGGCAAGTTATGATTAATATACCAGATTGTTGTTATGAATACGGAAATGATGAAAAAGAGCCAAAAGTAGCTTTTGAGTGTAGTTGGTGTGGTGAGTGTATATATGTTGGAGATGATTATTACGATATAGGGGATATAAAAATGTGCTGTGAATGTAATGATGAATGTAAGTCAGTAGCAGAGGAGGGATTCTAATGGAAGAGAGATTAGAGTGGCTTAGAGAAAGACAGAAAGGAATAGGAGGCTCCGATATAGGAGCTATCCTAGGATTAAATAAATATAAAACAGCTTTTGAAGTTTATTTAGAAAAAACAGAACCTATTTTAGAAGTAGGAGAGCAATCAGAATCAGCCTATTGGGGAGATCAATTTGAAGAAGTAGTTGCTAAAGAATTTGAAAAGAGAACTGGTAAGAAAGTAAGAAGAGATAGAAGGCACTTTCAAAATAAAGATTATCCATTTATGGTTGCTAACATAGATAGAAGAATTGTAGGAGAAAATTCAATTTTAGAATGTAAAACAGCTAATCAGTATTTAGCTAAGGAATGGGAAGAGGAAGAGGTACCTGCTAGTTATTTAGTACAAGTTCAACACTACTTAGCAGTTACAGGAGCAACTAAAGGATATATAGCAGTTTTGATTGGTGGACAAAAGTTTATTTGGAAAGAAGTTGAGCGTGATGATGAACTTATAGAATACATTATTGAAGCTGAAAAAGATTTTTGGAAAATGGTCAAAGACAAAACACCACCTGCATTAGATGGTTCAAGCGCTGCTGAGAAATGGGTTAATGAAAGATATAAAAAAGTTAATGAAGGTGAAGTTATAAAACTAGATTCATCATGGAAGGAGTTACTTAATAAAAGAAAAGAACTCAAAGAATATAAAGATAATGTAGAGCAAGAAATTAAAGAGATAGAGAACCAATTAAAGCAAAACATAGGATATGCAGAGTATGCTAATGTTCCTGGATATAGCATTAGTTTAAAACAATCAGTAAGAAAAAATTTAGATAGTTCAAAAATTAAAGAATTACTTAAAGATGATTATGAAAAATATTTAAAAGAAAGTATAAGCAGAAGATTAATAATTAAGGAGGAAAAATAATATGGCAACAGCATCAAGTTTAAAAAATCAATTAGCAAAGAAGGGAACTGGTAATAGTTTATCAGTTGGAAATACAGTTAAAGGATTAATGGATAGTCCAACTATAAAGAAAAGGTTTGAAGAGGTATTAAATGAAAAGGCACCTCAATATATGAGTTCAATAGTTAACTTAGTTAATTCAGATACTAACTTACAAAAATGTGAAGGAATGAGTGTAATAGCTAGTTGTATGGTAGCAGCTACAATGGATTTACCTGTAGACAAGAATTTAGGATATGCATGGGTAGTTCCATATGGGAATAGAGCACAATTTCAAATGGGATATAAAGGGTATATTCAATTAGCATTAAGAACAGGTCAATATAAGTCTATAAATGTAGTTGAAATAAGAGAAGGCGAATTAGTTTCATGGAATCCATTAACAGAAGAAATTGAGGTTGACTTTAGCAAACGTGAGAGCGAGGCAGTAATTGGATATGCAGGATATTTTAAATTAATAAATGGATTTGAAAAGACAGTATTCTGGACCAAAGAAGAAGTTAATAATCATGCAAATAAATTTTCAAAGACAGTTAATTCTAAGAATTCAGTTTGGAAAAGTAATTTTGATGCAATGGCTAAGAAAACAGTTCTAAGAAACCTATTATCTAAATGGGGAATTTTAAGTATAGAAATGCAAAAAGCATATACAGCAGATGAAAACTTAATTAATAAAGGTCTAATGGATGATATAGAAAATGTACAAGCTAATATTGAAGAAAATAATGAGAATGAGGATGTTATTGAAGCTGATTATACAGTTGATAGTAATAATGAAGTTCTTGAAGGACAAGAAAATATGTTTGAAGGAACACCATTACAAGAATAGGAGGGTTGAATTTTGGATAAGTCATCAAAAGGATTTATAAAACTAGATAGAGCCATCTTTGAACATTGGATATTCCAAGATGCAGAAAAATTCAAAGCATTTGTTGATCTTATCCAATTAATGAGATTCAAGGATGAAACATTGATTATAGGTAATGATGTTATCACTATTCCAAGAGGTAGTTTTTACACTTCTGAGCTTAAACTAGCTGAAAGGTGGGGGTGGAGCAGAAAGAAGGTCAGAAGTTACCTTGACCTACTATCAAAAGAAGAGATGGTGATTAAAAAGGGGACAACGAAGGGTACAACGCTAACCCTTGTAAATTACGACTTCTATCAAGGTGAGGGTACAACGAAAGGGGCATCAAAGGAACATCAAAAGAACAACGAAGGAACATCAAAAGAACATCAAAAGAACATCGAAGGATACACAAAAGAAGAAAGAAAAGAAAGAGAAGAAATTAAAGAAGGAAAAGAAAGGGAAGAAATAACATCAATATCGCCTCTTTTCTATCCTTCTCCAACTCATAAATTATTAGCTAATTACTTAACAGAGGTATGTTATAAAACTTTCTTTAACAATGCAGATATTAAAGAAGATGATGGAGTTATAAAAATTAAGCCAGAGAATGATTTCTCTAGAGGAGCTATTGAGAAGTATGTTCCAACACTAGAAATTCAAACTCATAAAAAAATAGAGGTGATTTAAGTGAAAGTTAATTTACTAGAAGTTTATTCAGTACATGAACTAGCATTAAAGACCTATAGAGATTTAGCTAAAAGAAAAATAGAAAGAAATAGAGAAGTAGCTGCTTATATAAAAGTTAGAGAAATAAGCGGAAGAAAGAAATGGAATGTTAGATTTGGAGGATATAGGTGGTAGTAGTTACAGGAAAAATAAGAGGAAAGGCTAGACCAAGAATATGTAGAGGGCATGCCTTTACTCCTAAAGATACAGTTCAATATGAAAAGCTCGTTAGAGATTGTTATAAGAAGCAAGATGGAAGATACCTAGAAGGCTCTATAAAAGCTTTAATTATTGCTTACTATAAAATACCTAAGTCTTATAGTAAAAAGCGTGTACAGGCTATAAGAGATGGACTAGAAAAGCCAACAAAGAAACCAGATGCGGATAACATAGGAAAGATTATATTAGATAGCTTAAATGGTGTTGCTTATAAAGATGATAGTCAGATTGTAGACATTAGAATTATTAAGAAATATACAGAAGACGATGAAAGAATTGAATTTGAATTAATATGACTTAAAAATGTTCTTTTAAAATTTAATGAAGAGGTACACTAAAAAATGATATAATAATATTGGTATATTACTAAAATTGGATATACTGACATTATCAAGAGAAAGGAGGAAGAAAAGATGGAACCTAAAATAAAATTAGATGATAAGATTATAATTAATTTAAATTATGAAAAACGTTTATCAGAGAAAATTAAATTGGTATGTAGTAAAATTGGAGTTTCTTATTCTAATATAGAATGGTATATATATGACCCTAAATCTAATAATCCAATTGGAAATATGCTTATTGGAATTAATGGGGAAAACTATGGATATTGTTATCCAGATGAGAAAAAAATATATATATCTACTTTTGCTATTAATAGAGATAAACAGACACCAATATATGAAAAACATTTAAATATGCGTCCATTTGAAAGGAAGCGTGATTTTTTAGCAGAAGTTATTATGGATGAAATAGCACATATTGTTACAGGATGTAACCATGGCAATTCTGAATATGATAACGAACTAGAGAGATTGCTTAAACTATATTATTATGGTCCAATAACGATGTAGTTATAAAAATTTAATATTAATTATTCTAGATACCGAACTATTTTTTATGAAATAGTTCGGTATTCTTAATTTAATATGGAAATAAACTACAGATTTTAATTAATGTTAAGAGTTTTAGTGAAAGATTAGTTTTTATTATACTTTTAAAATAATGATATTAATAGAATAGGATGGATAGTACATGAATAAAGAATTATTTAAAGAAACAGAAAACTTACTTAAGAATTACAATAAATTAGAAAATGAAATTAAACTAATAAAAGCAGAAATTGAAGATATAAAAGAATCTTATACTGGTTGTGTGGCCATTGGATATAATGAGAAGAGTGGACCAACAAATAAATTTAGCAGCATGGTTGAGGATGAAATTATAAGAAAAGAGAAAGATCTATTCTATCTTAATAGAGATTTAGAGTATAAGGTCAAATTAAAAAGAAGAATAGATTTAGCTATACAAACTCTTAGAACTAAAGAGGAAAAGGATTTAGTTAAATTAAAGTATATTAACCAACCTAATGTTAGTTGGGGAAGTGTAGCTTATATTTTAAGGTATAACAAGGACTACTGCAGGAAGGAATTAAGAGTTAAGATAATAAGACAGATTGCAGATTTTGTATTTTATAATCCAGGAATTCAGGAGAGATTTATAATATAAAAATATATTAATTACTCCTAAACCAAATTAATTAAATTTAGTTTTTTAGATTTATTTAGAGGATTATAGAATATTTTGTAGAATAAGTTTATAGAAAAAATATTTATTTAAAAAGGATGTGTATTTAATATGACTTTAAATTCGAAAGGAAATACAAAGCCATCAGCCAATGGTAATGGTTCACCGAGATTTGAAAGAAGAGATGGTATTGGCTTAAACCAGCCAATACAATCTGAAAGACCAGGATATAAACCAAATGGTAATGGTAATGGAAATGGTAATGGAAATGGTGGGCAATAGTAATATATGAATGTCAAAGATTTAATAGAGATTATACCAAATCTATTTTTGTATTTTATTCCAGGTTATATTGCTATTACGATAAAGAATTATTATAAAAGTCAAAAAAAGAGTAATGATAATCATATTATAATAATGAGTTTAGTTATAAGCTTTATAATAAAAAGTTTATCTGATGGTTTTTTATATTTGTTTAATTGTATTTTTAAATTAAATATCATATTAACAAAATTTAATGAGCCAATAGTTCTAATTTCTTGCTCTATAATTTTTGGTGTTGCATGGTATAAGTATTATGGCTCATTCATTGATAAATTTATTAGACAAAAATTGGAGTCTAATATAGAATCTGAACCTAATGTATGGAATTATGCAATGAAGTCAGTGAATGGAAGTTGGGTTACTGTACATTTATATAATGTTAATAAAGTTTATCAAGGAAAATTAATTGCATACACAATAGATCCGGATGAAAAAAATAGAGAAGTATTACTATGTTCATATGCTCGTTATAATCTCGAAACTGGAGACTTAATTGAAAGTTTTAACGATGATAAGAAATGTGTTTTAATAAATTGTAATGATTTAGTTGATATAGAAATACATAAATAAAAGAATTCTTTTTAAAAGGATTCTTTTTTTGCAATAAAAATAGTTAAGTTCAATAATAATTAGAAATATACTAAAGTAATTTGATTTATAAATTAAAAAAAAGTCACCCTCTCATTACCCCTTTTTAATACCCAACATACAACCGCTTTAGTATGTTACTATGTAATTGTGCTGATGAACCTTTTGGACAGGTTTCATTTAAAACCTCCTTTGATATGTGAATTAAAATTTAACTATGAGTTGAACAGAGAGCAAGGTGTAAAAGCCTTGCATCGTGGAAAGAAGAGTATTAATAAGGATGCAACTCCTTTACCTTCCTAAATAATACACGTTCCTCTTAAGTTTATTTTATTATACAAACCCTAAGCGGGATTAAGTTCCTACTAATATGGGGAGATAGTTTAGTTGGTAAAACATTGGTCTCCAAAACCAAAGTCTGAGGTTCAAATCCTTGTCAACCCGCCATTAAAAAAATTAAATAACCTCTGGATTACGGAAAAGAATCTAGTTTTAGCTAGGTTCTTTTTTTATGAAACATTTTACCTTATAATGTATTATGAGGTGATTATATGGAAAAAAGATATCAAGTATTTATAAGTTCTACATTTGCGGATTTACAAGATGAAAGAAAAGCCATTATGGAAGCTATAATGGATTTGAATTGCTTCCCAGCAGGTATGGAGATGTTTCCAGCTAATGATAGTGAACAGTTTGAATACATAAAAACTATAATTGATGAAAGTGATTATTATGTGCTTGTTTTAGCAGGACGATATGGTTCTGTGGCTGAAGATGGTAAGAGTTATACGGAAAAAGAATTTGATTATGCTAAAGAAAAAGGAATTCCTGTATTAGTATTTGCTAAAAAAGATTTAGAAAATATTCCTGTAGGTAAAACCGATAATGATCCTGAGAAGAAAAAGAAGCTGGAAGTGTTTAGAGAAAAAGCTATGGGGAATAAATTAGCTAAATATTGGGAAACTTCGGATGAATTAAAATATAATGTGTTAAGCAGTCTATCAAGATCATTTAAAACACATCAAAGAACTGGATGGATTAAAGGAAATTTAGAAAACAACGAGGAGTTACTAAAACAAATTAATAAATTAAGGATTGAAAATGAGAGGCTTAGAACTTTAGTAAAAAAATCAGAGGAAGAATGCTGTGTTTCGGTGGATAATCTAGCTTGTGGTGATGATGAACTCAAATTAAGAGTTCTAATTGAAACAGAGGAGTATTTTGATCAAGAGTATGATTTAACAGTTACTTGGAATGAGATTATAAATATAATTTGTTCATATTTAATAACTAATAAATCTGAAAGTAGTTTGAAGTCTTATTTACAAGATACATTTAGTTCTAAATTCATTCCAGATTGTGAGAGCGTAGATATATCTATATATGATTTTAATAGAATTAAGATACAACTTATGGCATTAGGGTTAATAACTCAAAATGGCAGTGTTTTAAGTCTAACTGATAAAGGAAAAAAGTTTGTTTTTTTAAACTATACAATAAAAAAAGCCTAATTAAAAATGACCCAATAAATTCTGGCTATTTTGGATAATAAAGATAAGAAAGGTGGTGTTGTTATGAAGCTTACACCAAAACAGAAGGCGTTTGCTGAATATTATATTGAAACAGGCAACGCCACTGAAGCAGCTATTAAGGCAGGATATAGCAAAAAGACAGCGAGGGTAATAGGACAAGAAAACCTGCTAAAACCTGCCTTGAAAAGCTATATAGATGAAAAAATGAAAGAGCTAGAAGATAAAAGGATAGCTAAAGCAGAAGAAGTGCTAGAGTATTTAACTAGAGTTCTAAGAGGAGAAGAAACAGAGCAAGTAGTGGTTACTGAAAATATAGGTGATTTTATGAGTGAAGCTAAAGTTGTTGATAAGGAAATTTCGGCTAAAGATAAAATCAAAGCAGCAGAATTATTAGGTAAAAGATATAGATTGTTTGTTGATAAAGTTGAAAAGGATAGTAACGTAAATGTTAATTCTACAACTAAACTAGATTCTATATTAGGACAAATTAAGGAAAGAAATAAAAATGAGTAATGAATATAGGCTATCAGATAAGTATTTAGATTTTTTAGAGCATAGAGCACCAGTAGAAGCATTGGAGGGAACAACAGCAGCAGGAAAAACTACAGTAGGAATACTAAAGTTTATGCTAATGGTTGCAGAATCTCCTAAGAAAATGCATGTTATTGCTGCTAAAACAACAGGTGTTGCTGAAAAGAACTTAATACAAAAAGAATATGGAATTACTGATGTATTTGGTGATTTAGTCAAGTATAACGGTAATGGTGATAAGGATAATAAAATACCTCATATAAGATATATAACTCCTAATGGTGAGAAAATAATATACATACTAGGTTATGATAATGTAGATAAATGGAAGATGGCCTTAGGTTCTCAGTTCGGTTGTGTACTTATAGATGAGGTTAACACAGCTAGTATTGAATTTGTAAGAGAAATATGTACTAGAAATGATTATCTTATGATGACACTTAATCCAGATGATCCTAACTTACCTATATATTCAGAATTTATTAATTGTTGTAGACCATTAAAAAAATATAAGAAAGATGTACCAGTAGAAATATTAGGACAACTCAATTCAGAAGAGAAGCCTAATTGGACCTACTGGTTTTTTACTTTCTATGATAATGCATCATTAAGTGAGGAAGCTATTGAAAAGAAAAAGACGAGTGCTCCTAAAGGAACTAAGCTATATAAGAATAAGATACTAGGTTTAAGAGGTAGAGCAACAGGTTTAATATTCAGTAACTTTGAAAGAAAGAATAATGTATTATCTAAAGATTATATTATTAAGCAAATAAAAGAAAAGAAATTAAAGTTTGTTCAATTTACAGCAGGATTAGATACAGCATATTCTCAAAATAGTCCAGATACTTTTGCATTTACTTTCTTAGGTATTACAGATAAGAAAGAGTTAGTAATACTAGATGAAGAGGTATATAACAATAAAGACTTAGAAACTCCATTAGCTCCTAGTGATATAGCTCCTAAATATTTTAAGTTCTTAGAGAAGAATAGAAAGGAATGGGGATTTGCTAGAGATGTATTTGTAGATTCAGCAGACCAAGCAACTATAATGGAGCTTAAGAAGTTTAAAAGAACTAATCCATGTATGTATAACTTTATTAACTCTTATAAGAAAGTAACTATATTAGATAGAATACATTTAGCTCTAGGATGGATTAATACCAATGGTAAAGTATTTTATTATGTTTTAGATAGTTGTAAGGAGCATATAAGAGAGTTAGAGTGCTATTCATGGAAAGAGGATAAGTATGAGCCAGAGGATGCGAATGACCATACAATTAACTCTAGTCAGTATGCATGGATACCTTTTAGAAAATTAATAGGATATTATAAGGAGGAATAGAAATGGATAGTGATAAAGTTAAGAACTTTATAAGTAATTTTGTGAATGGATTGAAGGTATTTGTAAATACAGTTAAAAAGTTAGTTATGAATATAGTTAATTATCTAAAAGATTATATAAATAAGAAGAATAAAAGAGTAATCTATCTAATTAAGCATTCTAAGAAATATAGGATTAGAAAGAAGAACTTGCATAGGTTAATGAGGTGTTAAAATGGGGTGGTTTAAGAGTATGTTAACTAAAGCAGCAATTAAATATTTAAATGTTCAACCAGCATTAACTAATCCTATTACTATACAAGAGGCTTATACATTTGAAACTAATGTAATTAGAAATAAGCTTTGGTATAGGGGAGAGCCATATGAACTGGACCAATTCTTTAAGAATATATCAAGTGATCCAGTAAATAAAGCTAGGTTTTGGAGTGCTGTTCCAAGTGAAGATTTAAGTATAAGAAAAATACATAGTGGATTACCTGCAATGATAGCCGATAAGTTAAGTGATATAGTTGTAGCTGACTTAGATAGTATAGAGGTTACTGTAGAGAATAATAATACATTATGGGAAGAAATAAGAAAAGATAATAAGTTTGATGATATGTTAGGTGATATAATTGCGACTACATTAGTTAGTGGTGATGGAGCTTTTAAACTATCTATAGACACAGAAATAAGTAAATATCCAATAATAGAGTTTTTCGATGGTGATAAGGTTGAATATATAACTCAAAGAGGAAGATTAAAAGAAATAAAGTTTTATACTTTTTACACTAAAAATAATAGACAATATAAATTAAGTGAAACTTATGGAAAAGGATATATTAATTATAATTTATATGATAGCAATGGTAATGAGGTTTCTTTAAATACACTTTATGAAACTAGAGAACTTGCAGATGTAACATATAAAGATGATTTTATAATGGGAGTACCATTAATGTTCTTTAAATCTCCTAAGTTCGAGGGAAGAGGTAAGAGTATATTTGATAATAAATCAGATGCCTTTGATGCATTAGATGAAGTTATAAGTCAATGGATAGATGCCATAAGGGATGGAAGAGTTCAAAAGTATATACCAGAGGACTTAGTTCCAAAAGATATTAATGGTAACTTAATGAAACCTAATCCATTTGATAATAGATTCTTAAAAGTAGGTTCTAGCCTTGCAGAAGATGCAAAAAATGAGATAGATATGAAACAAGCTAATATAAATTATGAGGCTTATGTTGAGAGTTATTCAAATGCTATTGATATGTGTTTACAAGGTATAATAAGCCCTAGTACTTTAGGAATAGACCTTAAGAAAACAGATAATGCAGAAGCTCAAAGGGAGAAAGAAAAGACTACTTTATATACTAGAGGAAAAATGGTTGATATATTAACAGAGGTTATACCAGAGTTAGTTAATATAATCTTAAAGACCAATGATGTATTAAATAAAAAGAATACTGGAGAATATGAAGTAAGTATTGTATTTGGAGAATATGCAAGTCCTAGCTTTGATACAGTAGTAGAAACTGTAGGAAAAGCTAAAACCTATGGAGTAATGTCTATAGAGCAATGTATTGAGGAAATGTATGGAGATACATGGACAGATGAAGAAAAGGAAGAAGAGATACAAAGAATAAAGAAACAGAATGGCTATCTTGTGGCTGAAGAACCTAAGACAGTAGATGATTATGATATGTCATATACTGATGATAATGAGGTTGAAACAGATGGACAAGAGGGATAAGGATATACAATTATTAGCTGATATACTTAGAGGAATTACTGAAAATAAAATAAAAGAAAATGCTAAAAAGGAAAGAGATAAGTCTTATGATATTAGAAATATATTCGAGCAAATGGAGCTTGATTTAATTTCTAGTATGCATAGGGCTTTTTATTTTCACCAAGCCGAGCAGAGTAAAGAAGGATTTCAATGGGAACAATGGCAAAGGACTAAGCTTAGAGAAATTGAAAAGTATAGAAAGAGAAATAAGAAACTAGTTGAGGAATATAACAAGCCTATCCAAGAAGCTATAAACAGAGAGATTCAAGGGAATTTTACTAAAGGTCAAGAAAATACAGAAAAGTTAATAGATGAAGTAAAGATAAAGTTTCCAGAGAATATAAAAGAACCTCAAACAGTTAGAGAGTATATTGCTAAAGAACTAGGGAAAAAGGCTACTCCACAAGTTGAAGAAAACTTCTTTGGTATTAGCGAAAAGAAACTTAATGCATTACAAGAAACTGTTACAAATGATTTAAAAAAGGCTCAAATGTCAGTTTTAAGAAAGATGGATGATGTATATAGGCAAATAATATTTAAAACTCATGTATATTTGCAAAGTGGTACTAAGACTATTAATCAAGCTATAGATATGGCTACTAAGGATTTTCTTGAGAAAGGTATAAATAGTATAACTTATAAGAATGGTAAACAAGTTAATATTGCTAGTTATGCAGAGATGTGTTTAAGAACAGCAAGTCAAAGAGCTACATTTTTAGGTGAAGGAAAGAAAAGAGATGAATATGGAATACATTTAATAGTTGTTACGGCTCATGCTAATACTTGTAAAATGTGTGAACCATGGCAAGGAAAAGTATTAATTGATGATATATTTTCTCATGGTACTAAAGAGGATGGAGATTATCCATTATTAAGTGAGGCTGTAGGAAAAGGATTCTTACATCCTAACTGTAGGCATACATTAGCAACTTACTTTCCAGGTATAACTAGAATACCAACTATACCAGATGGTAAAGAAGCCATTAAACTTTATGAAGCAGAACAGAAACAGAGATATTATGAAAGACAATTAAGAAAGTGGAAGAGATTTAAGGCTGGTAATTGTGATGAAGAGAATAAAGAAATAGCAAGTAAAAAGGTTAAAGAATTAGAAAAAGTTTTAAAGGATCATTTGGAAAGCAATAAAGAGCTTAGAAGAAATCATTATAGAGAATATGCTTTAATTTATAATTAATGATATAATTTTTTATATCATTAATTATAAATGGAGGAGCTATGGGAAAGAAGATATTAAAGTTAATAATGATAGTTATAGTTTCAATTAGTATAATTTCAGCAATTATAATTTTATTAATTAATTGGAAAAGTATAGAAGGAGAATGGATAGGGTTTTGGGGATCGATAATAGGTTCTATTTTAGGTGGGGTTGTTACATTAGTTGCTCTTAGGAAGACTATAAAATCAGAAACAATTGCGAGGAATGAAGATAGAAGACTTCAAGTAATACCATATCTTCAATATAATATAATTCAAGAGGAACCAAAGTCAAAATTATGGAGATATATAATTTTACAGCCCAATATAAAAATAGTAGATGAAGTAATAAAGCCTGGTGTTCCATATGAATATGATTTGTTTTTTTATATAGATATTGAAAATGTTGGGATGAATTCAGCTGTGAATTTAAGTATTTTAGAAATAAAATACTGTGGAATTACGGATTATTCATATATTGATTATAAAATTATGAAAGTTGGTGAAAAAATACATTTAAGTTTTAGAGCTTTAGTCAATTACCAAGGCAAATTTAGTATAAATAGAGATGGGTGCGGTAGAGTACCTGTAGAAATTAAATTAGCGTATACTGATTTGCTTGAAAATTACTATGAGCAAGATATAGTAGTAGATTGTTGTTGGAGTTCTAGTTATTATATTGATGAAGAAACAAATGTAAAAACAGATATTAAATATAATTATTATGTCAGTCACGGAATTAACGACATTTCATCTCCTAGATATATAAAAGAAAAAAATATAATGTCTGAAAGAGATAAGAAGATGAAGATGTTTAACCAAAAAAATAAGTACATAAGAAAAATAATTAGTAAAATAAAAAAATAGACTTAAATTTCTATCTTGTATAGTAATTTATAAAATTTTTAAAATATAAGATATTAATAACAAATAATTATAAATATTAAAAGTGGTTGAAATCTAGCCACTTTTTTATTTTGTCCAAAACTTGCTTAAGACTTTAAACTGTGCATGGAATTAATAGCCGATAGGCTATAAATGGAGGTATTTATGTCTATATCAAATTTTAATTTAAGAAAAAGATTAGGTATGAAATTAGCTCAAGATGATGGAGCAGGCAATGGAGGAGCAGGTTCAGAAACTAATTCAACTGATAATTCAGATGGAGAAGGTGAGAGAACAGAAGAAACTAATCCAAAAGAAGAAAAGACTTTTACTCAAGAAGAAGTAAATAGGATGATTAAGGATAGGGTGGCAAGAGAAAAGAAAGGCCAACTATCTAAAGAAGAACTTAAAGCTTATCAAGATTGGAAAGAAAGTCAAAAGACTGAGGCTCAAAAGCAAAGTGAAGCTTTAACTAATGCTGAAAAAGCTAAACAAGATGCAGAAGAGAGAGCTAATACTCTTGAAGCAAAAGTAACTTGTTTATCTAAAGGTGTTTTAGCTGATAACGTTGATGATGTTGTTATATTAGCTAAAGCTATGGTAAGTGATGATGTTACTATGGATCAAGCAGTAGATAAAGTTTTAGAAAAATATCCAAGCTTTAAAGGAGTGCAGCAACAAGATGAAAACAAAGGCTTTAAAATAGGTGCTGATGGCGGAAAACAAAAAGGAAATGTTGAAGATGCACTAGCAAGAGCCTTTGGAAATAAATAATAAAAAGATTAGGAGTGATATAAATGGCAGTATATAGTTATGCTGAACAATTTGAAAGAGAATTACAACAAAAGTATGCTAGAGAATTAACTTCTTATGATTTAGAGCAATCTAATCCACAAGTTAAATTCATTAATGCACAAACTATTAAATTACCTAATATAACAGTAAGTGGATACAAGGATCACAATAGAGGTAATATGGGTTTCAATACAGGAACAATATCTAATGAATGGGAACCAAAAAAATTAGCTCATGACAGAGATATAGAATTTGCTTTAGATCCTATGGATATAGATGAAACTAATTTAACTTTAGAAGTGGCAAATGTTCAAAACGTATTTGAAACAGAACAAGCTATTCCAGAGAGAGATTCTTATAGATACTCTAAGCTTTATGCAGAGGCTAAAACATATAAATCAAATGGAGCTGTTATAGACAATACAACTTTAACTACAGAAAATGTATTAGATTGGTTTGATGAAAAGATGGAGAAAATGGATGATGAGGGAGTACCATCAGAAGGAAGAATACTTTATGTTACACCAGCAGTGAACAAAATAATTAAGAATGCACAAAATATCCAAAGAAGCTTAGATGTTAACAGTAATAATGGAAAGATAGATAGAAGAGTATATTCTTTAGATGATGTTACAATCAAAAAAGTACCATCATCAAGAATGAAAACAAAGTATGATTTCACTAATGGATGTGTTCCAGCAGGTGATGCAAAACAAATCAATATGATCCTTATACATCCATCTTGCCAAGTAACTAGAAGTAAATATGCTTATATGAAGTTGTTTACTCCTGGTACTGATTCAAGAACAGCTGATAAATATGTGTATCAGACTAGGGAGTATGGAGATACTTTCTTAATAAAAAATAAAGCATGTGGTATAGCTATTAATGCAGAGGTAGAGGGCTAGAAAGGAGTAATAACATATGAAGGCTATTAAAGAAAATAAAGTTTATACAATAACTGAATCTGAACAGAACTTTTATAAACAACAAGGATATGACATAGTTAATGATGAAGGGGAAGTTATAGAACGTGGAGCAGGGAAATCTATTTCTTATGAGGAATATATAAAGTTAAAAGATGAAAACTATACTTTAAAGCAAGAAAATGAGAAATTAAAAGAAGAAAATAAAAAGCTTAAAGCAGAAAATAAAGAGTTAAAGAAGTCTTAGTTAAGGCTTCTTTTTCTTTATAAGGATGTGAGTATATGTCTTATGTAGATATTTCATATTATAAAGATAATTTCAAAGGTGATATCCTTAATGATGATACTTTAGAAAATAGATTAGAAAGAGCATCAGATCAAATTGATAAATTGACATATAACAGAATAATAGGAATAGAATTTAAAAATTTATCTCCATTTCAACAAGATAAAATTAAAAAAGCAGTTTGTTTACATGCTGAATTTATAGAGCAATATGGTGAGTTTATTAATATGCCTTTAAGTGGATTTTCAGCTGGTAGTACTTCGGTATCTTTTAATGGAAGTATTGTAAATGGAATAACAACCACACAGGAAGTTATTAATTATATATATCAAACTGGTTTAAATAGTAGGAGGCTCTAAACTATGGGAATTAAATTACCATTTCCTAAATGGCTTTTAAAAACACCAGTAGAGGTTTACCATACTTATATGAATGAGGATGGCGAACCAGTAGAGGAGTTAATTTATAAAGGATTAAGTATATATAATGAAAAGGGAAAGAATACTCTCGATGCAGAGCGTAGACTTGTAACTTTAAGTGGTACTGTAATAATCGAAGGTGATATTTATCCTAATAAATTAATTGAAGGATATATAAAGCTTGGAGATGTTAAAAAAGATATTTATAAGTCATCAAGGCCACGTAATCCAGATGGAAGTGTATTTTCTACTGAATTGGAGCTTATCTAATGAAGGCTAAAGTAACAATAAAATTAGATAGAACTAAGATAAACACTTTAATAAATGCTAGAAATAAAGCTTTAGAGGAAACTACAGAGGCCATGTTAAGTGATATTAAGACAAGTGCTGTAGTTCCTAAGGATACTGGAGAACTTGAAAGAAGTGGTTTTGTTGATTTATCTAAGTTAGATGATGGAATAGCATCTATAATTTTTGATACACCATATGCTAGAAGATTATATTGGCATCCAGAATATAATTTTAGACAAGATAAAAATATAAATGCAAAAGGTAAATGGATGCAATCTTATATTGATGGAGATAATAAAGAATTTGTAACAGAGACTTATTTTAAATTCTTAAAAATATTTAGCAAAGGATTGATTAAATAATGTTGCTAAGTGAAGTAAGAGAATATTTAAAAACTAAAATAGAATGCCCTCAATGGTATATAGGAAAGATAGATGCAACTAAAGAGCAATGTATAGGTATCTATAGCATAAGAGGGCCAAGAAATCATATAGCCTTAGGTGGATTAGAAAATACAAGCTATTCTACTAAGGCTATTTCTATACTAATACATTGGGGAAAGAACGCTAATATAGCAGAACAAAAAGCTCAGGAAGTATTTAATGTTTTATTCGGACAAGATGCTGTTATAGGTGGGAAAAGAGTTATAGATTTTAAAATGATAACTCCTGAACCTATAGGAGTTGGAACAGATAAAAATAACATATATGAATATGTAATAGAAGTAAATATAATACATGAAAGGTAGTGAATAATTATGGCATTTACAGGAGTTTTTCCAGTATATAATCTTAAATTTAAGATAGGAACAAAAGGAAAAGCAAGTCAATCTCAAGATATGCAGACTATAGCTGATATGGAGAACTTTGGTATAAAGATTGATGGTAAGGTAGAAGATTGGACACCAATGGATACAGCAGGTTGGGCAAGAAGTTTAATGACAGGAAAAAGTTTCTCAATATCTTTAAAAGGCAAAAGAAATGTAGGTGATCCAGGAAATGATTATGTTGCAGCAACTGCGTGGAAGGATGGATTAGATTGTAGTACAAAAGGAGAAATAGAGTTCCCAGATGGGGCTAAGCTTACATTTAATTGTGTAATTGATGTTAAAAATGTAGGTGGAGATGATAGTACAAAGGTTGCTCCGTTAGAATTTGACTTAAAAGGTGACGGAAAACCAGAATATACAGTAGCACCATCAAGTCCAGGGCATTAGGAGGTATAAACAATGGCAAAAGTATATGACATAATGAATAAGTTAGTTAATGTAAAACCAACAGTAAAGATAGATGAAGATCACGAATATAAAATTAATAATACAAAGAATAATGCTATATATATTCAATCATTAGTTAAAGAAAATAAGAAAAAAGATGATAAAAAACAGGATGAGATGGAGCTTATTAATAAAATAATAAAAGCTTCCCTAGGTAAAGAAGCTTTTGAATATATAGATAGTAAAGGTGATGAGTGGAGCATGTCAGCATATAATGCAATAATAAATGTAATAATGGCTGCTATATCTAATGTTGAATTAGAAGAAATTGAAGAAATGAGTGAGAAAGAGGCAAAGCGATTTCAAGAAAGTAAAGAATAATCAATGGTATGATTTATTTGAAGATTGGGAGCTTATAGAAGCTTCTTTTACAGCTCAATATGGAATTAGATTAAGAACTGAAACTAATATGACTTGGGATGAATTTTGTACATTACTTAGTGGAATAATGCCTAAAACACCACTAGGTCAAATTGTTTCAATAAGAAGTGAAGAAGATGAAAATATACTTAAGAACTTTACTGAAGAACAACATAAGATTCGCAATGAATGGAGAAGTAGACAAGTAGAGCAAATGACAGATGAAGAAAAAGAGGAACAAATAAAAGAAATACAAGAAATTCTTAAAAAGGCGTTTAGTTAAAACTAAATGTCTTTTTTATTTTAAGAAAGGTGGTGAGGTAATGGCAGATGCAGATTCAGTAGGGAAAATTGGTCTTGATTTAGAGATACAAGATGGTGATATAGGAAAACAAATAGAAAAGATGGCTAGTGCTATAGGTAGTCAAATAAGTAAGTCGCTAGAAGGAATAACAGGAAAATTTGATTTTAATTCAATAACGAAAGGAATTTCTGAATCTTTAAATAAAGGAATGAATAATATTGATGAAACTATAAAATCTAGTGTTGAGAAAAGTAAAGCTAATATTCTTAAGACAATAGAAGAAATAAAATCAAAAGCTTTAGATGCTATAAGAAGTATAATAGCTAAATCTAAAGAAATAAAAATTCCTATTCAATTTTCTCCAGTTAGTAATATTGCAATGCCTAGTAGCAAGGTAGCAACGCAACCAATAAGTAGAAGAGGACCACCAAAAAGTAATGTTGGAGATTTAGAATCTATAAAATCTAAGATTGAAAATCTTTCTAATAGTTTAGAGATAACTAATAGATCAATAGAGCAGCAACAAGAAAAATTATCAGGATTGAAGGCTGCTTATAATTCTACGTTTAATCAAGCTAGAAAAAACAAATTACAAGAGCAAATATTAAAAACAGAAGCTGTTATAAATAAACTTATAGCTAAATCTGATGCAACAGGGTTTAAATTAGCTGATTTAGATAGGCAGTTTGAGAAATTAGGTAATTCAGCTAAGAATTCTACTTTAGGATTAAATGAAGCAAGTAATAGTATGAAGAGGCTTGAAAATACTACAAGTAGAACAAATAGAAATTTAAGAAATGCTAATAACTCTACTAGACGATATAGAGAAAATATGAATGGTGCTAGAAGTGCAACAGGGATGTTTATTGATAGTATGTTTAGGTGGGGAATAGTATTCCCTTTAGTAATGAAGGGGATAAATACTGTTGCTAGTTATATAGGAAGTGCTTTAATGACTAATGCTCAGTTTGCAAACAGTTTAGCACAAATTAGAACTAATCTTATGGTTGCTTTTATGCCAATCTATCAAGCTGTTCTACCAGCACTTAATGCTCTTATGAGTGCATTAGCAACAGTAACCGCATATATTGCAGCTTTTATAAGTGCTATATTTGGTAAAACATATCAAGCTAGTTTTGGTGCTGCTAAAAGTATGAACGCTTCTATAGCTTCAATGAAGAATATGGAAAAGCAAGGTAAAAAAACATCTGGAGCAGTAGATAAAATAGGAGATTCGGCAGAAAAGACAAAAAAGAAAATACAAAGGTCCTTAGCTGGATTTGATGAAATAAATAAATTAAGTATTCCAGATGATTCTGATAAAGCTCCAAAGGCTCCAAAAGGAGGAGGCGGTGGTGGAGGAATAGATCCGATACCAATGGTTGCTCCAGATATAGATTTAAGTCCAACAAGTGTAGCAATGCAAAAAATAAATGCTATGGTAGAAAAGCTAAAAGACATTATATCTAAAATATTTCAACCTTTTAAAAATGCATGGGCAAGAGAAGGAGCTGCAACAATTGCAAGTATTAAATATGCATTACATGGAGTTTGGGAGCTTATAAAAGCTATAGGTATTAGTTTTTTAGAAGTATGGACTAATGGAACGGGAGAAAAAATACTTGTAGTTATTCTACAAATTTTACAAAACATATTTAATATAGTTGGAGATATAGCAATTACATTTGCAGATGCTTGGAATGCTGGAGGAATAGGAACAGCTATAGTTCAATCTTTAGCAAATGCTCTTTTAAATGCACTTACATTAATTAAGCATATTGGAGATTCTTTAAGGCAAGTTTGGGGAGAAATTGGTCCTGGATTAGCAACTACATTCATGCAAATATTAAATGCAACATCAGGAGTATTAGAAAATTTAACTCAAAAATTAATTTATGTTTGGGATAATGGAGGTAGTCATTTATTCCAGGGATTTATAAGGCTAGGAGCAAAAATATTTGAATTAGCTGGGTATATTTATACTAATTTTGTTGCTCCTATGGTTAATTGGTTTGTAAACATGATAGCTCCAGTTCTAGCTAAATTAGCAGATATATTAGGAATTGTTTTAGATGCGTTTAGCAACTTAATAAATTGGTTAATGGGTAGTGGAAAGCCAGTATTAGATACAATTATTATTGTTTTAGGAAGTCTTGGTGCTTCTATACTAATAGTTAAAGGAGCATTAACTTTATGGACAATAGCTCAAACAATTTGGACAACTGTAGCAAAAATAAGTACTATAGCAACAACATTACTAGGTGGAGCAATAGCATTTTTAACAAGTCCAATAGGAATTGCAATAGTTGCTATAACAGCAATAATAGCTAGTGGAGTAGCTTTATATAAAAATTGGGACTTTGTAAAAGCTAAAGCTATAGAAATATGGGGAAAAATAAAAGACATATTTAATAGCTTTAAAGAATGGTTAAGGAATGTTTTCCAAACAGATTGGTCAAATTGTTTTGGAGTATTAGGGAATCTATTAAATCTTTTCTTAAAAAATGTAGATAATGTTTTTCAATCTATCAAAAAAATATTTGGTGGAATAATAGACTTTGTAACAGGAGTATTTACTGGAAACTGGAGCAGAGCTTGGCATGGCGTTGTAGATATTTTCAAAGGTATAATGAGTGGATTAGGTTCTGTAATTAAAGCGCCTCTAAACTCCGTTATTGGGCTAATTAATATGGCTATAGATGGTTTAAACAAAATTAGTTTTACTACTCCAGATTGGATCCCTGGTATTGGTGGTAAGCACTTTGGAGTTAACATAGCTAAAATGCCTTATTTGGCTAAAGGAGGTATAGTAGATAAACCAACACAAGCCGTAATAGGAGAGGCTGGAACAGAGGCAGTAGTACCACTAGAAAATAATACTGGTGGATTAAATTTACTTGCTATTAAACTTTCAGAAAGAATTAATAATATGTTATTACTTTCTAATAATTCATTAAAACAACCTGATTTAACAATGTTAGGTCAAAATATTAATAGTAATGAAAAGAAGAGTATTAATGATCCAGAGTTCATAGAAAAAATAAAAGAAGTTATAATAGAAGCTATTTTAGAAGCGATGAAGAATAAAAAAGATAATAGCTATAATAATTCAGGACCTCAAGAGAGTGGTGATTTAATATTAAGGATAAAAGATACTGATTTAGGTAGAATTGCAATAGAAGCTATAAATAAAGTGAATAGACAAGCTGGAGAGCAATTATTAAATCTTTAGGAGGTGGCAACTATAGGAATTAGTATAAATGGAGTAGCAGTTGCTTCTCCAAAGAGTTTTAAGGTTAACATAATGGATTTAGATGGAGAAAATACAGGAAGAAATTTATTAGGTATAATGCTTAGAGATAGGATAAGAGTTACTAGAAAACTTGAGTGTGAATGGGGGCCTTTAACATCTAACGAGATTAAAACAATATTACAATCTGTAAGTGGAACAGAGTTTCAAGTTACTTATCCTGATCCAATGGAAGGAGTTACAACTAAAAATTTTTATGTAGGAGATAGAAGTACACCTGCTGTTGATTTTAATAAAAATTTATGGCAAGGGTTGTCTATGAATTTAATAGAAATATAAATAAAGGAAAGAAGGAATATAAAATGGCAGAATTAGAAAATAAAATTACACCTGTAGAATCTACAGCAAAAGTAACAAGTACAATAACAGAATCTACAAATCTTAATGGAACAGTAGATATAGAAAAGGATGGAATGAAGCAAACAGCATTAACAATGAGTTGTAGCTTAACTCAAAATACAGTTGCTAACATTCAAACATATGTAGTTAATATGGATTTATTCTTATCAAACTCTCAGTTAGTTCAAGCTGAAGTTCAAAAATTTAGAGATAAAGCAACACAAGTAGGAAAAAGCTTAAATTGTTTTGTATTTTAGTATAAGAGCTTACAGTTAGTAAGCTCTTTTTTAATAAAATTTAAAAAAAGAGGTATTCAAAATGGTTAAAATGACAAATAAAGAAATATTAGAAAAAGTTAATGTATTAGGAGAAATAAGTTCAAGAAAGTTACCAGTTAAAGTTTCTTATGCTATAGGCAAGAATATATCTAAAGTTGAAAGAGAATTAAAACACTATAATAAAGAAAGGCAAAAATTAATAGAAGAATATTGTTTAAAAGAAGATGATGGAACTCTAAAAATAACAGAGGGAAATTATGATATTGATCCAGAAAGATTAGAGTATTTTAATAAAGAAATTAATGAATTACAAGAAATTGAAGTTGAAATGGATATACATAAATTTAATATTGAATTATTAAATGGTTATGAAATGAGTCCAGGAGAGTTAATGTGTATTGACTTTATGATAGAGGAATAATATAAATATTAATCTTTAGGAAAGGGGGTTAGTATTTGTTTAAAGTATCAGAAGTATTTAATAAAGAAATAAATAAGTTACAAGGAAGAAAATTTAATGCTAAGGTTATTATAAGAGATAAAGAATATAGTGGAAATCAAATATATGAAATGAACTTAGAGGAATCAGTTAATCCTAGTGATAGTTTTTCTATAGGATCAATTTGTTCTAACAGTTTTGATATAAAACTAATTAATACAGGAGATATATTTGATAATGCTATTGTAAAACCATATGTAGGATTGTATATAGGAGATGATATAGAATATATACCTTTAGGTGTATTTACTGTAATTAAGACTAGTGTAAAAGGAAAATTTATAAATCTTGAGTGTGTAGATAATATGCTAGGATTAGAAAAAGTATATTTTTCAGATTTATCTTATCCAGCAGATATAAACGATATTGCTAAAGAAATATGTAAAAAGGCAGGCGTTAATTTAGCCAGTAAATTACCTAATTATAGAGTTAATAAAATAGAGGGATATTCATTAAGGGAAGCTATAGGATTTATAGCTTCCCTTTGTGGTTCATTTGCTAGATTTAATAGGATAGGTGACTTAGAAGTTAGAGATTATGAGGTAGTAAAGCAAGAAATGACACCTCATAATTTATTTAAATTAGATATTGAAGCTAATGAGTGTATTATAAAAAAAGTAATAGCCAAAAAAGGTGAAGAAGAATTAAGTACTGGTACAGATGATGGAAATAAAATTGTATTTAATAATCCAATAATAACTAAAGAAATTTTAAGTGATATATATACTAAATACAATGGGTTTAAATATATACCATATACAGCTAAGTGGAAAGGTAACCCAGCTATAATGGCTGGAGATATATTAAATTTAACTGATTTAAATGGGAATAAATATAATGCTTTAATAATGGAGCAAAAGTTTACCTATAAGAATGGTATTTCATCAGAAGTAAAGGCTAAAGGAAAAACTAGACAAGATTCTAGCTTTGATAGTAAAGGATCAGTTGCTCAATCAATGGAGAGATATTCTATTGAACAAGCAAATATAAAAAAGGCTTTAATAGATAAGGCTAGTATAAATGATTTAACAGCTGTTGATGCTAAAATACAGAGGTTATATACAGAGGATTTAACAGCTATAAGAGCAGATATAGTTACTTTAAATTCTCAAAAAGCTAATATTATCGAATTAAATTCTGTAAGAGCAGATTTACAACAAGCTATAATTGGTAAAGCTAATATAACAGATTTAAACGCAGCAGTTGGAAAAATAAATGTATTAGAATCTAAAACAGCTAGTATAGAAAATGCACTTAATAAAAATCTTACAGCAGAAAATATAGCGACAGGAGCAATAACAGCTGGTTCGGGAATAATAGCAGAGGGAGCTATAGGAGATGCAGAAATAAGTTCTTTATCTGTAAATAAGTTAAAAGTTGGAGATATAACAACTAGCAAACATAGAATTGTTAGTGCAGATGGAACCATAGAAATTGTAGGAAATCAAATTCTTATTAATAGAAATAATGTTAATAGAGTTATATTAGGAGAGTATAGGAAAATAGATAGTACTACAGATTATGGACTACTTATCAGAGGTAAAGATGGTAAAACCATAATGCTTGATTCAGACGGAGTTCATAATGCAGGGATAACTAATGGAGCTATAGATAATAATAAAGTAGCTGACAACGCTAATATAAGTGGTAATAAGCTAGATATAAATAGTGTTATTAGAGAAGTAAACAATAATGGTATTGAAACTATTAAGGGTACTAAGGTTACTGTAGGTGATAGAACTTTAGATGTAGAATTATCTACACAAAATAATACTATTACAGAGCATAGCAAAGAACTATCTAGTCAAAAAGCTTCCTTAACCGCTTTAGATAATGCATTAAAGTTTAAAGTAGATTCACAAACTTTTAATCAGAGTACAACTACTATAAATAATAATATTAATAGAGCCAAGGAAGAAGCTATAAACAGTTCTAATTCTCACGCTGATAGTAAAGTTAATGAAGCTCTTAATAATGCTAAAGCTTTTGTTAATTCAGAAATTACTAATGTTAATACTCATTTGAATAAAAACACTAGCGAGATAAATATTTTAAAAGGTCAGATAGAAAGTAAAGTTTCTCAATCAGATATAGATAAATCTATTCAAAATATTGAGTTTGGTGGAAGAAATCTATTTTTAAAAAGTAAAGGTCCATTTAAAAGCTCTAATGAATATGTAGGGATTTCAATAACTTCTGTTGTAGAAAAATATTTAAATAAAAAAATTACAATATCAGCAGATGTAAAAGCTAATAAAGTTGGGAAAATTAGATTTTATTCTCTTGGTGGATATTCTGTAGGATTTTGGGTTGAGAGAGATGTAACTACAGAATGGACAAGAATAAAAGCTACTGGAAAGTTTACACTTAATGATGAAAAACAAAAGTGGTGTGATTTAAGTTTTTATGGTACTTATGGAAGTGGACTATTTACTGAAGTTAGAAATGTAAAAATAGAATTAGGAGAATTGGCTAGTGATTATACAGAGGCTCCAGAAGATACTGACAAGCTAATTATAGACAATATAAAAACAGTAACAGATAAAATATCTACAGTAGAAAGTAAACTTACACAAGAAAATAATAGTATAAAAGCTAGTGTTCAAGATTTAAATTCTACAACTCAAAGTATTACAACTAATGTAAGTAATATAAATAGAGATTTAATAAGTAAAATAAATTCTAATTTAGCTGTAGCTAAAAGTTTTGCTACAGATATAGCTATAGCAAAAGCTAATCTTGCAAGAGAACAAGCTATAGCTTCAGCTGATGGCAAGATTACAGAAGAAGAAAGAAAGAGAATACAACAAGCACAGGAAAATCTTGATACGGCTATAGCAAGAGCAGATAAAGCTAAACAAGATGCAATTAATGCAGCAAGTACAGATGCAACTAATAAAGCTAATAATGCTTTAAATAGTGCTAAAGCTTTTGTTAATGCAGAAATAACAACAGTTAATAATAAAGTGCATAACGTAGAAAGTAATATTGATATATTAAAAAATAAAATTGCTCTTAAAGTTGAACAATCAGACATAGATAAAACAAAAACAGAGTTAATTAATAAGATAAATGTTGTAGATAATTTAGCTAATAACGCTAAAGATTTAGCTAGTGCCATGAGCTTAGGTAAAATGTTATTTAGTGATCCTACATTTAAAAATAGTTCTAACAATATTAAAACTTACAATAACAATGGAAATGGAACAGTAACAACTTCAAGAATTTCTAAAATAAATGGATGTCCAACTGATTCACAATATTGTATAGAAGTAAAAACTGTTGGAAGTGCAAGTCCTAACCATGGTGGATTTTATTTTGGAAATATGACTAGAGCAAATGCAATATTTGTAACGAAAATTATTGCTAAAATTCCAGTTGGATTAAGAATAGGGTGGTATTCAAATTCAACAGGGAATAATGGGAGTTCTAAATGGTTAACATCAGTAAATGGAACAGGTAAGTGGGAAGAGTATATACATTTATTAAAATGTGGTGATACAGGAAGTTTTTCTAGTACCAGTTTCTTTGCATTAGATGGAGGGGGAACTCCAACATCTAGCAATCCAATAATTTGGCATATAGCTTATGCAACTGTTTTTGATATAACTGAAAATGATGAATCAGTTAATGTATTAAAAACTGAAATGTCAACAGCTAAGAATAAGGTGGCAATAATAGAAACTAATTTAGACAGTATAACTCAAAGAATAAGTTCTACTGAAAGTAAAACACATTCTATAGAAACTACATTAGGTGGAAAAGCATCTAAACAAGAAGTTGCAGAAGTTAATAATAGAATTGCTACTATTAAAGCTAACTTAGATTCTATTACACAAAGAGTTTCTAATACAGAAAGTAAAACAAATAGCTTAGAAACAAATATAAATGGTAAAGCTAGTAAGCAAGAATTAACAGTAGTTAATAACAAAGTTACAGAAGTTACAGCTAGTTTGAATGGAATCACTCAAAGAGTAGGAAACACGGAAAGTAGAATAAATGCTTTAGATGGAAAAGTAGCTGGAGCTGTAACATTACAACAATTTACAGAATTCAAACAAAGCAATGATAAATTTAAATTTACTGTAGAACAAAGAAGTAGTGTATCAAATATACTTCCAAACAGTTCTTTTCATGGTGGAGATCGTGGGTGGCTTCATGGTGGAAATGAATTTTGGTCTGGTCCTTATAGTGGGTATGGATTTAAGGGAAGAATTACTGGTGCAATAAAAAATAGAGCAGCATATAACAATCCAGAAAGATACTTACAAACTCATAAAGCTTATAAAGTTAAAAAGAACACTACTTATACAATAAACTTCCATTATATTTGTGAAAAGAATGTTCAATCAATGGATGCTTTTGTTGTTTTAAGTGATACTGAACATGGTGATTATGCACAACCAATTTGTGTATTAACAGCTCAAGGTGGTTCTCAAAGTAATGCAACTGAAGAAAAACCATTTACATATAAATTTAATACAGGTAACCATGAGTGGGTATGGATTAGATTTGACCATAATGGAATGAAAAGTGGCGTTAATTGGGATGAATTTTGTTGGGTTTATGTTAGTGAAATTGGAATCTATGAAGGTGATGTCGGAGCTGTTAAGTGGACACCAAAAGGTGGAGAAGTTTATTCAGCTAACTATCAAATGGATGGTCTAGGATTCAAAGGGACTTTTGAAGATGGTACTTATGCATCTTTAGGTAAAGATGGACTTGAATGGTTTAACGCTGGTACTGGACATGCATATCATGCATTAACATACGTAACCTCATTCGACATTCCAATTGGTAATCCAGGTAAAGCATATATAAAACTACCAGCTGAATTTACTAAAAGAAGAAACTCTCTTAAATGGACAGTCGCATTAAGAGGATATTATTACTCAACAAGTGGCGATTTCTTCCCATTCCATATACATTGTACTGGTGGGAGGGATTATATAGAAAATGGACTTGTTGTATGTGAAGTTCAAGGTTACTGTAAAATACAAAATGCCCAAAATGCTGGTGATGTACAGTTTAGACCACTTACAGCTATGTTAATAGCTATAGCTTAAATAGAAAGGAGGGTTATTATGGATAATTCTATAAAAAACTTTGAAAATAAAGTTACTTTATTTTATTCTCAATCAACTGGAGATATAAAACTTCATGCTGGTGGAATACAAGATATGAGTTATTTTGGTCCTGAAAGAGATGACTATAATTATAAATTTATAGTTGTAGATAAAGATTATTATTTACTTAATAATTTAGAAAATTTTAAGGTTGAAAATGGAAAGTTAAAATTAAAAAGTAATAGTATATTAGCTAAATACATGTAGGAAGGAATAGACTATGGAAAATATATTTGATTATTTAAAGATGGGGATTGTAGCAATAGGAACTTTATTTACATGGCTATTAGGAGCATGGGATACCCCTTTAGTTATACTTATAGTTTTAATGTCTTTAGATTATATTACTGGTATTACTAAAGGTTATGTTAATAAAGATTTAAGCAGCAATATAGGACTTAAAGGAATAGCAAGAAAGGGAATTATTTTCACTATTCTTATAGTAGCTGTAATGTTAGACAGACTTTTAAATACAGGAAATTGGATATTTAGAACTTTGGTATGCTATTTTTACATAGCTAATGAAGGTATAAGTATTATAGAAAATGCAAGTAAACTAGGTGTACCAGTACCATCTAAATTAAAAAATGCGTTAATACAACTTAAAGAAGATAAAGAGGATCATAAGAAATTATGATTCTTTTTTTATAAATAAAATTAAGAAAGAAGGAATTAAAATGTTAAAAACAATTTTAAAATTAGTAATTAAAGTATTAGAAAGTAAATTACAAAAAAGTGGGTTAGAAGAAAAGATAATAAAAAATAAACAGTATATAGATGTAGCAAAGCAAGTGTGGAATGTAGTTGAAGAAAACTTTCGTATCACAGAATCAGTAGAAAAGAAATTAAGTTCTAAAGCTTATGAATTTGACAAAATGATGATGGATAAGTTTCCAGAGTTATCACCAACAGATGTAAAAGAATTAAGACAAAGTATTGCTGGAGAAGTTAATAAAGGAAAAGAGGCTGTTTTAGAAAATTCAGAGATATTAAAGAAGTTACAAGAAGAAAACCAAGAGCTTAAGTCTAAGAATATTGATTTAGAAAGTAAACTAGCTGCAATATCAAACTATGTGCCAGTGGAAAACAAATAGTTTATTAATGTAATAGATAGGACTAGAGATAGTCTTTTTTTATTGGCTTTAATTATAGAAATTTAAAAGAAAGAAGGAATTAATAATGCAAAGTAGAAACAATAATAATTTAAAAGGAATTGATGTATCAAACTGGAAAGGAAATATAAATTTTAAAAGTGTAAAAAATGATGGTGTAGAAGTAGTTTATATTAAAGCTACAGAAGGTAATTACTTTAAGGATAAATATGCTAAACAAAATTATGAGGGAGCAAAAGAGCAAGGATTAAGTGTAGGATTTTATCATTTCTTTAGAGCTAATAAAGGCGCTAAGGATCAAGCTAATTTCTTCATAAATTATTTAAATGAAATAGGAGCTGTTAATTATGATTGTAAATTAGCTTTAGATATAGAAACTACTGAAGGCGTAGGGGTAAGAGATTTAACTTCTATGTGTATAGAATTCTTAGAAGAGGTAAAAAGACTTACTGGAAAAGAAGTTGTTGTATATACATATACAAGCTTTGCAAATAACAATTTAGATAGTAGACTAGGTAATTATCCAGTTTGGATTGCACATTATGGGGTAAACACTCCAGGAGCCAATAACATATGGGATTCATGGGTTGGATTCCAATATTCAGAGAATGGAAGTGTAGCTGGTGTAAGTGGTGGATGTGATATGAATGAGTTCACTAATGGAATATTCATTGATTCAAATAATTTTACTTTAGACAATGCTACTACTAAAAATGTAAGTATTAAATTAAATATAAGGGCTAAAGGAACTACTAATTCTAAAGTAATTGGCTCAATATCAGCTGGCGAAACATTTAAAATAAAATGGGTTGATGAAGATTATCTTGGTTGGTATTACGTTGAGTATAATGGAATAGTTGGCTATGTAAATGCCGATTATGTAGAAAAGCTACAAATGGCTACTACTCATAATGTAAGTACTTTTTTAAATGTAAGAGAAGAAGGATCATTGAATTCTAGAATAGTAGATAAGATAAATGCAGGTGATATTTTTAGAATTGATTGGGTAGATGAAGATTTCATTGGATGGTATAGAGTAACAACTAAAAATGGTAAAGTAGGATTTGTTAATGCTGAATTTGTTAAGAAAATATAATAAAAAAGCTAGGTAGGTTAATCCTGCCTAGCTTTTTTTTTAAGTTATATATGTTTAAAACGTTAAAAAAAGTATCATAATCATAATAGTATTTATTAAGGAGGAATGAATTTGGAGTTGTTTTATAGCCTGTTAACATTAGCAGAACTATTATTATATTTTTTCATATTTTGTTTTGTTAGTTATATAGTTTTTAAATTTACAGAACAGTAAACTTTTGGATTTACAAAAATGTTATATAATGTTAATTGACATGGCGGATTTAAATGAATAACAAAAATAAAAAGTTGGTAGATATTCATTAGATAATAAAAATCTGAAATAGTTGAATTAAATAATTTATAAATTTATTCTAATTACAGGCATAATTCTAAAATTTTATACATATTTATATTACATTATTGTAAATATTGTAATATAATGTTAAAATAATTATTATAAATTTATTTATAATAAAATATCTATAACAATAAATATTTTATTATAAAGGGGGATTGAATTATGCAAGAGGAAAACAATATTTATTATTTCAGTGATTATGAACCATATAGAATAAATGGTGAAGAAAATAAAAAGTTTAGTAAAAGAACTGGCGGATATTTATTAGATTTAAAAGAAAACAAAGATTGTGGAGTCAACTATTTTAAAAAAATAATTATAAATGAATTCAAAGAAGTTACTAATTTAAATGAATTTGATATAATAACCATAGTTCCCAGAAGTGAAGCGGGAGAATTTAGAGATGGAATGATAAGACTTGCACAAAGTATTGAAAATGAATTTGATAACATTAAATTTGTTTTTTGTTTAAATAGAAGAATAAGTGTACCTAAAAAGGCTAATGGGGGTCCAAGGTCATTACAATTAGAAAAAGACACAATAGAAGCAACCAATGTAGAAATATTTGAAAATAAAAATATATTATTATTCGATGATGTTACAACAACTGGAACTTCTTTAGAAAGTTGTAGAGAAATTTTAATAGAAAATGGAGCTAACGATGTTGTATGTTTAGCGTTAGGCAAGACTGTAAATCATCATATTTAGGAGACTTTTAATGGATAAATTATTAATTTTAACAATGTTATGCTTACAAAAAGTAAGTAGAAAAACTATAGTAAAAATAAGTAAAAGTTTTGATCTTAAAAATAGTAGTATTGATAACCTGAAACAAATACTAATTGAATCAAAAAACTTTAAAATAACCATACCTAATTTTAGCGATGAAGATTTAAAAACAGCAAAAGATAAAGCAGCAAGTATTATTAGTAAAAGTAAGGAGCTTAGAATTGGAATTTTAACAATGTTGGATGATAGATTTCCTAGAAGATTAAAAGAAATTTCTGATCCACCAGTTATTATTTTTTATAAAGGAAATTTAGAATGCCTTTTTGAAGAAAAATCAGTTGCTATAATTGGGACGAGAAAGCCAACGGCTCTTGGAGTTGAAATAGCTCAAAAATTAGGAGCGGATTTTGGAGAGAATGGATATGTTGTTGTAAGTGGCTTAGCTAAGGGATGTGATGAATTAGCACATAAAGGGTGCGTAGATAAGAATGGGCGTAGCATAGCAATTTTACCTGGAGGATTGGATAAAGTTTATCCTGCTTCAAACAAATGGTTGGCAGAATCTATTTTAGAAAAGGATGGTTTACTTTTAAGTGAATATCCAATAGGAGAAAAACCATTTAAAAATAAATTTGTAGAAAGAGATAGATTACAAAGTGCATTAAGTCAATGTGTAATAGTTGTAGAAACTGGAGTCATTGGAGGAACAATGCACACAGTTGGTTTTGCACAAGAACAAAATAAAATCTTAGTATGTTACAAACATCCACCTAAATATCAAAATGAAAAGCAAACCTTAGGAAATCAAAAACTTATTAAATTAAATAAAGCTTTTGGAATATATACTAAAAATGATATATTAAGAGTAAAAAATGAAATATCAAAAAAAATAAATAAAAATAAAGAAGATAATAAATATAAAGAGGAAGTAGTTATACAGGAGAGGTTTATATGATGGGTAAAATAAAGGGGATAATTTTTGACTTGGATCAAACATTAATTGATTCAAGCAGTGCATTAGAATTACGTAGAAATAGAGAGTGGAGAAATGTATATAAGTTAATACCAAACTTTACTGATTATCCATATATTAGCGAATTAATGGAAGAATTAAAATCAAAAAATATTAAAGTATGTGTTGTAACATCAAGTCCACGATCTTATTGTGAAAAAGTACTGAATAATTTTGGATGGAATTTTGTAGAAACCGTATGTTATCATGATACTACTAGAAGAAAACCTCATAGAGAACCTATGGACAAAGCTTTACAACTATTAAGCTTAAAGCCTAATGAAGTTGTATCTGTAGGTGATGATATTAATGATATGATTTCATCTAATAGTGCAGATATAGTTAGTATTGGAGTTACATGGGGAATAAATAATTCTAACGTAGCTAATGAAGCTGATTATGTTTTTGATAACACAAAAGATTTTCGAGAATTTATATTAAAAAATATTTAAAATTTTAATAGTATGCCGATTGCATACTATTTTTTTATATTTACATGAGAACATATGTTCTGTATAATTATAGTAAAGCTAGATGAAAAGAGGTTTTATTATGGTTAAAAATACTATGCTTAAACCACCAATAGTAAGAATGGGGGGGAAGTCACGATTAAGAAAAACAATAATAGACATGATGCCAGAACATACTTGTTACGTGGAGCTTTTCTTTGGAGCAGGATGGGTTTATTTTGGGAAAGAATCATCTAAAGTAGAAGTTATAAATGATATAGATAAGGAACTTATAAATCTATTTAAAATGATTAAATATCATGGACCAGAAGTTGAAAGAATGCTAGAGTATGAATTTTCAGGAAGAGATATATTTGAAGAATATAAAAATTGTACTATTAAACAACTAACAGAAATTCAAAGAGCTGTTAGATTTCTATATATAATAACTCAAAGTTTCGCAGGTAAGGGTGGTAACTATGGTTATGGATCAACTAGGAAACCATCACAACAAATATTTATATTAGAAACATTAAAAGATATTAGAAAAAGATTATCTAATACATATGTTGAGAATTTGTCATTTGAAAAAGTAATAGATAAATATGATAGGGATTATAGTCTCTTCTTTATAGATCCACCTTATTTTGAAACTACAGGATATCAAGCTAAATTTGGAGAAGAAGAACATTTACTATTGTTGGATAAGTTAAAATCCTTAAAAGGGAAGTTCATATTAACAATAAATGATCATCCAAAGATAAGAGAATGGTATAAAGACTTTAATATCAAAGAAACAGAAGTATTATATTCAGTTTCAAGAGAAATTCAGGCAAGAAAAAAGAATAAAGAATTAATAATAAGAAATTTCTAATGTTTTGGGAATAGCAATTCTGTACTAGTTCAAGTTATAGACAAGCTAATTCAAAACATGTAAAATTAATATGGCCACTAGATATTGGTAATCTAATGGCTATATAGTAGAGATTTCTTTGTACCTCTATTATATAGTTTATAAAATTTAAATACAATACTAACTTAAGGCAAGGTGATATTTTAGTGAATATTAATAAACTTAGAATAGAGAGATTAACTACTTTAGATATTGATTTTAAAAGAGTTAAGAATATTGTGAAAAACAATTATGAATATGAGGTTGAAGAAGATACCTTTGATGAGTTTTTTGAAAATATAGATGATTACACTGATATAGATCAAAATGAATTATTAAGTATTTTAGAAAAAGAATATTATAAAAAGATGTCAGTATTATCAATGAGAAAAATGAAAAAGGGAGCTGAATTCCCTGTTTGTGAAGAAATTTTAAATCCTACATTTGCTACTTATTTTAAGCAAATAAATAATATTAATTTTATTGATGATAAAGAGCATTTTGAGGGAATAAATGAATGCTATAAAGTAGTATCATATAAAGAAATTATTAGTGAAGAGTCAATTAAGTGTGTAGATTTAAAGATAGCTTGCGTAAGAACATTTATAAAAAAAGTAACTCTTGAAAATGGAGTTGTTGAAGATGAAGAAATTGAGGTTTTTGACTGTGCTAGATTTTTCATAGATTTAGATAATAAAAGAATATATATGTTCTATAATGAATGGCCGGCTGGTATGTCTATAGAAAAGAATGGTTATACCGAAAAGAAACAGTTTTTTTATGACTTATTTAAAAGTGCTACTAGAGGTAACATATTAAGTTTTGTATTAAGTGATAAACTAACAGAATATTTCCAAGAATATTATAATGATTTATCCGAAGGCAAGAGTAAAAAGGTTATTAGTTATATTGAAGCCTCTTCTGTAGATGAAAAAGTTAAAGTATTAAAGAGTATTAATTATGAATATAAACACAAACCTAAAGCAATTGATGCCATAAAGGATGCAATTGATAATGACAATTATCACATTGCCGTGATTGAATGTTTAGTATCGGGTAGATTAGTAAAGATTAAAGATAATGGATCAATTTCTGTAAATGATGCTGGTGTTTGTAAGGAGGTACTTGAATATGTGTGTAGAGAGTTTATTGGACCAAATAAATGGCTTGACTACTGTTGATGAGGATTATAAAGTTATCATAGAAAAATTTTGTGATAAAAAGGAAAATACTTTTTCAATTATGTACTTTTTAACGAATACTAATATAGAAAAAAATAAAATTTATACAGTGTTTCATGTTTTATTGGATTTGAATATTATAGGAATGAGAGAATACTCTAAATGTCCACATTGTATGAATTTACAAGCTATAAATAATGATAACTTGATTAAATGCAATAGATGCAAAAAAGAATATTATATTAATTATGTTATTGAAAAGTTTTATTTAAAGGAATATTAATTATAATGAGAACTTGTAAAGAAATATTAAATAAAATATATTGTTTTTTTAAGAAAAAGTGGTTAATTATTTTAATAATCGCAATTTCAGTTATAATATTTATAAATTATTCGTACTATTTACAAGATGAAAGTAACTATAAAAGTTATCCACCATTAATATCTTTATTTAACTTAATAGATATAGTTTCAATTAAAGTTGACATTTTTTTTAATAATGTAATAAGTACATTTAAAGAGGCATTAGTAATAAAGTGGTTAATGTTTTTCATAGCAGCTGTTTACTTAGCTATTAAATTAGATTTGAATAAATTATTTTCTAATATTGATGAGTTTTCACTTAATGGACTAAAGGTAAGTATGAAAGCTCAAGAAAAGATAGAAGAAGAGGAAGAGAAGAAAAGTCAATTAGAAAAAGAAGAGAATAAAGATAATATTGATAAAATTGAAACTATAGATAATAAGATAGAAATTATGAAGTTATTAAGAGATAATCCTTATATAGCTGGAATAATTGATAGGTGGATAAATAAAAATGTTAAAAAAACATCAATACCTATAAGTACTTTGAAGACAGAGATTGGAGATTTAAAAATACTCGATGAGTTATTTGAATACTATATAAAAGGTACATCTATTGTTTTAACTGGTTTGAAAAAAGAATCTATGAGTAAAATAATAGAAGTATACCATGAGATTTTTGATAGTAAATAAAGACTAAGTTTTATTTGGTCTTTATCTACTATCAAAATTAATCATATTAATATTTAGAAAATTCTATCTTTAAATATGAATAATTTTTATAATATAATACAATAAATGTAATTAAAATAAAAGACTAGAAAAAATTCTAGTCTTTTATTTCGTCAAAAAAACGTCAAAAATTAGTTTCTTTTTCTTTCGATATATTTATAGTGATTTAAAGTTATAATAGTATTGAAAGTTAGTATTCATGTCGTTTTTTATATTAATCTCTATTTTATTATAACATAGAAAACTTACAAATATGTAAGAATGATATTTCGCTATAAATGGCTAGAAATAAAGGATTTATATTGAATCGTCAAAAGTTTCGTCAAAAATAAATTTAAAAAATATTTTCTATAATAGAATGTGCTTTATTAAACATATCATTATTGACATGAGAGTATACTTTCATAGTTTGTTCTACTGAATGACCTAATATTTTTGCAGCAGTTTTAAAATCAACTCCATTAGCAATTAATTTAGTAGCGTATGTGTGTCTTAATTCATGAAGAGAAATGTTGAAACCATATTCTTTTAAAAGTATGTTTACTCTTGAAAGAATAGTGTTTTTACTTTTAAAATTGAAAACTCTATTATCTATATTTATTATAGTTTTATATTTTAATAGTTCTTCAGAAACTGAATTAGAAATGGGAATAATTCTAATTGAATTTTTACTTTTAACACTACCTAATCCCCATGAATTATCTTTTAGTATTTTCCATTGTTTATTAACACTTATTAGACAATTATTAAAATCTATATCATTCCATGTTAAACCTAGAATTTCACCGATTCTCATACCTGTATTAACAGCTAAATATACTACTAGATAATATTTATTATTTTTAAATTTTAATAATAAATCGTTAATTTCATCATCATTCAGTGCCTTTTTCTTAGTTGGTATTGGTTTACCTATTTTTATATATTTACTCGGAACTTCATCTAGTATATTGTATTTAAATTTTGCACATAAAAATATGCTATTTAATATTTTTAAATAATATCTTATTGTATTATTATTAAGATGTTCCTTAGTCATATTATCTATTAATTTTTGTATATCTAAGTTAGTTATTTTGCAAAGTTCTTTGTCATTTAAATCTTGAAACCTATGAAGCACTGTTACTAAGCCGTCTATTGTCTTAGGTTCTTTATATAGCTTTTCGTGCTCTAGGTACATATCTGAAAAAGCTTTAAAAGTTATTTTCCCAAAACTATTATTGCTTGTTTTTATATTTTTCTTTAAATCTTGTAGCATCTTTTCAGCAATAGGTTTAGCTTCTTTTTTTGTCTTAAATCCTTGTTTAGATTTTTGCCTCCATTTTCCATTGTAATCCTTATAGCTTATTATAAATTGCCATCCTTTATCTTTTTGCCTATAAGTTACGTTATACTCCATATCTAACACCTCTTTAAAATTAAAATAAAATTTTTGAATGCGAATATATGTTCTATAAAATCTATAAAATAAACAGTTGAAAATCAACTGGTTAAAACATTTTACATATTCCTAATGATGGAATAAAGTATATTATGTAATTATCAATTTTATACATAACGCCATATTTAGCTCTGTAATAATCAATTGCTTCATCAAAGTATTCTTTAGTTACACCTAAAAAATCAGCTATTTCAAAAGCAGTTCTACAATTATTTTCAAAAGCGTTAATTAATCCAACTAAACCAACAGCTTTATCAAACCCCCAGCGCCTGGCAACTAATTCTTGTTTTTTATTACATATTTCAGTTTGATTAGTAATATCACCTAAATTTTTAATATAGTGTCCAAGTTCTTCGGCTAAAATACATGTTTTTTCTTTGGTATTTATATTACTATTAATAACTATTATATTATCAACGCATTTTCCGCAAGGTTTATCTGTGCCAAGATCAATTTCAATGACCTTAGCACCATGACATTCGGCTTCATACATTAATCTTTCGTATTTAGTCATATAAACCCACCTAACTTATTTGAGATTTTTTAAAGCTTCATTTATTTTTTCATTCATTAAAGCTTTTTCTTCATCAGTTAAATTGTCATCATGACAAGCTACTAAATAAGGAGTTTTTTGATTTTCTATTAGAGTAGCAGCAAATTCAGTATCTAAAGAATACTTAGGCATTTCTAATAAATC
>SKEE01000634.1_pt1 | contig 37744 bp, 29 predicted proteins | sample 4826661 | NCBI WGS metagenome assembly SKEE01 (sample SAMN11008817, study PRJNA524170) | human gut metagenome | biome: Human fecal sample; material: Feces; isolation source: fecal sample from pouch patient p20 | host: Homo sapiens | place: Israel: Tel-Aviv | collected 2016-11-14
GTTCTTCCGGCGTCGGCCGAGCAACGCGCTCCGAACCGCCAGACGGTGCGAGGTGGTACGGATCGTCAGTCAGAAGCGACGGGTCGGCAGCCGCACGTGACATGCGCATGCCGCGCAGATCGTTGAGCGGGTCCTCCCCCGTGTAGTCCCAGCGGACGACGCCCGCGCCCTGGGCAGGCGTGCCATCGCGGCTGATCTCTCCGTACGTGGTGACAACCTTCGTCGACAGAGCGATCGGGTTTGCCCACGCGTCGCCCGGACGGTACACGCCGTACTCGGTCTCGGTACCAATAATGCGTTCGCTGCTCATTTCACCGTTCCAATCGGCTTCACGCTGATGATTTCCGGAGCCAGCCCGCTGGTGCGCGCCCAGTCTTCCGGCGAGGAGGTGGCCGCAAGTTCGAGAGACTCGTTCATCTCCTCGTGGACCCCGCGCAGCAGATGATCCATGCTCAGGCCAGTAGAGGCACCCGTCAACGCGTCCTTAATCGCGTACTTCTTGGCGCGTTCGACGATTCCGGCAATGAGTGCGCCGGACACGAGGTCGGACAGGTAGATGCGCTTGTGGTCACCATTCACCAGGGTTGCGAGGAAGAGCGCAGTCGTCTCATTGCGTGCGTAGAGCGCATCGACAGCGCGCTGGCTCATGCCCGCCACGGCCTCGTTGATGCCACCGAAACGCTCGATTTCCGAGGCGTGGATCGGCACCTGGGGCGTCAAATACTTCGAGAAGATGTCGAGGGCACCCGCGCGGTCGGGACGATCCACGCGGATGCGCACGTCGAGGCGGCCGGGTCGCAACACAGCCGGATCGATCATGTCCGCGCGGTTGGATGCGCCGATCACCATCACATTGTCGAGTGATTCCACGCCGTCGAGTTCGGAGAGGAACTGGGGCACGATCGTGGTCTCCACGTCGGAGGAGACGCCGGAGCCGCGGGTGCGCAGCAGCGAATCCATTTCGTCGATGAAAACGACCACCGGATTGCCGTCCGCGGCGCGTTCGCGGGCGCGCTGGAAGATCAGGCGAATCAGCCGTTCGGATTCGCCGACGTATTTGTTGAGCAGTTCCGGGCCCTTGACGGACAGGAACACGCCTTTAACGCGGGTTTCGGCCGGGCTGATCGAGCCGTCGCCGTTCGTATCGTAACCCCCCTCGCACAGGGCGTTCGCCACGGCCTTGGCAATCATCGTCTTGCCGTTGCCGGGCGGGCCGTACAGCAGCACGCCCTTCGGCGGCTTCAAATCGTAACGCTCAAACAGCGCACGATGCTGGAACGGCAGTTGGACGGCGTCCCTGATACGACCAATCTCACTATCCAAGCCGCCGATGTCGGCGAACGTGACGTCCGGGGTCTCCTCCAGCACCAGATCCTTGTCGCCCTCGGCGGGCAGCACTTCGATGGCGAGGCGGACGGACGGATCGACGATAATACGGTCGCCCTGATTGATGCCCGCATACGCGAGCGCGCCGGAACGGCGGATGAGCACGGGATTGCCGGAGGCGTCGGTAACGATCAGTCGACCGTCGTCAAGTACCTGCTTGACACTGCGAATCTGGCCCACGGTGTCAGCATCGCGCTGCTCGACCAGCACGAGCTTCTCGTTGAGCATCACGGTGGCCCCGGCGGTCAGGCGGGCGGCGTTGACGTTGGAGGCCACAGGCACCACCATGCGGCGGGTGCCGGAAATGACTTCGGCCGACGCGTGCTGGATGCCGTCTTCATCGGTGCGGGTGGAATCGACCTTGACCATGGTGGCGAAGGTGAGCGGCGGCTGAGCGAGCTGGGCGAGCTGTGACTTCGCCTTGGTCAGTTCCTTGCCGGCGCGGCTCAGCGCTTCGGCGAGCGCATGGTTCTTGGCCATCAGGCGATCGTTCAGCGCGGCGAGATCTTCGGTGTCGCTCATGCGGGTTCTTCGCTTCCCTTCTATCCGGGATTTTCGGCAACTTATGGCAGTCGGCAGACCCTATTCGTTGCCGTCGGCGGATTTCCTGTTACGTATAACAGTACGCACTTTTCGCACCACGAACCATACGATGACCACAATCACGGCCGCGATGACCACGTCCTCGAACACGCCGAGCGCGCCTTGAATCGAGCACCACTGGTCGCCGAGCAGGTAACCGGCGGAAACGAGGATGGTGTTCCACACGGCCGAGCCGAGCAGGGTCCAGCCGGTGAAGTGCAGGAAGTTCATGCGGTTGAATCCGGCGGGAATCGAAATCAGCGAGCGTACCACGGGAATCACGCGGCCGATGAGCACCGACCATGTGCCGTATTTGGTGAACCAGTCGTTGGCTTTGCTCACGTCTTTGCGGCTGACGCCGGGGATTTTGTCTGCCGCGAGATTGATGCGATGCAGGCCCACCCAGCGGGAGATGCCGTACAAGGTCCAGGCACCCAGTACGGAGCCGATGGTGGCCCAGATGATTGCGCCCGGCAGACTCAGGGTGCCGCGTGCGGCGGTGAAGCCGGAGAGCGGAAGGATGACTTCGGACGGGATGGGCGGGAAGATGGATTCGAGGGCGATGGCCAAGGCCACGCCGATACCGCCGATGGTTTCCATCAGCATGATCAGCCAGTCGGTGATGGTGCCGATCAGGCCGGGTTCGGTGGTGGTGCAGATGGGTGTGGGGTCGGTTGCAAGAATAGTGGCGGCTGCCATGGAAAAACTCATAGAGGGCATTGTCCCAAGGTTTTCCCAGAATCAGAAGCATGACGCAAGAAGATGTGCATTTTGTTGACAAGTCCGCCGAGAGCGAAGTTGGGAGCCCGGTTGGTTCTGCGGTTTCTGTGCCGACGCTGAGCGAGCCCGGCCTGCTGGTTATGGATGTGGACTCCACGCTCATTGACGAAGAGGTTATCGACGAGTTGGGCGTGGTGGCTGGCTGCGGTGAGGAGATTGCCGGAGTGACCGCACGCGCCATGCGCGGCGAACTGGAGTTCTGCGACGCCTTGCGCGCTCGTGTGGCGCTGCTGAAGGGGCTGCCGGTTTCCGCGTTCGATACGGTGCATGACAAGCTGCATTTCACCAAGGGTGCGCTGGAGCTTATCGACACGCTGCATGAACACGGTTGGAAGGTCGGCGTGGTGTCCGGCGGCTTCCATGAAGTGGTCGATATGCTGGCGGCCGAGGGCCATATCGACTATTGGATTGCCAACCGGCTTGAGGTTGCCGATGGGTGCTTGACCGGCAAGGTGCTCGGCGAAATCGTGAGCAAGACCGTGAAGTTGCACGCCTTGCAGACATGGGCGGACCGTTTGGGTATTCCGATGAGCCAGACCGTGGCTGTGGGCGATGGCGCCAACGATATTCCGATGATTCAGGCCGCCGGTCTGGGTCTCGCGTTCTGTGCCAAGCCAAAGACCCAGCTCGCCGCCGACAAAGCCATCAACGACCGCGACCTAACCCACGTACTCGATTACCTGCGCCGGTAAAATTTTACCGACCTCGGCTCCGGCACTTATAGTTGAGCCATGACTACTTCAGGCGCAGAACAGTTGACGCTTGCGGGGCTGGCTCCCCGCAAGCGGCGTAAACGTGCGCCTGCGGAGCATACGCCGGCCGAGCAGCATCCCATAGCGCAAGTCGTGCTGAATGTGCAGGCGCTCCACCTCGGTCAGACATTCGATTACTTCATTGATGAAAAAGACAGCGAGGCCGCACAACCGGGTGTGCTGGTGCGCGTGCGGTTTGGCGGTCAGAGGGTCAGCGGCGTGATCTGGGCACGCACCGATACCAGTGATACGCCGCGCTCTTCGATTCGCTATATCGAGCGAGTGCTAAGCCCCGATGTACTGGTTCCCGCTTCGATGCGCGAGGATATCGGTCTGGTTGCCAAAGCCTATGGCGGCACACGGGCCAATATTCTGCGTTTCGCCGTGCCACCGCGCGTGGCCAAGGTGGAGACCGAGCAGCGGTTGGCCGCGTCGTTCCGTCGGCCGGTCGGCGGCTCATTGCCGGATAATACGCAGGGTGGTTTTGCCGGGCGTGGCACCAATCCCGATGGGGCCAAACCTGCTGGCTCTACCTTTGCCGTTGCCAGTACCGTTTCGGAGGGGGCTGCGCAGGGGTATCGTCGTCTGACCGCCAATTACGCCGACGTCAATGTGCTTCATGATGCGCTTACCGGTCAGCGTTTCCAATCTTTTGTGTTTGATTCGCTGCCCGGTGCACAGGAGTGGCAACGGAACATGGCATGGATGGTGGCCACTGCGCTGAGTGCCGGTAAAGCTGCCGTGGTTGAATTGCCCACCATGCGCGAGGTCGAAGACCTGATGCCTATGCTGCGCAATTATGGGCTCAAACCGTTCGCCCCTGCTCCGGCCGGCGGCTGGGTGGGCGACGTCGCCGTGCTTAACGCGGAGACCATGCCCGCGGCCGACCGGTATCGCACCTATCTGGCTGTGGCGTTGGGCCAGGTGAAGGTGGTGATCGGCACCCGTGCGGTGATGTATGCGCCGGTTGAAGGCCCGGCGCTGTTCGCCATTCTGGAGGATGCCGCCTATCAGAACATGGACGGTATGATGCCATATCCACAGGCCCGTGGCGTGATGCGGCTGCGCGCCAAGTCCCATGACGGCGTGTTCGTGGCCATGGCCAATGCGCGCACCCCGCAAAGCCAGTGGGAAAACACCGGTCCAGGTACAGTGGAGACCCCAGTGAGCGGCTATTCCACCACAATTCATCCGCTCGCCTCGCCGCTGAAGGACGCCACTCCTTGGGTGCGTTGGCTCAATCGCGATGAACTTGCGCGTCTTGCCGACCCGTCCATCGGGGCGCGCGTGCCGCATACGGCCGTCCGCGTGCTATCTAAGGCTTTGGAGAGCGGCCCCGTGCTGCTGTCCATTCCGCAAGACAGCGTCAGTGAGACTCTGAGTTGTGCGAAATGCCATCGTCAGGCGCGTTGTGCCAAGTGTTCTGGACCGTTGCAACTACCGGCCGACCGCCGGGATTCCACACCGCGATGCCGCTGGTGTGGGGCTGCTGCCATCAATTGGAAGTGCCCGGGCTGTGGGCATGAACGTATGCGTGTGGTGCGCGTGGGTGCTGCAGGCACTGCGGCTGAACTGGCCGGATTGTTCCGCGGCGTGCCAGTAGTTTTGTCCAGCAAGACGCAGGGCTTGGTGCGCGATGTGGCTTGTCAGCCGATTATCGTCATCGCCACTCCCGGTTTCGAACCGCGCGTGCGTCCGGTCAGTGCCGAGCAGGGATCGGCTGGCCATGAGTATCGTGCCGTGGCCGTGCTCGACGCTTGGACCAGCTTGTATGCGTTGGGCGTGGATGCTCGCTTGGATACATTGACCGCGTGGATGCGTGCGGTGTCGTTGTGCGCGCCGCGTTCCCGTGGCGGCCAGGCGTTGATTCTCGGCGAAACCGACCCGGCCATCGCCCAATCGCTGATGCTCTGGGATTCGAGGATTCTTGCAGCCAAGGATCTTGAGGAGCGTGTGGAGACCGGTATGCCGCCGGCCGTGGCCGCCGCCTGCGTATGGGGACGCCGTGATGCGGTGATGACGCTGATGCAGCGTATCGGCGCGCTGGGCGGCGATTGGACGGCCTGCGGCGAGCTGCCCGGCATGTTGGGCCCGGTGCCGATCGCGCAACCGGACACGGTCGACGCCCGGGAGCTCGAAGCCACGGACGACCGGGTGAAGGCAGTAATCCGTGTGCCGCAGAGTCGGCGAGCCGAGCTGGCGGCCCGACTGCACCGGGAAACCGCTCGTCATGTGGCGTCCCGCGAACCCGGCGAGCTTCGCTTCCGAGTAGATCCCAAGGACCTGATCTAATCGTCTTCAACACGTGAAACGATAATTACAGAACGAACATCGCTAGAAGGAGGACACTATGAAGGGTTGGCCTGGAGAGCCGGATATGGATTACGACGTGCTGGTCGCGGATGGCGAGGCCGCTGCGAACGCCGGCAAGCCGATCACCGACGTGATCTTCGATTTCGGCAACGTGCTGATTTACTGGGATCCGGTCGCCGTGCTCATCCCCCGCTACAGCCAGAAGACCATCGACGAATTCCTCGACAACGACATCTCCGGCTTCTACGATGTCAACGACCTGATGGACGGCGGCACCAGCACCGACGAGGCCATCGCCATCATGCGCCGTGACAAGGGCGATAAGTGGGCGGACATCCTCGACTACTACATCAAGAACTTCCGCGACTCCCTGACCGGCATCGTGCCGGGCGCGCGCGTGCTGGTCAATGACCTGAAGGCCGCCGGCATCGGCGTGTGGGGCCTGAGCAACTGGGAATCCAGTCTGTTCCACGTGGCCGAGGAACAGTGCGATATTCTGCAGCAGCTTGATGGCAAGCTCGTCTCCGGTTTTGTCAAGCTGCGCAAGCCGCACAAGGAAATCTACGAGGCCGCGTTGAACCAGTTCGGCATCAAGGCCGATGGCGCGTTGTTCATCGACGACAAGGCCATGAACATCGTCGGCTCGAATGCGGCCGGCATCCGTGGCGTACGTTTCCAGGATCCGGTCAAGCTGCGTGAACTGCTCATCGCCAATGGCGTGAACATTCCGGCCGTGCAGTGAGCATCGACATTTCAAGGAGGACCATGCTCAAACTCGTGTTCGCCGGCACCCCCGACGTGGCGGTGCCCTCGCTCAAGGCCTTTGCCGCCGACCCACGTTTTGATGTGGTCGGCGTCATTACCCGCCCCGATGCGCCTACCGGTCGCGGCCGCAAGCTCACGCCCAGCCCGGTCAAGGCGACGGCTCTGGAGCTCGGGTTGCCCGTCATCGATCTCAAACCCCGCTCCCCCGAATTCATGGAGGCGCTGAACGACCTGCATGCGGATATCGCCGCTGTCATCGCCTATGGCAATATCCTGCCCAAGAACGTGCTTGATGCGGTGCCCATGGGCTGGTACAACCTGCATTTCTCCAACTTGCCGAAGTGGCGTGGCGCCGCTCCCGCCCAGCGTGCGATTTGGGCGGGCGACCCGACCACCGGCGCCGACGTGTTCAAGGTCGGCGAGGGTTTGGACGATGGCCCGATCGTCGCTTCCCTGACCATCGAACTGACCGGCCGTGAGACCTCCGGCGAACTGCTTGACCGTCTGGCCGAAGAAGGCGCGCCCATGTATGTGGATGCTCTGGCCGCCGTCGGCGAAGGCACCGCCACATTCACCGCGCAGCCGGCCGAGAGCCTGGAATATGCGCACAAGATCACGGTGGAGGACGCCCGCATCAGTTGGACGGACGAGGCCGAGGCCATCGACCGCCAGATTCGCGCCTGCACGCCACATCCCGGGGCATGGACCGAACTGTTTGCGGAAGGGCCAATCGCCGATAATGACGAGTCAACCGCTAAATCCCTCGCCCTGCATATTCTCGCCGCACAACCGGCCGACCAGTCCAATCCCAACACTCCGGCCGAGCTTCAGCCCGGCGAGCTGAAGGTGGGCAAGAAGAACGTGTGGGTTGGTACCGGCAGCACGCCGCTGGAACTCACCCAAGTCAAGGCGCAGGGCAAGAAGGCCATGCGCGCCGCCGACTGGGCCCGAGGCGCGCGCCTCTCCCCCGCCGCCTGCGTGCGATAACAAGCAATATCGCTCCCGCCCGGAAGCACAGCAAAAAGCCCGGCATCTTCGCGAGGAAGATACCGGGCTTTTCAGCTATGCAATCGGCGATCAGTCGAGACCGGAGAGCTTGTTGATCAGCTCCGGGTCACGCGTCGCACCCTTGTCGGCCGAGCGGGCGAAGGCGGCGTACGCCTTCAGCGCCTGGGAGACGTGGCGGTTGCGGTGAGCCACGTAGCCGTCGCCAGCCTCAAGCTCGCGACGACGCTCGTCCAGCTGCTCGTCAGTCAGTTCGACGTTCACGGAACGGGCTTCGATATCGATATCGATGATGTCGCCGTTCTTGATAAGCGCCACCGGTCCCTTATTGGCAGCCTCAGGCGCCATGTGGCCGATGGCCAGACCGGAGGAACCGCCGGAGTAGCGACCGTCGGTGAGCATGGCGACCTGCTTGCCGATGCCCTTGCCCTTGACGAAGGAGGTCGGGTACAGCATTTCCTGCATGCCCGGGCCACCCTTCGGGCCTTCGTAACGAATCACAAGCGCCATGCCGGGCTTCAGGGTGTCGTTCAGAATGACCTCGATGGCCTGCTCCTGGGAGTCGACCACCAGAGCCGGTCCACGGAACTTCCAGATCTCCGGCGGAACACCGGCGGTCTTGACCACGCAGCCGTCGGGGGCCAGGTTGCCGCGCAGCACGGCGAGGCCGCCTTCGTGAATCTCCGGGTGGTTGATGTCGTGGATGGCGCCGTTGGCGCGGTCACGGTCGAGCGAATCGAACAGGGTGGTGTGGGTCCACGGCTCCGGGGAGATGATGTGGCCAGGAGCGGCCTTGTACATCTGCTGGGCTTCCTCGGTGCAGGTCGGGCGCATGATGTCCCAATCGGCCAGCTTGGCTTCCAGCGTCGGATAGTCGATGGAGTGCACGTTGGTGTGCAGCTTGCCGGCGCGGTCGAGCTCGCCGAGGATGCCGGTGATGCCGCCGGCGCGGTGCACGTCGGAAATCTCCCACTTGCCGGACGGCGAGGCCTTACAGATGCACGGCACGGTGTGGGAAATACGCTCGATGTCGTCCAGGGTGAAGTCCACGTCGGCGGACTGGGCCATGGCGAGGATGTGCAGCACGGTGTTGGTGGAACCGCCCATGGCCACATCCATGGTCATGGCGTTCTCGAAGGCTTCCTTGGTGGCGATGGAGCGCGGCAGCACGGAATCGTCGGAATCGTCGTAGTACTGGTGGGCGATCTTGACGACCTGCTTGGCGGCACGCTCGAACAGGTCCTTGCGGTAGGAGTGGGAGGCGAGGATGGTGCCGTTGCCGGGCAGGGCCAGGCCGATGGCCTCGGTCAGGCAGTTCATCGAGTTGGCGGTGAACATGCCGGCGCAGGAGCCGCAGGTCGGGCAGACGGTCTTCTCATAGTTGAGCAGTTCCTCATCGGAGACGCTGTCGTCAGCGGTGGCGTACATCACGTCGATAAGGTCGGTGCTCTTGACGGTGCCGTCGGCGAGCACCGTGGTGCCGGCCTCCATCGGGCCACCAGAGACGAACACGGTCGGGATGTTGAGGCGCAGGGCGGCCATCAGCATGCCCGGCACGACCTTGTCGCAGTTCGGGATGCAGATGAGTGCGTCGGCACAGTGCGCGTTGCACTGGTATTCGACGGTGTCGGCGATGATGTCGCGGGAGGGCAGGGAGTAGAGCATGCCGGTGTGACCCATGGCGATGCCGTCGTCCACGGCCATCGTGTTGAACTCGCGCGGGATGCCGCCAGCTTCCTTGATAGCCTCGGAAACGATGCGGCCGACCTTGTTGAGGTGGACGTGGCCGGGCAGGAACTCATCGAACGAGTTGGCGATGGCGATGATGGGCTTCTTGCCCATGTCGTCTCCGTTGACGCCCGCAGCACGGTAGAGGGCTCGGGCGCCTGCAAAGACGCGCCCTGACATAATTTTTGCAGATCGCATTTCAGTCATGGTTCTATTCAAGCCCTTGTGAGGGACACGCCACTTGTCAAGAGTCGAATAATGGAATTTGCAAAAGCGTAACGTTTCTCACACATATTTTTGGAATACATTCCTCCACTGGAAGTCTGGCGGAGGTCCGGCAGAAGTCCCCCCAAACGGCTACACTTGCTTCGGTTGAGATAGATTTTCCAATGTCTGGAGATAAGAACAATGGCTTTTGGTACTGACCCGACACCCGACGGTCTTGCGAACCCGCCGATCGACGACCTGATGAAGCACGCCGATTCCAAGTACGCGCTGGCCATTTTCGCCGCCAAGCGCGCACGCCAGATCAACTCCTACTTCACGCAGCTCAACGAGGGCCTGCTGCAGAACATCGGCCCGCTGGTCGAATACCAGAACAATGAGAAGCCCCTGTCCATCGCCTTCCGCGAAATCGACGAGGGCCTGCTTGAGGAGACCTTGGGCGAGGACGACGCCAACGAGGGCAACTGATCGATTCCGACAATTCGTTTGGATTGTTTGGACAGTTCGTCGCCGAATGATGGTGTGAGAGTTCTCTCACAACTGATTTTGAGCGACACGCTTGCCTGAGTTATCGCAATCGGCTATAACTCAACATCGGGAGCGAATAAGACGTAAGGCTCGCGCCACCGCGCTGGTTGGCACGAGCCTTTAGTTATGCCCGCTTCCACAGTGACAAGTAAAAATTGACACCGTATCATTGTGCCTCGCATCCCGCGGGGCGATAAGTCCTGAAGAAAGGGATGATATGACAGAAGAACATCGGCTTATTTCCGCCGAATCCGTGACCGAAGGCCACCCTGACAAGGTCTGCGATCAAATCTCCGACGCCATTCTTGATGATTTGCTGGCCCAGGATTCGTCCAGCCATGTGGCCGTGGAGACCTCCGCCGCCACCGGCGTGTTCCTGGTCTTCGGCGAAGTCACGTCCAAGGGGTACTGCGACGTGCAGTCCAAGGTCCGCGAGACCCTGCGCAACATCGGCTACACCTCCTCCGAAGTCGGCCTTGACGCCGATTCCTGCGGCGTTGTGGTGGCCATCACCGAGCAAAGCGCCGAAATCAACCAGGGCGTTGCCCGTCTGACTGGCGATCAGGAGACCGCCGCCAGCCGCGAAGAACGTTACGAGGCACAGGGTGCCGGCGATCAGGGCGTGATGTTCGGCTACGCCACCGACGAGACTCCGACGCTGATGCCGCTTCCGATCTATTTGGCACATCGCCTCGCCTTCCGTCTGACCGAGGTCCGCAAGTCCGGTGAAGTGCCGCACCTGCGCCCGGACGGCAAGACCCAGGTAACCATTGAGTATGACGATAACGATAAGCCCGTTCGTCTGGACACCGTGCTGATCTCCACCCAGCATGATCCTGAGGTTACGCAGAATTGGCTTGCGGTTGAGCTGAAGAAGCACGTGATTGACCCGGTGCTTGATGAGGTGCTGGGTTCCAAGGTGCCGCATGACAACTACCGCCAGCTGGTCAACCCGACCGGTTCGTTCATCCTGGGCGGCCCGGCGGCCGACGCCGGTCTGACCGGCCGCAAGATCATCGTGGACACCTACGGTGGCGCAGCCCATCATGGTGGCGGCGCGTTCTCCGGCAAGGACCCGTCCAAGGTCGACCGTTCTGCCGCATACGCGACTCGCTGGGTTGCCAAGAACATCGTGGCCGCCGGTCTGGCCCACAAGGTTGAGATCCAGATCGCCTACGCTATTGGTGTTGCCGATCCGGTGTCCGTCAACGTGGAAACCTTCGGCACCGAGCAGGGTGTGACGCGCAGCCAGATCGCCGCCGCCGTGCGCAAGGTCTTCGATCTGCGCCCCGCTGCGATTATCGACGAGCTGGATCTGAAACGTCCGATTTATCTGAAGACCGCCGCGTATGGTCACTTCGGCCGCACGGACGTTGAGTTCCCGTGGGAGAAGACCGACAAGGTCGAGGAGCTCAAGGCCGCGATTGCTGGGGAGTGAGCTGAATTAAGTTCCAATTGAATTAAACGGGTGCCTCCCACTTGTTACGGTGGAAGGCACCCGTTTTTCAAGCACTGCTAACATGCCTCTCTATTCAGAGGCATGTTAGCAGTAAACCCAGTAGTATATTCCAGTGCGCAGTAGCATGAAAACATATCTCGCCTAAATGCCAAAGGAGCCTAGCATGGAACGCGTCAGACTTGTCGACTGGCTAAAGAGCGAGCGAGACCAGCATGTTGGTGGAGGCCTGTACTACAACTCACAGATTCTATTTGCCTACAATTCCAATCACATGGAAGGCTCCACTCTTTCACCAGAACAAACCGCGCAGCTGTTCAACACGGGTGCCTTGCTCCCCGACAACATCAACGATGAAATCAGAGCAGACGATGTCGCCGAAACAACGAACCACTTCAATGCGTTCAATTGGGCCTTAGATCATGTAGACGACCCAGTAAACAAAAGCCTTGTATGCAGCCTTCATGGAATTCTCAAACGCGGCACCAGCCAAGAATTCGACGCCAACCGCAACGTCGGCGGATACAAAATAGTGCCCAACGTCATCAGCCAACTTGAGGGAATTCATACGGTACTCCCCGCGGATGTGCCTCTTGCCATGAAACAGGTATTCAGCTTGTACTCACAATTGGAAGATGATCCTTTTGCAATCGCAAAAGCACATTGGATGTTCGAATCCACGCACCCATTCTCCGACGGTAACGGTCGAATTGGGCGACTCGTCATGTTTAAAGAACTCTTGCGCTTAGATTCCGTTCCAGCTCTGGTATTGGACGAACACCACAATCTTTATACTCGCGCACTAAAGAATTTCCCAAACGAACCCGGATATCTGGTGGACCTGCTTCTTAATGAACGCGATTACTATCAACGAATGATCGAAACATACGCACCGAACCGTATCCGATACTCATACGTTGACCAGTGGAACCAAGCTGGTATCCTAAGACACCTCAATCATCATCCAACATCTCACGCTCGAAATCGTCAAGATCAGCCTCAGTATGCAGAACGGTATCAGTGGGCAAAGCATGCAACGTCTTGCCCATAGCCTCAGCCGAAGCGTAAGCCGACAAACTGTCGGCAATCGTCATAGCCACATCACCTTTCATCACTAGTAGCTTTCAACGTATCCCTACATCCTAGGACACGTCATAAGCGCCTAGACCAAGGGAATCCGGCACATCTCAGACCAACCGCACGCCCTTTCTTGTGTACAGATCTAGTGGTGCTTGCCCTCCATCCCGTCTTGAGTATCAGTATCATAGGCATCGTCGATGTCGAATCCGCCTATAAGCACAAAGCGCCTCAACATATTTGTGGCACGCATGCGTACTTTGAACACCGGCAATGGTGTGTGATCGCATTGCTCGAAGAAAGCTTTCGCTCGATGTACGTCAATCGAGGAGCGCAGCACGTCGAAACGCCCGAACTCGTTGATGTTCGCTTCATCTATACGTTTGGCAAGGAACTCCTCGACCACCGACCTATTAACGCCCAGCCGATCGACTAGTTTGTCGACTTGCTCGTTCTTCTCTCGCGCAGCATAGCGAGTGATGTAATCACGTAGCGTAATGCCGGCTTCAACCTCCACGTCGCCACGCTCCACGTCATGCAGGAACAGTTCGGCGAGTCGTTGTTCGTCCCGCGAGAGCGCGGCAAAGGAACGGTGTAGCTGCGCAGACATCTCCGCCAATTCCGGGCTATTCTCCTTGAGCGCCTTCAGCCATTTATTGAAGTTGGCATTCATGTAATCGGTATCGATGAGTCCGGTATTGATTTCGGTAAGATAGCCATCCAATTCATATGGCGCTTCGGGATTATTTTTTACGCCATCATCTGAATCACCACCGCAGCTGCTATTGCCATAGAACAGTTCTTTATAGCGTTGCGCAAGAATGAGGTATGTACGTTCGTCGATTTGAGGACGCACTACTTCAGACTCGTCATGCTCATCATTGTCCTCATTCGTATCGTCAGTATCCGTACTATCGACCTTGTATTCTGTGGTACTCCAGTCAAAGCCCTGCACTTTCGCCGCTTCAAGGTACCGGTTCAACTCCACGAACTCCTTGGCAAACTTGCGCCTAGCCTCCACCGATTCCGGCAACTGCATAAGGTCTGATTCCCCGTTATCCGAGAACACGTCAAGAATCTCCCGGTACCGCGTATCCATGGATTTTACGTTCGCCGGCAATTTCTGTACGAACAGGTCAAGCGGCCGATCGCCCGAATACAGTTTCACCGCTGCTTCAATGAAGCCATGCATGGTGTGCGGTTTGCGGTAGTAGCGAATGACACCGAACGGCTTGTCCGGTCCGAACAGACGATTCGTGCGACTGAATGCCTGGATGATGCTTTCGTAGTCGATAATCTTGTCGAGATACAACGTATTCACCCATTTTGAGTCAAATCCGGTAAGCATCTGGTCCACGACAATGAGCAAATCGAGCTGCTGACTGCGGTTTGTTGCTATGCCGCCGTACGGACTCTTATGCGATAGTCGCGACGAAATATCTTTCTTCATCGCCGGCCATGTGGGGATGATGAACTCTTTGCCGAACGCCTCATTGTAATCGGTGATGATTTCAGTCAGCGCATCTTCTTTGTCCGTTGCTCCTTCGTTGTTGTCGATGTTGGGATCGAACAACGCCGTTACATGCAACTTAGGTGCTTGCTGCTTGAACAAGTGATAATAGTTGACAGCTTCAGGAATGGAGCTAGTGGCGAGCATCGCATGGAATTTGCCCGCATGGCTGAGCACCGGGAACTGTTCGAGAATGTCCGAGACCACCATGTTCGGATGCGGGGAGTCGATGCCATATTGGTCTCGTCCAAGGAAATCCTCGATGCCGCTAATACAGTTTCCAGCGCCATCAACCATCGGACCCATGGGGACCTCAGACTTATCCATGTAATGCTGGAATACTTTGGCCTTGACCGGGTCGGCGAGCGCATCTTCCGTACTCTCCACCTTCGCCTTGTCGAGAGCCACGGCACGTCTGACTTCAGAATCCTTGTACGTGGTCACCATGTACGGGTCGAATCCGAGTACATTATGGTCGCGAATGCCGTCGGCAATGCTGTACCGGTGCAAGCAACGGCCGAATACCATGGCAGTGGTGGAATTCTTCTTCTGGTTTTCGTCCAGAATTGGCGTACCGGTAAATCCGAAGAACAGCGCGTTTGGGAAAGAGCGACGGATATTCTGCAACATGTCGCCGAATGTGGAACGATGGCATTCGTCCACAATAAAGACGATACGTCGTTCAGCTAGCTGATCCAGCCAGGTCTGTGTGACGCCTCGCTCCCCTGTTTTCACGTTGCTCATCTTCTGGATTGAGGTGACGATCAGAGTGTCGTTGACATTGGTGCTGTTGAGTTTGTCCCGCAAAACACCGGTGTTCTCGGTGCCTTGCACTTCCGTCTCGCTGTCGGCAAAGCTGCGGTATTCCTTCAACGATTGAGTACCCAGCTCGATGCGGTCCATGAGGAACACGACTTTATCGGCGTCATGCGAATCGGCGATGAGTTGCGCCGATTTGAAGCTGGTCATGGTTTTCCCGGAACCGGTGGTGTGCCATACATAGCCGCCGGGTCGTCCTGGGGTAGCTGGCCGCTGTTCCCAATCACATTTCCTCACCACATCGGAGATGGCGTTTGCCGCGATGTACTGATAACTACGCAGCACCTTAAGGCATCCATCCGCTGAATCAGCGATGGTGTAGAAGCCGATGAGCTGATGCGCCATGGGAATGGACAGCAGGCCTGCGGTACCGGAGGTGCCTCCGATGAACAGCTTCCATTCGTCTTTGCCAGGGTTTTGCCCGCCGCAGATAGGCTCATTGTTGTAGTCAGCCCAATGGAAGTAATAGCTTGGATTGAATTTGTCTACACCCGGATTAGCGAAGTAGACGGCGTCATCGGGGTTCATGGCCACAAAAATCTGTACTAGACGGAACAGGCCGGTGAACACACCTTCGTGCGCATATTTCTCGATCTGATTGGTTGCTTGGCTGACCGGTATGCCACTTTTCTTGAGCTCGATATGGATCAATGGCATGCCATTGATGAGAAGCACGAGGTCGCCGCGCCGCGAGTTCAACATCTTGTTCTTGGCTGGATAGACCGGTTGCTGAGCGATCTGATAAGTGCTTTTGCCGCCCGCGATTTCCTTGCGGTCATAGATGTAGAGACTGACTTCCTTGCCGAAATGCGCCACATCTTCTTTGTTGTCACGCGTGATAGACACGGTACGCCCGTTGACGAACGAATTGAGCGCGAGCGGCGTTCGCAGGGTCTCGATCTGCTCGATTATCTGGGTCATTTCCCCGTCTGTCAGCGGGTATTTGCCGAGCCTGTCTATGTCATTGTTGTTGCGGTACAGTATGCCTTTCCAATTGTCGAGCAAATCCCGCTCAGTTGGATAGCGCAGGACGCCATCCTTCCATCCATGCTGCTTAAGCACGGTGATGACGTTTTCCTCGAACACCGATTCGCTATCGAATATCATGATTCTTCTCCCCTTTGGACTTTCCATTGTCCTGCTTTTCGCGAGCCGACGCGCTTAAGTAATCCACGCCCAATGAGTATTTCAGCATCCCTCCGCACAGTCGCTGATGAAACTCCCGCGGCACGTGCCATGTCATCATATGTTGCTCTGGGGCTCTTTTCTACAAAACGCAGAACAATTCGCTGTCTCTCGGTTATCTGCTCATTCAAACCATTTAACTGCTCATTATTGTCAGTTATCTGCTCATTCAAACCATTTAACTGCTCATTATTGTCAGTTATCTGCTCACCACGGATGAATACATGCTCATTTTGATCGAGCTTGGCATCCGGCTCCAACATAAGCGTGAGCACCGTACGATCAGCCTCGCCGAAGCTCTCCTCAATCTGCGGTTCAGGAAGTCCTGCATTCGCCCATGTGGCAAACACATCGGGAACACCCGTACCAGCTCGCTCGCCCACATCGATTAGGCTGAACATCTTCATGACAAGACCGTTGCGCGGATCGGACACCCCGCCAAGACGCATCTGCTCAACGCCCGTTCGGATATCGCCCGGATTTTCGAACACCAATCTATCGGGTGCGCGTCTGACCACCACACCACGCACGCCATAGTAATCAGCGTTGAACAAACAGTTGGCCAATGCCTCGCGAATTGCCTTATGCATGGGAGTGTCATCAACGCGGAAGATGCCATTAAGTTTGAAAGGGGTCTTCAGAGACTCGGCAAGTTTGAGATTCACGCGGAAAAAGAAATCAAAGAGGTTGCCTGACCACATGCCATCGCCGGAATGGACACGATCAGTCCAACGAATCGTCGGATCTAGAGTCTCCTGATAATCAAGGAAATAATGCGGACATTCGCGCACGATGTCATAGTCGTTGCCAAACATAAGCAGACCGCCGAACGTAGGATGAAGCTTACCGTCTTCTCGGCTCACCATTGCCGCGCCAACAGCACGCAGAAAACGCTCGTCATCGAGATCGGTCCAAGAACTGCCCTGACGTACCGCACGGAAACGATTGCGATATGCCCGCACTGTGTCTGTATTGAAGTCGGCAACAGTGAGATCGTCCAGCACCTTGGAATCCATCGTCTCAGCTCCCTGATCCCGGAGCATGGCTGAGATCTCCTGCCGCGTGCAACGGTAGTCGCCCTCACCACGCCGACGGTAGGTTCCCCCGAAGAGATCATTATTGATATACACGGGGCGTTCGTCACGCGGAGCGCGCGGAACGTGAATAGCCAGCACCATCCCACCATCCGCTTCGAGCACTTCAACTTCCGATTCGATGGGCAGCACGGCGCTCACCTTGGACCGGTTGCTGACCGTGTTCCAAAAGTCCTGGCGAAGATGTTCCGCTTCCACTGGTGCGAGCCCGACTGTTTCAAATGTGCCGTCTTCGCGTTCTTTGACACCAAGCAGGATGACACCGCCATAGGTGTTGGCGAAGGCGGAATAGGTCTCCCACATGCTGCGTGGGAGACCGCCTTTCGCTGCTTTCGCTTCAATCCGGTTATTCTCGCGATATGAGGCGAGCTTCACGATATCGAATGTCTCCATTGCTCTACCTCCCTTCACACAAACATCTTGTCAAGCAAGGATTTCTTGATATTCTGCAGCAATTCCAACTTACGCTGATGAAGGGTGATGAGGTTGTCAATCTCACTCAACGCTGCGCCTATGGCAGCTTGCTCCGACAAGCCCGGAAATCTTACTTGTGTATCTTGCAGTGCGGCCTTTGAAACGGAAATCACCTTGATCCCCTGCATTAAAGGAAGAAGCTGTCTGTGATATGCATCGGAATTAAGGTAGTGCCCCAGGTAGCCCGTCCCAAAGAAGAACCGAGGCCGCGCCGGTATCGTATGTAACCCCGAGATAGTTGGCTCTTTGGGTAATTTTCGCAGTTCAACGCACTTGCCAGCCGCTTCGTCCTCTGCCGTGTCAGCGAAAATGACATCACCTTCGCGAAGTATCGACCCAGCAAATTTGGGAAGCACGGTATCGTCGGTAATGAACGGCAAATCGCTTCGTTCGCCATCGAGGCAATCGCCGAACTTAATAAGAATATCTCCGTAATGAACATTGCGAGCAGTGCCATTCTCGCCATTCAAACCGGCACGTGAAAGAGTGTTGCTCTTCAAGAACTCGAAGCAATCCCCAAACTTACGCTGTTCCCAAGGGTCAGTAAAACCAGCGAAACGAATCTCGGGTACAGACTCGCCATCCTTCGGGAACATTTTTTCAAGCATCGATTTTTTAAAGATGACAAGCTTGTCATACTTACGCTGATGAAGGGTGATGAGGTCGTCAAGATAATCAAATAAACGGGAGATAGCTGCTTGTTCTTCGACAGCGGGAAATGCCAAAAAGGTGTTCATGAACTCATCAACACTAATGCTGCGGCCATCGCGAATCCCATAAGTCACCGTCGATAGACCGGCAATGAAATGTTCGGACATAAACCAGTGCTTCCAGAATCGATCTGAATGCGATGTTGGTTCCTTCGCTCTAAAAACCGTGTATGCAGGCGACGTTATGCCCTCATACTGCGAATGTGCGAAGCCCCCTTGAAATGACCTGAGATGAACAACGAAGTCTCCGGGAAGCACACGCTTATATCCAATTTCGTTGCTCTCGTCATGCCCGATATATCGACCAGAATCATCGCGATATATCATGCCTTGATTCTGCGTCGCTGACAGAACAGGCAGCGTCGGATGGCCTCTATCATCAACGATTTGGAACACCTCACTGGCCTTACGCTGTTCCCAAGGGTCAGTAAAACCAGCGAAACGAATCGCGGGTACTTTTGCCTGTTCAGCCATCATTCACCTCCCAACAGGGTCTTCAGCTCGGCAATACCAGCCATGTCGAACTCATTGCCGGTTAGTTGACCAAGCATATTGCCAAGTTCTGCCTCAGTCTGTTCGATCTGTTCGCACACATCGGAGTAGGTAGTCGAATACTTGTCGTTCAGCGCATTCACCGCTGCAATCAACTCATCAACAGCCGTCTGAGGGAGCTCCTCAAGCTTGCGCTGCAATGGTTCCACCCACTTGGCAGCAAGCAAGTCATCAGCATGTTCATCGCTCAGTCCTTCAATAACGGTCCGGGTCTTTTCATCAAGCGCTGAACGGAGATTCTTAACGTTCTTTTTGACTTCACGCTCTTCATCAAACAACCGCTGTGCACTCACAAGAGCACGGTCAAAGTCAGTCTCGGGATTCTTCCCAATCGATTTCACTGCTTTCTTCAATTCAGCGGCAACGAAAGAATCTCCATCCTCGCTGACGGCATCAGTCGAACTCTTGTCATCCTCATCCAGATTTTCAAGAATGTCAGCGATCTCGCTGCTAATCTCAGTCAATCGGGATTCATATGTGCCGATTTCTGCAAGGTCAGCACTCAGCAGTTTTTCTTGTACAAGGTCGAACGGCAGAATATGTCCGGCCCAGCCGTCCGGCACTTCGACATCCTTGCCGCCTTTCTTCTTGACGACCATGTTGGCATCAACTTTGCGAACGGCGTCATGTCCCTCGCTCTGTATGGTCTCAAGGTCGTTGGCGATGGTCTTCTGCCAGCTGTCATCAAGCACCTGATATGCCGTATAGGCATCTACGAGTGGTACGTCGGCCAAACGATGCAGCAGGTCATTTGCCAGAACTTCCTCCTCGGCGGCAATGCTCACGTTGACGGCATTACCGACCAGTTCGCCACGTAGATATGAGGGATAATCGGTGAAAACCTCACGATAACGCTGGACATAGGCACTCACACCAGAATCAGCATTCACCGCCTCACGAACATCTTGCACAGCGAGCTTAGCCGAATGACCATTCTCCTCCGCGAAGAGACGTTGGCGCAATCCCGGAAACACATTCCAATACTTGTTGAGCGCATCGATGTCCTGCTTGGGGATACCGCCAAACATAGTGGAATACACGTCCCAACTTTCGGCGGTTTCGGAGGAATCCACATATCGAGGAATGTTGAGGTTGTAATCGTTCTGCCGAATCTCGTCAATGCTGACCAAACGACTGAACTTATCGACATCACGATTCTCCGTCACCACATCCACGATGCGTTTGATATCGCTCGCACGCAGCTTGTTGTTCTTACCGTCCTTAGCGAAATACTTGGAGGCATCCACAACAAGCACATGGTCATCGTTGCGGTGCTTGCGCAGCACCATCACGATAGTGGGAATGCCCGTGCCAAAGAAGATGTTCGCTGGCAGTCCGATGATGGCCTGAATATGGTGGTTCTCCACTAGATTCCGGCGAATAGTGCCCTCTTCACCACCACGGAACAGCACGCCGTGCGGCAACACGATGGTCATAATGCCGTCGTCGCGCAGATGGTAGAGATCGTGCAGCAAGAAGGCATAATCAGCCTTGGACTTGGGAGCGATGCCATATTCGAAGCGGATATCTTCACCCGGTTCCGGCGGCTCCCAGTTCTGGGAGTAAGGAGGATTCGAAACCACGGCATCTACAAACAGCGGCTCATAGGTCTCGTCCTTGGTCTCGTCGGTATCGAACCACGGCCAGTCACTCTTTAATGTGTCACCGTTGCGGGTCACGATATTGTCCGGCAGTATACCGCGCATGACGAGGTTCATGCGTGTGAGGTTGTAGGTATTCTCCTTGAGTTCCTGCGCATAATATTTGATGTCATTCGGATTGCCATTGCGGCGGGCCACAGCTTGACCAATATGAATCAACAACGAGCCCGAGCCACTTGTGGGGTCATAAATGTTGATTTCTTCACGACCAGCAAGATGCCAGGCCACTATTTCGCTCATGAGCTGAGAAACTTCGCTCGGCGTGTAGAACTCACCGGCCTTCTTACCCGCATTGGAAGCGAAGTTGCTAATCAGATATTCGTAAATGAAGCCGAGGGTATCGTAATCCTGCCGGCTGTCCATCGGAATGTCCTTGATGAGGTAGATGAGGTCGCGAGCGGCCTTGCTACGGCTTTTCTCATCGGTACCGAGTTTGGATAGACCAGTCTGCAACGTGTCGAAGATGCCGGCGAACACACGCTTGCGGGCTGGATCGATGTTGCGTTCAAAAGCGGAAAGCGCATCACGTACGTCGGCGATGGTGAAATCGCTTTGGCTGGCAATCCATGTGGAGAACAGGTTGTCGTAGGAGATAAAGTAGCCGCACAGATCACGTACGTACTGCACGGTCTCGGCATCATTCTCATCCAAGCCCTTGAGATCTTCATCTCCCCAGTCTTCAGCACGAAGACGCGCAATTTCCGTCTCTGAAAGGAACTTATAGAAGATAAAGCCCAGGATATAGTCTTTGTATTCATTCGCCTCGATCTTGGAACGCATCTTGTTGGCGGATTCCCAGATTTTGGCGGCAAGCTGCTGCTTATTCATTCATATGCTCCTTGTGCCCTAAGCTCTTTCATTACTCTTCATCAACGTATTCATTGAAAACGTCACTGTCCACGGCTTTGATTTCGTAAATCTTCCGCGTGCTGACACCGAATCCATGTTCAATCATCAGTTGCGCAAGCTTATGCCCATCAATAAGAATGATGTGCTGCCTCTTCGCATAGGTAATCGCCTTTTCCGTGAATCTTGCAGTGGTGACAAACAGCCCTTTGCCTCCGCGCCCAGTAATAGCACCTACGAATGCTTGAATATCTGGTCTGCCAACGGTTTTATCTTCGGCATAACGTTTGGCCTGAACATAAATCAGATCAAAACCAAGCTTGTCTTCCATGATGATTCCATCTATGCCTTCGTCCCCCGAGATTGGCGTCATCTGGCTTGCGGAGTCGAAAGCTCCATACCCCATTTTCGCCATCAGATCAAGAACAAACCGTTCAAACGCAATCGGAGAGAGCTTGAGCACCTCTGAGAGCAAGTCATCGGCAAGCCGCATGTTGATTGATGAGAATGCACGGTCAAGTGCCTCATCTGGAGTTTCCTCGGACGAATAAGCTTCGCTTTTCTTCTCCAGGCCGCCATCGACCGTCGTATGTGTCGAAGAATCACCATTCAGATTCTTGAAAGACCGGAATGACTCATAACGTTCCAGATAATCATTATCTATCTGCGCACCCGAAGCAAGGGCCTCTTTGCCGGGTCTCGTTATGCGATATGTACCACGTTTGGGACTTTCTATGAGTCCGGCTTTCTTAAGGTACGTTCTAGCCCAACTAATGCGGCCATTGAGGACACGCGAACGGCCGCTAGGTAGCAGACGGCTGCGTTCTTCTTCTGTCACTGCAAACTCATCAGCAAGTAACGTTAGCATCTCACCAGATGCATGAATCTTGCCATCAGCGAGGATGCGAAGCACCGGAACGAAAAACTCGTCATATCTGGGAATTGTCATTGTCCGCCTTCGTTCCGTTACAGTCGTTTATCAATGATACGGCAAACATCACGGAAATACGCCTCCGCTTGGGAACAGCGTAAGTTGGGAGAGATTGTGTCAATTGGTGCTGGAGCTCCACCCAGCGCATTTTCTGCGGGAAATTTTCTTTATGTCAAAGTTGATGATCTGAATGAATCTTCTCATTTTCAATTTGATTCTGCGCAGAGGGTAGACGCCAACACAGCAGTTAAACCTATCCGCAAAGGCAGTATCATTTTTGCGAAAAGAGGAGCAGCAATACTTGGCAATAAGGTTAGAGTTCTGGGGAAAACTGCCTATATTGACACGAACATGATGGCTCTGGAGCCCAGGGGCGTAGATGCTGATTTCCTATGGCTGTTCATCAATCAGACCGGCCTTTATCGGATCGCAGATACTTCGACCATTCCGCAGATCAATAACAAGCACATTGAGCCATATCCTGTTGACATACCAAATATGGCTGAACAGCAGGCAATCGGAACTTTCTTCTCCCGTCTTGATGACCTCATCACCCTTCATCAGCGTAAGCGTCTGTGGTTTGCTAAATAAGGGTGGATAGGGCTCTCATCACGATGTCAACGTCTTTGTTCTCCAATTCACGGATGACATGCAGATATGTTTCCTGCGTTGTGTTCATGCTTGCATGCCCCAGTCTCTTGGACACGCTCGCAATTGAAACGCCAGCAAACAGCAGCAATGAGGCATGGGTATGTCTCAAGCCGTGAATCGAGATCACGGGTACTCCGGCTTGTTTGCAATGCCGGGCCAGAATATCGTTTGCGGTCGAGTTGTACACCTTACCGTTCACGAAGATAGGCTTGTCGTCAGGCAAGTTCTTCAGCAGGACGGACAATTGCATGATGAGTTGCCAATCAAGTTGTACTTTACGCACCGAAGAAGCATTTTTTGTTGGAACAAAGCCACCTCCGTTCTTGTAATTCCAAGTCTTATTGACAGACAAAGTCTGGTGGACGAAATCAAAGTCATCAGGAGTAAGACCCAATGCTTCGGAGAAACGTAAACCGGTTTTTGCCACCAGCAATATCAGCCAGTCCCAGTTAGGTATCGGGCCAAGCTTCAAGTCAGCAAGGACAGCATGAAGTTCGAATTGGTTAAGATATTTCGTCTTCTTTTGTCTCGGCTGCTTCCCTTTGATGATTGCTTTTCGAGTGGGATCTCTTTGAATTAGGCCCTCATCAACAGCATCAAGAATGGCCCCTTTCAGTTGGTGATGAAAATCCATCGTTGTTTGATGTTCATGATGTTCGGCGTATCCATTGATGAGTTTCTGATAACTCACACGATCGAACTCAGAAAGCTTAAGATCAGGGATAAGCTTTCTCAGCCACGCCTGTGTGAGTTTGTATTTCTTCATCGTCACCTCCCGAATCGCGCCTTCCTTGTAGACGTCGACCCATTGCGAGTAGTAATCGCAGAATGACATTTCTTCGTTTATTGTGTTTATGACCACACGGGGCTCCTTTGCCGAATAGATAGACGCTTACGCTGATGAAGGGTGATGAGGTTGTCAAGACGAGAGAAGAATGAGCCGATAACCTGCTGCTCTTTCTGCTGAGGCAATGCAAAAGACAATTCTTTTACGATAGACCCCGACAGATTACCTTGACCTCCTTGAAGATATGTATCAACAATTCGGGCTTTTTCGCGACGCAGCCAGCTTGCAAGGAAAAGAGGATCATTCCCCGTATGAGGGGAGAGAGCGAGAATCGCCTGATTGATCGCGCCTTTTATTGCAGCGATTCCTACTTCCCCACTGGTTGCTCCATATAGTGCATACAGCACGGTGCCACGTTCAACAATCTTTGCTGAAGAATTATCTAGGCCTTTCTCGGTCAAGAACAATTCTGTCTTGTCTGAGTTAATTTCAGCGGACCGGATAAACGGAATCGAACCTCCATAATAAGAGGTATGACTCACGTCAGGGGTCCCTCCGGAAAAGGAATCCGTCACATCGCCCAACTTACGCTGTTCCCAAGCGGGCATCGGCACTAGATGAAGCAGGGTAGACGGGATACGAGTGGCTGGCCGAACATACGCAATACATCTACCGACGACTTGGACACTACCATTTCCGCTGTTAGCTACACTTATCGCGATAAGTGTAGCTAACGACGATTGGAGCGACACCTTACAAGCCATGAGAGGTATAACCGTTCCCTTCTATTTTGAAAAACTTGAATAAGTTAGATTTTTTCAAAATAGGGATGCGTCGAAAAGACGCATAAACGCACGAAAAATGCGGGCATCCGACATGCAGTGTTCATTGAATCACTGTATATCGGATGCCCGCAATCGTTTCAAGCCGATTGAAGAGCCTCAGCTCAGCATCAGCATCACGCCTTAACAACCTCTACGGCCAGCTCGGCACCTTCTTTCACCTCGAAGGAGGTAGCCAGCGTCTCGTGGGCGATCAGATCCTTGAACTGCTCGACCTTGGCCACGTCGTCAGCAGGCACGGTCAGCACCAGCGAGATGCGGTCCGCGATGTCCAGATCGGCAGCCTTACGTGCGTCCTGCACAGAACGAATCACGTCGCGGGCGTAGCCCTCGGCCAGCAGGTCGTCATCCAGCGCGGTGTCGAGGATCACGAAGCCACCGGTCGGCAGAGCGGCGGAGACCGAAGCGGCGGCCTCGGTGGCGTTCTCCTCCTCCACACGGTTGATCAGCTCGTACTCGCCTTCGACCAGCGCAAGGTCGCCGGACGGCGTGGAGACCACCGGCGCACCGGACGCAGCATCGACATGCCAGTCGCCGGACTTGGACGCCTTGATGGCGAACTGCACCTGCTTGCCGAGGCGCGGACCCGCCGCACGGGCATTCACACGCAGCTCGTGCACGATCTTCAGACCGTGGGCGGCGGCATCCTGCAGCGTCGAGAACTCGATGTTCTTGATGTTGAGCTCGGCCTTCAGCAGATCGTCGTACGCCTTGACGGCCTCCACGTTCCCGGCCACCACGGTGAGCTTGGAAAGCGGCTGGCGCACGCGGATCTTGGCGGCCTTGCGCAGGGACAGGGTGCCGGAAACAACCTCACGCACCTTCTCCATCGCATCCACCAGAGCCGGGTCGTCGACCAGCACGCGGCCGAGTTCGGTGTCTTCACCGGTCTTCTCGTCCACCACGAACGGCCAATCGGCCAGGTGCACGGACTCGCCGCCGGTCAGGCCGCGCCACACGGACTCGGCTTCCATCGGGGCCAGCGGCGCAAGCACGCGCATGAACGCTTCAAGCACGGTGTACAGCGTGTTGAACGCGGACGCATCCTCGTTCCAGAAGCGGTCACGGGTGTTGCGGATGTACCAGTTGGTGAGCACGTCGATGAAGTCGGAGACCGCATCGCAGGCGTCGGAAATCGCGAACTCGTTCAGCGACTTCTCGGCGGCCAGCACCAGGCGGCGGGTACGAGCCAGCAGGTAGCGGTCCATCTCCGGCAGACCGGCGACCTCGTCCGCGCGCAGCTGGCGGGCGTCGAATCCGGCCCCGCCATTGGCCGCGTTGGCGTACAAGGTGAAGAAGTAGTAGGAGCTCCACACCGGCAACATGACCTGGCGCACGGTGTCGCGGATGCCATCGGCGGTGACGATTAGGTTGCCGCCGCGCAGAATCGGCGAAGACATAAGGAACCAGCGCATGGCGTCGGAACCGTACTTGTCGAACACGCCGTTCACGTCCGGGTAGTTGCGCAAGTGCTTAGACATCTTCTGGCCGTCGGAGCCGAGCACGATGCCGTGGCAGATCACGTTCTTGAACGCCGGGCGGTCGAACAGGGCGGTCGCCATGACGTGCAGCAGGTAGAACCAGCCGCGGGTCTGGCCGATGTATTCCACGATGTAGTCGGCCGGGAAGTGCTGCTCGAACTTCTCCTTGTTCTCGAACGGGTAGTGGAACTGCGCGAACGACATGGAACCGGACTCGAACCAGCAGTCGAGTACATCGGAAATACGGTGCATGTGCGACTCGCCGGTCGGGTCGTCCGGGTTGACGCGGACCAGGTCGTCGATCCACGGACGGTGCATGTTGATGTTGCCGTCCTTGTCGCGCGGGTAGTCACCGAAGTCGGCCTTGAGCTCTTCGAGAGAACCGTAAACGTCCACACGCGGGTACTTCGGATCGTCACTCACCCACACCGGAATCGGGGAACCCCAGAAGCGGTTGCGGGAGATGGACCAGTCGCGCGCGTTGGCGAGCCACTTGCCGAACTGGCCGTCCTTGACGTTGCCCGGGATCCAGTTGATTTGCTGGTTCAATTCCAGTAGACGCGGCTTGATCTTGGTCACGGACACGAACCAGGAGGAGACCGGCTTGTAGATCAGCGGGGTGGCGCAACGCCAGCAGTGCGGGTAGGAGTGCACGTAGCTCTTCTCCTGGAAGAGGATCGCGCGGCGCTCTTCCGGAATCTCGGCGAGCGGGCCATCGCCGGCGCGCAGGTTGCGCAGGATCGGCAGGTTGGCGTCGAACACGAAATCGCCCTCGTAGTCGGGGCACTGCGCGGTGAAGCGGCAGCCATCGTCGAGCACGTCGGTGCTCTTGATGCCCTTGGCATTCAGCGTGTTCATATCGTCTTCACCGTAGGGGGCCTGGTGAACCAGACCGGTACCTTCGACGGTGTCGACGTAGTCGGCAGTGAAGATCGTGTAGCCGTTCGGGCCGGGCACATGGCCTTCGGATTCGGCCGTCTCGCCCGCGAAGTACGGGAAGACCGGGTAGTAGCGGCGGCCTTCCAGCTCGGAGCCCTTGAGTTCGCGCACGACCTCGTAGTTCTCGCCGAGTTCCTTCTCGTAGTGCGGCAGCAGGTCCTTGCCGAGGTAGAACTTCTTGCCAGCGAACTTGCCTTCGGTCGGGCGGACCTCGACGTAGTCGATGTCGGCGCCGACCACGATGGCGAAGTTGGTGGGCACGGTCCACGGGGTGGTGGTCCAGAAGACGGCGTAGGCGTCGTCCTCATCGCGCATCTTCACGGCCACGGACACGGTGGTGTCCTGGCGGTCCTGGTACACGTCGGCGTCCATGCGCAGCTCGTGCGCGCTCAGCGGCGTGCGGTCCTTCGGGCAGTACGGCAGCACGCGGTAGCCCTGGTAGGCCAGGCCCTTGTCGTAGAGCTGCTTGAAGGCCCACATCACGGATTCCATGTACGGGATGTTCAGGGTCTTGTAGCCGTGCTCGAAGTCCACCCAACGGGCCTGACGATGCACGTAGTTCTGCCATTCGTTGGTGTACTTCAGCACGGAAGCGCGGCAGGCGTCGTTGAACTTGTCGATGCCCATCTTCTCGATCTGGTCGACCGAGTCGATGCCGAGTTCCTTCTGCGCCTCAAGCTCGGCGGGCAGGCCGTGGGTGTCCCAGCCGAACACGCGGTTGACCTTGCGGCCCTTCATGGTCTGGTAGCGCGGGATCACGTCCTTGGCGTAGCCGGTCAGCAGGTGGCCGTAGTGCGGCAGACCGTTCGCAAAAGGCGGGCCATCGAAGAACACGAATTCGTTCTGGCTGTGGTCGCCGGAAGGGTTGCGTTCAACGGACTTCTGGAAGGTGTCGTCCTTGTCCCAGTAGTCGAGAACGGTCTCCTCCATGTCGGGGAAGCTGGGGTTCGGCGCGACGTGCGCGGTCTCGCCGCCCTCGCTCGCCTTGGGATATACGTTTTCGCTCACCGTAAATCTCCTGTTAGTACTGTGCACTGGTCCTACAGGAGCGTCATTGATGGCGATTGCCGGGCGCCGACGTGTGCCGGCTGGTTTCACGAATGTCACGTACCGAACCGTGGGCCGATTAGTCAATCGCCTCGCAGCCGGAACCGACTGTGTTCCGCCCGGAACAGCCATGTCTGCCGTTCCTGCCTACGAGGACGATGACGGGCGCTGGTATGCGCTCCGCACCGCGGTACCACCTCGCTTATCGCACCGGTTGCGCCGCTCCGAACTGTTGCACTCGGAGCCGCGAGCCTGCGCGACCGCTTGTGTTCGGCTGTCTCGGGCCGATCCCGTCGGTTCTACTGGGCGATTGCCGCCGTTCTTCCGAAGACTCCCCGCTGATAACGGATCACTGCCTCACAACGGTGCATATCCTAACACGCCACGCGGTCAAATCGCCGCCCACGGCCACGGCACCGTCAGGAGCCCGATTTAGATTGGGACCGGCCACCACGGACCGAGAAAGGATTGTCGGACAATGACGTATGATTTCACGTCCATCATGAACAGGCATGGCATGGATTCGATCGCGGTCGACGGACTGGGCACCGACCCGGGATTCGCGCCGGACCCGCCACGCGAGGGTTTCGACGTCATCCCCATGTGGGTGGCGGACATGAACTTCCCGACCGTGCCCACGATCCCGCAGGCCATCATCGAACGGGCGAAGCATCCCGCCTACGGGTACTTCTCCCCCACCGACGACTATTACAGCTCCATCATCGACTGGCAGTCCACGCGCAACGGGGTCACCGGATTGACCCGGGAGGCGATCGGCTACGAGAACGGGGTCCTGGGCGGTGTGATCAGTGCGCTGACCGCGTTCGCCGCCCCCGGCGACGGCGTGCTGCTGCACAGCCCGACCTACATCGGGTTCACCCGGAGCATCGAAAACAACGGCTACCGCATCGTCCACAGTCCGCTCACGCTGGACGAGCGCGGCGTATGGCGCATGGATTACGAGGATATGGACAGGAAGCTCAAGGAGCATCACATCCACGTGGCCGTGTTCTGCAGCCCTCACAATCCTTGCGGGCGCGTGTGGGAACGTTGGGAAATCGAGAAGGCCATGGAAGTGTACAAGGCCAACGATTGCGTGGTCATTTCCGACGAGATTTGGTCCGATTTGACTCTGGGGAACCACCAGCACATCCCCACCCAATCGGTCAGCGAGGACGCACGCAACAGGACCGTGGCGTTCTACGCGCCCAGCAAGACCTTCAATCTCGCCGGACTGGTGGGAAGCTACCACATCATCTACAATCCCACACTCCGGGACCGCATCGTGGCCAAAAGCTCGAAATGCCACTACAACGACATGAACGTGCTTTCCATGCACGCGCTGATCGGCGCCTACCGGCCCGAAGGCCATGAGTGGCTCGACGAACTGAAGGCGGTGCTCACCGGCAACGTCGATTACGCCTACGACTACATCACCAAGCATTTCCAAGGAGTGAGTTTGGCCAAACCGGAAGGCACCTACATGCTGCTGCTCGACTGCGAGCAGTGGTGCGAACGCCACGGCCTGAGCCTGCCCGAGTTGGAGAAATGCGGCTGGGATGTGGGCGTCGCATGGCAGGACGGCAGCATGTTCCAGGCCCCCTACAGCATCCGCGTCAATCTCGCATTGCCCTTGAGCCGCGTCAAGGAGGCCATGCGCCGCCTTGACCAATACGTATTCAACGCGTAAACGGCATGCATCCGCGATTGCGGTGTCCTGGAAAGACGAATGCCGTCAACGAGGTTGGTGCCCGTTGGCGGCATTCGTCATACGTTGGCCGAACCGGGCGAAACCCAAGTTGCCGTGCGCTATGAGGTGGATGCCGCCAGCGGACGTGTACATCTGACCGCCCGATATGCCGGTGCCACCGATGCGCCGACGCTGCCGGCATTCGGATTGGAATGGACACTTCCCAAGCAGTACGAGAACCTGCGCTTCTACGGCCTTGGCCCCGAGGAGACCTATCGCGACCGTCTGCACGGTGGCAAGCTCGGCATTTTCGAGCGCACCGCGGCCGAAGACAATGCACCGTATCTGGTGCCGCAGGAGACCGGCAACCATGAAGACGTGCGTTGGGCCGAAGTGCTTGACGCCCAAGGACACGGCATGCGTATCAGCCAGGCCGGCAGCGAACATTTCGCGGCGAGCCTGTTGCCGTACAGCTCGCTCATGCTGGAAGAGGCGACCCACCAGAACGAGTTGCCGCCGGTCCGTCACACGTTCCTGCGCCTGTTGGCCGCGCAAATGGGCGTGGGCGGCGACGATTCATGGGGCGCGCCCGTCCATGAGCAGTACCAGCTGCCCGCCGATCGCGCCTACACGCTCGACGTGAATCTGGAACTGTTCTAACAGCGATAAAGAAGCTCCCTCCACAGAGGGAGCTTCTTTATCGCACAGAGGGAGCTTCTTTATCGTGCTGGTACGAAACTGTCACGCACCACTAGGGTGGTGGAGATGAAGGTATGGTGGTGCAGCGTGCGCCGACTGGAGATGGCCTCGGCAAGCATCGTAATCGCAGTATCGGCCAGCTCATTCTGGTCGATATCGTAACTGGTCAATGTCGGCGAAGTGTACTGGGCGATGGCCTGGTTATTGATACTGATCACACTGGTATCGCGAGGCACCAGCACTCCCGCAGCGGTAAACGCCTGCAGTACGCCGACTGCAATCGAGTCCGCAGCCACGATGAACGCATCCGGCATGTCATCTCGATGATCGTTAACCGCTTCCTCCCCTAGAGTGCGCCCGGTGTCCACAGTGAACGCGCCTTGCGCGTAAATCAGGCCTTCCGCATCCAGCCCCAAACGCTCGGTCCAATTGCGGAATGCGGTTAATCGGCCGTCTTCCGGATATTCGTACAAACCCATCGTGAAGCCAGTACCGCCGATATAGCCGATGCGTCGTTTGCCCGAGGACACCAACATATCCAATGCGTCCAAAATGGTTTGGCTTAAATCCGGTTGTACCGAATCGAACAGGCTGGGCGCAGGATTGATGTCGATGAATACGCCATAGGGCAATACCCGATGGAGCTTCAACAGTCTATCCGAAGAGAGTACGGACGGTCCGATGGAGATGAAGCCGTCGAAATCACCGGCGTCGGCAATCAGATCGTCGATATGGGAAAACGACGTGAGTTCCATGTGCTGGGCTCTGGCATTGTCGCCGAGCACGGACCGTAGTTCATCGAAATAGGCGTCCGCCAGTTCTTCCTCGCGGGTGGCGTTGTCGAGTACGGCCACACGGCGTGGCAATGCGATACGGCGTGATCCGGTAGCGTAGCCAAGCTGCTCGCTGACCTCGATGATGCGACGTCGCGTCTCCTCTTTGACAGACAATGTCGGGTCCCCATTGAGCAGCCGGGATACCGTGGCCTGCGAGAAGCCTGATTTCTGTGCGATTTCCTTCATCGTGACCATAGTTGAGCCTTCCACGCCTCAGTACGTAACAATACGCAGTATTTCAGTAAATAACTTTACTACATAGTGTAACTCACGTCATGCGGGTATGACGCCGTATGGTTGCAGCATCGTCGATCCGCAGCGCTGATGAGAACGTGCATGTTTCAGGCCCTCCGATAATTATCGGGCAGGCGGGAATCCCCAGACCGTGGAGTCAATGCGCTGGATTTTCCCGGACTTGTCAAAGACAACGGTGATGTCCGGCGCAGTAAAACTGCCGGTCGAATCCCCGAATCGGTACGGATCACTCCAGTCGATAACGGCATGCATCGTCACGGTCCGAGTTTTCGCGTCATAGGACTCATTCGAGTACTCGATACTGTTATGCGCGGCCGTAGTCCCGCCCAGACCGCCGCCATTGCCTTGATGCATTTGCTGACAATACTTCGTAAAATCCGCGCCGAGAACATTCGACACTGCATAGCGCCTAAATGAACATGTTAGGTCTGCACCAATTCACGGCCGGCAATACTCCACACTTCTCAGTAATCAATTCGTACCAAACCGCTCACGAATCTGAGCGGCAGTACCATAAGAGGCTTGCGCACCGATCCCAGTCGCGGCGTACGCGGAAACGTATGAGGCCAACTGCGCACTGTCCGCCAACGCATGCCCCGAGGCAAGTCCGGCCAGAACCGTGCCCATAAAGGCATCTCCGCACCCGGTAGTGTCGATGGCCTCAACCGCAACTGGCGCAATACGATAGATATCATCACCATCGATGACTACCGACCCATCCCCGCCAAGCGTAATTACCGCCTGATTAAAGCCGAAGTCATGCATCTGCCGCGCCACATCAGACCAGTCCAGTCCATCCCAATCGTCATCGTCAGGCTCGGCGATGTCCAGCAGCTGTGCCATTTCATGTTCATTGACCAGCAGAATGTCCGAAGCCTCGATAAGTTCAGCGGGTAGTTCAGCAACGAATGGCGAATCGTTGAGCAATACCTTGAGCCCGGCATCATGGCAGAGGCGAGCGCATGCCGTGACCGTTTCCATCGGACTCTCCAAACACAGTCCCAGCACATCGGCGGCAACCAATGCGTCAGATGACTGGCGCACATAGTCGACAGACACCTCACCATTGGAACCAGCCGAATATACGATGGTGTTCTCACCATTCGCGTCCACGGTAATTACCGTAGTGCCACTGGGACCTGCAACGGCAGCGATATGCGAAGTATCCACACCAGCATCGCGCAAATGCTCCAGCAGAAAAGCCGCATTGGCATCTTCCCCGACTGCACCAAACATCCGCACCTGCGCTCCAATTCGCGCAGCCGCCGATGCCTGATTCGCTGATTTGCCTCCCGGCAATAAGGTCAGCGGGCCACCGTTGACGGTCTCTCCCGGTTTCGGCAACCGCTCAGTAACGACCGTGTAATCAACATTCATTGATCCGACCACGGACACACTGCCGTGCAGGTGGTCGAGCAAGTCAAGACATGATGCTGACATGATGCATTTCCTTTCGGCCTTCTTGTTTCGGCCTGTCTTCTATGTTCTGCGCTTGTTCTACGTTTCAGCAAAATCACGATGGAAACACAATCGTGCGGGTATGCGAATGCCCGGAGTCTGAAGTCAAATCCCGGGCATTGCACGTATTCGGGGCCAAATCGTCTGCGCGATTGATATGTTCTGCTGACGACTGACGCCTAGCGGATTGTGATGGTTATATCAGCATCACGCACCCATCGGCAGGAAGATTGCCATGGACAGGATGAACATGACGATTACGCCAGCGATCATCGGCACACTGGTACGGCGCACAATGTCGATTGGGCTCTTCTTGATGGAGCCGGCGACGATCATCACCACAGCGGAGACCGGCGAGACAGCGCGCAGCAGATTGCCAGCGAGACCCATCGGGATGGACACAGCGAGCACATTGATACCAGCAGCAGCGGCCAGCGGAACCATGAGCGGAACCATCGCGAAGAACAGTGCGGTACCGGAACCGGAGAGTAGCACGATGAGCGCAGTGAGGCCGACAAGGATAAGCGGCAGCACGAAGCCCATACCAGAGCCGGACAGGCCGGTCATTGCGTTCTGCAGTTCGGTGATCAGACCAATGGACTTAAGACCAACGACGAACACAGAAGCAGCGACCAACAGTGCCACAATCGGCATTGCGCCACCCATGCCCTTGAAGAAGGACTCGGTGCCAGCGAGGGTTTCCTTGCCCTTGCGAGTGCGGATGAGCTCGCAGATAATGGCGATCACGAAGGAGAGAATGGAAGCGAGTTCAACACTCAGGTCGATCTTTGCGCCGGTGGTGGAAGTGATGGCGAACACGATGAGAAGCATGATGATCGGCAGCAGCGGCAAAATCGCATACACAGTGCGGTAGAGAGCGCTACCTTCGACAGCCTTAACCTCAGCCAGGTCAACATCACCGTCGGTCAAATCCGAGCCAGCGCGCTTGTCCATGAACTTCTGCCAGAAGTAGTGTGCCAGTGCCATGACGAGCAAGGTCGGGATGGAAACGAGCACGTGATAACGGAAGACGTAATCGCTGGCGGTCAGGCCGGAGAACATGTCGGTCTTAGCGAGTTCAGCGGCGATGGCAACATTGTCGGAGCCAAGCGGGGTCGGCATAATCGTTGCAGTAGTGGCAATGACTGCAGCTGCGCTCAGCAGGCTCATACCAGCTTGGCGAAGCACCGGGTACAGCGTTGCCATAAGGATGATAGCCAGGTTGGAAGCACTCGGAATGACCAGAGACAACAGGTTGCCCAACAAGAAGGTAATCGGCACGAGTATATACGGGGACTTGATGTGCGCAATCGGCTTGGCGAGCACACTTACCGTGACTTCATTGGCTCCGATATGGGACATGTAGCCGGTGTAGCCACCAAGGATGAGGATGATGAAGCCAGCAGAAGTGAGCGTGCTCACGAACTGATCGCCTACAACCTTGAACGGATCAAGCCAAGTGACACCACTGGAAACGAAGTCGGTGAATGAGATGTCCTTGCCCATCAGCAATGCGATGTACATCAGCACAATGCCGATGAGGAACAGGGAAATCTTGATGTCCATTTTCTTCACGAGCATAAAGCCCACAATGCCAACCGCGGCAATTGCCACGAGGTACATAATCACCAGTTCCATCGGTCTGGTCCTTTCTTTGTTCTCTTATTCTCTGTTGTTGAATTCACGAATATTGATGCGCTCAGGGGCGCCGGTGTTAGCGGCGTCGAAGAGACAAGGGACTATGCACAGTGGGCGATGCCGTCCATGAACCAGTCGCAGAATCGATCTGCGTGAACGCCGGTGGTGACGGTGGCATTCGGTTCGTGCTTAAGGTAGCCCTTAAGATCAACGACCGTACACCCTGCAGTGAGTTCGCCAGCGATTTCTACGTCCACGAATGCCTTAGTCATGTCGAATAGGTCAGGCTCCAGCAAGCATGCGACTGCGCAAGCGTCATACATTTTGAGACCGGTGCCGAAGCTGCGCTTGCGGTAGCGCTGGAACAGGTCATGAGCCATCAGACCGACCTTGCCCATATCCTTAAGCTGAGCGGTTTTCTCCGGCGGAATCACAGTTCCCAAGCCGGCGTCCAGTGTGGCCATAGTAATGTCAAGACCAGAAGTGAGCACAATCTTGGCGGCTTCAGGGTCAACGAAAATATTGAATTCGGCCATAACACCCTTGTTGCCGCGAGTGACCGAACCACCCATGAGCACAATGCGCTCAATACGCGACTTGACTTCCGGAAAAGTTTTTAGCAACAGCGCGATGTTGGTCAGCGGACCGATTGGCATGACGGTGACGGGTTCAGCAGAAGCCATGATCTCGTCGCGCATTGCCTCGACAGCATGCTTATCCAGCAGAAGTTCAGTTTTGGGCTCAGGGAAATCGAATCCCTCCATACCGGTTTTACCGTGGACATCGCTTGCATCATCAAGCTGACGGATCAGCGGTTCAGCAGCGCCACGAGCGACCGGTACATCCTTACCGTAGTAGGCCATCAGCTTGAGCGCGTTCGTCGTTGTCGCTTCAATGCTGACATTGCCAGCAACCGTAGTAATCAGCCGCACGTCGAAGCGCGGGTTGAACACTGCCAGTGCGATGGCGACGGCGTCATCGATGCCGGGGTCAGTGTCGATAATCAGAGGGATCTGCTTCATTGCTTGTTCGGTTCCTTTCGTGGTGTGTTGATATACGCGTTATGCGTATTGCTCGGCGAGCCGATTACTTGATTTCGCTTGTGGCGGTGGATTCAGCTGCGCTGAGCGGAATGGGATCAACGAATTGGACTAATCCGCTGCCATAACCCGGTGCCGGCCGGCGCAGGAATCCATGCTCTTCGTAGAACGATTCCTTGCCAGGTGTTGCCATCAGGCCAATGTACGCATGGTTGCAGCAGTGTTCTCGAATGCGTGTGATAAGTGCGCGCAGCACCGCCGTACCGACCCCATCCCCTTGGTATTGCGGTAATACCACGAGATCTTTGATGAAGAATGCGATACGTCCATCGCCGACTACACGACCAATTCCGGCCACCTGACCATCAACGTAGGCAACCACGGAATACAGCCCACCATCCAGCGCCATACGCGCGTCTTCGCGGTCGTAATGGTAGAAACCCACGGCGTCGCGAACGCTGACGTACAGTTCGGCTGTCAGCGCGTCTTGCTGAATCGATATGCACATTGCCCGCTCACCTCCTCTGTGAGTTTCCTCCAAACCGATCTTCGTTGATCATCGCCATTGATAAAACGTTTAATCAACTAATGAAAATAATGATATAACCTTTTACCAATGTTGTCAACGATGTCGGCACGTCAGCACTGTTCAGCGCATCAACCCAGCCTTCATGCACCTGATAAACGCTGTAATATCAGGGAACACGCCACATAGGAGCCCCAACCGAATCACGCAGTACAAACGATGACGGGACATAGCGCGATTCACCACGACTGCAATCATTATTCATAATCATGTCGAGCAACATATCCACGCCCTGGCGACCCATATCCTCAGCTTGCTGCGAAATAATCGCGACTTGCGGAGTCAGCAGACGGAATACGGCAATGTCATCGAATGAAATCACTGACATTTCACTACCAATATCAATGCCGCGGTCATGCAGCAAACCAATCATCGTAATCATGTCAGGCGAGTAAGCGCAAATAATCGCCGTAACACCTGCTCTTACAAGTTCATTTAGCCCTGCTTCGCGCGAAACATATGTAGAATCACAGTCGACAACCGCCGCAGTTCCCTCCCCCAACTGCGTCACCTGTGCCGCAGCAGAACGGAATGCCGCTTCACGCTCATTTATATTGGACGAGCCCAGTGACGAGTGTGACACAAATCCAATGTGACGATGCCCTAAGCGCACAAGTTCGGCAACCGCCTCGCAAACACCTGGGTATGGGTCGGACACTACGAATGGCACCGAATTCACCCCCGATACCAAACGATCCACGAACACCAGTGGTAGCTCGCGCGCGATAAGCGACTGCATACCAGGCGAATTGACACCTTGCGGCACCACGATTGCCCCGTCAATACGTTGCCCAAGCAGATTGTCAATAAACGCATCCTGGCGTTCCACTGTTTCTGCTGACGTACCGATCAGCGTGGAATAGCCCCGGGCATACAACTCATCCTCCATTGACGAGACCAAATCAGCGAAATACGGATTGCGCAAATCAGGAACCAGCAAGCCAACTGTTTTGGTATCCGACGAACGCATGGAACGAGCACGTTGATCAGGAACATACCCCATTTCCTCAACCGTTTTCAACACTAACCGTCGCGTATCGCTAGAAAAGCGGCCTTTATTGTGAAGTATTTGGGAGACAGCAGCAGCCGACACACCGGCACGTTGAGCAACATCCTTCAACGTCACGAACGTCATAGTCCCCTCCTTGCGGCCGATACATCGTCAAAGCAACAATTCAAATGTACCCTTTTCACCGCCAATATTCGCAATCCTGCGCCAACACACGGCTCTCAACATAGAAAACCGCACCTCAAACACCGGATGAGAATTGCTTCAACCCGATAATCGAGATGCGGTTTTTGCAGACGTATCGGTTACTCCAGCTCCACTGCACCGGTGTACAGCTGGTAGTACTCGCCCTTTTGCGCGATCAGCTCGTCATGCGAACCACGCTCGATGATGTTGCCGTGGTCGCG
>SKEE01000648.1_pt1 | contig 36930 bp, 26 predicted proteins | sample 4826661 | NCBI WGS metagenome assembly SKEE01 (sample SAMN11008817, study PRJNA524170) | human gut metagenome | biome: Human fecal sample; material: Feces; isolation source: fecal sample from pouch patient p20 | host: Homo sapiens | place: Israel: Tel-Aviv | collected 2016-11-14
GCCTTCTCGAACTCGTCGGCCAGACCTTGGCCGTAGGCCGTGCGGTCATCCACGATGGCGATGTTCTTGTAGCCCAGCTTCTTGACGGCGAACGTGCCGACCACCGAGCCCTGCTGGGTGTCGGAAGTCATCATGCGGAACGTCGTCTTGTAGCCCTGCTTGGTGTATTCCGGCGCGGTTGCCATGGCGATCTGCGCGATGCCGGCCTGGTTGTACACGCGCGACGCCGGGATGCTGGTACCCGAATTGAAGTGGCCGAGCATGCCCTTGATGCCGCTGTCCACCAGCTTCTGGGCGACTGCCGTACCGGGCTTCGGGTCAGCCTGGTCGTCTTCCGCCATGAGCTGGAACTTGACTTCCTTGCCGGAAGCGCCCGCCTCTTCGATGACCTGACGCTGGGCCTTCTCGAACGTGCGAATGAACTTTTCGCCGATGATCTTGCGCTTCTTCTCCGGCTCGCTCACGCCCTTCAGGGCGGTGAGGAAGTCTTCGGAGGCGTCCACGGCGATGAGCTTGATGCCGGTCGCCTCAACGAAATCATGCTTGACCTGCTCGGCCTCGCCCTTGCGCAGCAGACCGTGGTCCACGAACACGCAGGTGAGCTGGTCGCCGATGGCCTTGTGCACGAGAGCTGCCGCTACTGCGGAATCAACGCCGCCGGACAGGCCGCAGATCACCTGTGCGTCACCGACCTTCTCGCGGATCTTCGCAACCTGATCCTCGATGATGCTGGAGGCATCCCAGTTGTTGCCAAGACCTGCACACTTGTGCAGGAACGTCTCGATAAGCTGCTGGCCCATCGGGGTGTGCTTGACTTCAGGATGCCACTGCACGCCATACAGCTTGCGGGATTCATCCTGCATGGCGGCAACGGGGGCGCCCTCGGTGTGTGCCAGCACTTCGAAGCCTTCCGGCGCGGTCTTAACGGCCACGCCATGGCTCATCCACGTGTTCTGATCGGCGGGGGAGCCTTCGAGCAGACCCTTCGACTCGTCGATGAAGGTCTCGGTCTTGCCGTACTCGCCAAGAGCGGCCTTGTCGACATCCGCACCCAAGGCATAGGCCATGGCCTGGAAGCCGTAGCAGATGCCCAACACGGGAACTCCGGCCTCGAACAGTTTCTTATCCACGCGCGGCGCGCCCGGTTCAAACACCGAAGCCGGACCACCGGAAAGGATGATGGCCTGCGGATCCTTGGCCAGCATCTCGTCGACCGGCATGGAATGCGGCACAAGCTCCGAATAAACATTGGCTTCACGCACGCGACGTGCGATCAGCTGGGCGTACTGGGCTCCGAAATCAACAACGAGCACAGGACCTGCGGCCATAACACTCTCCCTTTTGATATGAGGTATGAAGAAGCAACAATATTAACTGTTCTATTGTGGCGACGCTAGCAGACATTGGAAACGCTGTGAACAGGAAGTGAACAAACCTCACAATTGCTTACTACGCATGGTTCAACACGCCGCATGCAAGTATTGCAAAACGAACGTGAAAAAGGTGCGATGATGGCTTGAAATCGTTGATATTGAGCCGTTTATCAATCTTTTTGATAGCATGTGAAGTATTCACAAATCTCCCGATAAAAGCTCTCATTTTCTAACAGAAACGACACACTTACGCACACAGTCGCAAAAAAACAGCAAAAAGTCGCACCTCGCTCGTAATATGCTCAAGTGATTGGGAATGAATCGTTCCGCGGAACCGCAAGGTTTTGCAAGATTCAGGACCGAATGAAAATAAACAATCGCACAACACAGTGCAGGAGTACAGGAGTACACATGACGAGTCCTGTTATTGGCACCCCTTGGAAGAAGCTGAACGCTCCGGTTTCCGAGGAAGCTATCGAAGGCGTGGATAAGTACTGGCGTGCAGCCAACTACCTCTCCATCGGCCAGATCTATCTGCGTAGCAACCCGCTGATGAAGGAGCCTTTCACCCGCGAAGACGTCAAGCACCGTCTGGTCGGTCACTGGGGCACCACCCCGGGCCTGAACTTCCTCATCGGCCACATCAACCGTCTCATCGCTGATCACAAGCAGAACACTGTGATCATCATGGGCCCGGGCCACGGCGGCCCGGCTGGTACCGCTCAGTCCTACTTGGACGGCACCTACACTGAGACTTTCCCGAAGATCACCAAGGACGAAGCTGGTCTGCAGAAGTTCTTCCGCCAGTTCTCCTACCCGGGCGGCATCCCGTCTCACTACGCTCCGGAGACTCCGGGCTCCATCCACGAAGGTGGTGAGCTGGGTTACGCCCTGTCCCACGCCTACGGCGCTGTGATGAACAACCCGAGCCTGTTCGTTCCGGCCATCGTCGGCGACGGCGAAGCTGAGACCGGCCCGCTGGCCACCGGCTGGCAGTCCAACAAGCTCATCAACCCGCGCACCGACGGTATCGTGCTGCCGATCCTGCACCTCAACGGCTACAAGATCGCCAACCCGACCATCCTGTCCCGCATCTCCGACGAAGAGCTCCACGAGTTCTTCCACGGCATGGGTTATGAGCCCTACGAGTTCGTCGCTGGCTTCGATGATGAGGACCACATGTCCATCCACCGTCGCTTCGCCGAGCTGTGGGAGACCATCTGGGACGAGATCTGCGACATCAAGGCCACCGCTCAGACCGACAACGTGCACCGTCCGTTCTACCCGATGCTGATCTTCCGCACCCCGAAGGGCTGGACCTGCCCGAAGTACATCGACGGCAAGAAGACCGAGGGCTCCTGGCGCTCCCACCAGGTGCCGCTGGCTTCCGCCCGCGACACCGAGGCCCACTTCGAGGTTCTCAAGAACTGGCTCGAGTCCTACAAGCCGGAAGAGCTGTTCGACGCCAACGGCGCTGTCAAGGACGACGTCCTTGCCTTCATGCCGAAGGGCGAGCTGCGTATCGGTGCCAACCCGAACGCCAACGGTGGTGTGATCCGCAACGACCTGAAGCTGCCGAACCTCGAGGACTACGAGGTCAAGGAAGTGGCCGAGTACGGCCACGGCTGGGGCCAGCTCGAGGCCACCCGTCGTCTGGGCGTCTACACCCGCGACATCATCAAGAACAACCCGCGCGACTTCCGCATCTTCGGACCGGATGAGACCGCTTCCAACCGTCTGCAGGCTTCCTACGAAGTCACCAACAAGCAGTGGGATGCCGGCTACCTGTCCTCCCAGGTTGATGAGCACATGGCCGTCACCGGCCAGGTCGTCGAGCAGCTGTCCGAGCACCAGATGGAAGGCTTCCTCGAGGCTTACCTGCTGACCGGTCGTCACGGCATCTGGAGCTCCTACGAGTCCTTCGTGCACGTGATCGACTCCATGCTGAACCAGCACGCCAAGTGGCTCGAGGCTACCGTCCGCGAGATCCCGTGGCGCAAGCCGATCTCCTCCATGAACCTGCTGGTCTCCTCCCACGTTTGGCGTCAGGACCACAACGGCTTCTCCCACCAGGATCCGGGTGTCACCTCCGTCCTGCTGAACAAGTGCTTCCACAACGACCACGTCATCGGCATCTACTTCGCCACCGATGCGAACATGCTGCTGGCCATCGCCGAGAAGTGCTACAAGTCCACCAACAAGATCAACGCCATCATCGCTGGTAAGCAGCCTGCTGCCACCTGGCTGACCCTGGACGAGGCTCGTGCCGAGCTCGAGAAGGGTGCCGCCGCTTGGGATTGGGCTTCCACCGCCAAGAACAACGATGAGGCCGAGGTCGTGCTTGCCGCCGCCGGCGATGTCCCGACTCAGGAGATCATGGCTGCTTCCGACAAGCTGAAGGAACTGGGCGTCAAGTTCAAGGTTGTGAACGTTGCCGACCTGCTCTCCCTGCAGTCCGCCAAGGAGAACGACGAGGCTCTGACCGACGAGGAGTTCGCCGACATCTTCACCGCCGACAAGCCGGTGCTGTTCGCGTACCACTCCTACGCTCACGACGTGCGTGGCCTGATCTACGACCGTCCGAACCACGACAACTTCAACGTCCACGGCTACGAGGAGGAGGGCTCCACCACCACCCCGTACGACATGGTTCGTGTCAACCGCATCGACCGCTACGAGCTGACCGCCGAGGCTCTGCGCATGATCGACGCCGACAAGTACGCCGACAAGATCGACGAGCTCGAGAAGTTCCGTGATGAGGCCTTCCAGTTCGCCGTCGACAACGGCTACGACCACCCGGACTACACCGACTGGGTGTACTCCGGCGTGAACACCGACAAGAAGGGTGCCGTCACCGCTACCGCCGCTACCGCTGGCGACAACGAGTGATAACACCTCCACGGTGTTGTTAGTTCGCTAACACCAAAGGGCTCGGGATTCGTCCCGAGCCCTTTGCTTATTCATAAGCCCTGTCACGGCGGGGCAGAACAAAGCGAACTGTTGTGATGTTTTAATCGCGTAGCACCCCGAAATGCAGTAGGGCGTTGAGTACGCCGTCGTGGTCCACGTCATCGGTGATGTAATCGGCGGCGGCCTTTGGCTCGGCGGTCGCGTTGCCCATCGCGACTCCGATGCCGGCGTAGGCGAGCATATCCGTGTCATTGCCGCCATCGCCGAAGGCCATGGTCTGCTCGCGCGTGATGCCGTAATGCGCCATGAACCGCTGGATGCCGCGCGGCTTGCCGCCATCGGCCGGAATCAGATCCGTGAAATCCGGATGCCAACGCACCCCGCGCACATTGCTGCACAGTCCCACCAGTTCGGCCTCCAGCTCGGGCCCGACAAAGGGACTGATCTGGAAAGTCTCATGATCCAGCGCGCGGGTGCGCGGGTCGTCAAAATACCGGGTCGGTGCGGTTTTGCCCAGTTTGCTCCACGTGGCGCGAAGCAGATCATTGGACTGGTTGAAGTACACGTAATCCTTCTCGCCGAAATTGCACACCACATCGGGGTGACGGTCCAGCCAGTCGAGAATCACCTCAATATCAGCAGTATCCAAGGCCTGCGAGGCAAAGAAGCCGGTGTCATCAAAGCAATACTGCCCATTGAACGCCACCATGCCATCGAACGTCACCGGCATGGTATCCAGCACCACGTGCATCTGTGAAGGCGCGCGGCCCGTGCAAATCAGCACCTTGACGCCTGCGGCCTGCAGCCGGTGAATCGCCTCGATTGTGGAATCCGGCACCGTATGGGTCGTGAAACTGGTGAGCGTGCCATCGATATCGAAGAATACGGCTCGGATATCGGCATTGGCAGTATCGGTAGTCATAGCTTCCATTGTCAAAGCCCCTCTCGACGTGCTTTCCGGCGTGTTCGGCACGCCTATAGCGGGTTATCAAACGCACGAATCCCGGACATTGCATGCGCGCCATAAAAGACACCTATATGGCAATCGGCCATTTTCCGTCACTTTCGCGGTTCAAGCGCGTTATGGTGTTACCCGACATCAATTTTGGAGAGAGGAAATCCAATGACAGCAGCAACCCAGCCGGCAACCCCGGCCGCTCCTAACAATAACGAGCCGGTGCGTGTGAACCACACCGCCCGCAACGTCATCATCACCATCGTGGTCGTGGCGATTATCGCCGTGGCCGCGTTCTTCGGCTACCGCGCGTTTGCCGGTGCCAACGAGTCGTCCGCCAAGGGCAGCAAGGGCAACCCGGTCAAGATCGGCGTGGTCGGCGCTACCAACCCCGAATGGGTCAAGTTCAAGCAGGACGCCGAGAAGGCCGGCATCTACGTCGACATCGTCGACTTCCAGGACTACACCTCCGAAAACCCGGCCCTTGACTCCGGCGAGCTGGACCTCAACGAATTCCAGCACCTGCTCTACTTGGCCAACTACAACGTGAGCAACAAGAAGGACCTGCAGCCCATCGGCGGCACCGCCATCTACCCGCTCGGCGTGTACTCCACCAAGGTCAAGGACATCAAGGACCTGAAGCAGGGCGACACCGTCACCATTCCGAACGACGAAACCAACCAGGCCCGCGCTATCGGCGTGCTCAAGGCCGCCGGTCTCGTGACGCTCAAGGGCGACTGGACCGCCTTCTCCACCCCGGCCGACATCGACGAAGCCAAGAGCAAGGTCAAGGTCACCACGCTCAAGGCCGAACAGGTGGCCACCACCCTGAAGGACCCGACCATCGCCGCTGGTGCGATCAACAACGACTACGTGGCCGACGCCGGTCTCGACCCGAAGGACGCCATCTACCAGGATGACGCCGAATCCGAAGAGGCTCGCCCCTACATCAACGTGTGGGTGGCCCGCAAGGCGGACGTGAACAACGAGACCTACAAGAAGCTCGTTTCCATCTACCAGCAGAAGGATGTGCTCGACGCCCTGCAGGAGAACTCCGGCGGTACCGCGGTGTTCGCCGACAAGTTCAGCGCCAGCGAGCTGCAAGGCTTCCTGTCCGACATTGAGAAGGATGCCAAGGCCCAGCAGTGAGCCGCGGCTGATACGAGCGCACGACTAGCCTGTCCATAGCCATTACCACCAAGCGGAGCGAGTACCCGAGCCAACAATCGGGATTCGCTCCGCTTCCGTGACCGGACACCAACAACCAGCATCAGGGAGCACTATGAGCGACCCCATCATCACCTTCGACCATGTCGTGAAGGAATTCAAAACACGCGGACGCGGCGCGAACATCGCACGAGCCGTGGATGACGTCAGCCTGACCATCGATCGCGGTGACATCTTCGGCATCATCGGCTATTCCGGTGCAGGCAAATCCACACTGGTCCGGCTTATCAACGCGCTCGAACGACCCACCTCCGGCACTGTGACCGTGCTTGGCACTGATATCACCTCTCTGAGTGAGACCAAGCTGCGGCCCATCCGCCAGAAAATCGGCATGATTTTCCAGCAGTTCAACCTGTTCTCCACCAAAACCGTGGCCCAGAACATCGCCTACCCACTGCAACTCGATCACTGGCGCAAGGACTATCAGGATCGTCGTGTCAACGAACTCCTTGAATTCGTGGGCCTCAGTGAGCACGCAAACAAATACCCTTCGCAGCTGTCCGGCGGCCAGAAGCAGCGCGTCGGCATCGCCCGCGCACTGGCCACTAATCCGGAGATTCTGCTCGCCGACGAAGCCACCAGCGCGCTCGACCCGGAAACCACCACCGAAGTGCTGGCCTTGCTCAAGCGTGTGAACGAGGAATTCGGCATCACCATTGTGCTTATCACCCATCAGATGAACGTGGTCCAGCAGATTGCCGGCCGCGTGGCCGTAATGAGCGCCGGACGCGTGGTCGAATCCGGCGACGTATACGATGTGTTCGCTGCACCCCAGCAGCCGGTGACCAAGCGATTCATTGCCACCGCATTGTCTGGCCTGCCCGAGGAAGACCGGGTCGAGCGATTGCATCACGAATGGTCGGGCCGCATTGTCACCGTGCTTATCCGCCAAAAGGACGTTTCCGGCACCCAAGGCCATGAACTCAAGGCATCCGGACAGAATATCTCCGAACTCATCGCCAAATACGGCGTCGAATCCAGCCTGCTCTACGGCGGCATCGACACGGTCAAGGGGACCGCCATCGGTGCCATCACCTACGAATTCAACGGGCCCGGCTGGCATGTGGACGAATTCCTGCGCGAGCTCGCCGCCAATAGCGACGTCATCGACTTCGGCACCGCCGCAAAGCCTGTGGCCTACGCCGACGCAGTCGCCGGACATGCCTCCTACGCCGAAGACCGCGCCCATGACCCACTGGCGGCCGATACTGCCACCGCGCCCGCCGCGTCCGCCGCCGCACATGAAGGAGCCAACGCATGATCATCCTCGCCAACCCGCGTAGCGACTGGAACGTGCTGCGTCCACTACTGTTCGAATCCATTGGCCAGACCCTGACCATGGTGCTCGTCACCCTCGTCATCGGCGGATTCCTCGGCCTGATCCTCGGCGTGGTGCTCTATGGCACCCGCCCCGGCAACCTGTTCGAGAACGCGGTCGTCTACCGCATCCTTGACATCATCGTCAACATCGTGCGCCCGATTCCGTTCATCATCTTCCTGGCAGCCATGCAGCCGCTCACCATCGTCGTGGTCGGCACGTCCATCGGCACCGTGGCCGCCATCTTCCCGATGGTGGTGATGTGCACCTTCGCCACCTCGCGTCTGGTCGAACAGAATCTCGTGCCGGTCGACCCGGGAGTAATCGAGGCCGCGCGTTCGATGGGTGCCGGCAAGCTCACCATCATCCGCACCGTGCTCATCCCCGAAGCCCTGGCACCGCTGATCCTGGCCTACGCCTTCCTGTTCATTGGCGTGCTCGACATGTCTGCCATGGCCGGCTACATCGGCGGTGGCGGTCTCGGTAACTTCGCCATCGCCTACGGCTACCAGAAGTTCGACCAGACCGTCACCTGGACGGCCGTGATCATCATGATCGTACTGGTCCAGGTGGTGCAGGGCATCGCCAACGCCATCGCCAAACGACTGCTCAAACGCCAGCAATAACAAGGCATACTGACCCCATAGATCGCGGCCCTCGCCAATATGGAGCGAGGGCCGCAATATATTCTTCGCGCTACTAGAATCGGGAACCATGAGTGAACATATCGACATCGACCACGAACTCATCACCATCCGCCACTACCTGCACGCCCATCCGGAGCGTAGTTTCCGTGAATTCGGCACCAGCATCTATCTGACCGACCAGCTCAAGGCGCACGGCATCGAGATCCTGCACAACCCGCTGGAGACTGGTGTTGTGGGGCTCATTCAGGGCGAGGCCGGTCCCGGGCCGCGTATCGGGCTGCGCGCCGACATCGACGGCCTGCCCATCGTGGAAGACTCCGGACTGGAGTTCAGCTCCGTCAATGAAGGCGTGATGCACGGCTGCGGCCACGACCTGCACATGACCGGTCTGCTCGGTGCCGCCTTCTGGCTCGCCGAGCACCGTGACAAGTTCGCCGGCTCGATCAAGATTCTGTTCCAGCCGAGTGAGGAGACCGGCCAAGGCGCTCGCGCCATGATCGACGCCGGACTCGTGGATGACGTCGAAGCCATTATCGGCACGCACAACAACCCCAACTATGCGCCCGGCCAGCTGGCCATCGGCGTTGAGCCGATGATGGCCGGCTGCGTGAAATTCCGCGTGACCCTCCACGCCCAAGGAACCCACGCCGGCTACCCGTACAAGGGCACCGGGCCCATCGAAGCGCTCGCCAGTATTATTCTGAGCCTGCAGACCATCGTGAGCCGCAACGTCACGCCCTTCCACCCGCTGGTGCTGTCCGTTACCGAAGTGCACGGCGGCCATGTGTGGAACGTGGTGCCCGCCGAAGCCGGATTCCAAGGGACTGTGCGCTATTTCCACAAGTCGGATGGCAATCTGGTCGGCCGCCGATTCAAGGAAGTGGTGGAACACACCGCCGAGGCATACGGCATCAGCGCCGACGTGGTCTGGGATGACTTTCAAGACCCGCTGGTCTCCGATCCAGGTCTCGCCAAGGCCGTGGCGGCGGATGTCAACGACTACGCGCAGCTCGAACCGATACGTCAGTCGATGGCGGGGGAGGACTTCTGCGAATTCGCCAAGGTGACGTTGCCGGTGTTCGCGTTCGTCGGGTCAAACGGCCAGGAAGGTTGCGCCGACTGGCATAGCCCGCATTTCGTGGGTCTCGACGAATCCATTCCCACCTTCGTCAACTTCTACGTCAACACCGCTCTGCGCGTGCTCAACGAGCTGAAGTAAATCCTTTTCTGGCTCGCCTCCGGAGGCTGAGGCGTTAGGCAGACAGCCCAGTGGGCTGTCTGTAGCCGAAGGTGAGGCGACAGCCGAACCAGATATGCGCGGGCCTCGCCCGTCCATAAGTGCAGGACGAGCTATCAGCGAAGCTGACTGAGGGGAGTGGCATTCGTTCATTAGGTCGATTCATCGTCCATTAGGTCGGTGAACGGCGATACTGGTTGTTGGAATCGCGCCATTGCAACGACTGATATCGCATTGCAGTGACCTAATGAACGCAAAAACGACCTAATGAATGACGCCAAGCCGGAAGAACAGGCAATCCGACGTCATACGCGGCTACACTAAGAATCTATGACACAGCTTCGCTTCGCACTCGCCCAGATCGACACCTGCGTCGGCGCGCTTGACGCCAACGCCGCCAAGGTGCTCGACTACTCCCGTAAAGCCGCCGCAGGAAACGCCCAAGTGGTTGTTTTCCCGGAAATGACCCTCACCGGATACCCCATCGAGGATCTGGCCCTGCGCCGCACCTTCCGCCAAGCCGCATGGGACAAGGCCAACGAACTCGCCACCCAGCTCAACGACGACGGCCTCGGCGATCTGTTCGTGGTGGTCGGCACCGTGGGCACCGACCGCAAGACCTCCAAGCCGCGCAACCGACTGGTGGTCTTGCACCAAGGCGTGGTCTGGGCTGGCTACGACAAGCACTTCCTGCCCAACTACGGCGTGTTCGACGAATTCCGCATCTTCTCCGCCGGCGACCGCTCCGTGACCCTCGACGTGGACGGCGCCACCATTGGCGTGGCCATCTGCGAGGACATCTGGCAGGACGGCGGCCCGGTGGCCGACCTGGCCACCAAGAACATCGACCTGCTGCTCACCATCAACGGCTCGCCGTATGAGGAAGGCAAGACCAACACCCGTTTCGAGCTCGCCCAGCGTCGTGCCGCCGAGGTTAACGCCCCGGTCATCTACCTGAATCAGGTCGGCGGTCAAGACGACCTCGTCTTCGACGGCGGCAGCTTCGTGGTCGACGCCGACGGCACGCTTATCGCACGCAGCCCGATGTTCATGGAAAACCTGACGTTCTGGGACTTCGATTCCGCCGCCGAACATCAGGCCAAGGCCGAGATCGTTCCGGAACTCGACCCGGACGAAGAGGTATACACCGCCTGCGTGCTCGGCCTCAAGGACTACATGGCCAAGAACCACTTCACCGGCGTGACGCTGGGCCTCTCAGGAGGCATCGACTCCGCACTGGTAGCCGCCATGGCGGCCGACGCATGCGGCGGCGAGAACGTCTGGGGCATCTCCATGCCCTCCATGTACTCCTCCGACGGTTCCAAAGACGACGCCGCCGATTTGGCCTCCAACATCGGTGCCCATTACGAGGTCCAGCCCATTGAGCCATTGTTCAACGCCTACCAACAGCAACTTGACCTTGATGGCGTCTCCGCCGAGAACCTGCAGGCCCGCATCCGCGGTGTGATCGTGATGGCCAGCTCCAATTCGCGCGGTCTGCTCGCCGTGGCCACCGGCAACAAGTCAGAGCTCGCCTGCGGCTACTCGACCATCTACGGCGATGCGGTAGGCGGCTACGCACCCATCAAGGACCTGCTCAAGACCCGTGTCTGGGAGATCAGCCGTTGGCGTAACAAGGCCGCGGCCGCAGGCGTCGGCATCGGCGGTCTCAAGATCGTGGGCAACGAGGACGGCAACACCGGCATCCCGTTGAAGGACGGCGTGATGATTCCGGTCTCCTCCATCGAGAAGGCACCCTCGGCCGAGTTGCGCCCCGGGCAGAAGGACTCCGACTCCCTGCCCGAATACGCGCTGCTCGACAAGGTGCTCGCCGCATACATCGAGCACGCGCACGGCCGCGCCGACCTGTTAGCCGACGGCTTCGACCAGGTCACCGTAGACACCGTGATGCGATTGGTGGACCGCGCCGAATGGAAGCGCCGCCAATACCCGCTGGGACCGAAGGTCACGGCCCTCGCGTTCGGCCGCGACCGCCGACTGCCCGTCACCAACGCATTCAGGGAATAAACATATATTGCTCCCGCCAGCGGGAGCAAGTAATACCGTTGAGGAGGTACCAATGACAGACGATAACAAGAAGCAGTGGTATTTCAACACCGTCAAGAAGCAGGCCGAGTTGGGCATGGTCTCACCGATCGAACAGCGCATGGGTCCGTACAAGACCAAGGAAGACGCCGAACATGCGTGGGACATCGTGGTGGACCGCAATGCCAGATGGGAGGAGGAGAACCGGCGCTGGAAGAACTACGGCGTGAAACCCGCACAGGCTCGCCCCGAGGATTGACGGTCGAAAACTGACGGATACGGTTCTGCTGTCAATCTCAAGACCGAACCGCTCATACGAACATCACAGTATGAGCGGTTTCCCATATCTGGAGACGTGCAATAGTCCCATCAATATCTAGAAGCCATTGGAATGGTAGCGTTCACAGAAACAATGTGAGATAGCTCACTCCCAATTTCAGCTTTTCTCAAGCAAGTGCCAACTACACTGTTGAACCAAGGGTTCCGTGAAGATGCGAAACCTACAACCCCATTTAAGGAGTGACATGACCGCAGTGGAAAATGCAGCTGTCTCCCAGGAGGAGCTCGACGCCAAGGCGTGGGCCGGCTTCACCGAGGGCAACTGGCAGAAGGATATTGACGTCCGCGACTTCATCCAGAAGAACTACACCCCGTACGAGGGCGACGAGACATTCCTGGCTCCTGCCACCGAGAAGACCAAGCACCTGTGGAAGTACCTCGACGACAACTACCTGGCCGTGGAGCGCAAGCAGCGCGTCTACGACGTGGACACCCATACCCCGGCCGACGTCGACGCCTTCCCGGCCGGCTACATCGACTCCCCGGAAGTCGATAACGTGGTCGTTGGCCTCCAGACCGACGTTCCCTGCAAGCGCGCGATGATGCCGAACGGTGGCTGGCGCATGGTCGAGCAGGCCATCAAGGAAGCCGGCAAGGAACCGGATCCGGAGATCAAGAAGATCTTCACCAAGTACCGCAAGACCCACAACGACGGCGTCTTCGGCGTGTACACCAAGCAGATCAAGGTCGCCCGCCACAACAAGATCCTCACCGGTCTGCCGGACGCCTACGGCCGTGGCCGCATCATCGGCGACTACCGCCGCGTCGCCCTGTACGGCGTGAACAAGCTCATCGCCTTCAAGCAGCGCGACAAGGACTCCGTGCCGTACCGCAACGACTTCACCGAGCCGGAGATCGAGCACTGGATCCGCTTCCGTGAGGAGCACGACGAGCAGATCAAGGCTCTGAAGAAGCTCATCAACCTCGGCAACGAGTACGGCCTTGACCTGTCCCGCCCGGCCCAGACCGCTCAGGAAGCAGTGCAGTGGACCTACATGGGCTACCTTGCTTCCGTCAAGAGCCAGGATGGCGCCGCAATGTCGTTCGGTCGCGTCTCCACCTTCTTCGACGTGTACTTCGAGCGTGACTTGAAGTCCGGTAAGATCACTGAGACCGACGCTCAGGAGATCATCGACAACCTGGTCATGAAGCTGCGCATCGTGCGCTTCCTGCGTACCAAGGATTACGATTCGATCTTCTCCGGCGATCCGTACTGGGCGACCTGGTCCGACGCCGGCTTCGGCGATGACGGCCGTTCGATGGTCACCAAGACCTCGTTCCGTCTGCTCAACACCCTGACCCTCGAGCACCTCGGACCTGGCCCCGAGCCGAACATCACCATCTTCTGGGATCCGAAGCTGCCTGAGGCCTACAAGCGCTTCTGCGCCAAGATCTCCATCGACACCTCGGCCATCCAGTACGAGTCCGACAAGGAAATTCGTAGCCACTGGGGCGACGACGCTGCCATCGCATGCTGCGTCTCCCCGATGCGCGTGGGCAAGCAGATGCAGTTCTTCGCCGCCCGCGTGAACTCCGCCAAGGCCCTGCTGTACGCCATCAACGGCGGCCGCGACGAGATGACCGGCATGCAGGTCATCGACAAGGGCGTGATCGAGCCGATTACCCCGGAGGCCGACGGCACCCTCGATTACGAGAAGGTCAAGAACAACTACGAGAAGGCCCTCGAATGGCTGTCCGAGACCTACGTCATGGCCCTGAACATCATCCACTACATGCACGATAAGTACGCGTACGAGTCCATCGAGATGGCCCTGCACGACAAGGAAGTGTACCGCACCCTCGGCTGCGGCATGTCCGGTCTGTCCATCGCCGCCGACTCCCTCGCCGCCGTCAAGTACGCCAAGGTCTACCCGATCTACAACAAGGACGCGAAGACCCTGGAAGGCCACGAGTACGAGTACGTTGAGGGCGCCGACGACGACCTGATTGTCGGCTACCGCACCGAGGGCGAGTTCCCGGTCTACGGCAACGACGACGACCGCGCCGACGACATCGCCAAGTGGGTCGTCTCCACGGTCATGGGCCAGGTCAAGAGGCTCCCGGTCTACCGCGGCGCCGTCCCGACCCAGTCCATCCTGACGATCACCTCCAACGTCGAGTACGGCAAGAACACCGGTTCCTTCCCGTCCGGCCACGCCAAGGGCACCCCGTACGCTCCGGGCGCCAACCCGGAGAACGGCATGGACTCCCACGGCATGCTGCCGTCCATGTTCTCCGTCGGCAAGATCGACTACAACGACGCTCTTGACGGCATCTCGCTGACCAACACCATCACCCCTGATGGCCTGGGCCGCGACGAGGACGAGCGCATCGGCAACCTGGTCGGCCTCCTGGACGCCGGCAACGGCCACGGCCTCTACCACGCGAACATCAACGTTCTGCGCAAGGAGACCATGGAGGACGCCGTCGAGCACCCCGAAAAGTACCCGCACCTGACCGTGCGTGTCTCCGGCTACGCGGTGAACTTCGTCAAGCTCACCAAGGAGCAGCAGCTCGACGTCATCTCCCGTACCTTCCACCAGGGTGCCGTCGTCGACTGATGACCAACCCCGCGAACCGCGGCAATGACTAACTGAAGGGGTGGGGCACGGCTCCACCCCTTCCTTATTTCCCACAGACTTTCGCATCATTTGGAACAGGAGGACAACGATGCCCGCAACACCCACGTTCCGCACCACGACCAGGCATATGCTCAAGGAATCGAAGACCTATGCCTCGCAGACTTTGATGGGTGGCCTTTCCGGCTTTGAATCCCCAATCGGACTCGACCGACGTGACCGCCTTTCCGCCCTGAAATCCGGTGATATCGGCTTCGTCCACTCTTGGGACATCAACACCTCCGTGGATGGACCGGGCACCCGCATGACCGTGTTCATGTCCGGCTGCCCGCTGCGCTGCCAGTACTGCCAGAACCCGGACACTTGGAAGATGCGCGACGGCAAGCCCGTCTACCTTGACGCCATGATCAAGAAGGTCGATCGTTACAAGGACCTGTTCAAGGCCACGCATGGCGGTATCACCTTCTCCGGCGGCGAATCCATGATGCAGCCCGCCTTCGTCTCGCGTGTGTTCCATGCCGCCAAGGAGATGGGCGTGCACACCTGCCTCGATACGTCCGGCTTCCTCAACACGAATTACACCGACGAGATGCTCGAGGACATCGACCTGTGTCTGCTCGACGTCAAATCCGGCGACGAGGAGACCTATCACAAGGTCACCGGCGGCACCTTGCAGCCCACCATCGATTTTGGCCAGCGACTGGCCAAGGCCGGCAAGAAGATCTGGGTGCGATTTGTGCTCGTGCCGGGCCTGACCGACTCCGAAGAGAACGTCGAAAACGTGGCGAAGATCTGCGAGTCCTTCGGTGATGCCGTCGAACACATCGACGTGCTGGGATTCCACCAGCTTGGCCGCCCGAAGTGGCACGAACTGCGCATCCCATACCCGCTGGAGAACCAGAAGGGACCCAACGCCGCCACCCGCGAACGGGTGACCAACCAGTTCAAGGACCACGGCTTCACCGTGTATTAAATTGCAGGGCCGAACCGCGCGTAAATACCACGATTCGGCCCGTTCGCCCATACCCTAGAGATATGGCCGACATCTACGCATTTCCTACGGGAGAGTCCAACGACGGACGCCCCGTGCGCCCTCAGGGTGTGCCGGATGAAGTATGGGCAGCCGTCGAATCCGTCAGCACCATGAAGCGCATCCATGACGTGCGCTATCGGGAGATTCCCGTGCCTTCCACCTTGGCCGATTATGGTATCGGCGTGGAATTCGAAGCGGGAGAGCGTGCCCTCGGCGATGCCTTTTCCGCCGGTCTTGGCAGCGATGCCGAATCACGAATCGCCACAGGCTGGATCATGATGCTTTATGCTCATGAGCTGCGCATTGACTGGGATTCCAACTGGCGTTGCGTGGCGTTCGCGCGACTGCCGCTGGAAACCGCCGAAAACGATTCTCTGACCCCCGGCATGTACTGGGATGACATGTGCGACTATTTCGACGGCATCGAGCCGGATTCGGTATCCGGCACAGTCACCGTGACCCAAAACACGGCTTTTGGCTCGATGGCCGGCTCCACCAGCGCCGGGTGTGAGATTCGCGTCTCATGGACCCCGCTTGACGGGACCGGGCCGGACGGTACTATGGACGCCGGCGCACAAGTCCGCTCGTGGGCCGCATTCATCAGATCCACCATCCGTTTTGAGGAGGATGACGCCAGTTGAGTGACGTCCGTGACACCGAACCCCGACTGCTGAAAGAGCCTCGCGGGGGAGTACCCGATGTCACTTCGACGCTGGACGGCTATCATCGTGTCTGCGATGCGCTGGCCGAGGCGACGGGCTCGCTGGCCGCCGACGCCGAACGGGCGTCCGGCTTCCGCTATGGACACGAGGATTGGCTGATTCAGTTCAAACGTGAGGGTGCAGGCATCGCCTTGCTTGATCCCGTCGCCCTGACCCGGGCCGGAGCTGATTGGAATGAATTCAATGACGCCGTGGGCGACGCCACGTGGATTCTGCATGATTCTCTGATGGACTTGCCCGGATTCGCCGAAATCGGGCTCAAACCCAAAGCCCTGTTCGACACGGAAATAGCGGCGCGATTGCTCGGCCTGCACCGCTTTGGTCTGGCCGCCGTCACCGAACACTACCTCGGCATCACGCTAGCCAAAGAGCATTCCGCCGCCGATTGGTCCTACCGTCCGCTGCCGCGCGACTGGCGCAACTATGCGGCGCTCGACGTGGAGGTGCTTATCGAACTTGAAACCATGATGCGTCGTGACCTGAAAGCCGCAGGCAAGGACGAGTGGGCCGCTGAAGAGTTTTCTCACGCTTTGGTTGCGGGCCTTGCCCCGCGCAAACCGCATCCGATTCCTTGGCTGCGTATCTCGCGCATCACCCAGCTGAGTCGTGATCCAAGGGGCTTGGCCATCGCCAAATCCCTATGGGAGGAGCGCGACCGACTCGCCCGGCAATACGATATTGCGCCCAGCCTGTTATTGGCCGATTCATCAATCATCGAGGCGGCGACCAACAAGCCGCACAATGCTGCCCAATTCCGCGCGCTCCGATCCCTGAACGAGCGTGTGCGCATCCATACCGGCACCGAGCAGGACAAAATGTTCGAGCGGTACGCGCCGATTCAGCGTGCGGTCAAACCGAAGGTCTGGAAGCAGGCCATCGATCGAGCCATAGCCCTGAAGCCCACCCAATGGCCTACCATGCCCGCCCCCGAACAGGACTAAAACGGTGTGGTGAACGCGCCCCGATCCATGCGGCTGTGGCAACAGCGCCATCCGGAGCGTTATGACCGTCTGCAACGGGTACGGCGTGTGATCAACCGCATCGCCGAAGACACCCGCACGCCGGCCGAGATGATCATCAAGCCACAGATCCTACGCAACCTGTGCTGGGTGGAAGACCCGGTGGAAGTGGACGTCGAGACGTTCCTGATCGAGCAGGGCGCAAGGAACTGGCAAGTGAAACTCATTGCACCGTCCGTAAGTGGCGTTATCATGTAGAGGTTGCCTTACGGCAGAACTGTAAGAAATAACGACTTTTGAGGAGTCATTAGCGTGAAGATCAGCGTTCGTAACCTCGAGCCCACCAAGGTGAAGCTCACCGTCACTGTTGAACCGGAAGAGCTCAACCCGTATCTGGATGCGGCCCGTAAGGAAATCGCCAAGCAGGTGAACGTTCCCGGCTTCCGTAAGGGCCACGTTCCCGGCAAGATCATCGACCAGCGCATCGGTTTCGCCGCCGTCGCCGGTGAGGCCGTGAACGACGCGGTCCCGGAGCTGTACTCCAAGGCCCTGGATGAGAAGAAGATTCGTCCGATGGCTCAGCCGGAGTTCGACGTGCAGGATGTTCCGCAGTCCGCCAACGACGAGACCAAGCTGAAGTTCACCGCCACCGTCGAGCGTCGTCCTGACATCGAACTGCCGGAAATCGACGGTCTTGAGATCGCCATCTCCAAGCCGGAAGTCAAGGATGAGGACGTCGACAAGCGCCTCGAGACCCTGCGTCAGCGCTTCGGCACCTTGGTCGGCGTGGACCGCCCGGCCGCCAAGGGCGACTTCGCCAACATCGACCTGACTGCTGAGATTGACGGCGAGACCGTCGACTCCCAGGAAGGCGTGAGCTACGAGCTCGGCTCCAACACCATGCTCGACGGTCTGGACGAGGCCCTTGACGGCCTGTCCGCCGGCGAGGAGACCACCTTCGAAGGCACGCTGGAAGCCGGCGAGCACGAGGGCCAGAAGGCCACCGTGAAGGTCAAGGTCAACTCCGTCAAGGCTGAGGAACTGCCGGAGCTGAACGATGAGTTCGCTTCCGAAGCTTCCGAGTTCGACACTCTGGACGAGCTCAAGGCTGACATCCGCAAGGCTGCCGCTCAGGACGCCGAAGGTCGTCAGGCCACCGAGGCTCGCGATGCCTTCATCGCCAAGCTGCAGGAAGGCCTCGAGATCCCGGTTCCGAAGGGCGTCAAGGCCAACATGGTCGAAGAGCAGCTCAAGGGCATGACCCCGGACCCGGAGAAGGCCACCAAGGAGCAGAAGGCTCAGGCCGAGGAGACCGTGGAGAAGGATCTGCGCGATCAGATGGTGCTCGACGCTCTGGCCGAGAAGCTGGACGTTCAGGTGTCCCAGTCCGACGTGTTCAACTTCCTCGCTTCCATCGCCCAGCAGTACGGCATGGATCCGAACAACTTCATCCAGGCCATCATCAAGAATGGCCAGCTTGGCTCCGCTGTGCAGGAAGTCGGCCGTTCCAAGGGCCTGCTCGCCGGCATGCGCGCCGTCAAGTTCACCGCTGATGGCGAGGTTGTGGACCTCTCCGCCTTCCTGGGCGAGGCCGCTGAGGACGAAGAGTCCGAGTCCGTCGAGGCCGCTTCCGCTGCTGCCGCCGTGGCCGACGAACTGTCCGCCAAGGATGACGCCAAGGATGCTGAGTGAGCATAGCCTCATCGCGTTAGCATGATTGTTTGAGCCCGGAATCGTGTTTCATGGTTCCGGGCTCTTCCTATTCTGGCAAAAGGACTGTTTCTTTGGCTCCCCTCTTTGAGGGGGAGCTGTCGAGCGTGGCGAGACTGAGGGGAGTTCCCAAGGCATACTCGTTGCATAGGGTGCGGAGGTTGACATGCAGCCAACGGTTACTATCAAACGCCTTGGTTGGCTCGCTGCGGCGACCATTGTGCTCGGCGTGCTCATCGGTGTGGGAGCAGGTCTGCTGACCCTGTTGCTCTACGGCGTTGAACATGTGCTGCTCGGCTACATCGAAGGCCCAGAATTGCCTGGTCCATTCGGCGTGCCCGCTGCACGCCGTGCGATATCGGTGACCGTGGGACTCAGCATCGCAGGCATTATCTGGTATCTGATGCGACACAAAACGACTGCGGTGCCCTCAGTCAAGAAGGCCGTGGCGGGAAAGCGAATGCCTTTCTGGCAAACCATTGCGCATGTGGTATTGCAGATTTTCATCGTCGGCTCCGGTGCCTCGATCGGCCGAGAAGTCGCCCCACGCGAACTCGGCGCCATGCTCGCGCAACGTTTCTGCGACCTGTTCCATATCGAGGGCGTTGACGGCATCGACCGGCGCATGGTGGTGGCAGTGGCTGCCGGTGCCGGTCTAGGAGGCGTCTATGACGCGCCACTGGCCGGCATGTTCTTCGCCGTCGAAATCCTGTTGGTAGATGTGACAATCGAAAAAGTTGCGTTTGGACTGGGCATGTCTGCCATTGCCGCATTCGTGGCGGTTGCGATCAAAGGGCATCACCTGTTCTACGACATTACCGCCATGCAACCGGAATCCACGCCAACGTTAATGCTGTTCGCTCTGATCTGCGGTGCGGCATGTGGAGTGGGCGGCGCATTGTTCCGAAAAGGTTCGCAATGGGCGGAAGCGCACAAGCCAACCGGTAAGGCTATTCTGTGGCAGATGACGCTGGCTGGTCTCATCACCGGTTTGGTGGCGATTGTTGTGCCGCAGGTGATGGGCAACGGCCGTGCCGCAGCGCAACTTGGATTCAGCACATTCATTCCTGAAACCGCCGGCACTGCTGGTGCCATGCAGTCGGCATCTTCAGCGGCCGCCTCTCCATGGAACTTGCTGACGGGCGGCGGTAATGTATCCGATTCGGCCTCTGGCGGGGGAGCGGGCTCTGGAATGGCATCGTTCTGGGCCATGCTTCAGGGTGGGAGCGGCCCTTCTGGATCCGTGATGAACGCCGGTTTCCCGCTGTCCAAGTCCAATATCTGGATGTTGCTGGGTGTGTTGGCACTCACCTTTGTTGCCAAAGCGCTGGTGACGCTGATGACCATTCGCTCCGGTGCGTCGGGCGGTGTGCTGCAGCCCGGCATCGCATTAGGTTCCACGCTGGGTGCGATGCTCGGTCTCGTATGGATACTGATGTTTCCGACTGATTCGGTAACTGTGTGTGCCTTGATCGGTGCGGCTTCGTTGCTTTCGGCCTCACAACAGGCACCGCTTATGGCCATGTGCTTGGTGATGGAGCTCTCTGAAGCGCCGATTACCTTCTTTGTGCCAGTCGGCATGGCCGTGGCCACGTCGTCGTTGATATCAAAGTGGTTGCTGAGTCGTAAGTAAGTAAATGCATATATTCTGGCTCCCCTCTCTGAGGGGAGCTGTCGAACACAGTGAGACTGAGGGGAGCCGAGGTAAAGAAAGCTATGTCAGAAAACACCGAAGTCCGTGCGGCACTTGAATCGCTTGCCGCTGAGCCGCTCACTGAGCAGATTGACTACTATCGAAAGCCATTCATGGTGTTGTGGGCCGCCATTCAGGAGGCCGCCAGCGATGTGGCCGAAGACTACGACTTGCCTGCGGATATGGCCCAATTATGGGTGGCCGAACAGATGCGCCAAGTCGCCGATTCACTGGTCGATCGGCTCGCGGAAAAAGCCGTGGCCCATGGTGCCAGCAAGTCCAACGTGGCGCGAGCCGCCGGTGCCAGCCCCGCCAATGCCGCCCGTCGCTTCCCGCGTCTGGGCGACGATGCCGCCTCCCAGACCCGCCTCCTCATTGACGACGTCCTCGACACCTTGGAATAACCCGAAATCCCTACGCTACCCGCCAAAAAGCACGCGAAAAGCCGCCTTCAGTCGCTTCAAGGCGGTAGTCTGAACAATGTTCGAGTAATTAGAAGGAGAATCAAGGTGAGCAATACCTTTGCGACCTTGCCGGTCATGGCGGGCGATGACGTCCCGGCCGGCCCCGTCGACCCGATTTTCAACCGTCTGCTCAAAGACCGCATCATCTGGATGGGTGAAGAGGTCAAGGACGATATGGCCAACCGCATCTGCGCTCAGCTGCTGATGCTGGCCGCCGAGGACCCGAAGAAGGACATCTGGCTGTACATCAACTCGCCGGGCGGCTCCATCACCGCAGGCATGGCCATCTACGACACCATGCAGCTCATCGAGCCTGACGTGGCGACCGTGGGCCTGGGCATGTGCGCTTCCATGGGCCAGTTCCTGCTGAGCTCCGGCACCAAGGGCAAGCGTTACCTGACCTCGCACGCCCGTGTGCTCATGCACCAGCCTTCCGGCGGCATCGGCGGCACCGCCACTGACGTGCGCATCAACGCCGAGCTCATCATGGACATGAAGAAAACCATGAGCGAGCTGACCGCTGAGCAGACCGGCCACACCCTCGAGGAGATCTACCGCGACAACGAATACGACCACTGGTTCACCGCCCAGGAAGCCCTCGACTATGGCTTCGTGGACAAGCTCGTGACCACGCCGGACACCATCGGCAACAACCAGCAGGGGGAGTGAGACTCATGGCAAGTGAAGAAGCAAAGTTCGCCGCCCGTGCCGACCGCTTGGCCGGCCGTCAGGGCGTAGCCGGTTTCATGCCGGCCTCCGCCCGCGCAGCCCAGCCCGCGCCGACCAACCGTTACATCATGCCGCAGTTCGTGGAGAAGACCCCGTATGGCATGAAGACCCAGGACGCCTACTCCCGCCTGTTCGAGGATCGCATCATCTTCCTCGGCGTGCAGGTGGACGACGCCTCCGCCGACGACGTGATGGCCCAGCTGCTGGTCCTCGAATCCCAAGATCCGAACCGTGACGTGATGATGTACATCAACTCACCCGGCGGTTCGATGACGGCCATGACCGCCATCTACGACACCATGCAGTACATCAAGCCCGACGTGCAGACCGTGTGCCTCGGCCAGGCCGCCTCCGCCGCCGCCATTCTGCTGGCCTCCGGCACCAAGGGCAAGCGCCTGATGCTGCCGAACGCCCGTGTGCTCATCCACCAGCCGGCCATCGACCAAGGCTTCGGCAAGGCCACGGAGATCGAGATTCAGGCCAAGGAAATGCTGCGTATGCGCGAATGGCTGGAGGAGACCCTCGCCAAGCACACCGGTCAGGACGTCGAGAAGATTCGCCGCGACATCGAAGTGGACACTTTCCTGACCGCTCCTGAAGCCAAGGAATACGGCATCGTGGACGAGGTGTTGGAACACCGCCAGTAAAACTTCCGGACATTGCAATACCCTCGGTCGGCAACGACCGGGGGTATTGTATTTCAAGGATGACAATGATAATGCGCAGCGTGGCGGTTCGACGGTGCGGCGTAGTCGGCAAAGGAGAATCATGGGACGTGTGGTGAGCTACAACGAGGACGTACCCCGTTGCACGTTCTGCGGCAAAACCGAACATCAGGTACGAAAACTGGTGGCCGGTCCCAATGCCTCCATCTGCGATGAATGCATCGCCCTGTGCGTGGACATCATCTCCGAGGAGCGTGTCAAAGATGCCGAGGTCAATTCGCTGAGCCTGCCCAAGCCCGCTCAGATCTTCGATTATCTCAACCGCTACGTCATCGGTCAGGAGAACGCCAAGCGCGCATTATCCGTAGCCGTATACAACCATTACAAGCGCGTCAACATGGAGCTTCAGGAGTCCGCTGAGCAGCTTGACGGGAATAACGGGCACAGTGGCCAGACCGGCAAACAAGCCAAGCAATCCGTTCCCACCCAGACGCGTGCTGCCCGCCGCAGCAATGACCCTTTGGCTGACGTCGAGGTCGCCAAGTCAAACATTCTGTTGCTCGGCCCCACCGGCGTGGGCAAAACCTATCTTGCGCAGGCGTTGGCCCGCGTAATGAACGTGCCGTTCGTCATCACCGACGCCACCACCCTGACCGAAGCCGGCTATGTAGGCGACGATGTGGAAACCGTGCTCCAACGTCTCCTCCAAGCTGCGGATGGCGACGTAAGCCGAGCCCAGCACGGCATCATCTACATTGACGAAATCGATAAGATCGCCCGCAAATCCGGTGAGAACACCTCCATCACCCGTGACGTGTCCGGTGAGGGCGTTCAGCAGGCGTTGCTGAAGATCTTGGAAGGAACCATCGCCTCCGTGCCGTTGGAAGGCACGCGCAAGCATAAGGAGCAGGACGTTGCGCAGATGGACACACGCGGCATCCTATTCATCTGCGGCGGTGCGTTCGTGGGGCTGACGGACATTGTTCGCAAGCGATTAGGCCGTCGAGAGACCGGCTTCGGCGCGAATTGGCACGACGCCGACATGAAAGACGAGGAATTGCTCGAACAGGTCAATGCCGATGATCTGGCCGAGTTCGGACTGTTGCCTGAGTTCATCGGACGTTTGCCGGTCACCAGTGTGCTGAAGGAACTTACCGTAGACGATCTGACGGCGATTCTCACCCAGCCAGCCAACGCGCTGATCAAGCAGTACCGTAAACTGTTCGCCGTCGACGGCGTCGATCTGCAATTCACAGAACAGGCCATTCGGGCGATTGCTGATATCGCTATCAAGCAGGGGACCGGCGCACGCGGTTTGCGTTCGATTATCGAACGTACGTTGCAGGACACGATGTTCCAGTTGCCGAGTTTGGATGATGTGAGGCAGGTGATTGTGGACAAGGCGTCCGTAGAGGGTTCCAGCACGCCCAAACTCCTGCGCGAAGCCGTGGATGTGCCGCAGGGACGTCTCAAAGTTGCGCAGTCGGTTTTGCTTGACCGAGTCCGTACACACGAGGCGTGAGGCCAGTAAATACGCCGTTGCGGTAGTGGTCGGGATGGTGCGACTCGCCGCAACACGCCGAGTTGCATTCAGCTGAACGGCGTGTATTATATATCGAGTTGTCTGAAAGACAACATGCGCCAGTAGCCCAGCGGATTAGAGCAGCTGACTACGGATCAGCAGGTCGCAGGTTCGAATCCTGTCTGGCGCACAGTAAGCCTCGAAAGCGAAATGCTTCCGAGGCTTTTCCAATTGTATTGGCCCGTTTGAGTCGGTTGAGTCGGCCACACAGGGTTGGGCTAAGGTTGCCCTTCGCGACTCAGCCCGGAGCGGAACGTCCTGAGATATTCCGTACTATTACATACGGTTCATCCAAGAGAGTGCAGCAAGGAGACGCGATGGCCACGACCGCCGGCGCGAAGAAGGGACTTTGGTCCACCATCAGGCGAATCGCCGCCTCAGACCGTATTTCCGGACTCATCATGCTTGGCTTCGCGCTCACCGGCCTGGTGCTCGCGAATCTGCCCGCCACCGCGCATGCGTTCGAGACCGTAGCGGAAACGCATCTGTTCATCCCCTACACCAATCTCGACCTGCCTATTGGCCACTGGGCCCAGGATGGTCTGCTTACCATCTTCTTCCTGACCGTGGGCCTCGAACTGAAGCAGGAACTCACCACCGGCTCGCTTGCCAATCCGAAAGCGGCCGCCGTGCCGATGCTGTGCGCGGTGGGCGGCATGATCGCCCCGCCCATCCTGTTCCTGGCCGTCACGGCATTGTTCTCTCAGATCGGGCCTGGTGAACCCGGCACGCTGATTCTGACCACCACCGGCAGCAGCATCCCGTTCTCGGAGATGTCGCACGGCTGGGCAGTGCCCACCGCCACGGATATCGCGTTCTCGCTGGCCGTGCTCGCCCTGTTCGCCAAGGCCCTGCCCGGTTCGATCCGCGCGTTCCTGATGACGCTTGCCACCGTCGACGACCTGCTGGCCATTATTCTGATCGCCGTATTCTTCTCCTCGATCAACGCCTGGTATTGGTTCATCGGCATCGCCGTATGCGCCGCCATCTGGGCATACCTCGTACGACTGAAAAAAGTGCCGTGGATTGCGGTCGGCATCGTCGGCGTCCTCGCTTGGATCATGATGTTCGAGGCAGGCGTGCATCCCACACTGGCCGGCGTGCTGGTTGGCCTGCTGACTCCCTCCCGTGAAATGCACGGCGAACTTTCACCGCGTGCCGAACGCTATGCCAACAAGCTTCAGCCATTCTCCGCACTGCTGGCCCTGCCCATCTTCGCCCTGTTCGCCACCGGCGTGCACTTCGAGTCGGTGAGCCCGCTGTTGCTGGCTTCGCCGTTGGTTATCGCACTGATTGTGGCTTTGGTGGTCGGCAAACCTTTGGGCATCATCACCACCGCATGGCTGGCCACGCATGTGGGCGGGCTCAAGATGGCCAAGGGGCTGCGTGTGCGCGACATGATTCCCGCTGCCGTCGCCTGCGGCATTGGCTTCACTGTGTCCTTCCTCATCGCCTCGCTGGCGTACAAGAACGCGGAACTTTCCGCTGAGGCGCGCTTCGGCGTGCTGGTGGCCTCCCTGATCGCCGCCGCGATTTCCGGTGTGCTGCTGAGCCGTCAGTCCAAGCGATTCGAGAAGACCGCAGCCGCAGCAGCGGCTGATGCGGAGGATGACGAATCGATTGATGGTGATGGCATCGGGCAGCCAAGCCACACCACAGAGCCCACCACGCCCACGGAACACCCCGGCACCCTCGCCGACGGCACCGCCAGTGTGGAAATCGACTTCCGCCACTGATGGCTTAGACGGTCCCTACTCCATTGTTGGCCTTGTTTCGTGAAAACCGTACGCTGAGACGCGCTCAGTGTACGTTCTTCACGAGATGAGGCCTTATTTCGCGGAAAACGTACGCTCAGTGTCACTCACCGTACGTTCTTCACGAAGTCAAGGATGATTTCGCGGAAAACGTACGCAGAGCTTCAGGCGCTAGAATGCGAAGAGTCGATAGCGCCGTACAGGAGGACATTGGATGGCAAAGAAGCAGAAGAAATCCAAGAAGAACGACGGCAAAAAGGCCGCTGAAGCAAAGAATCTAGCCGAGGCCGCATCCAAGTCCGCAGTCGTGGACGATATGGAACCATTGGAAGCCACAGCCGCGAATGATGCGGCGGCGTTGGAGGCTGAGACGGCAACTGAGGCTGCGGCCACACCGGTGAACCCGGTCGATCTGGAGGACACCTCGCCGCTGGGCGATACCTATCATCGCGGCCCGGTGATTCTACGCGGCCAGATGATTCCCTCGGACAACACCACCGCCAACCTGCTGAAACCCGATCAGGACACCGACTGGCTGCACATGGACCCATGGCGTGTGCTGCGCATCCAATCGGAATTCGTGGACGGTTTCGGGGCGCTCGCCGAGCTCGGACCTGCGGTCTCTATTTTCGGCTCCGCACGCACCCAGCGCACCGAATCGATCTACAAGGCAGCACGGCGCATGGGTAGCCAGATAGCCAAGCGCAACATCGCCGTCATCACCGGCGGTGGTCCCGGCATCATGGAAGCCGCGAATAGGGGAGCGGCACTGGCCGGCGGCAAATCGGTGGGACTTGGCATCGAATTGCCGCACGAGCAGGGGTTGAACCAGTGGGTGAACCTCGGCATGAGCTTCCGGTACTTCTTTGTGCGAAAAACCATGTTCATCAAGTATTCCTCCGGCGTGATCGTATGCCCGGGAGGCTTCGGCACACTGGATGAGATGTTCGAATTATTGACCTTGGTCCAGACCCACAAGGTGGCGAATATTCCGGTGGTGCTCTACGGCAAGGAATACTGGCAGGGGCTCTTTGACTGGCTCAACGGTCCGGTGGCCGAGCATGGCATGATCTCGACGATCGACCCGAAACTGGTCACCGTAACCGATGACGCCGACGAAGCCGTGGACGTGGCCGTCAGCGCAATTGTGAGGTAAGCGAGATAGAGTGGCTCCCCTCTCCGAGGGGAGCCAAGGACAGAGTTACTTTTTGTAGGCGATGAGCAGGCCGGTGCCGTCAGGGGTGAGCGTGGACTCGAAACCTTCGTCATCTTCGACGGTGGTGAGCAGCTCACGCATGGCGATGGCCTTGTCGCTGCGGTCGGCCGGATTGATCACGCCGCCCTGACCGTCCTCCAACGCCAGCACATCGGTGAACACGATCACGCCGTGCACGCGCAGCAGACGGGAGGCCTGGGCGAACGTGGCGGCATAGTTCTCGGCGTCGCCCGCCACCACGATCAGATCGTAATCATTGGCGTTGAGGCGCGGTAGAAACACGCTGGCCGGGGCGTTCACCGCACGCAACGTGGTGTCGGTCTCGTCCTGCAGCTCGGCGAACGCCTTGCGAATCAGCGCGATGCCCTGAGCGGTGGAATCGACCGCAGTCAGCAGGCCCTTGTTATCCAGCGCATGGGCGAGCTGCAAGGTCTCCACCAGCGAGCCGGTGCCCACGGCAATCACCGAAGCGGCGCCGGTGATGCGCACCAGCATGCCCAGCAGACGGGCCTGCGCCGCCGAACCCTGCAACTGGCCGGACTCGTCGGCGGCCGTACGGGTGTCGGTCAACGCATCGGATTCACGTTCGCGCGCGTGTTCCTCGGTGAATTCCCATGCCTTGGCGAGGTTGGTGTACTGCGTTCTGTCCATAATTCGTTCTTTCATGTCTTCTCTCGTGCGGGCACCCAGCGGATGCATCGACGCATGTGCTTAGGCGATCGCCGCAGCCAGCCGCGGCGCGGCTTAGCGCTCGCGGACCTTAGCCACGATCTGCCACATCTCCTCGCCCACATCGATGCCGCGCGGGCAGTGGCGGGAGCAGGCGCGCACGGACTGGCAGGCGGCCACGCCGTCGGCGGTGTCGATGGCATCCATACGCTCCATGGCCTTGGTGTCGCGCGAATCGTTGACGAAACGGGAGGCCCAAATCAGCGCGGCCGGGCCGATGAAGGCGTCGCCGCCGGCGTACACCGGGCAGGCGCCTTCGCACACGCCGCAGGCGATGCAGTTGCTCAGCAGCTCGTATTTGGCGAGTTGTTCGGGGTTCTGCAGGCATTCGAACACGTCCACCTTGCCTTCGGCGGTGGTGGCGAGCACGCCGTCCGCCTGAAGATACGGGGTGAGCTTCCTGATCTGGTTGAGCATAGGGTCGATGTCGGCGATGAGGTCGCGCTGCGGCGGGAAGCCGGGCAGGGACGCCAGTTCGATGACTCCCAGCGAACCGTTTGCGGCTGAGTTCTGGGCGGCCGCCGCGTTTGCGACGTTTTCCGCGGAATCGTCGGATTCCTCAGCCTCGGTGCCGGTGTGTCGGAACCCTTCGTCATCGACTTCGGGCATGGCGCCGGGTTGCTTGGCCCAATCGCGGATGGTGGCTGTGCACAGCAGGGTGGGGGTGCCGTTGATGGCCACGGCGTCCGAACCGCACATGCCATGACCGCACGAATAACGGAAGGCCAGCGTCGGGTCGACGGTGCGTTTGATGGTCAGCAGACAATCCAACACAGTATCCGAAGGGCGCGCGGGAATCGTGTACTCCTGCACCCACTGCTTGCCGCGCGGACGACGGCGCGCCGCCGAATCCGAGCCGCCGCCGAACGGGGAGCCTTTCTTGGCAAACGGGCTGCCACCGCGTGCACGTTCGGCACGCTCGGGTCGCGGCGTGAAACGATGCACTTGCAGGGTAACCGTCGTGTTGCTCGCCTCAGCCATGTTCTGCCTCCATGAAACAGTGGGATGTCAAGTCCAATATTAGCCAACCTATTGTGCCACAAGCCCTAGGCGGCTTGGATATTACCACCAGCGGATCAGTACTCGCGCTTCTTGGGCGGATAGTCGGTGATGTGCACCGGCTTGAAACTTACCGAACCATCATCGGCGACCATCGAGTGAGCAAGGAAATGCTCATCGTCGCGTTCGGGGAAATCAAGGCGTTGCATGGATCCGCGAGATTCCTGACGGGATTCGGAAGCGTGCAGCATGACCTCGGCCAGTTCGATCAGATGACGGACTTCCCAGATGGCGGTGACCTCCTGATTGAAAGCGGCGGTCTTGTCATGGGCCCGCAAGGTATCGGCAACCGGTGTGATGTCACCGTTGATCTGGGTCAACGCCGTATCGATGGTCTGAGCGGTGCAACGTACGGCCAGAGCCTGCTCCATCACTGATCCGAGTTGGGCCATGAGCTGATAAGGATTGGCGGTGGGCACTCCATCGTCTGAATCATCTATTGGCCCGGCGAGCAGTTCGTCAAGCTCCGCTTTGCGAGAATCGGCAGCCTGATCGGCGGCATCGGTCAGCATGTCATCGGCCGAATCATCGGCCATGGGGGAGTCAACCGGGTTCTCGGCGATGCGTGCGGCCATCGTCTGACCAGCGCGTGTGCCGAACAGGCAGGCGTCGAGCAGAGAATTGCCGCCCAGACGATTCGCACCATGTACGGAGACACAAGAGCATTCGCCAGCGGCGAACAGTCCATCGACTACCTGCACGGCACCGTCGGCCCAACGGTACACCTCGCCGTCGGTGGTGATGGGGATGCCGCCCATCGTGTAGTGTGCAGTGGGCTTGATGGGTACTAGGTCCTTGGCCGGATCGAGGTTCGCGTACTGCTCGATGGTTTCGACCACCTGCGGCAGCACTTCCTTCATACGTTCGGGGTCGATGCCGGTCATATCCAGCCAGACGCAGTCCTTCGGACCATCCGGGTCCTTCGGGTCGGCGACGCCGCGACCGGCGTCGATCTCCGCCATGATGGAGCGGGAGACCACGTCTCGTGCGGCCAGATCCTTATGCTCCGGAGCGTAGCGTTCCATAAACGGCTCACCGTCGGCGTTCCTCAGAATGCCGCCCTCGGCGCGGGCCGCCTCGGACAGCAGGATGCCGGTGTGCGCGAGCCCGGTGGGGTGGAACTGCACAAATTCGATGTCCTCCAGCTGCAGACCGGCGGCCAAGGTCAAGGCCATGCCGTCGCCGGTCAGATCCCAGGAATTTGACGTGGTGTGGAACAGTCGGCCCGCGCCACCGGTGGCAAGCAGCACGTTGCGCGCGTGGATGGCCTGAATCTTGCCCGAATGCGTGTCAAAGGCCACGATGCCGGCCGCCTGCTTGCCGTCGTCGGCGAGCACCAGGTCGGTCACATACCATTCCTCGGCGAACTCGACGCCGGCGGCCACGCACTGCTGCCACAAGGCGTGCAGAATCTGGTGGCCGATGCGGTCGGCCGCATAGGCGGCGCGCTTGACCGGGGCGCCGCCGAACTCGCGCGTGTGGCCGCCGAACCGGCGCTGGGCGATATGCCCGTCCTCGGTACGGGAGAAGGCCACGCCCTGACGCTCCAGGTTGATCACGGTCTGCGGCGCGTATTCGGCGAGCAGTTTGGCCGCATCCTGGTCCACCAGCCAGTCGCCGCCCTTGATGGTGTCGTAGTAATGCCAGTGCCAGTCATCGGACTCCACATTGCCCAGGCTCGCGGCGATGCCGCCCTCGGCTGAACCGGTGTGCGAACGCAGCGGCTGCAGTTTGGAGACCACGAGGATCTTCGGGTCCACGCCTTGTTCCTTGAGCTCGGTGATCTCGGGGGAGCGCAGCAGTCCCAACGCCGCCGACAGGCCGGCCGCTCCGGCGCCGACGATCACCGCATCATACATATCTTCCAAACGTTTCGGACTCATGGGTTCGATTCTCGCACACCCGCCGAACAGCCTTCGAGCCGTGTCATGGAAGCCGATTAGCCGACACGGCTGCTCAGCTTGAGTATGCCGGCATCCCGCTCGATCACTCCCTTCAGCTCCAATGCGCCGAGTAGCTCAAGTATGGTGCCGATATTGGGAATCTCGTCGGGTACCGTCTCTCGCGCCACACGCAATAGTGCGTCCGGGGTGACGATGAGATGTCGTTTACGGCATTCACGAATCAATGCCACTAATGTGCGTTCCATTTCCGGCAGCTTGGCGATAATGATACGTTGTTGGGCTTCCTTCTCGGGATCGGGCTTCGGCTTGACACGAAGATCCGGCATCTGATGCGACGAGGGAAGCTCTTCACCCTTGCTTTTGTCGTTACCGGAATCGGCAGTTGCGCTCGCCGGCCCATCCTTGGATTGAGTGCGCGTAGGCTGAGTATGCTTGGTCTTCGAACGTTTCGAATGACCTGAATCTTGTGACGACTCCTGTGACACCGATGATTCCGAGGATGCTGGCGATAACGGAGTCGTTGCCGGCACTTCCATGGCCTCCTCGTTTTCGGACGAGTCCTGACCTGTGGATTTCGATATGCCTGGGTATGCTGCCATAACGGGCTTATGCCGTTCATGGCATATATCCTCGGTGGATGTGGCGGCACACAGAATCATCGCTCGGTGGTCGCCGATCATCTTATTGCACCCGGCGTTGCAAGGCTGATTGATGTCACCGGGAACCGCATACACTTCGCGCAGCAATTCGCATGCCCATCCCGCGGTGTTGAGCGCTCCGGAACGCAACCGGGCTTGCGTCACAATCAATGTGGAAGACATGGCCGCGATAATGCGGTTGCGAAGCAGAAAACGACGGGCTTCGGGAATCGTCCCGGGGCACAGTTCACTGATCAGTGCACCACCCTGCGCCTCGATGCGTTCGAACAGCGTGCGGTTACGCATCGGTCCGATATGGTTGAGCCCGCCGGCGAATACGGCAACGGTTTTGCCCACATTGGCGGGCATTCTGCCGTGCAGCGCATTCAACGCTCCCCAATGTGCCGCCGCATCCGTGCCCATCGCGCCTCCGGACACGACCAGATGCCCGGCAACGGCTGCCTGTTCGGCTACGGTGTGTGCCACATACCGGCCATATTCGGTCACGTCCCGTGAACCGACGATGCCGACCGGTTTGGCGCAACTGGTCAATGCGCGTGGATCGCCTTTGATCCACAAACACAGCGGTGGCGCCCAATCGGAGCGAATGGACAGGTCGGCCAACTGCGAGGGCCAACATGGATGGCCAGGGCCGATAATCCATTGCGTGCCATCCATAGTGAACCAGTCGGCCAGTTGGATGATGTCTTGCGAGGGCAGGTCCATCATGCGGTTATGCCAGCAGGCCAGTGCATTGCGGAAGGAGCGCATCGCGTTCGCCGACGCCTTGCGGCCCCATCGAGTGAGGCCGTCCACGAACATGCGGTCAATACGTGACAGCGCCGGGCCGCAGATTTCAGATGGCTGGCTTGGATGGGATTGCGCCAACGCATGCCAGAGGGATTCGGCGTTTTCCGCGCCTTTGAGCGTGGCGTACATCATCACATCCGCGCCATCAAGACAGAACGTGAGCGCGGCACGATACAACGTATCCGTGGGAGGTACGGGAATAGTGCGCGAAACGGCGAGACTCGTATCGGTGTGATCCACACTTCCTGCGGTGCCGCCAGATTGCCGGATATCAGTAGCGTTACTCATGTCATCCTCGTTCTCATTTCGATGCCCTGATGGACGTCCTGTTCAGTGGGGGATACGCGGCCGGCCAGATCGGCGAGCGTCCAAGACAGACGCATGGCGCGATCAGCCCCGCGCAATGTGAGTTGATGATTGGACAGGGCCCGATTGACCAATTCCATCGCTTTCAGCGATGTATTGGCGTGCAGCCATTTGCCCGAAGCTTGCGCGTTGCACACCCATCCATACTGTCTGAACCGGTCTTTGGCCACTTGACGGGCACGAATCACACGAGCTTGTATCCCGGCACTGGACTCGCCGATTGGCTCGCTTTGCGCGGCAATGCGCGAGACTGGTGGCACCGCCATCTGAATATCCACACGATCCAGTATCGGTCCGGACAATCGCGAGAAATAACGTATACGGTCTTTTTCCCGGCAAGCGCAACGTTCGCCGGTGCCGTAATAGTATCCGCACGGACAGGGGTTGGCCGCCATGATGAGTTGGAATGAGGCCGGGTAGTAGGTGCTGCCTTTTGAACGGGAAAGCGCCACATACCCGGATTCCAATGGTTCGCGCAACGTCTGCAGGGCGCGTGCGCTGAATTCCGGTGCCTCGTCCAGAAACAGAATGCCTCGATGCGCGCGTGTGATTGCGCCGGGAACGGCGATGCCGCTGCCACCACCCACCAAGGCCGCCGTGCTGGCGGTGTGGTGCGGTGCCTCGAACGGCGGCATGTCGGTGATGCCGTACTGAGGCAGTATGCCGCACAGCGATCGAATCGATGCCACCTCCAGCTGTTCCGCCTCGTTCAACGGGCACATGATGCCGGGCATACGTGAGGCCAACATGGTTTTGCCGCTGCCTGGCGGGCCGGTCATGATGAGATTATGCCCGCCTGCCGCCGCCACTTGCAGTGCCCATTTGGCATGCTCCTGACCCAGAACCTCGTTCATATCGCCACAATCGTTGGGATGACTTGTGGGCGATTGATCCGTGGTGGTCTCGTCGGTAACCGGTGTATCGGGAATCGTATAGGTGGCATCGCCGCCCATCAGTTCGATGAGCTCACCCACATGCCTCACGCCCACTACATCCAGTCCATCCACCATCGAAGCCTCGTCAAGATTGCGATGGGGAACAATCATTTTGCGCACGCCACGTTCCTCGGCATGCAGCATGATCGGGAGCAGCCCATGAATCGGCAGCACCGAGCCGTCAAGATTCACTTCGCCGAGCACAATGGTATCTTCTAGGCAATCATGCCCTATGGCACCCGCCGCACATAGGACGCTGGCCGCGATGGCCAGATCATGCGACGAACCGCGTTTGGGCATGGCCGCAGGGCTCATGTTCACGGTCACACGGGTTTGCGGCCAACCGAATCCAGTGGCTTGACACGCTGATTTCACGCGCTCGCGGGCTTCGGACAACGATGCATCCGGCAATCCGATGATGCTGAAGTATGGCAAGCCAGGGCTGATGAAAGCCTGCACTTGGACGATGAAGGCCTTAAGGCCGATCAGTCCGACTGAGAGGGTGCTGCCGATAGCCATGTCTACTCCTTTCACAATGTGTTTCGCAACGTGGCTGTTTTTTTTGGGGGGCTTCAGAAGGCATTTTCAATGTGATGCACGAGCGGCCTGCCCACCCGAAGCACGATGGTGACGACATCGAAACGGACCGCCGAATGCGGCACCCGATTACGCCGGTCAAGTAGCCAATCGCAGGCGGCTTTCCTGAGATTGTGCTGTTTCGCCGGCGTAATGGCCTCTTGCGGATATCCGTAATGCATGGACCGGCGTGATTTCACTTCGACGAACACCACCGTGTACTCGGGATTGAGCATCACGATGTCCAATTCGCCGTAACGGGTATGCCAATTGCGGCTCAAGGTCGTCCAACCGTGTTCCTCCAGCCACGCGGCGGCATACTGCTCGCCGAGCGCGCCGAACTGTTTGGGCGTCAGATTGCGGTCGCCCATCGTGGCCGCAATCCGTTCCGAAGGCAGCATTGCCTGCGGATCAGGTGAAGCCAGCATGGGCTGGTGAAAGGCAAGACCGGCGTCGATGCCGGACTTCGTCGTCGGCTGAGTAGGTGGTAAAGCGTTCATGATTCCACTGTGCGGGTTACTTATGTAAGAGCACAAGCGCAACCGGCAAATGTGGATACTATGACGCGGTTTGGCGTGTTGTGGATAACGTGTGGATGAAAACTCGGTTATCCACCATTAGTTCAGAAGGTTTACCAAGGCTCACCAGTCGACTTCCCTGTGACGAAAAAACAACCCATCGGATTGTTCGCTGAATACGTCAGACCCAGTGAGCGGAGAGGGGAGCCAAGGTGCGGTCACTTCACCAAATCGGTGAGTTCGCCAAGGTTCAGTTCGAAACTGACGCCACGATCCTCGAAATGCGGCTGGTTACGGGTGCTGACCATGGCGTGACGCACGAACTCACCGGCGATTTCGGCCGACTCGGCCAGGCCGCGGCCGGCCATCACCGCGCCGCACAGGGCAGAGGCGAAGGCGTCACCCGTGCCATGAATCATGTATGGCAACTTCTCATGAGCCAGCTCGATCTTACCGGCAACACCGGTGGAAGCGCTGGCCACATAGTTGACGATTTTGCCATCGCCATGGTCAATGCCCTTCAGCACCACGTTCTTGGCACCCAACTCCAGCAGAGCACCAAGCAGCTCGTTAACCGTGGCCTCATCAATATCCTGGCCAGGATAGTCACGCTTGGTGAGAATGCTCGCTTCGGTGAGGTTCGGCATCAACACGTCGGCACCATCGGCCAGCGCGCCCATTGCCTCGCACAGCTCCGGTGTGTACGTGGGGTACATTTCGCCGGCGTCTCCCATCACCGGGTCAACCAGACGCAGCGCGTTCGGATATTCGCGGTAGAGACGCTGAATGATCGCCACCTGATCGGGGGAGCCGAGGAAGCCTGAATACACGCCATCCAGCTCCACGTCTTCCTTCTGCCAGGCATCCAAGTAACCGGAGAGAATATCCGTGGTGTCATGGAACGTGAACACTGCATAGCGCGTGTGCGCCGAGAACAGGGCGGTCGGCACCGGGCACACATCGCAGCCGGCGGCCGAGAGAATCGGAATCGCGGCGGTCAGCGAGCACTTGCCGTAGCCGCACATGTCGTGCACGGCGGCCACGCGCGGAATATAGTTCGGATCACGGTCATACAGAGTTACATCGGTCATGTCTGTTCGAATCCCTTCACCATGTTGGCGGAATAATTCATTGGCGATGTTTGACTGTAGTCGTTCGTCATGTAAACCATGTAACCGGGCGGCAGAAAAATGAAACAGACGTCATCACCGAGCGGGCAAACCGTCTTGGTGACGGGTGGAACAAGCAATCATCACGGACACTTGAGCCATGCGCGAAAGGCATGGCAGCGATATCACCGTGACCGCAGTCGACCTTGAAAGCGCATGCGTGCGGCCCGGCGTGTCGCGATAATTTCAACGACTTTTTCGTGACTTCTGACAGTCGCTCACGTCAATGATTCCAAGGCTTTATAAGCCCTTATAGGCAAGTCCGATAACGTTCAGCTTGCGCCGCGCGGCCCAAGCGTCGTAACTTCATAACCAACACCTCGCCAACCGCCCGAACACGGCAGGCGGGTGGCAAGGAAAAATCCTCGCGACCTAGCACAACCAAGGAGAATACCATGGCCGAGAACAACAAGAAGTACCGTTTTGAAACCCTGCAGCTGCACGTCGGCCAGGAGCAGGCCGACCCGGCCACCGACTCCCGCGCGGTGCCGATCTACCAGACCACCACCTACGTCTTCCACAACTTCGACCACGCCGAGGCCCGCTTCGGACTGGCGGACCCGGGCAACATCTACGGCCGTCTGACCAACTCCACCCAGGGCGTGTTCGAAGACCGCATCGCGGCCCTCGAAGGCGGCACCGCGGGCCTGGCCGTCGCGTCCGGCGCGGCCGCCGTGGAATACGCGGTGCGCAACATCACCCAGTCCGGCGACCACATCGTCGCAGCCAAGAACGTGTACGGCGGCACCTTCAACCTGCTGCGCCACACCCTGCCGCGCGACGGCATCACCACCACCTTCGTCTCCGCCGAGAACCCGCAGGAGTTCGAGGACGCCATCCAGGAGAACACCAAGCTCGTCTACTTCGAGACCTTCGGCAACCCGAACGCCGACCTGCCCGACTTCGAGGCCATCACCGCCATCGCCCACAAGCACCACCTGCCGGTGATCGTGGACAACACCTTCGCCTCCCCGTACCTGTTCCGCCCGCTGGAGCACGGCGCCGACGTCGTTGTGGAATCCGCCACCAAGTTCATCGGCGGCCACGGCACCACCCTCGGCGGCGTGA
>SKEE01000649.1_pt1 | contig 36906 bp, 35 predicted proteins | sample 4826661 | NCBI WGS metagenome assembly SKEE01 (sample SAMN11008817, study PRJNA524170) | human gut metagenome | biome: Human fecal sample; material: Feces; isolation source: fecal sample from pouch patient p20 | host: Homo sapiens | place: Israel: Tel-Aviv | collected 2016-11-14
TTTTGTACACGACGTCTAGCGTCAAAAGTCCCTACGACTTAACAAGACACCACTACTTTAACATAAAAGAAAAGTAGGAGTACTTTCTCCCGTCGGAGATTTCCTCACTACTAATCTTAGTATGTTTTGTACAGTTTATGTTAGGAGTGATGGAAAATCCTTTCATTAGCCAGTTTAATTGTTCAGAAGTCAGAGCCTTAACGTCATGCTCATTGTTTGGCCAAGTGAGTTTTCCATTTTCAAAACGCTTGTAGAGGAGCCAGAATCCTTGACCATCCCAATAAAGAGCTTTAAAGCGATCCTTCCGCCCCCCACAAAAGAGGAATACCTGACCTGAGAAGGGATCTAGGTTAAATTGACTTTTAACAAGATAAGCGAGCGAATCAATGCCCTGTCTCATATCTGTTTTTCCACAAACCAGATAGACCTGGCCTAAATCACTTAAGTTAATGGTCATAGGACAATACCTTATCCAAGATAGCGATAGCTTGTTCAGATGAGATAGCGGAGTAAAAAGAGAGATCAAGCTCTCTCACTTTACAACGAAAGATAAGAGCGTTCTTCGCTTTTTTCTCAAATTTTCGAGAAATGGGTAGTTGTTCCAAAGGAACAATAGGTTGTTTGGTCATTTAGGTATCCCCCAGTATTCTTAGTTTCTACAGTATAGCAGAATTACTGGAAAAGAGGATAGGTACCTTGTTATTGGGCGCTTACCTCCCAACTAGAGATTATGGAGCCTTTTCCTGTGTAGCAAAAAAGTCCCATATGACCTATAATGAAAAGCGACTAAACTACTCATTAGAAAGAATCATATGGAACACTCCAATATTATCACAAAACTACTCGGAATGAAAGACCAAAATATTACCATCAAGGATATTATCGACTGTCAAACACACAAAGAAATCATAGCTTCTCTTGATTACGATGCACCTGATTGTTCGCGTTGTGGGGGAAAGATGACTAAATACGACTTCCAGAAAGCCTCTAAAATCCCAACTATCCTCAACCAGAAAATCTCTCAAAAACTTATCGAAAAGACCTCCATAACAAAAATAGCTGAGGAGCTATCCGTATCAACCGATTCATATCATTGTAACACCTTTTCAAAAATGTAGCTAGCTAAGGTGTTGTTTTGTTGTGCACTTTTTCTCTGTTAAATCCAAGAAATGACTCCTCTACTGGTTGAATTAAGTAACCTCTGATCATAATTTTTCCTAGAAATCGTTGATATACTTGACAAATGGTAGAAAAGGATGGAACAATTGATTTTATCATAAAACTACTCGGAATAAAAGATAAGAAAATTATTTTAATTAACATTTTTTATTATATAATCATGAAAAAGTATTATATATTTTTTTAACGATTTCCTTATCAACATCCGAATCAAATTTTCTAGCAAACATCATTTCTGATTCGCACAATTCATCATAATCAAGAACTAAAAATGTGTATGGCTTTCCTCTAGTCCAATCAATTAATCGCATAATAGCGTATGGACTATTGTCAAACTCTTTATGATACAAATTATTTACAAATGGGGAATTAATAAGAAGTGTCTGCATAAATACCTCATCACAACAATAAGTATATTTAAATGTTTCTTTTATCCAAGGCTTCATACTAACAACGTATCTTGCAAATTCATCTGTAATACTAAACCATTGCGTCCCCTTTTGAAAAATGATGTCTTCATTACGACGTATATGAAAAAACTTTTGAAGAGATACCATTACTTTTTCAATACCTCTAAGAATATAATTATGCGAACGCCCAACCTTATCTTGTAGCAAATGGTAATACCTTACTCTATCGGCGTATTCAAAGTGTTCCTTTTCAAATCGCAAGAACTCCTTGCCTGTATTAGTTTCAAAAAATTCCTGTATTTGTTCTTGTGTTTTAATAGGAAGATCGGCCCCTGAAATCAAATGATAGTGTTGATATTTACCAACGCTGATTGCCTTTTCTAATAACAGTAATTCTGCATTAATCAGGCTTTCTCCTCCCCATGTGACACTTGTTCTCTCAACGTGGTAAACTGAAGTATTTTTTATAAGGTCTTCCACCTTTTCTTTATCATATTCACTATTTTTTATATCCATATGGATAAAGATCTCATTCTTTGAATGATCAAGCATTTTTAACAATGTATAAAACACTAGATCGTCTTTATGGGCAATTATAAGATATGCTTGCTTGCTTGCTTCTAGATTATCTACTCTTTCACTCATCTTGTCAATGTTACCTTTCTCAAAAATATATCTTTTGATGCCTTTTTTCTAAATAGCTTTCTATCAAAACATCTTATTCCTATGCTATTTTTTTCCTTTCCCAATTGCCTCTCTGATTATATTTTTCAGATAATTCGCCCCAAATAGTATTGTTTCATAATATAAAACAATCATTAATATAATACAGATTACATATCCAATTACTGAAAAAACATTAAATGGAACAAAGGTATTATAGAAAGCATATACTACCGCACATGCTGTAAGTAGATAGAATTTTTTTAAATGAAAATCCACGTAAAAAACCTTATTTGACAAAACGGTACGCAACGTAAAGAAAACAATATATGAAATACCTGTTGAAATTGCTGCACCTTGACTTCCTAGTCTAGGAACCAATATAGTATTTCCTATTATATTAACAATGCATGCACCTAAAGAAACTACTAGTTGTAGATTGCTCTTTTTCTTGAAAACTAATCCACTAACTGTAGTTTCTGATATAGTATACATAATTGGATTAAAAATCAAGAATGGTAAAATATATGCTGCTGCTCTATATTTTGCTCCAAGTAAAATGGCAAAAACGTCTTTCACTAATATCAAAGAAAATCCAATAAAAAACATTATGACTGTTATTATCTGATTTCCTCTCTGGTAAAAGCTTTTATCATTCTTATCTTTTGTATAATGCTCTATAGCCATCGGTGCCCATAATGTATTGAATGTTGTTTGTACAATAGAAAATACATTTACAAGCGTCATTGTTGATGAAAAGATACCAACCTCCACATATGAACAATAAATATTCAAAGATATCTTGTCTATATATTGGAATAACGTTGTTACACCCATAGAAAATACATATGGATACGCATATCTAATAAGTTCCTCTTGCGAAATTGTACAATCCTCTGGCTTTACTAATGAGTAGTTCCACAGCCTTCTCTCTACCACAATACTAATAATCATAGAGATAAAAGCAGCAATCACAGTGGCAAGAGCTAATGCTATGGTATCACTAAAGAGATTCAGATAGATAAACACTAATGCAAATCCTACATAAGTTACCTTTTGGATTATTCCCAATGTCGAATATATTTTACTTTTATACTGTAATCGAACAAGTAAAAGTGAGAATCTGTATATTACTTGAATAAGGGTATAGACACACACCAAAATTAACACTTTAAAGCCAAGTTCAAATTTAAAAATTCCAAGACTTCCAAGAAGAATAACTACTATTGCCGTTATCAAAGTTCCAATTACAGGATATTTTAAACACTTAAAAAGTAATGCTCTTCTATAATCATATGTTTCCTTCTCGTAGAAATATCGTACAACAGACTGATCTAGTCCTAAATATAACACCATTAATGCCATATTTGAATACATAGTGAAGATTGAAAATTGACCATACGATGTTGGATCAACTATTCTAGTAATAATTGGTGTTGTAAGGAAACCGATTATCATACTTATAAGTGTGCCACTACCTATAACAAAAAAATGCTTTATAAATCTATTATTCATTTTTTATTATTTCCTCTCTCCTTACTAACGTACTCATATTTAAAACTACACAACCAAATAAACAGAATAAATACATCGGATCCGAATAGGTACCAATACCATTATACATATTAACATGTGCAACAACAGCAAGAAACGTAATCGATAGCCATACCATACCAGTTCGGTTTTTTATAATTCTAAATTCAGGAATAATAAATATAAGTAGAAAAATCAAAATGGTAAACAGAATACCAAACTCTAGTGCATAAAGTCTATATGGATACTCAAAAGCCGCCCTTGCCCATTCCTCTAGATAGGTATAACTATATTTACTGTCCGAACCATTACCCCAGAAAAAATGGAAAAACTTAATTCCTTTAGAACTTATACGACTCCAAACTTCTGCGCGTCCTGTTGTCAATGAACCGCTAAATCGCTGCAAAACTAAATCAAATAAACCGTTAAAATATCCGACAGTCAGAAGCAACAAACTAAAAAACATGTATTTGATATTTTTCATATAAAAAACAATTAATAGCGCAAAAAATATTGCTATTGCTGATTTTGACGCTGTCATTGCAACACCAATCATTGTTAGTAAGATGGTCCATATATCATTTTTATGATTTTTTTTCACTAGCTCATTATAGGTGAAATTCAATCCTAGAGTCATAAGAAATAGCTCAGCATTATAAAGAGGGTGTCCTATATATGAATATAATCGTGTCGAGTTTGAAGCCATTTCAGCATAATTACTATCTTGAGCCAACTTATAATACAATACTATAAGTTGGCCTCCTACAAACCTATCTATAATTCCCAAAATAACAATAAGAAGAGAGACCCATTTAAAAACTGACAATACTACGCGAATTGTTTTTTGAGGATTATACATTTCATAAAACAACAATGGCAGTGGCATTATCAATCCAAAAAAAACACGTATAAATCCTTGAACAGTTCTACCTGCATGAATTTCAGATAATATTAAAATAATTGTCAAACAAATTATAAGCGCATAAGGAATAAAATATCGTTCCCCTAGCTTTCCACCCTTAAATGTGGAATAAAGTACAAAAAAGCAACCTAATACTGCAAAAATATTTGCTTGATAAAAGTTTGAAAGTACCATTTCCCTTACATAAATCGGTACAACAAACAATCCAATCAAGACCCAGAAAATTCCTCGATCTATTTTTCCATCTAACTTTCTTTTGTTCCAAGTAGTCATATTATTCCTCTTGCAAATTTGTAAATAAAGAACTCCATTCATTAATAATTACATTAATTGAAAAATCTGATGCTCTTTGTTTTGCACTCTGCCCCATTGTATATCTCATTTTTTTATTGTTGTATAGTAAAATAATTTTTTTAGCAAAAGCTTCAGTATCATATTTTTCAATTAAAAATCCATTTTCACCATCGATAATTATTTCAGAAGGTCCTTCTGTTTTAAAAGATACCACAGGAAGTCCACATTCCATAGCTTCTGTTACAACTAAACCAAATCCCTCTTTTCTGGATGTCAAAAGCGCGATTGATGCTTCCGTATAATAACTAGCTACATTATCTGTTTGTCCCACCATAGTAATGTTTTGTGATAATCCTGTTTTAGTTATTGTCTCCTCTAGTTGTCTTCGATCATTGCCATCCCCAACTATTGTCAAATGAATATCTGGAATCTCTTTTTTTACAAGCAACATAATATCAACTAAAAAATCAAGACCTTTTATATCGTAAACAAGTCGTCCCACAAATATAAGCTCATTTTTTTCTAAACTTGCTTTTTTGTCACAAGATAGTGTTAATGGATTATAAATCCGAATCGGGTTACACTCAATCTCATTCTTGTACTTTTCAATGTCACCATCAGTAAGAACGACCATTGCATCAAGTCTAGCCAGCAACTTTTTGTATAAAACTTCCTGATGCCATTGAAATTGATTTTTTGTCAAAAAGTATACATCATATGGATTATGTAGCCAAACGATTTTTTTGCTTTTAGCTTTTATTAAGGAAAGCATCCCTCCTGCTCTAGTACCCACACCAATGATGATATCAAAATTATTTTTCTTAAAAAATTCATTATTTGCTCGCACCTCATGTGCAGGAAAATATATGAACTGCTGAAAAGTAGCATTCTTAATTTCAAGTATTTTTTTATTAAAATATCGCAGCATTTTGTACGGAAGATCTTTTTTACTAGAACATAATTGCTTATCCCATAATACTCTGACATTACTATTTAGCTTATAGAACTGTTTCATAGCAATTTCATAATCAGATGTGAATACTATTGAAACATCCATATCTTCAGCATTTGCAAGTTCATTAGTCATTAGAGCATTAACTCTTTGCCTTCCACCCATTGTAGCAATATCATTCGTCAAAAAGCAGATTTTTTTTCTTTTTTTATTTTGAAATTCGATTTCATGATTTCTAAGATATCGTACAAGCTCATATATACGGGCTCCTAAGGTGATAGGATCTTCACAATTATATGAGAACTCCCCATTTTCATATGTATTTTCTATTTGAAATTGAAATAACTCATTTTCTAAATTTTGGTCAATTGACCCTCTAAAGCTATACGCTACAAAAGGATACTCAAATGCAGGAGAATTATAGCCAAACGCAAATTTATTAAAATTACTCCCCCCACAACTATTACGTAGTTCCAATAACTTGTCCGTATCCAAGGCATAACACAATGCTTTCTCTAGCTTATCTGATTTAAAAATCGTATGCTCTCCGTATAAATTTTTGAGTAACGCAAAACCATACAGATCGAAAATATGATATCCCTCTTCCAATCCTTCTGTAAATGAAAAGCGTGATAACTTATCCGTAATTTTCTTTCTAATTACCCCAATTGGTTTTGTACGCAAAGTCTGAATTTTTCTTTTTCTCTGCAGTTTTTCGATGTGCTCTATCTCGGCAGGTGTTTTTGTATAATCTACGGTATGAACAATACAACCATCTTCTTTGACATTGAAATATCCATTTTCAGCAGCAGTTAAAAAGTTTTTAATCTGTTCATCAATCCATTTAGATATTTTTAGATTATTTTTCTTTTCATACTCTAAAATCATTGCTCCTGATGCTGCAAACCAAAGCTGATGGTTAAAAGTTAAATCAAAATCTTTTGTCCCATCGCAATCTATTACTTCCCACAAATTATTACGTGGATTAAAACATTGAATACTAAATAACTTTAGTGCTTTCTCATAGTATAATTTACTTTGAAATAAATCTGCTGCTGCAATTAACCCTTCTATTACCCATGCTTGGCCAATTAAACCATTTGTATGATCAAACCTTACATCCGTTCTTGTACGTATACTTCCACTTAAACCGTAATTTTCTTCTTTTAATAAGAAATCACTTAAAATTTTTGCAATTTCATAATATTGATAATTTCCCGTCTTATTATAAAGGTAACTATATGTTATAATCCAATGAGCAGAGTTTCTAACAGCAGTATCTTCATTACGGTATGGTCCATTAATACCTGCTCGTGCATAACCATATTCACTAATATACTGAATTTCTTTATCTGCTAGCTGTTTTACAATTGTATAATAATTCATACCTCTTCCTTATCCTTAAACATGCTTAGTTTTTATAAACCGTCTTCCTATCATTTTTAAAAAAACTTTTATATTTCGTTTTAGTTTATATGGATTACTTTTTACTCCAAGAATATAATACTCCTTAGCTTTCTTCATATCATCGTTCAAACTATAAAAATAAGTTCCCATCATATAAAAAGAAGAAGCCGACTTAGTATTATTTTCCAAATCTTTAATGATTTTTTGATGGATGTTTTCGAACGCAACAACCCTATTTTGGGAATTGGCAGAGATACGCTCTCCATCATAGAAATAGTATATGGCAACAGGTTTGTGTACATAGACAGCTTTATATTTTTTGAGGACTCTAAGATATAATTCCCAATCTTGAAGAGCAGGCATATTAATATCAAACCCTCCAACCTCTTTTAACACATCCGTACGAAACATTGGAAAAGAGCAAGACCCTATATTATTTTTTTCAATTTGCTCAAAGTAAATATCGCCTTCTTTTTGCTTTTCTACAAATCTAGTAACATCCTTACCTTGATCGACATATCGGAGTATTGCATTACAATATGCAATAGCAGCCCCCTTTTGTTTTTCCAGTGCCTGTACTTGCAATTCTATTTTCTCTGGTAACCACTCATCATCGTCATCCAGACATGCAAAGTATTTTCCTGTAGCTCTTTCTATAGCAATATTTCTAGCCTTACAAGCACCGCCATTGTTTTCAACAACAATATAGTTAACTCTTCTATTTCTCGAAGATTCTACAATCATCTTTCGTAACTCTTTGACTAACTTTTTATCTGCTGGGCAATCATTAATTACAAATATTTCTATATTGTTATATGTCTGTTCTATAATGCTATTTAAAGCTCTTTTTACAACTTCTGGTTTTCTCTTATATGTAGTAATCACTGCCGTTACCAACGGTTCACTAGTTTCAACCATAGGTCCTCCTTGTTATTATCTTTTACAAAGAATTTAATACTTTTGTTATATCTACATATTTACTTTTCCCAAACGGTTCATAAGAAGTCATTATAACATCATTTTTAGGAAACTGGTTAATAATCGTGTACCCTCCTCTATTCTCACCTGACCAATGTTTACAGGTAAAGAATAACTTGTTTTTAAACGGCAATGACATAAACTTCTCTATTTCAGTTTCTGTACAACCATTTTGGTCATTAAACTTGACTAATAACTTGTCCCAGTTAATTCTTTGAATACGGCGCTCCCATTTTTCGCGCGCTTCCTGTTCACTATGATAATGTAAAAAAAATATTTCAATTGTATTTTTTCCATTGGATAATATCCCTATTGGATAATGTCCAAATCTCTTATCACCAGAAATCTGAGGATTATCTTTCCAACGAGATTCTTCAGAGTTAATAAAAGTCAATTCACCATTAATATAACCTTTTAAATCAGATAGAAACTCGATATATTCTTCCGCCATAAAAAACATTCCAACTGTAGGCGTTTGCTTAGGCAGGTTATAACTTTCATAGATCATACCACCCCAACAATTATTAGAAATAATTGTAAAATCTGTGCTTTTAAGCTGCTTTCTACGATAATCCGCTAAACCTATGCGCCAATAATTTAACAATTTTAGCCTTAATCCTTCGTATGTTGGCATCTTCTCTCCCTTTAATTTATTCTATTTTATAAATGAGTATAAACTTTCATACAATTCCTTTAGTTTCTTTGAATCTTCGTCTATATCATATCCAGCATCTCTTACTTCTTTAAAAATCTTATCTTTATTAATATTACGATCTTCTATCTTCAGCTCTACTATATCTTTCGCCCAAGTTTCTGGCGTAGTCTCAATGGATTCAAATTCTACAAGTGACGTTATTTTACATTCATTTGTAATATTATCTGAAATAAGACAAGGTAGACCTGAAATTTGCCACTCAATCACTACTAATGGCAAACCTTCATATAAACTAGGCAATAACATAACATCAAATGCCGATAGATAATCTGGAACATTATTTACTGCACCAGTAAAAATGACATAATTCTCTAATTCTAGCTCTGTAACTTGTTGTTTTACTTTAGAAACAGTATCTCCTGTTCCAATAAGAACTAAGTGGGATTTTGGATATCTTTTGTGAAATTCATAAAAGATCTGAATCAAATACTTATGATTTTTTTGTTCGTTAAATCGGCCTACATGACCAATAACCAAAGCATCGTCAGGAATATGTAATTCTTTTCTGTACTGCAAACGTTTCTTCTGATTATATTCATACTTTTTCAAGCTGCGGCCATTAGGAATGACAATAAACTTCCTATTCCCAAACAGCCATTTTCCAGCTTCTTGACCACATGAAAAACACTCTGTATAAAGTTTATCAAATACAGGTCGAAGTATTTGATCTACCCTCTGGTTTTCACATATTGTATTGTGGCTATGTGCAATTCTTGCCTTACACCCAGCTAACTTTGCAGCCAAAAGTTCAACACTCATGATTGCACTGCTTCCATGAACATGGACGATATCAATTTTTTCTTTTGCTATATATCTAAATAACTTAAAAAAATACTTTATAATGTTCTGTTTTCTGTATGGGATAGAAACAACTTCACAGCCACTTTCTTTAACTCTTTGGAGAGTGCTTTCTTCTGCATTATTTGTTGCTAAAACCCGAATATCCATTCCAGATTTATCCATTGCCGTCATATATTCTACAATAAAGCTATTAATTCCATCTGAGAACAATCCTCCTGTTGGAATTTGAAGAATTTTCATTAATTTCACTCCCTACTAATTATTCGATACCTGTGAGTTAAAAGATACGAATATGCTATCCTCTCTATGATTTTTACATTTTTTCTAAATTATCTAGAATCATTGAACTATCAGTTTTTCCTTGGTAAATCCAGTATTTTCAAATCATTATATTAATTATTATCCTTAAAAATCATTCATAGTACCAAAAGAAACATTAACCTCTTTTTTCAATTGAATAGTGTATCAAATACATTACATATGATTCTTTGTAACCATAATATTAAGCAAGTTTATTAGTGGTCATACTACTATGCATTGCTTTTGTTTTCCTGTTCAATTTTTTTATAAATGTGTTGTATGATATCAGGATCAATTATCTCAGAAAACTTACGTGCAAATAGATTCTCGTTACTCATCAACAATTCTTCATCTTGCTTTCTAAAAGTATATGGATTACCATTTTTTCCCCTACTCCAATCTATACACCTAAGATTTGCTGCCTCGTTACCAACAGGTTGGTAGATACGATCTTTGAACCCACAATTATAAGCAATAGTTTGGATAAACAATTCATCTGCACAATTTGTATATTGAAATATACTTGTTATTTTCTCTTCATGTTCTAAAATTGTCTTTACTAACTCATTCGTTATACTTACCCAGTTTGAACCATATTTAATTTGCCAATCTAGATTCTTGACCCTATTAACACCAAAAATTATTTGTAGAACAAGAGAAACACGTTCACAAAATGTAAAGAAGCTATTTTTCAAATTTTCAGTATATCTTCGTCTATAATTTTGAAGAAAATGATAGTATTTTGTTCGCCTAGAAATCTCAGGATTATCTTCTAGGGTATTATTATCATATAAGATAAATTCTTTGCCCTTGTTTTCTTCAAAAAATAAGTCAATTTCTTTATTATTTTTAAGTGGTAGGTCCGCTCCAGAAATAATATGATAATAATCATATCCCTCAATGTATGCTTGTTCAAGAAGGAACATTTCAACTTGTACTTGAGAAAAACCTCCCCAATATACTGTAAACTCACGATAAAACTTTAGTGATGATTTTGTTACAGAATCTATAAAATAAGACTCATCAAAGTCTTTGCTTTTTTTATCTACATGAACAAAAATATCATGTGTCTGACTATCCAAGCATTCTATTAACTTTTTCAATTGCCCCCAATTATTATGTGCAATGATTAAAAAAGCATGTTTTTGCATAATTTATCCTACTCTTTTACGTTATCTAATAATTTAACCACTATATCTTCAAGATCTTTATTAAATTTTTTATTGTTGTTTCCCATGTCGTATTCTAACTCGGCAACAATACTATTGTAATTTTCAATAGTCTCCCCCAGTTTATCTACATCTTCAACCAGAATGATAGTTCCCATTCTTTTTGCTACATTTCTTGCAAAATCTACTTGATGGTCATTGACATGTTCACCATATTTTTCTTGTCTTGGAACAACAATCGGCTTCTTCCCTTTTGCAATAGCTGACATAAAAGTAGCTGGACCACCATGGGTAATTATTATATCAGCTCTTTCCATTAACTCGTCCATTTTATCAAAGCTTAGCAATTTAGACCATTTACAATTTTTAGGGATATATGTTGAATAACCTGTTTGAATAAAAACTTCTTCAGTAATTACACCGTTCTCCACTAATTCATCAACTTCCTTTAACAGTCTATCAAAAGGTTGTTCATGAGTTCCCACCGTAACAAAAATCATTTAAAAAATACTCCCTAAATTAATTGCTTTCGGATAAACCTTCTTCATTTCTTCCCACTGAACAATGAATTTATCAGTAATGGGATAGACTAACTTTCCTGTTACTGTTGGTTTATCTATTCTATCAAATACTTCAATATAGACCGTTTTAGCTCCAAATAACTTTCCAATGTAAAAGAATGGAACGGCTACCGCAGCTCCAGACGAGATAATAACATCTGGTCTTTCTTTTTTTAATACCTTAATAGCTAAAAATGAATTTTTTACCAAATTCTTTAAATTACGATTAGTAGGAAAATGGCAAGGATACATTTTTTCACCTTTTAAAATACTCCGTGCATCCTCTTTATCAAAAGTAACCCAAAATCGTTCATTTTCACTCCAAAAAGGTTTTAACATATTCAAATGAGCAAGGTGCCCGCCTGAAGACCCCACTAAACAAATTTTCAATTTATTCTTTTCTCCTACAATAATTAAAAGAGGGACTCTACCTACTTCCCTCTCTTTTTAGTACGACTCCAAATGTTTTCGCAATAATCTTAATATCTTCACTAATGCTCCAATTTTGGATATACTTCATATCAAGTGCCACGACTTCTTCAAAGTCTGTAATATCACTACGTCCACTTACCTGCCAAAGACCTGTAATCCCTGGTTTAGTTGTCAGACGTTTAAAATGATGCAATTCATAGTGATGATATTCATCAAGCGTTGGGGGACGTGTCCCCACCACTGACATATCACCTTTTAAAACATTGATAAATTGTGGTAACTCATCAATGGACCAATTCCGCAACTTGTGCCCAAATGGAAAAATACGAGGGTCATCTTCCATTTTAAACATCAAGTTTGTATCCAAATCATTTTGTGCAAGTAATTCCTTTTTACGTTCTTCTGCATCAGTATACATGCTTCTAAACTTGTAAATATCAAAGACCTTACCATTTTTACCAACACGTTTTTGTTTAAAAATTAGTGGTCCTGGTGATTGTTTCTTGACTATCGGTGTGATAATCAGAGCAACAAAACCAGTAAGTATTAAACCAACTAAAGCTATTGCAATATCCATAAGACGTTTTAAAGCAACCTGACGGAATTTTACAATATTGAATGCTGTCGTTATGAAGGTCATATCACTAATCTTTTTTAGAACACTGTTTCCAATATAGAAGTCCGAATAATTCCCAACAGCTACTGTCGTTGGAATTCCTAACAATTTTAAGCAATGTGCAAATTCTATAAAATCATCTTGATGATTTTTAGCGACAAATATCTCATCAACTTGGTGAGTTGCCACGAAATCCCTAATTTCTTTAGTACTTTTTAAAATCGGTTGTGAAATTTTTGGATTATCACGACGACTGATATAAGCAGCTATATGGTAATTGGAATTATTAAGTTCTTTAATGACTTCTTTACCATTCGTAAAATCCGTGACAAACAATACCTGTTTAATATCCGTTGTATGACTTGTGAAAAAATTCTTAACTAAAATACGTCCAATGAAGACCAAAAGACTTACTAAAATAAAAATTTGCCCTAAGAAGAAATAAGACATCTGTGAAATGTCATGGATAAAACGAATTTTTCCAAGTATCAGTACAAAAGTAAATAAAACTAAAACTTTCATACCATAAATCACAGATGCTTTCAATTCTTTTAAATAACCACGATTAGTGATTGTAGAGTACTCATCACTCAAAATACTAACAATCATAATTAAAATTCCAAAAACAACTGCAAAGAACTTACTATCAAAAAGATCGTATGAATAACATTGAGCTAAAATGAAATAAACTATCCCTAAAGCTATAATATCCGACAAAAGGTAGTATACTTTCTTTTTCGAATCTTCGCTATACATATAACTTCCTATTCTCTATTCTAAGGTAAAATATCCATTATTATTTTTTTCGTTTTCCTCTACCACTTTTTGATTTTTTGTCAATTTTTCCATAACTACCATAATCACCATAACTACCATATGCCCCATAATTATCTAAGTGAATATCATATTTATTTAAAATAACACCAAGGAAAATAGAGCCACTTTGTTCTAGTTGTTCTTTTAGTTTCGTAATGGTACGGCGTTTATCAACTCCTGCTTTTGTCACAACTAGACTAGCATCTGAGTAATGCGCTAAAATAGCTGCATCAATAACCAAGCCAAGAGGGGGTGTATCAATAATCACATAATCGTAAAGACCACGCACAGTTTCAATCATTGCCTTAAAATTATCGTTTTGAATCAATGATGTGGGGTTTGGTGGGACTTGCCCAGCAGGAATAATCATTAAATTATCAATTGTTGTATCACAAATAACATCTGACAGTTCTGCATTTCCAGACAAGAAACTTGTCAAGCCTTGATAACGTTCATTAGACTTAAATGTACCTGACATAACTGAATTGCGTGTATCCGCATCAATCAAAAGAGTGCGAAAACCTGCACGCGCAAATGAGATAGCAAGATTAACCGATGTGGTCGATTTGCCTTCACCTGCCTGAGCAGACGTTAGCGTAATCACTTTTAAATCACGTCCACTAAACTGAACATTGGTACGGATAGAATTGTAATATTCTTCCATAGATTTAACCATTTGAGCTTTAGCTCTCACTAATTCTAATTGTGGCATTACAATCTTTCTCCTTACATTTTATCAATATCTGGTACAACTCCTAGAAGAGTCATGCCAAGCACTTCTTCGATATCTTCTGGACGACGGACACGATCATCAAGAACTTCTATTACTACAATACCAATGATAGCTAAAAAGGCACCTGCAAGAAAACCAATAAGGGTATTACGCTTAATATTTGGTGATGAGGGCTCTTTTGGTACCTCTGCAGCTTCTAAAGCTGTGACATCATCCACTTTGGTAACGGCTTTGATTTTCTCAGCAGCAACTTCACGAACAGCATTCGCTATATCAGCTGCTTCTTGAGCATTCCCATCTTCAACAGAAATCGAAATCACACGCGTATCCTCTGGAACAATCACTGAAATCTTTGATGATAACTCATCTGTTGTCATTGATAATTTTTCTTTATCAATAACTGAAGACAAAACTTCATTTGACGTAATCACTTCTTGGTAGTCTTTAACCAAATAAGATCCCGCCTGCAAATCTTGGTTTGTGATGTTATCCGCTGTTCGGCTAACAACATAAATACGAGTTGTTGACGTGTACTTAGGCTTTATCAGAAAAATACTACCAAGTAAAGCAACTGTTCCTACAACTAAAGCAATGAAAATGATAAAAAATTTCTTACTCCAAAGTTTTCTTAGCAAGTAGAGTACATCAATCTCAATATTCGCCTGATCATTTGAATTCATATTAACTCCTATAAATCTTTATTTTCTAATAAGGTTTGAGGATTGCCCTCAAAAAGAGCGTAAGCTCGCTTAGTGCCAAAATCTTTCATAATGATTTCTCTAGCCTCATCCATAAATGGTGGTCTTGGACCAAGATTATGCATATCACTTGCCACACAATGAACAAGATTTTTTTCCAAGAAATAACGTGCTCGTTTTTTAAACTGACGGTATTTATCGCCAAATAATTTTGGTTTGAGAACATGTGAGCTATTGATTTGCGTGTAACACCCCATGTTAATCAATTCCCTCACACGTTCTTCATTAAACTCAAGCGCATTATAACGTTCGATATGAGCAACAACTGGTGTAATTCCAAGCATGATCACATTGCTAAGTGCTGTATGGATGTCTTTCCATGATGTGGTCATACTAAACTCAATCAATGCAAAACGTGTATTATTCATTTTGGGAACCTGATCACGCTCTAGCTTTTCAAGAATATCACTACTATAGTAAAGTTCACCACCATACAAAATCTCTAAGCCTTCGTATTTGGCTTCCGCAGCTTCTTTGACCTGACTGAAATTAGCAAAAATCTTATCTTCTGGTGTTTCAAACATACCTTTACGCCGATGAGAAGTCGAAACAATCTTACGAACACCTTGACGATAACTTTCACCAATCAAATCCAAACTTTCGTCTATTGTTTTTGGACCGTCATCTACATCAAAAACGATATGCGAATGAATATCAATCATTTATTTTCCTTCCATAACATCTTTAATGGCTTGTGATGCACTTGCTACACTAGCATCATCCAACTGAATCATATAAAGACTTGCAGTTGGCATGGCATATGAAGTCAATTCTCCTGTTGAACCTGTACCAGTTACTTCTTGTGATGTGATTGTGAATTTCTTACCTGAATCAAGCTGCGTATTTGCAAGATCCATCATTGTATCCAATGGCATATCTGTTTGAACAGAATCCTGCAGAGTAGACATAATTGATGAATAATTCGAAATTGAACTAAACGAAGTTAGCTTGTTAATTATGGCTTGAATAACTTTTAATTGATTTTTACCACGATCATAGTCACCATTATCAAGACTATAACGTTCACGAACAAAACCTAGTGCTTCATCTGAATTAAGTGTTATATTTCCTACTTCAAAATCATAATTACCGTGAAGGCTTGTAAAGGCTTGATCATTGTAGACTGTTACACCACCAATCGCATCAATTAAATTCAAGAATGAAGTGAAATTGATACGAGCATAGTAATCAATATCAATGCCATAAAGATTTTCTAGTGTCTTTTCAGAAGTTTCAACGCCGTAGATACCAGCATGAGTCAATTTATCATATTGATTAGCACCACCATCAGGTATTTGAACATAAGAGTCACGTGGTGTTGATGTCATTAAAATCTTATGAGTATCCATATTAACTGTCAAGATAATATTAACATCTGAACGAGAAACTGTTGAGATTGAACCATAAGTATCAATACCACTGATATAGATATTAAAGACATTTTTATTTGATGATGAGGCATCGTTTGAAACATTCTTCTTAACTTTATAGGTATAAATGGTCTTTAAATTTGATTCATAATTATCATAAGATAATTCTAACAGGCTTGAATAAGCGCTATTTAGAACCATTGCTTGACTACTACCATTAATGAGATTTTCATAGGCTGCTTGATAAGAATCAACTGTATCCGTTGCTAAGTCAACACCTTTATCTGATTTGATTTGTGACAGTAAGGCATCGATATTACTTCCATCAGCTCCAGTCGGCGCCTGAACACTTGATAATTCTGTCACATCTGAAATAGAACTATTCGCCGGTACTACAACACTCATTTCAATTTCTGAATATGAAGCCGTTTCATTCAGATTGCCTGCTACATCAATTAATGATTTAAATGCAAAAAGCGAAGCAGCTGCGACAATCGAGAAAATGACCAAAAGGACAGTAACAACTAGTTTACCTTTTTTCCGAATTATCAATACCAATGATACGACAAGAACAACCACTAACAAAGCAGTATAAATAATGTTGAAGTGTCGGAAAGCAAGAATGTTATGCGAATACATCAGAAAAGTCGCAATTCCTGCCAGTAAAGCATACAAGACTAGCAAAACACTATTCACTATCGTCTTAGTATCAAGACGGGAATATGAACGTGAATTTTTATGCTGTCTTTGATGACGTGAATGTGTAGGCATTATAAATCTCCACTCTCTATAAGGATTACTAACGTTCCTATTTTAACACTTTTGTCATGCTTTTGCAATTCGGTATTATTATAAAACTAGATGTTTACAAACGGTTTCATTGCTTTGTTTCAAACAATATAGGCGCTTTGTTAAAGAAAAGAAATTAATAATCAAAATGTTGTATTTTTACCTTCGTTTTGTAATGATGTTACAAAATGACTAATGTTCGTTTTTTAATCGTTTTCTTCATAAAAGACTGGTACCTACTTGCGGGAAAATCATTTTTAGGCTAAACTAAGTCTATGAGAATACAACAATTACACTATATCGTTAAAATAGTAGAAACAGGGAGCATGAACGAGGCTGCTAAGCAGCTTTTTATCACTCAACCAAGCCTTTCAAATGCTGTACGAGATTTGGAGCGTGAAATGGGTATTGAAATTTTTATTCGTAACCCAAAAGGCATTACCTTGACTAAGGATGGCGTTGAGTTTCTTTCTTATGCTCGCCAAATTTTAGAACAAACGGCTCTTTTAGAGGAACGTTATAAGAGCAAAAATACAAACCGAGAACTGTTTAGCGTGTCTTCACAGCACTATGCTTTCGTTGTCAATGCTTTTGTTTCACTTTTAGAAGGAACGGACATGTCACGTTATGAGCTTTTCCTTCGTGAAACACGAACGTATGAAATCATTGATGATGTTAAGAATTTTCGTTCAGAAATCGGCGTTTTATTTTTGAATAGTTATAACCACGATGTCTTGACCAAAATGTTCGATGATAATCATCTGACCTATACAAGCCTTTTTAGAACGCGTCCGCATATCTTTGTCAGCAAAAACAATCCTCTTGCAAGCAAAAAACTGGTAACTATGGAAGATTTGGAAGACTTCCCTTACCTTAGCTACGATCAAGGGATTCATAATTCTTTCTACTTCTCTGAAGAAATTTTTTCACAAATTCCCCATAAGAAATCAATTGTCGTTAGTGACCGCGCGACACTTTTCAATCTCTTGATAGGACTTGATGGTTATACAATCGCTACAGGTATTTTAAATAGTAATTTAAATGGTGATAATATTGTTTCTATTCCGCTTGATGTTGAGGATATGATTGACATTGTCTATATTCGCCACGAAAAAGCTAACCTTTCAAAAATGGGTGAACGATTTATTGAGTATCTCCTTGAAGAAGTTAAATTTGATACATAAAAACTCTTGGACAATGTCCAAGAGTTTTTATGTCAGATTGAAGACAAACTCTATTTCTGAGGTTTGTCTTTTTCTGTCTTTTGAAGTTTTTGATGTTGAATAAGCCTCATTTCAGTAATTTTAGGCAAAATAAAAAGGCTATCCTGCCAGCCATTTGGCGAGTTTTTTAAGATTTAAGCACGCCAAAGTCAGTCCAACTTTTGCTTCCATTTTGGACTTACCTTTTTCTCTGGTGTAGCGCAAATTATGATATTCTTTGGCGGTCCCAAATAAGCGTTCAATGGTTTCTTTGCGTTTTCGGTAGCGTTCCATCATCCCTCGCTGATGTCGGATATCTTCACAAATTTCTAAGTCAGCTTTCCAAACATGACGGGTAATCACTCTTTTTGGGGGTTGGCTACTGGTACACTGACTTAATAAAGGACAATTTTGACAATCTTCAGGGGAACTTTGATATTCCCGATACCCTTGACGGTTGGTTGTTCGGTAAGTTAGGACATGATTTTCAGGGCAAAGGTAACAGTCGTAGTAGTCATCATAATTAAAATCCTTAGAACGTAGCTTGCCTTTCTTACCATGAGGACGCGTATAAGGAAAAACAGGAATAACCTTTTGAGACAGTAAATAGTGAGCAATCGTTGGTGTTTTGTACCCAGCATCTGCAATTAAGTAGGTCGGTTGAAAGGATTTGAGTTGAGCAAAAAGAGCTGGGAAAGCCTGACTATCATGGACATTTCCAGCTGTCACGCTATAGGCTAACGCCCAACCATGTTTATCACAAGCAACTTGGGCGTTATAGGCAAAGACTTGTTTATGTTCTCCCTTATGAAACCAACCACTTTCGGGGTCAGTCGTTGAGACTTTTTTACTTTCGGGCTCTTTTTCTTTGGCGAGCCCTAGCCACTTTTTTACATGTTTCTCACGGTCGCGATTGATTTCAAGTTCGAGTTGATCCGCCATGAATTTAGCCTGTTGGTTAACTTCTTGATTGATGTATTTGTGGTTATTAGCAGCTGCTTTAATATGAGTGCCATCGACAAAAATCTCACTTGGATCAATTAAGCCCGCATTGATACAGCAGCCTAAGACATGACTAAAAATGGCTTCAACCACTTGTTTATCTTGAAACCGACGACTGTAGTTTTTGCCATAAGTGGTGAAATGAGGGACTTTATCGTCTAATGTTAAGCCTAAAAACCAACGATAAGCTACATTGACTTCAATCTCTTTAATGGTTTGGCGCATTGAATGAATCCCAAAGAGGCATTGGATTAATGGGATTTTGATCACCATCACAGGGTCAAGGCTAGGACGACCTGTTTCGTGAGAATAAGTGTCTTCTACCAAATCATAAATAAAAGAGAAATCAATCACACGGTCAATCTGGCGTAACAAATGGTCTTCTGGAACTAAGTCATCTAGGGTGTAAAAACCAACTTGCTTACGATTATAATCTGGATTTTCTTTATGGAACATAGGCTCACCTCAAAACTGTTATTACCTTTATTATACCGCTAATCCACACAAAAAGCCCTTAGAAACAACAGTTTCTAAGGGCTTTGTCTTCAGTCTGACATAAAAACTCTTGGACAATGTCCAAGAGTTTTTATGTTCTATCCATTTCTCTTCAACTCACTTTTGATAATATCATTAACTTGGTCAAAATAGAATTTTTCTTTGTTATATTTGACACCTGCATAGGTAGCAAGGGCAATAATTTTATCTAGAAAGGCTTGGGATGAGAAATTGGTTGTTCGGTGTAGTTCTTCTTCATCAAAAGACTTGATGAGGTGGGCTAGGGGATTACGAACGGATTTTTCAAAATTACGAAGTTCGCTGATTAACTGTTTAATCTCCTGAGGAAGTTGTCCGTACTGTAACAGTTCTGCTAAAGCTTTTGAAGTCACTTTGCCATCACGACGAATCTCAAAGTATCTATGAAAAATAGCATAGTCGCTCTGTTTCATTTTTGTAAAAAGCCAAGTATCATACTGATTATTTTTAGCATCGTGGATATAGTTTTCCAAATTTGGAACTTCGCGTTTGGCAAGGCGATAAAAGAGCCTATACAGAATTGGGCTAACAGAGCGGACAAAATCAATAATATTGCCATTTTTCACCTTAGCTTCCAAATCCATAATATAATTTGCCAATTGTTCTTCCTCATACGCATTGGTAATGAGTGAAACGCCATAATTAGCTAAAATTGCTTGATTTTCTGCTGAATGTAAAAAAGCAAAGTCAACGTTAAGTTCCCTACGCTCTTTTAACATTTCTAAAAGATAACGGCTTTGCGCTGGAAAATCGCTGTGCTGCTCTGCTATTTTCCAAGCGTGATTATAAGCATAGACATCCAAAAGGATGTCTATCGTTTCATATATTTCTTGCATTAATCTGCAATAAGAGTTTCAAGACCGACTTTCATCATGTCTGTGAAAGTTGTTTGGCGTTCTTGAGCGGTTGTGTCTTCATCAGCAACAAGGCTATCAGAAATCGTCATGATACCGAGTGCTTGAACGCCGTGTTTTGCTGCGAGGTAGTAAAGTGCAGCGGCTTCCATCTCAACAGCTTTCACACCAAGTTGCCCGAGTTTGACATTGTTTTCAGCAAAATCTGAATAAAAAGCGTCAACAGATAACACGCTGCCAACATGAGTTGTCATTCCTAGATCTTGCGCAATATGGTAGGCTTTGTCAAGCAAGGTAAAATCAGCAATTTGTGGAAAATCATACTGTGGCCATTCATTTTTAATCATGCTTGATGTTGTTGCTGCTGCTTGCGCCAAAACAAGTTCGCGAACGTGAACATCTTTATTAAGGGAACCAGCTGTTCCAACACGGATTAATTTTTTAACGCCGTAAGATTGGATTAATTCAGTCGCGTAGATAGAGATGGATGGCATTCCCATACCAGTTCCCATAACACTGACACGTTCACCTTTATAAGTCCCTGTAAAACCAAGCATACCACGGACATTATTAAAACATACGGCATCTTCTAAAAAGTTTTCTGCGATAAATTTGGCACGGAGCGGGTCTCCTGGAAGTAAAATTTTATCTGCGATTTCGCCTTGTTTGGCTTCGATATGGATTGACATAGTATTTCCTTTCAATATGTTCAATAATAGTTTTTGTAGCAAAGGCTACGATGACCGCAAGAAGCAAAATTGGAAGAGCTGTGAAAGATTGTCCCGTAAACAATACAACCAAACCAACAGCCGTTAACGGAGCATTCATCGTAATGGCTAAAAAGATACTTGAGCCAATTAACATAGCCGAAGTTAGTGATAATTCTGGGACTACCAATTGACACAGCACTGCTACCAAAAATCCTAGGACAGCGCCTATTGAAAACGACGGTGTCAGAGTGCCTCCGTAGGCACCATTTTTCAGCGTCAGCAAAACAAGTACGGCTTTAATAACCACACAAGCTAAGGCATACCACACACCCATCCCATCAAAAACGGCTTGTGCCAAAGCTCCGCCATTTCCCAAAATCTCTGGAAAATAAAGGGAAAAGCTTGCGAGAAGCAAAAAAGTTAAGGGGAGTTTCCACAAAATGCTTTTAGTTGTCACTTTGCCGGCTTGGGCTTTTTGGGTGAGGTGGCGAAATAGCTGCGCTAAGGGGGTGATAAGAATAGCTAGAACAATTGCAAAACCACATGTTTTAGCATCGAGCACGACTTGTCCTGAATGATAAAGTGGTGTATCTGAAATCACCGTTCCCGCAATAAGACTAGCTAGAATCGTTGTGCTTGAGACTGAAATAAGGTTCAAAACGGACAAACCTAAACCTAGTGTCTCAAAGGCAAAAAAGATACTGGCAATCGGCACTTGATAGACAGCTGCCAATCCTGCCGATGCCCCACAAACAATAGCAAGCTTTCGATCTGTTAAGGTCAATGTCATTCGGTCGGAAATACGACTTGCTCCTAAAGCTCCCAACTCTCGTGGTGCACCTTCTTTACCAATAGGTGAACCAGCTCCGACTGAAGCCACTTGAAGAAAAATATGTATCAAGTGTATCCAAAGTATCGGACGTTTGCTATTATCAGTAACTTTTAGCTGTGATTTGATTGAAATGATGTGACGATTTTTATCTTGCAAAACAAACCAAATAAACGCTGAAATAATACCAGTTAATAAGATAGTAATAAATTGTATGTTTGTGATAGGCTGCGCACCTGTACTTTCCCCATGACCAAAAATCATCCATTCAATCAATTCTAATAAGTCATGAAGTAAAATACCGCCTACTCCTGCTACTATACTAGTCAAAAGAAGGGCAGTACCAAAGCGTAAGCAATAAGCTTTAGAGTTAAATCTTTTATTTTGTGAAAGCATCTAAAAATTGCTCTAAAATATGATTCATTTCTGAATAATCGTAAGCTAGCATTTCGTTTGCTACTTGAAGGTATGAGTATGTCTTAACTTGTTCATCATAATCAACTTCTTCTGCCAAAAGTGCTTCAATCAATGGTTTTGAAAACTCTAAATGGCATTGGAAAGCATAGTGTTTATCACTATATTTGACAATTTGTCGTGGGCAACCTTGACTAGTTGCAAGAATTTTGGCTTGTGGTGTCAAACCAGGCATATCGCCATGCCAGTGCCCAACAATTGCAGATGTTCCAATATGCGAAAGATTACGATTTGCTAAACCAGCTTCTGTTAATGTGATTGGATAATTTCCAATTTCTTTTTCTGGGCTTCTTTCAACAGATGCTCCGTAGGCTTCACCTAGCAATTGAGCTCCTAAACAAATACCAAGAACTCGTTTATCTTGTGAAATAGCTTCTTTGATAAGCGAGATTTCAGCCTGTGCATCAAAATGAGGACATTCTGCTACTGTTGTTCGTGGGCTTTGTGGTCCCCCCATAACAATTAGTAGGTCAATACCAGAACTATCTTTTGGCAATTTTTTACCTTGATAAAGCTTTGTCATTGTCACATCATGACCACGTTTAATAGCCCAATCATAATAAACACCTGGTGCTTCAAAGGCTTCGTGAACGATAAAATGAATTCGCATCTGACACCACTTTCTAATTTTAGTATGATAATACTAAGTTTTATTATTGACTTACAATTCTGCCAAGACAGCCTTAACTAGAGTTTTAAAGTCCTCTTTGATTTGTTGTGTAACAGCAACAACTTCTTCATGATTAAGTGAACTTTGGAAACCTGCGGCATGGTTTGTAATAGCTGAAATTCCTAAAACTTTCAAACCTGAATGAGCAGCAACGATGACTTCTGGAACTGTTGACATACCAACCGCATCAGCTCCAAGTGTTTGGAAAGCACGAATTTCGGCAGGTGTTTCGTAACATGGTCCAGAAACACCAAGATAAACACCTTCATCAAGTTTGATACCGATTTTTTCAGCAACTTTGTGAGCAGTATCTCGGTATTCAGCTGTATAAGCATCTGACATATCTGGGAAACGTGGTCCAAAGTCATCAAGATTCGCACCAATCAATGGATTTTGTCCTGTCATATTAATATGGTCTGAAATTGCCATTAATGTTCCTGGACCAAAGCCAATTCCGCCAGCTGCATTTGTCACGATAAGTCCTTTACAACCAAGAGCCTTCATGACACGAACTGGAAAAGTCACTAATTCCATTGGATTTCCTTCGTAAAAATGGAAACGTCCTTGAAGAGCAATGACTTTGTGTCCACCAAGGTCACCATAAACCAATTGTCCAGCGTGTCCTGCTACTGTTGATTTTCCCCAATTAGGAATTTTTTCATAGGGAATTACAACAGAATTTTCAATTTCTTCGGCAAGTTCGCCAAGACCTGAGCCTAAAATCAAACCAAATTCAGGAGCATCACAACTTTGTGATACCAAGAACTGACGAGCTTCTTCAATTTTTTCAATAATTGTTGTCATATGCACCTCTTATACTAATTTTTCTAGGAAAGTTTGACCAATCATGGCTGTCTCAACACCAAAGTTTTCAGCGATTGTTGCTGAAATATCAGCAAAATGTCCGACTGGTAAGACACCATTTCCTTTAAATGATGGGCTATAAGCCAATAACGGAACGTATTCACGTGTGTGGTCTGTTCCTGTGTAAGTTGGGTCATTACCATGGTCTGCTGTGATTAAAAGAAGGTCATCTGATTTCATATTGTCTATAATTTCAGGCAAACGATTATCAAATTCTTCTAGACAATCACGGTAACCTGCGGCATTACGACGGTGACCATATATAGCATCAAAATCAACAAGGTTTGTAAATGATAATCCTTTTGTAAATTCTGGCAATTGTAGGGTTTTAATCAAGGTATCAACACCATGCATATTTGATTTATTGTGCCCCATATCGTTTGTAATACCTGAACCATTGAAAATATCATTGATTTTTCCGACACCGTAAGTCGGAACGCCTGCATCCGCTAATTTATTAAGCACTGTTGGTGCAAATGGTGACAAAGCATAATCACGACGGTTAGCTGTACGTGTGAAATTACCAGGTTCACCAACGTACGGACGAGCAATAATTCGGCCAAGCAAACTTGGACGTTCTAATGTAATGGAACGAGCAAATTCACAGATTTTATAAAGTTCCTCAAGCGAAATAACATCTTCATGTGCTGCGATTTGAAGCACTGGGTCAGCTGAAGTGTAAACAATCAATTCACCTGTTTTCATCTGACGTTCACCAAAGTCAGCGATAACTTGTGTTCCTGAATAAGGTTTGTTGGCTTCACGAATGATTTTACGTCCTGAAAATTCTTCGATTTTTGTTAAAATTTCTTCTGGGAATCCTTCAAAGAAAGTATCAAAGGGATCTGTAATATTAAGCCCCATGATTTCCCAGTGACCTGTCATGGTATCTTTTCCACGCGATACTTCTTCTAATTTTGTTGCATAGCCACTTGGCTGTGCTTCTGCTGGTACTGTTTTTAGAGGTGCTTCACGAAGAATATTTCCAAGACCAATTTTTGCCATATTTGGAACAGTTAATCCGACTGTTTTTGAAATATGACCAAGGGTATCTGAAGCACCATCTGGTACACCAGCATTGACAAAATTGTTAGCATCTGGTGCTGCACCAATTCCGACAGAATCTAAAACTACAAGGTGAATACGATTAAATGTTGGCATAATTTTTCCTACTCTAGGGTGGTTACGGTTGGCACCCAAAACCTCCTAATCTCTTAATATTCAAATAAGTCAAGTGATTAGAAATAATAATGAATCAATATAACATAGTAAACAGGAGAAGATTCAGTTATGGTAACTGTTAATTTCCTCCTGCTGAAATCATTATTTAGCTTCTAAAATGTTGACACCGTCTTTACCTGCAACGATAACTTTATTAACCATACCGTTGAAGAGACCGTGTTCAACAACGCCGACCATGGCTTTCAATTCTTTGCCAAGTTCGACAGGATTTTCAATGACGCCAAGGTCAAGGTCGATGATATAATTTTTCATATCAGTCACAAAGCGTTCACCATTTACCATGCGATATGATGGTTTGTAACCTTTTTTCTCGAACTCACGGAAAATACGGTCTGCACCATATTGAACCACTTCGACTGGCAATTTAAAAGCACCGAGTTTATCGACCATTTTTGATTCGTCAACAACCCAGATGTATTCTTTGGTTGGTGTGGCAACGATTTTTTCCATAAGAAGGGCGCCACCACCGCCTTTGATACCGTTGAAGTTAGTGTCAACTTCATCAGCACCGTCAACGGTAACATCGATAACATCAATGTCATCAACAGCTTTCAAAGGAATCCCAAGACCTTCTGCTTGTGCAGTGGTTTGGCTTGAAGTTGTTACACCGACAACTTTGAGTCCTTCTTCTTTCAGGCGGCGACCAATTTCTTCAACAAAAAAGTATGCTGTTGAGCCTGTTCCAAGTCCGACGACCATACCATCTTTGACGTACTGAGCGGCTGTGACACCAGCGATTTTTTTGAGTCTTTCCATAGCTACCTCGTCTTTTTATGTATTATTGTAAATAATTTCTATTTCCAACTGATTATTATATCATGATTTAAGTGTTTTGTGTCATAGTGAAATAGATAATCTCGCGTTTATTCCTTATAGTCTTTCTCTAATTTTACCATCCATAATCCGAATAAAATCCCGAGAACAAAAACAAGAGCTGTTATTACTATCTCCATGCCTGTAACATTTGCATAAGAGATTCCCTCATAGGCATTTCCGCTTGGTAAAAGTATTAATAATGTACTTGAAAGGACACTACCAATAATACAATAATAAATATATGATCTATAGTGCAAGAGAAGATAATTCATTCCTTTTGATAATAAAATCATAGTCACCCCTCCTCCAATCATAATTGGGAAAAAAGTTCCTAGCAAATCAAACGCTTTAAAACCATTTAACATAGGAGTATATACTCCTAAACATAAGAGGATACTTGAAGGACTGAGACCTGGAAGAAGAACCCCTAGCGCTATGAGAGCTCCTGCTAATAAATAACTAATAAATCCGACCGACATATTACCTGTAAAGCGGCTCATAGAATAAACTAAAAGAAAAGAAACGATAAAAGCGCCAATAATCCATCCCCACTTTAATCGATTCCTAGGAGCACTTTGTTTAGTATCGTTCAATAAACTAGGTATTGTACCAAGAACTCCTCCTGAAAATCCCCATAGTGTTGGAATTTCGTAATGTTCCAAAAGGAATTCAATAGGATAAGAAAATAGAGCTATTCCTAAAAGTCCCCCAACTCCTATAGGCAAAAAGAAAAGTACATTTGACTTGAAATTAAGTTTGATATTAGCTAAGAAACTAATAAGGCGCTCATAGACACCTAAAATAGCAGCAAGCGCTCCACCAGACACCCCCGGTAGTAAAAAACCAAGAGAAATAACCATCCCTTTGATTACCTTTTGTACTATAGAAAACATATATCCTCCTTACAGTTTTCTGATTAAAAAAATATCTCAATAATACTTCTTCATCATCGATTATAAAATAGTGTGCTTTATATTGAAAACACTTCACTTTAGGTTATCATATCTATTTTAGATATGTCAACTAATAGCAGTAACGAATCTATCTTACTATTGCTTTCTAATCATCTAACGAAACAGACACTTCTTTAGTAACTTTATTAACATTTTGAAAACTCCTTAGACTTTTTAATCCAAAAAGATGATTATTCTTAATACTTATCCCTCGCTAGCTTTTCTAAATTAAAACTGCTATACTTTACTAGAAGCTTATAAGTGGCATTCTTAAGCCACAATACTACTTTTACTATCTAATTTATTATCGTTGATGCTCTAATTTCAATAAGCTAAAACCAATAAATATGAGGAAATATAATGATTACAAATGAATTTGATACGATTGCTGCGATTTCTACGCCGCTTGGTGAGGGGGCAATCGGAATTGTAAGACTTTCTGGAACGGAAGCGCTAGCTATTGCACAAAAAGTCTATCATGGTAAAGACCTTAACAAGGTCGCTTCACATACGATTAATTACGGTCACATTGTTGACCCTGATACTGATGAAGTGCTTGATGAGGTTATGGTGTCTGTGATGCTTGCGCCAAAAACATTTACCTGTGAGAATGTCGTGGAGATTAATACGCACGGTGGTGTTGCCGTGACAAATGAAATTTTGCAACTTGTCTTGCGCCAAGGGGCTCGTCTTGCTGAACCTGGTGAGTTTACCAAACGTGCTTTCTTGAATGGTCGTGTTGACTTGACACAAGCGGAAGCCGTTATGGATATTATCCGTGCGAAAACAGACAAAGCCATGAATATTGCGGTAAAACAACTTGATGGGTCATTGTCACAATTAATCAATGACACGCGCCAAGAAATTCTAAACACCTTAGCTCAAGTCGAGGTCAATATCGACTACCCTGAATACGATGACGTGGAGGAAATGACGACAGCTTTAATCCGCGAAAAAACACAAGAATTCCAAGAACTTTTGGAAAATCTATTGCGTACTGCAAAACGTGGTAAAATTCTGCGCGAAGGCTTATCTACTGCTATCATTGGTCGTCCAAACGTTGGTAAATCAAGTTTGCTTAACAATCTATTACGCGAAGAAAAGGCTATCGTTACTGATATTGAGGGAACAACCCGTGATGTAATTGAAGAATATGTCAATATCAAAGGTGTACCTTTGAAACTGGTTGATACAGCTGGTATCCGCGAAACAGATGATGTGGTTGAAAAAATCGGTGTGGAACGTTCGAAAAAAGCCCTTGAGGAAGCTGACCTTGTTCTTCTTGTGCTCAATAGTTCTGAACCTTTGACTGACCAAGACCGTGCACTTTTGGAACTTAGCAAAGATAGCAACCGCATTATTCTCCTTAATAAAACAGATTTACCAGAAAAAATCGAAGCTGACCAGTTGCCAGATGATGTCATTCGCATTTCCGTTCTTAAAAATCAAAATATCGACGTGATTGAAGAACGTATTAACCAACTGTTCTTTGCTAATGCTGGTATTGTTGAAAAAGATGCAACTTATCTTTCAAATGCTCGCCATATTTCATTGATTGAAAAAGCGGTGCAAAGTTTGCAAGCCGTCAATGAAGGGCTTGAACTAGGAATGCCTGTTGATCTTCTTCAAATTGATTTAACACGTTGCTGGGAAATTCTCGGTGAAATCACAGGTGATGCAGCACCTGATGAATTAATCACAAAACTCTTTAGCCAATTCTGTCTTGGAAAATAACGTTAGGTCAGAACATTAAAAACTATCCTATATCCTAGTTATGCTAAAACGAAGCTAAGCACTTTTTCCTTAGCTTCGTTTTCTATTACTTTGCAAGAATTTCTTTGACTCGTTTTTGCAAATCAGGGATTACCTCCGTAACAAACCAAGGATTTCTTGCTTGCCAAAGATTGTTACGAGGCGAAGGGTGTACTAAAGGGAAAAATTGGGGTAAATAGGCGCGATAATGTTTTACCGTTTCTGTTAACGTGACAGAAGATTTCTGCTGCAAATAATAACGCTGTGCATAGAAGCCAACCAAAATATGTAATTCAATATTTGGTGCGAAAGCCAAGGTTCGTTTGTGCCACTTTTCAGCAAAGCCCTTTCGTGGCGGCAAATCACCTGATTTTCCCGTTCCCGGAAAATAATAATCCATTGGTACAACCGCAAAAAGCCCAGAATCGTAAAATATTTCTCGGTCCACGCCCAGCCATTTTCGCAAATTATCACCACTTGGATCATTCCAATACAAACCCGACTCTTGCGCACGAATGCCAGGAGCTTGTCCGACAATATTAATCCGAGCCGTTTTTGGAACAGTAAAAAGTGGCTTTATGCCTTGTTGAGTGTAGGTCGCATTTTGCTCATCTGCCATAATGTCCGCAATTAATTGTTCAATGGTATCCATTTCTCCCCCCTTCTACTTCTTCTTCAAAGCTTTCAAATATATAAAGAAAGAGATTCTTACAAGTTGTAAAAATCTCCTCTTGTCATTGTCAAAGATTATTTAATCAATTCGTAAAGTGCTTCGGCGTAGATTGCTGCAGCACGGTAAAGGTCTTCAACATCGGCAAATTCATTTGCTTGGTGCATTGTATTGACATAATCTGGGAACATTGCACCGAAAGCAACACCACGTTTAAGAAGGCGTCCAAATGTACCACCACCGATAACTTGTTCGTAACCTTTCAAGCCTGTTTGTTTTTCGTAAACAGAGAGAAGTGTTGCAACCAATGGGTCATCAGCTGGAACATAGTGTGGTGTGTGTTCATGGTCTGCAAGTGTTACTTTTGTCACACCGTTAAGTTTTTCAAGTTCAGCTTTGATAGTTTGCGCATCTGTACCTTGTGGGTAACGGAAATTAAGAGTGATTGTATTGTCATCTGAATTGCGGTCAAATTTGAAAACACCAGCGTTCATACTAAGAGCGCCCATTTTTTCATCAGTATAGGCAACACCAAGGTTTTCACCCGCAAAATCACCGTGAAGAACGTTTGCTGCTGTTTCAAGATAAGCTTTAGCAGCTCCTTCAAAAGCAAATTGGTTAAGGAATTTAGCAAGGTATGTTGCACCGTTGATACCAAGTTCTGGTGTTGAACCGTGAGCTGATTTTCCGACAACTGTCAAACGGAAAGCGTCGCCTTCTTGAGTAAGTTCAGCAGTCAAGTTTTCAGCTGTTGTGTATGCTGTTAATTTTTCTTGAAGTTCAGCCAAAGTGCTGTCAGCTGTGAAGATAGCTGTTGCTGATTCTGGCACCATGTTATCACGAAGTCCAGCATCGAAACTATTCAATGTGAAGGCACCGTTATTGTCACCTGCAAAGTGTAGGAATTCTGTGATATTTCCTTTTTCACCATTGATAATTGGGAATTCAGCATCTGGAGAGAAACCAAAATCAGGGTCTTTCAAGCCATTATGAGCAAAATAATATTCCATATCTCCCCAGCCTGATTCTTCATCAGTACCAACGATGAAACGAACTTTTTTAGATACTGGCAAACCAAGTTCTTTGATGATTTTTAGGGCATAGTAACATGCCATTGTTGGACCTTTATCATCAGATGACCCACGCGCATAAAGGCGTCCATCTTTGATAACTGGCTCATAAGGGTCAGTATCCCAACCGCTACCTGCAGGCACAACATCTAAGTGAGCAAAGATTCCGAGAACTTCGTCACCTTCACCAAATTCAAAATCACCAGCATAGTTATCAATGTTACGTGTTTTGTAACCATCACGTTCAGCCATAGCTAGGAAATGTTCCAAAGCTTTTACTGGACCAGGTCCAAATGGGTGTTCTTTGTCAACTTTGCTGTCATCACGTTCTGAGTTGATACGCAAAAGAGCAAAGAGGTCTTCCATCATGGCATCTTTACGTTTTTCAACTTCTGCTTTAAAGTCTACTGTCATTCTTATAACTCCTTCATAAAGGTAGCTTTTCTCAAAAAGAAAAGCAATCTTGTTTTATCTTTTGAATTCACCAAAAATTGATAAACTCATGTTACTGTATTTGTCAAACTCAACCTAGCAAATAAACCAAGCTTGATGCATGAAATTAAAGTCGGTACGCTTAACGACGTTCGATAATTTCGTCAACAGGCAAACGATAACTTGGTTCAGGCTTATTATCGCTATAACCAACAGTGATTAAGAGCTCTGGACGAAAACGTTTATCAATTTCTAGGATATCATTGGTTGATGACTTATCAAATCCCAGAATAATATTTGATGAAATATCTTGGTCAGTCAAAGCCAAAACAAGATTCATGGCAACAATTCCAGCATTAAGAGCAAGGTATTCACCTTTACGTTTGTCGTCAAATTCTGCAAAACGAGCAGGTAAAGTCTCCATGTAGTAGCCTAACATATCATTACTCAATGACTTGACACCAATACGAGCAATTTTGCGAGAACGTTGAACCAAATCTGTATCGGTAAAAATTGCTACAACGTATTGAGCTTGCTCTACTTGCTTTTTATTAATTTCTGGAAGATGTTCAGCAAGTTCGGCTTTTTTATCTTCCACCACAACAAATTTCCAAGGTTGGATATTATTAGCACTTGGAGCTAATGTAGCGATTTCAATGGCTGTTCGTAAATCCTTATAATCAACAGCTTTGTCATTGAAGGTTTTGACGGCATGTCGCTTTTTGTTTAATTCTAGAAACTTCATAAGCGAACCTCCTTCTAAAATATTCTCTGCTCCTCTATTCTAACATTTTTTGAAAGAGTTCACAGCTTTTTTTAGTAGTTTTGGGAAAGAAATCTAACATGAAACAAGATTTTTGTAATATAAAAAGACTGGATGTGCAATTCCAGTCCTAAAATTATTATACTTTTTTTATCATTCTTAATTTCTTTAGCCAAGCATAGCCTGCTACTGCTAGCCATGTGAAGACGTTGCCAATCAGTAAAGGTTTGAACCAGACACCAATATGGTAAGTGATTTTTAATGTGTTTTTTCCGACTTTTTGTGTCACAGTCGGTGTTCCGATTCCTGACAAGGAATAGTCCTTACAACTTAGTTTCTTACCATTGAGTGTTAGCTCAGTATCCTTGTATTTGGCGATTGGAATGTTGACCTTACCACTATTGTCGGCAATCCATGTAAAGATAAGAGTATTGCCATCTTGTGATTTGTCAAAAGCAGCTGTATGACTAATGACAAATTCTTCATAAAGAACGTATTTGTTATCCTTGTTTGATTTGTCAGCAGGAAGATAGTCTGGTGTTGATTTCGAGATTAAATTTAACAGTTCATCTAAATCTGAACTGTGAAAACTAGCTCGAACTTCCTCAGGCTTTCCCCAAACAAAGGTATGTTTTTTAGTTTTGATAGGGTGTTTAGCAGTATAGTATTCAACAATCTTTTCTTGTTGCAGATGTGTTAGCTGAGCAAGGCTGAAAAGATTAATCAAAATCGCTCCGGCTGTCACTAGTCTGGACCATTTGATATCAAAATAACGCTCTAAAACTAGCGCTACTGCTAATAATAATAGCACCGTAGCGGGCACAAAAAAGCGAAACGGGAATTGAATTAAATTGACTAAAGAAAGGTTTAATTTATTAACACTGTACCAAGGAAAAATGCTACTTGACAGAACGAGAAAGAAGAAAAATGTTCCTGTTGTAACTCGCAAGAGTATATCAAAATGGCGCCAATGTCTGAATGAAAAATACAATTGATACAGCACCAAAAGTAGCAAAGGTAACGGTGTTATCAGCCATTGAATGCTACGTTGATTCACCGTCATAATATATAATTTTGAATTGATAAATGGTTCAACCAAATTATTACTACGCCCGACGTCAATAAGCGCAGCCCAGACATTCGTTGTCAATAAAAGAGCCAGTAAAACAGCTTGTATTCCTTTGATGATAATGGTTTTCTTTTCTTGAGATTTGATAAAACCGTACAAATAAAACGGCAAATAAGAAACAATAAGCAAGAAACAGCTTAGCATATGAACTTGCATCATCAAAGCGACAGCAACAGCTAGGCGTAGCACGCCTACTTTTTTAGTTTTTACAAAATCAATCGCTGGAATCATGCACCACGGCATAAAAGCAGCTCCCCAACTTGAAAAACCTTGCCTAAATGTCCAATATTGAACAGAAAAAGTCATCATGTAAAAAATAGCAATGGCTAGAGAAATTTTAGGCTTGACAGCTACTCTACGTGTTAATCGATACATTGAAAAGCCTGCAATCACACTCAACAAAAAGCGTGACACTAACTGATACGTGTACCAATTACGACTGATTAAAACCAGTAAACCTTGAAAATAGGCAAAATAGGGACCGTATAACGCATTAACAATCCGCCCTGAGCTATAAAAGCCATACAAGGATATAAAATAACTGAAGTTACCAGTCTTAATCTGCATAGCCGTTTCATAGAAACGATTGTAGTGAAAGAGAAAATCACTACCAACAATAACACCTTTTGATATAATTTGTGGAAGAATCAGTAAAAAAGCAACTAGCGTTATCATAAGGCTTGGTAGCCAAAAGCGCTTTTCTCGTAGATGAGAAAGGCTCTTCTTAAAATTCTTAAACATGCTTATCTCCTTAAAAAATCCCTATCCATGTTAGCACAGTTTAAAAAAGATTACAAACAGAAATAGAAAGTTTTCATAAAATTCTCTTATTTATATTCAAAAGTACCTTTCGTTTCTTGCAAAAATTATTCCTAAATTTGATCCCCTGCTTCTTCTAAGAATCAGAGTGCTCTTTGGAAATCTACTATTTTCGTTAAAACGTAATCCGTATTAGTAGGTCGAAATGGCAAAAATACTAGTATTATTTTCTGTTAAAAGACTTGATATTTTCGATAAAATGCCAATCAAAGAAAAGTCTAAAATACCCTCAATTCGAAAGCTGACCAAGTCTTATCAACTGTCAAAGCATTTTCAGAGACAAAAGCAATCGGACAAACAAGTTATTTTTCGTCATCTGTTGCCCCAGTAACGACAAACGGATTTCCCAGACTGACTTGTGAATAATCCTCGACTTGGCAAACAGCAAGTTCTTCAGTCATCGGTTTAATCGTTAGCATTGGCCGCTTCCTCATCACTTAATTTTGCTTTAATCGCAGTCGCGACATTTCGTGGAATACCACAGTTCACAATGTCGTCTATATCAGCCTTTTGAATATTGGGTAGGCTCTTAAAGTGCTTCATGAGTAATTGCTTGCGCTTTGGTCCCAATCCAGCAATGCCATCCAGTTTTGATGAGAATGAATTTTTACTACGCACTTGACGGTGGAAGGTAATAGCAAAACGGTGCACCTCATCTTGGATACGTTGTAACAAGAAAAATTCTTCGGAATTTCGTGGCAATTCAACAACTTCTAAGAGGTCACCAAACAATAATTCGTGCGTTTGGTGTTTATCATTTTTTTGCAGACCAGCAATTGGAATATCAAGACCGAGTTTATTTTCAATAACATCACGCGCCACATTGACCTGACCTTGACCACCATCGATGATAATCAAATCTGGTGGCACTAAGCCATCTTTCAGCACACGGCTATAACGGCGATAGATGACCTCGCGCATGCTGGCATAATCATCTGGTCCAACAACCGTTTTAATCTTGAATTTTCGATAATCTTTCTTACTTGGTTTTCCATTTACAAAGACCACCATGGCAGCGACAGGACTTGTTCCTTGAATATTTGAGTTATCAAATGCTTCAATACGAACGGGCTTTGGAATGTTAAGCAATTCGCCGATATTTTCAACAGCGCCATAAGTTTTCTTAACATCTTTTTCAAGCAAATCAAATTTTTGTTGCAAACTCATACGTGCATTTTTGATAGCTAGGTTAACAAGCTGCTTCTTCTCACCACGTTGGGGCTTGATGATTTTCGTATCAACAATCGCCTTGACCAAGTCTTCATCAATTTCTTTAGGAATAAAAATTTCTTTAGGAATAAAGTGCTTATTGTCACGGTAAAATTGTCCCATGTAAGTCAAAAAATCTTCTTCTGGGTCATTGTAATAAGGAAACATATTAACATCACGTTGAATGAGTTTCCCTTGGCGAACAAAAAATACTTGCACACACATCCAGCCTTTGTCAACGTAGTAGCCAAAAATATCACGGTCCATCATATCTTGGCTCATCACGCGCTGTTTCGTGCGCAAAGTTGAAATAGCTTGCAGTAAATCGCGATATTCTGCCGCACGTTCAAATTCCATTAAATCTGACGCTTTTTGCATTTTATCTTTAAGTTGGTCAACAATTTTATTGTCTTGACCGTTAAGGAAATTTTTCACATCGTGCGCCATATCAACAAAATAATCATGGTCAACATGACAAATCGTATGTGCTTTACATTGCCCTAAATGGTAATAAAAACAAACTTTATTAGCAGGGTTGGTACATTTCTTAAACGGAAAAATGCGGTCTAACAGGCGTTTGATTTCCGTTGCTGCTCCCGAATCAGGATAGGGTCCAAAATACATGGCACCGTCTTTTTTGATTTGGCGGGTAATCATTAAACGTGGGTACTGCTCATTAGTTGTGATTTTGATGAAAGGATAGGATTTATCATCTTTGAGCTTGATATTGTATTTTGGCATATTTTCTTGAATGAGATTGATTTCAAGAAGCAACGCCTCGGTATTGGAACCTGTGACAATATACTCAAAATCCTCTATTTCTGAAACCAAAAGTTCTGTTTTGGTATTATGGCTGCCATGAAAATAGCTACGCACACGATTTTTCAGATTTTTTGCCTTACCAACATAAATAATCGTGCCATTTTTATCCTTGTGTATATAGCATCCTGGGCTATCTGGCAATAGCTCCAGTTTATGTTTAATCAGTTCATTCATGTCTCTATTATAACAAAATCGTTTTAGCATTGCTGTGGTAAAAGTTCCTCTTATTTTGAGGATTTGGCTTTTTTTGATAACATAAAGGCAAGATTGATTCATCGAAGAGTGAAACTGTCATTGCCATTATCAGTAGTTATCCGCTGACAGAATCTCTTTATCAAGGTGCCCTATTGTTTATTAGATATCATATCCTATCTTTGTGCGACAACATGGGCATACAATCGCTACTATTCTGGCAGTTCGTCGAAGAAAACGTGAGTATCACAATATTCTACATCCTGGTCCAAGGAAAAATTTACGTGATTTTTCATAACTGTTATTTAACAAATAAGACTTTTTCAGCATATCCAAAAACCGCAAGCTAAATTAGTTTGCGGTTTTCTATTTTAAATATTAATAAAAGGAGAGCTGGTTAATCATTTGGGACAAAAATCAGGTGTTCGTTGACAAAAGCGTCAAAGCCGAGTTCGCTTAATTCGCGACCGTAACCTGAATTTTTAACGCCTCCAAATGGGA